>Ga0272443_10000796_pt1 | contig 52434 bp, 51 predicted proteins | sample SSMAcet12_FD_193581 | JGI IMG/M metagenome (GOLD analysis project Ga0272443, IMG submission 193581) | Marine sediment archaeal communities from Little Sippewissett salt marsh, Falmouth, MA, United States - SSM-Acet-12 | ecosystem: Environmental > Aquatic > Marine > Wetlands > Sediment ...
CCTCGGCGTAGAGCCGCGCGGCCAGGCGCTTGCATTTCAGGGACAGCACCGCCAGCATCTGCTCGGCCTGGTCGTAGGTCAGGTCGTCCGGGTCGGCGCGCAGGATGTCCACGATGTCGGTGGCGAGCTGCTTATGGGCCATGATGGTACCTCCTTGTGGCTATGAGTGAATTTCTATCTAGTGATAATTTACTATCACACCGAAACCGTGGATTGCAAGCTTTTTTTCAAAAATTTCTATTGTATGACAATCTTTTTTAAGTGTATATTCTTTTATCTGCAAACTGCATAAAAATAGGCACTCAACCATGATCACGCCCTTTCAAATGCGTATGGCGCGCGTCGCACTCGGCCTTTCACAGGGGGCGGTGGCGAAGGAAGTGGGCATGACCACAACCAAAATCATGCGCCTGGAGAATGAGGTCACAGACGGCACGTCGGGCGACCTGAAAACCATCAAGCTGTTTTTTGAGAATCGGGGCCTGGAGTTCACTGAGGGTGAAGGGGTGCGCAAACACAAAACCTACGTTCGCTATCTCAGTGGATCTAATGGGCTTATTGATCTTATGGAGGATGTATGCCGCACCGCGCAGAATGGCGGCGATGTGCGCCTGTACAATGCGCGCCCTGAGAACTGGCTACGCTGGGTCACGGTTGATTGGTTCAAAGGCTATACGCGCCGCATGGCCAGCGCAGCGGGCACATTCACAATGCATATACTAGCGGAGGAGGGGAACACCAAACTCATCAGCAGCGGTCACGCCGTCCACCGCTGGTTTCCCAAGAAATTGTTTATCAGCGAAAACGAGTCGCTCTATGTCTATGGCGATCGGCTCGGCTTTGTGACTTTTGGGCCCGATAATGTGGAAATCCAGATTCTCCAGAGCCCAAAATTTGCTAGCGGTGTGCGCGCCTTGTTTGATGTGGCGTGGGACTATGTCGGCATCGTGCCGCCCGTTGGTGAAAAGCTGGAAGAGGTGGATTTCAGCGAATGGGAAGGCAGGTAGAGCACTATGGCTAACACAGCCGGGCAGCCGGTCATCTTGATACCCAGTATGGGCGACGGCGATATGCCGGACACGCCCCATGTGTGCGCTGCGCTCAGGGATAGAGGCGCTACTGTTCTGCAGGCAGATTTATCTCAAAACGGCAATACATTTAGGGGTCTGCCTTGGCACGAAATTGATGTGGTGGACTTGCGCAATATGCGCGGGAGCCTGACTAATTTCTATACCTATCAAAGCCTCTTGGAGCGTATAGGTGATAGAATTGCAGATCAGTCTCAAAATGGTCATCGCATTGTCACCATTCCTGACCGAGGAGCCATAGATTGGATTGCCTATAAAGCTGAGTACTTAACCTATTTGCAAGACCACGGCATAGACATTGTGCCAACGGAGGTTGTGCGCCGCCATTCGCAAACTAATCGCCCCAGCACACAACCGCTCGACCGGATTGGTGCGTCTATAGATGAGACCATCACCTATATGGCCGGGAGTGATAAAGGGCGCTTTGTTCTCAAGCCTTCTGTAAGTGCTCTGGCCAAGGGCCTTATCTTTATGGAGAAGGACGGCCATGGCGGATTTATTGTTGACACGCCCAATGAAGAGCAGGCCGACCTTGAGCACCTGCCCCTGCCTGATGAAAAGGCCCTCAGGGGCTTTTTGTCCATCCACTTTAACACTGTTGCGGCGCCAGATGACGCGCTTTTGCTCCAAGACTATATGGAGAACCTGGAGACCTCCTGCGTTTTTGTGCACGGCACACCGCACTATGTGGAGCGTAGCTGCGGGGCCGCCCAAATTGCCCATGAGCGCTACGGCGGCACAAACTCCGTTATCGCGCCTGATGCGGTAGACCCACGCCTTGCCGCCTTTGCCCAGCGGGTGCACGCCGCCCTGCCCGACTACGTGCAGCGCTCCCCCTACCTGCGCATCGACGTGATGTGGGATGTGGACAGCGAGCGCTACCTCCTGGCCGAGATTGAGGGCGCGGGCGCGGCCCGCCTGTGGCTCGCCGAGGCGAGCCGGGCGGGTGACTACGCGGACATACTGCTCCAGCACGCTGGCCATGGGCCCACCCAAACCCTTGAGAGGGCGCACGAGTGGGAGCCGGGGTAGGCCGCCATACGCCAGGGCAAGGTGCCCGAGGCCCCGCCCGGTATCGCGGGCACCACCTTCGCCCGGATCAATGTGTACGAGGCGGGGGAGCCATAGGACTACCGGGCACCACCCGCCCGGGCGCTTTCCCGGCCTCGCGCGCGCGGGAAAAATACGGGCACTGTACAAATGGGGGCCTTGCGGGTGCGCGCTTCGGAGCCCCCCCCTTCGCCGTATCGCGACCCCACCCCACCCCATCTCCGCCGCCCTATGCGCCGTCATCTGCCCGTCGCAGATAAGGGGCGCAGGGGCACGACCGTGGCCCCGCCCACGGCGATGGTGTCCAGATAATCGGCCCAGTCCTGCATGAGACGCACGCGCTCGGGCAGGAATTTAGCTCGGTCGTAGGCGCGGGCCACATCCCCGCGTTTGGCATGGGCCAGTTGTGCATCGGGCACCTCGTGGCGGTAGCCAAGCTTTTCCATCGCCGCGCTCATGGCCAGCGCGCGAAAGCCGTGGCCCGTCATGCGCCCGCGATAGCCCATGCGCTCCAGCGCCATAAGAATGGTGTTGTTGGACATGGTGGCTTTGGGGTTGGTGCGGGAAGGAAAGACCAAGGTGGCGTTGTCATGTAAGGCGCGCAAGTCGTGCAGTACCTCCAGCGCCTGGCAGGACAAAGGTACAATGTGCTCCTTGCTCATTTTCATCCGCATGGCGGGCACGATCCACTGGCGCGCCTCCCAATCAATTTCTTCCCACCGTGCCCCAATCATCTCCCCCGTGCGCACAAAGGTCAGCATCATGAAGCGCAGGGCAAGGTAAGTCTGGCGCTGCATCCCGGCTCGCGCCGCATCCAAGTCGGCCAGGAAGGCGGGCAAGTCGGCGGTCTCTATGGCCGCGAAGTGGCGCGTGGGCTGGGGCTTGATAAGACCCTTTAGGTCGGCGGCGATATTGACCTCCGCCCGGCCCGTGATGATGGCGTACTGGAAGATATGGCGTGCCATCTGGATGATCCGCTTGGCCAGCTCGTGCGCCCCCCGGGCCTTTACGCCATTCGCCAGATCCAAAAGCATGGTGTGCGTGATGGCTTTTATGGGCACCGCGCCCAAAGCCGGGAACACGTCACGTTCCAGCCTATCCAGCACGGTCTTGGCATTGACCGCCGACCACTCGGGGGTTTTCATCGTGTGCCACTCGCGGGCGATAACTTCAAAAGTGTTGGTGGCCTCCTGCGCCCGCTCGCGCTTTTCGGCCTTTTTCTGGGCCGAGGGGTCATGCCCGGCGGCCAGAGCCTTCTTGGCCGCGTCCCGCGCCTTGCGCGCATCGGCCAGCGTGATGGTGGGATACGAGCCCAAAGACAACTTCTTCTCGCGCCCCAGGTAGCGGTATTTCAAGCGCCAGAGCTTCGTGCCGCGCGGCGTGACCTCCAGGTACAGGCCCCCACCATCGGCCAACTTGCGGGCTTTGGCCTCGGGCCTCGCGTTGCGGCACATCTTATCGTTCAGCTTCATGGTCTGGGGGCCTTTTCCTGGGGGCTCCTTGCAAAGGCCCCCACATAAGCCCCCAAACGCAACGGACAGCATCGGGGCATATCGGACGCCATAGGCCGCATAGTTCCAGAAAAACCTATGCTTTGCAAGGGTTTTTCGGACGATATCGGATGGGGGTGGATAAGGTGCCTGGCGTCCCGTACGGGATTCGAACCCGTGTTGCCGCCGTGAAAGGGCGGTGTCCTAGGCCTCTAGACGAACGGGACTAAGGGGCCAGGGGGCGGGTTATACAGCGCCGGGGCCCTTAAGCGCAAGGGCTTCTTGCGCCGCCCGCGCGGCGCGGGGTAGGGTGCGACCATGGCCGATGCGACCCCGGATATGAAGGACATTGTGGCCCTGGCCAAGCGGCGCGGGTTCGTGTTCCCGGCCTCGGAGATCTACGGCGGGATCAACGGCTTTTGGGACTTCGGCCCCCTGGGCACGGCGCTCAAGAACCGCGTGCGCGACGCGTGGTGGCGCGACATGGTGACCTGCCCGCCCATCGGGCCGGACGGCGCGCCGCTGTCCATCGTGGGCCTAGACTCCGCCATCATCCAAAACCCAAAGGTGTGGGAGGCCAGCGGCCACGTGGGCGGGTTTAGCGACCCCATGCGCAAGTGCCCCGGCTGCGGCCACTTTGTCCGGGCGGACCATTTACAAAGTATTTTAGCCACAGACAGCGAATGGGTACAAGAACTTTATGAAATTCTCATGTGGAAAACTGGCTTCAACGAGGTCAGTCACGACCATCTTCGTCATTGGGCCGCAACAAAAGGACGGAAAAGTGCGCCAAATTTAGCTATTGTCCGCAATATAGATTCAGTTCTGTCCCATATTCCAGAAGGAAGATATCCGGAGGATGAGTGGGCACCTGGACATTTCAAGTTCTTTCAGCTTCTTGCTACGGAGCAGCCTAATGCTCCTAGTGTCACCGGCCTTCAGGACCCTTGCCCGCGCTGCGGCGCGCCGCTGGGGGGGCCTGTGGAGACAAGCCTTATGTTCGCCTCCCACACGGGGGTTGAGCAGAACGACGCCTCCAAGGTCTACCTCCGCCCGGAGACGGCGCAGGGGATTTTTATTAACTTCAAGAACGTGCTGGACTCCACCCGCGTGCGCGTGCCCTTCGGCATCGCGCAGGTGGGCAAGGCCTTCCGCAACGAGGTGACCCCGCGCAACTTCATCTTCCGGGGGCGGGAGTTTGAGCAGATGGAGATGGAGTGGTTTTGCCACCCCGACGACGCGGCCCTATGGCGCGAATTCTGGCTGGCCGAGCGGCGCCGGTGGTGGGAGGCCCTGGGCATCCGCCCCGAAAACCTCCAGATGCGCGAGCACGAGAAGGATGAGCTCTCCCACTACGCGAAGGAGGGTCTGGGCACGCAGGACGTGGAGTACCGCTTCCCCTTCACCGCGCCGGGGTTTGGGGAGCTGGAGGGCGTGGCGCACCGCTGCGCCTTTGACCTGACGCAGCACCAGGAGCACTCCGGCACCAAGATGGAGTACCGCGACCCGGTGACGAACGAGACCTACATGCCCCATGTGATTGAGCCTGCGGCGGGCCTGACGCGCGGGGTGCTGGCCGTGCTGTGCGACGCCTACACGCCCGACCCGTCGCGCCCGTCGGGGGTCTACCTCAACTTCGCGCCGCACATGGCGCCCGTCACGGCGGCGGTGCTGCCCCTGACGGCCAAGCCCGCGCACGTGGAGCCCGCGACCAAGCTCTACATGGCCCTGCGCCCGCGCTTCGCGGCGGAGCTGGACGTCAAGCAAAACATCGGCAAGCGCTACGCCCGGCAGGACGAGATCGGCACGCCGTACTGCTTCACCGTGGACAACGACACCCTGTCCGACCAAACCGTCACCGTCCGCCACCGCAACACCATGGCGCAGGAGCGCGTGGCGCTGGACAAGGTGCCCGCGTTCCTGGCCGAGAAGGTCGGTTAGCGCTCGCCCGATTTTGTGCTTGACTTCATGACTAAAGAGCGTTTATAGACACACATGATTGGTATATAGGAGGGCATAGGCCATGGATCAGAGAGAGAGAGAGCGGAAAAGATCGCGACGCATATCGCGCGCAATGCACATGATCTGCTAAACGGAGGGCTATTTCGGTTCAATAACGACGATCGGGGCCGAATAGGGACCTTTGCCCTGAACGCGAGGGTGCGTGCTTCGTCCTCCTCAGAAACATTCCGCACTGCGGCCGACCTTCTGTCCTCCCTTCCCCCGCGTGGGAGCCTTCAAGCCGGCCCGCCATACGATTACCCTTCCGTAAAAGATACGGATGGAATCGAATATGGCACGCTGGACATTTTGCTATGCTGCATATTGATACCCGCCTTCACTGACGCAGAGGCCGAGATAGCGCAGGAGGCCGAGATAGCGCAGGAGGCCGAGATAGCGCAGGAGGCCGAGATAGCCCTGTAAACTAGGGGACATGACAACTCGCCCTTAAGTCTGTACCCTGCCCCCCATGTCTTCACAGAAAGCGCAGGCCTAGCCCCATGCGCCCGGTGGACGTGCAGGTGCACCTAGCTGATGCAATCGGGGCGCGAGACGCTCCTGGGACAGATTTTGCGCACGCGGGCCCTGGACTCCCGGAGCCTGGGCCCTATATTGTGGCCCCGGTACATCCACCGCAACCGCAATCCACGATAAGGAGACAAACACATGTTGTGCATCGGCGATCAGCTGCCTGAGTTTTGTGTGACGGGCGTCAAGCCCGGCTTTATGAGGCACGAGGAAAACGGCGAAAGCGCGTTTGAGGAGATCACCCGAAACAGCTTCCCCGGGAAATGGAAGGTTATCGTCTTTTACCCCAAGGACTTCACCTTCGTCTGCCCGACGGAGATAACCGGCTATGCGGGCCTGGAAAGCAAGTTCGCAGCGCGCGGGGCGGTGGTCATGTGCGGCTCCACGGACAACGAGTTTTGCAAGCTCGCCTGGCGGCGGGAGCATCCAGACCTGCACAAGCTGAACCAGTGGTCGTTCGCGGACACAAACGGCTCCCTGGTAGACGGCCTGGGCGTGCGGGACCTGGACGCGGGCGTGGCCCTGCGCGCCACCGTCATCGCGGACCCGGAGGGGGTCATCCAGCACATAAGCGTCAACGGCCTGAACGTGGGCCGCAACCCAGAGGAAACCCTGCGCATCTTGGACGCGCTCCAGTCTGGCCAGCTGTGCGGCTGCAACCGCAAGCCGGGGGGAGAGACGATAGACGCTTCCGCCGAGGCCAAAAAAATCGCGGCCTAGGCGTATGCGCGACAAACCACTTGCGCCTGGGGCATCAGGCGTGGCGGACGCTGTGGCTCTTATATACACGACCTTCCCAGACGCCTCGGCGGCCCGCAGGGTGGCGCAGTCTCTTCTGGATGAGGGGGCGATAGCCTGCGCGAACATTTTTGCCCCGCACGCGGCGGTGTACCTCTGGCAGGGCGCGGCACGGGAAGAGGCCGAGGTCGGGGCCCTGTTCAAGACAACGCCAGAGCGGGCCGAGGCTGCGGCCCAGCGCCTGGCCGCGCTCCACCCCTACGACACACCGGCCATACTGCACTGGCCCGCCAGGGCAAGCGCTGGCTTCGCGGCCTGGGTCGCGGATGCCACCACGGACTGCGGGACAGCGCGCACGGTAGGGCGCTAGGCCCTGCTAACACAGGGCCCCACGGCGGCTCTTGACGCATTTTTTGGGCGAAAGTCGTTCTGGTTTGTGGCACCATGCTGGCGCTACGGCAAGCAAATCAGGGCGATTTGCAGCCAGAGAGGGCCGAGAGACTGCGGGGGCTAGGGCCTAGGACTCTGCGGCTTCCTTGTCCTTATCGGCGTAAACATACACGGGGGGCGCGTTGTCCTCCACCGTCTGTGCGCTTACGCGCACCTCCTCAACGTCCGCCATGTCTGGGAGGTCATACATGGTGTCCAAGAGCATGCCCTCCACGATGGAGCGCAGGCCCCGCGCACCAGTCTTGCGCTCAACGGCCTTTTTGGCCACGGCCTCCAGCGCATCCCGCGCAAAGACCAGCTTCGCGCCCTCCAGGTCAAACAGCTTTTGATACTGCTTGGTCAGGGCGTTTTTGGGCTCCGTTAAGATCTGAATCAGCGCATCCTCGTCCAGGTCCTCCAGCGGCGCGATGACCGGCAGGCGGCCCACGAACTCCGGGATAAGGCCGTACTTAAGCAAGTCCTCTGGCTCCACACCTTTGAGAACCTCTCCGATCCGGCGGTCGTCTTCCGCCCGCACGTCCGCGCCAAAGCCGATGGAGGTCTGCTTACCCCGCTGGGCGATGATCTTGTCCAGCCCGGCAAACGCCCCCCCGCAGATGAACAGGATATTCGTGGTGTCCACCTGCAAGAACTCTTGCTGCGGGTGCTTTCTGCCCCCCTGGGGCGGAACGGCGGCCACAGTCCCCTCCATCAGCTTCAAAAGGGCCTGCTGGACCCCCTCCCCCGACACATCGCGGGTGATGGAGACGTTGTCGGACTTGCGGGAGATCTTGTCCACCTCGTCAACATAGACGATGCCCCGCTGCGCCCGCTCCACGTTGTAGTCGCTGGCCTGGAGCAGCTTCAGGATTATGTTCTCCACATCCTCCCCCACATACCCGGCCTCGGTCAGGGTTGTGGCGTCCGCCACCGTGAAGGGCACATCCAAAATGCGCGCCAAGGTCTGGGCCAAAAGCGTCTTGCCGCACCCCGTGGGGCCCACAAGCAAAATGTTGGACTTAGACAGCTCCACCTCTGCCCCAGCCCCGCCGTGCTCAAGGCGCTTATAGTGGTTGTGCACCGCGACGGAGAGCACCTTCTTGGCGTAATCCTGCCCGATGACATAGTCATCCAAGACCGCGCGGATGTCGCTGGGGCTGGGCACGCCGCTCTCTCCCCGCCGGACGAGGTGGGTCTTGTCCTCCTCCCGGATGATGTCCATGCACAGCTCAACACACTCGTTGCAGATGAACACATTCGGGCCCGCGATGAGCTTGCGCACCTCGTGCTGGCTCTTACCGCAAAAGGAGCAATAGAGGGTGTTCTTGCCCTCCTCTGGGGGTTTGGTTGCCATGAACGTCCGCCTTTGCGCAATGATTCGCCTAACCCTAACGCCCCTGGGCCCGAGGGCGCAAGGGCCGGGCGCATTGCGTGCTGCTGGGGCCCGGGGTATCCTCTTGACCATGACCAAGCCCTGGACTTTTTCCCTCACCCTGACCAAGCAGGAAAACGGGATCCGCGAAGCCACGGCGCGGGGAGCCCGCCTGGGCGAGGGCCCGCGCTCTGGGCGCACGCTGGGCCAGGCTTTGCGAGACTGTTTTTCCTCTCCCTGGCGTGCCCTGCGCCTGATGTTTGGCTTTGTGGTGTCTTTGGCTTGCTTTGGCCTCCTCTTGGCCCCTTTACCTATCATTTCGTATGATCTCTTTCTCTTTGTCTATAAAGCGCAGGACACAAGCAGCATATGGGGTATTTTCCTCAAATCATTTGCCCTAACGCTGCCTTTTTTCTGGCCCATGATGGTCATAGCCCTTTGGTTTCACTTTTGGCCTGTTGTTAGGCTGACACGCGCTGTCTTTGGCCCGGACCCCAGGGAACACGAGAACACGCTGCCGGAGGTGGCTTACACCCTCACGCCTCAGGGCTTTCATATCCGTTGGCATGACGGGAGCGAAGCCTTCACCGCCTGGTCTGGCGTGAGATTTATTAACCGCTTTCCCTGGCAAATTGTTGTCTGGGTTGACTCTGCGTACTACGCCATCCCAGAGCGGGCCCTGCCGCCGGGCCTGAGTCTTGGGGCCTTGGCACGGACACTCAGGGCCTGGAAGCGTGGAGAGGAGAGTACGGATACCCCCATTGAGATACGGTGCGCTCTGACGCAGTCCGAGGCTGAACGTGCGCTAAGCCCTCCCTTAACCGGGTGGCTTTTGTTGATGCCCGCCATGTTCTTGTATGTGAATTTTTTTGGTGCTTTTCTTAAGGAATACGTGGGCATCTCCGGTCCCATGATGTTCTTTATGGTGCTAGGCAGCATGATAGTTGTGATTTCGCTTGTGTCTTATAAATTCGTCAAACCTCTCATGCCTCGCGATCTGTGGGTAGTGAAGCACCGCTACACCCTGGACGGCTGGGGCGTGCGGGCCGAAGCACCGGGCCTGCGCCTGCGCGCCACGCCGTGGTCTGCCGTGCGCCGCGTGACGCCCACAGGTGCAGGGGGCATCCGCATTCTGGGTGACCCGGCGCGCGATGAGGCCTATCTGCTGCCGCACCGGGTCGTGCCCGGGACCCTGGCAGACGCACTGGCGCAAATCGCGTCGTGGCGTGCGGAGTCTGGCGACACAGAGGGCTTGGCCAGAAGGGGGCGATAGACGGGACTGCACCGGGGGCGCTATACCTCGTGCGCCATGACAGATTTCGCCGCCATAGCCCAGGCGCACGGGACCCCGACCTATGTCTACGACGCGGCCGCCATCCGCGCCGCGTACCGGGCCTTCGCGTCCGCCTTTCCGGGGGCCCTGATCGCCTATGCGGTTAAGTCCAACACGGCCCTGGCCGTTATGCGCCTCCTGGCGCGGGAGGGGGCCGGGGCCGACATCGTCTCCGGCGGGGAGCTGGAGGCGTGCGTGCGTGCGGGCATAGCACCGGGCGCTATCGTGTTCTCCGGTGTGGGCAAGACGGACGCGGAGATCACTGCGGCCCTGGCTGCCGGCGTCTTGCAACTGAACATAGAAAGCGGTGCGGAGCTGGCCCGCATAGCGGAGATAGCCCGGGGCATGGGTCTCCGCGCACCGGTGGCCCTGCGCCTCACCCCAGACGTCGGCGGCGCGGCGTTTGACCAGACCACCACCGGGCGGCGGGGGGACAAATTCGGCCTTCTGGAGGAGGACCTTGTGCCCCTCTATGCCCAGGCGCACCGCCACCCGGACCTGGACCTCCGGGGCCTGTCTGTCCACATAGGCTCCCAGATCTTGTCCCTGGAGCCCTTCGCCGCCGCCTTCGCGCGCCTGGCTGAGGTGGTCCAGAGGCTCCGCGCCCAGGGCCTGCCCGTCCGGGCGCTGGACCTGGGCGGCGGGCTTGGCATCCCCTATGAGGACGTCCACGCCCCCCCAAGCGTGCGGGACTATGAGGCCCTCGTCCGCCGCGCCATAGGCCCTCTGGACACAGAAATTATTCTAGAGCCAGGCCGGGCCCTTGTGGGGGCCGCCGGCGTAATTCTGGCCCGCGTTGTGCGGGTAAAGGAGGGGGCGAGCGGGCGTTTTGTCGTCTTAGACGCCGGGATGAACACCCTGGTGCGCCCCGCCCTGTACGGCGCGCGGCACAGGGTGGAGCCCCTAGCCCCCCGCCCCGGGCCGCTGGAGCCTTGCGCTGTGGTGGGCCCGATCTGCGAGAGCAGCGATGTCTTGGCGCGGGATCTTCCCCTGCCGCCGGTGGAGGCGGGGGACCTTATCCTCATACGGGATGCAGGGGCGCACGGGGCATGCCTGGCGTCTACATACAACGCCCACCCCCTGCCCGCGGAGGTTTTGGTGGACGGCGACAAAGCCTCCCTCATCCGCGCCCGGCAGACCGTCCCGGACCTCTTCGCCCGGGACCGCGTGCCGGCGTGGCTTGCGTGACTGGGGGGCGCGGGCTCAGGCCCTGTCTGACTTCACGATTTCGGTCATGGTGACGCCAAGTTTCTCGCCCACGACCACGACCTCCCCGCGGGCGACAAGGCGGTTATTGACGTAGATGTCTATGGCCTCGCCGATTTTGCGGTCCAGCTCCACGACGGCCCCCCGGCCCAGCTTAAGAAGCTGGGAGACCTGCATGGTGGAGCGCCCCAGGACGGCGGAGATCTGCACCGGCACGTCATATATGGCTGTTACGTCGCCGATCATGGCCTGGCCCAGCTCATATTCAGGCTTCCGCTCCGCAGGCGCAGAGCCCTCCTCCGGCGCGATTTCCGCCAAGTCCATCCCCTGTGCGCCGTCTTCGCCCTCAGCCATGTGGGGATTATCCCGCCTTTGCGCCGGGCGCGCAAGGGGTGGGGCGACTGACGGGGTTCGAACCCGCGACCACTCGGACCACAACCGAGTGCTCTACCGCTGAGCTACAGTCGCCGCCCGGGTAGGTGGGAAGCTATACGCCCCCGCGCACGCGGGGTCAAGAATCAGCAGCGCCTGGCCCTGGCCTGGAAAGGCGGGGGCCCCTGGATGGCGGCGGGGCCTAACGTAAGCGGGTGTCTTGGGGCCGGGGGCCCTCCACGCGCAGGGGCCCGTCGGTCATGAAGTCCCGGTAGTGCCCGCTGGGCGGGAAGGGATGGTCCACCGCATGCATATCCAGCGTTCCCAGTATCCGCCAGCAGGTCGCCGTCCAGGCGGGCCAGTCCGCCTCGGCAGCGCTACACTCCGCCGTATAAAGCCGCCCGGCGTACAGACCAGCCGCGACGACCCCGCGCCGCGCCTGACCCGCGTCTGGCCCCGCTATGGGGGTGAATCGGGCTTCGGCCAGCCCAGCGTGGGCGCGGCCCAGGCCTGCGCCGTCCTTCTGGGCGAGGACGGCCACTCCATCGTACCGGGCATCCCAGTAGGCCTGCCAGAAGGCGGGGTCTATGGCGGCCTTTTGCACCGGCGCGGCGTAGCGCGCGGGATAGACCACAAAGCGCCGGTCGGCCTCTGCAGAGATGGTGATTCGGGCAGCGTTCCCGGGAGCCACCGCAGCGATGGCCTCCTGCGGGGCGTGCGGGACGGCCCGCGCCCAGTCATCCGGCGTGGTGAGGGTGACGGCGGTGTCCGCGTCGCGCCACACAATAACCTCCGCCCGCGCCGGGGCGGCGGCCAAAATGCAGGTGAGAGCGAGGACGCCTATGCGCATGGTGCCCACTGTAGCGCAGTCTGCGCCCGTATGCCACAGGGGGGCCCTTGTTCCCAAGGGCCCCTCGGCGCATAACAGGCCATGGGCAGGGACCTGGCATGCGTTGTTCTGGCCGCAGGACGGGGGAGCCGCATGCGCTCCGCCCGCCCCAAAGTGCTGCACCCCCTTGCCGGGCGGCCCCTTCTCGCGTGGGTTTTGGAGGCGCTGGAGGCGCTGGCCCCGGCGCGGATTGTGGTTGTGGCCGGGCCTGGTGGAGAGGACGTAGCCGCCGCTGCGCACCCGTACGCCGTGGCGACGCAGCCCGTGCAAGACGGCACCGGGGGTGCTCTGGCCGCGGCCCTTCCGTCCTTGGCGGGCTTTGACGGCCAAGTCCTGGTTGTTATGGGCGATGTCCCCCTGGTGGAGCCCGCATGCCTGCACGCCCTTCTGGACGCTGCGGGAGAGGGGGCCGCCGTTCTGGCCGCAGACCTGCCCGACCCTGCGGGCTATGGGCGCGTCATCGTCAACACAAACGGGGATGTGGAGCGCATCGTGGAGGAGCGAGAGGCAAACGCGGCACAAAGAGCCGTGCGCCTGGTGAACGCCGGGGCCTGGGTGCTGCCCTCACAGGGGCTTGGGCGCTGGCTGTCCGCCCTGACGCCGGACAACGCGGCGGGAGAGCGGTACCTCACGGACCTCCCTGGGCACATGGCCCAGGACGGTGTGGCCACAAGGCCCTGCGTTGTGGGGGACCCCATGGCCTTGCGCGGCGTGAACACGCGGGCGGACCTCGCCGCGCTGGAGGCCCTTGTGCAGGGCCGCCTGCGCGAGAAGGCCATGGCCGGAGGCGTGACCCTCGCGGACCCTGGCACCACGTACCTCTCCTGGGACACGGCCCTGGCCCCGGACGTGACAGTGGGCCCCTGCGTGGCCTTCGGTCCCGGTGTGCGCGTGGACGAGGGCGCGGAGATACGGGCCTTCTCCCACCTGGAGGGGGCCACTGTGGAGACAGGCGCGGTGGTGGGGCCCTTCGCCCGGCTGCGCCCCGGCACGCGCGTGGGCGCGGGGGCGCGCGTGGGCAACTTCGTGGAGATAAAGGCCGCCACCCTGGGCGCGGGCGTTAAGGCCGGGCACCTGGCCTACATCGGGGATGCCATCCTGGGGCCGTGCGTGAACTTCTCCGCCGGGGCCGTGGTGGCGAACTACGACGGGCGGACCAAGCACAAGACCACCATAGGCCAGGGCGCAATGGTGGGGACGAATGCTGTCCTCGTGGCCCCGGTGGAGATCGGGGCTGGGGCGTTTGTCGCCGCCGGATCCGTCATCACAAAGGCCGTGCCCGCCGGGGCCCTGGCCGTCGCCCGGGGGCGTCAGGAGGTCAAACCTGGGCGGGCACCCCCCCGCGAACCGTGACTCGCCTTCCGCCCGCGGTGGTGGTACGCTGGATGGACCATGTCTCTTGGTATCGCCATCCCCCCGGGCACAACCCTGACCTTCACGCGTGTGACGTACCAAATCTCTGTCACCGTCACCACCGGCGCGCCCCAACGGCGCGACGCGGGCAGCGACCTGGCCGACATCTTGGGCTCAGACCTCGTGGGTCAGGCGCTGGCCAAGCGGGACGCGACCTTCGCGCGCATCGACGACATAGAGACCCAAAGCGCGGCCGAGCGCCGGCGCAGCGCGCAAATGACACTCGACCATATTGAGCAAAGCGTGGGCGCCCTGAAAATGCTGGCCAAGACCAACCCCAAGGGCGCGGTCTTACATGCAGAGCAGCTAAGCAAAAAGCTCTCGATCGCGGCGCGGGAATACGCCAGTGCGGTGAGCGAGAGCGCTGTGCTGGAGGCGGAGCGCGCACCGCCCACAACCGCGCAAGAGCAGATGGATAGGTCCCGCGCTAAGGCCGCAGAGCGGCAGGAAAACCTGGGCTTCGTGAAACAGGCCCAGGATCTAAAGGACAAGATCAAGCGCATTGTGGATGAGCTGATTAAGGGGCAGTTGAGCAAAAAGGAGCAAGAGGAGATCCGCGAGGAGCTGGAGAGCATCGGCGCGAACCTGGCCAGCGTGGACGAGGCCCTGACGGCGATCATCGACATCACCCTGGGCCGCGCCTCCGGCGTGCGGATCTCGGCCTAGCGCCCCCGGCCCGTGGCCCCTCGACACCCCCTGCGTGACCCTCACCACGGCCCGAGGACTGAGGTCCGTTGGCGCTTCTTTGGCAGGGGCGTGGGGCCGGAGGACGTGGCCCCAGCCCTGGGCGTAGGGGCCGTGAAGGCCGTGCAACAGGTGCACGGCGCGCGGTGCTTGACCATCACGGACGCAGGCCAGGACACAGGCACCGAGGACGCCGACGCGCTGGCCACAGCCGCGCCGGGGGTTGCGCTCGCGGTGCGCACGGCGGACTGCGCCCCCGTGCTGTTGTGGGATGCTGCGGTTCCGGCGGTTGCTGCGGCCCACGCGGGCTGGCGCGGTGCCCTTGCGGGGGCCCTAGAGGCCGCGCTTGGGGCCCTCGCCGCACTGGGCGCGCGGGACATACGGGCCGCCATCGGGCCCTGCATAGGCCCTGCGTCCTACGCCGTGTCCCCCGGCTTTGAGGCTCCCTTTATAGAAGAGGACCCCTGCGCCGCGACCTTCTTCCGAGACGGGCGGTTTGACCTGCCCGGATACGCGGCCTTCCGCCTCGCCCGCGCGGGCGTGACGCGCATCGCACAGGCCGGGGCTGACACCTTTGCCCAGTCAGAGCACTTCCACAGCTTCCGCCGCGACGGGGCTGCAGCCGGGCGGCAAATCTCCGCCATTTGTATTGCGCCTTAGGCACAGCCAAGCCCCCACGCAAACGGCTCGCTTCTTTGACGGCGGCCCGGCGCGGTGGTAGGAAGGGGGGCAATGAGCCAGACCACGCGATACCCGCAGAGCGCGCGCGTAGCCCACTGGGCCACGGCCGGCCTGGTTGCGCTCCAGGCTGCCCTGGGCCTGGCCATGGAGTCCCTGGGGCCCTTGGCGTATCTTGCGCACTTGGGGGTGGGGTGCCTCATCCTGGCCCTGACCCTGTGGCGCCTGGCCCTGCGCCGCGCCGCCACAGACTGGCCCGAGGCCCACGGCGGCTGGCCTGCGCGGGTCGGGCATGGGGCGCTCTATGCCCTGTTGATGGTTGTGCCCCTGGCGGGCCTCGCGGCGTTTGTTTTGTCTTCGCACGCCCTGGCAGAGGTGCACGAGTGGTGCGCCTTCTGTCTTCTGGCGCTCGTGGCGGGGCACGTGGGCATGGTCGCGTGGCACCGGTACGCGCACGGAGTCCACCTCCTGCAAAGGATGGTATAGATGGACCCAGCCCCGTGGATTGTGCCCTTCACCTTCCTGCCTGGCGTGGGCCTGCTCATCCTGTCCACGGTGAACCGCTTCCATAATGTGAACACCCTCATCCGTGCGCGGGTGCGCGAGAGGCCCTGGGGCCATGTCACGCGGGCGGAGATGCGCGTTCTGTTCCGCCGCGCGGGCCTGTTCCACTGGGCCCTCACATCCCTGTATGCCGCCATGGCCCTGTTCTCCGTGGCGGCCCTCATCGGCAACCTCCAGCAAGGCTGGGCCTGGGCGGAGGCCCTGGGCCCCGGGCCGTCGGACGCCCTTATCACCGCCGGGGTGGTGTGCGTGGTGTTCTGCGCGGTGGCCCTTATGGCGGAGTCGGCGCTCTCCCACCGGATGGTCCGGCTGTATGAGCGCTGCGCCAGGTTGGCGGAGCCAGAAAAGCTGAGTACGCCCCCGCAAGGACCTTAAGGGGCAGCGCTACGACGGGACGTCCAGAAGTCCGAGCGCGGCGGCGAGGGCAAAACGAGCCACGACCTCGGCACGTTCCGCGCTAACCAGTGCAGCCTGGGCGTCTAGGTACTCCTGATCCGCATTGAGCACGTCCAAGACAGTCCGCCCGCCCAGGGCGGCCTCCTCCCGCACGCCCTCGCGGGCCAGGCGCTGCGCGGCCACCTCGTCCGCACGGGCCCGCGTGGCGGCGCGGGCTGCGGTCAGGACTGTCCAAGCCTCCACGGCCTCCCGCTCCGCCGCCCGGCGCGCTGTGGCCAACACATCCCGGGACCGCGCCTCCTCGTGCTGGCTCTGCCGCAGACGGGCCCGCACAGCACCCCCCTGGTAGAGCGGCAATGTCGCCCGCACCCCCACGCGCCCTTGCGTCTGCGCGTCGTAGTCCAGGCCCACAGGATCATAGACGTGGTCCACCCCCGCGTTCAGGGCCACCTGGGGCCACAGCTCTCCGCGCACGGCCCCCACGCCGTACCCCGCCGCGCGGGCCTGGCCCTGTGCAACACGGACGCGGGGGGCCGCCGCGCGGGCCCGGGCCGTGGCCTCTGGCAGCGCCTTGGGCAAGACGGCGTCCAAAACGCCCTCCGGCGGGGAGGCCAGAGTGTCCGTGGGCGCAAGGGGCAGGCCCGTCACCTGCGTGAACACCGCGCGCCTGGTCTCCAGCACCCCACGTGCCCGGATGAGATCTGCCTCCGCCCCGGCAAGGCGGGCCTCGGCCTGGCTTACATCCGTTTTGGTCAGGTCGCCCAGAGAAAAGCGCTCCTGAGCGGCGTCGCGCTCTTCGGCCAGAACATCCCGGTTTGTGGCTGCGAGGCCCTCCAGCGCCACGGCCTCCACTACGTCCATATAGGCCGACGCGGCGGCCAAGAGCAGGGCCTGTTCAGCCCGGGTGAGGGCGGCCCGCTGTGCGTCCAGGGCGGCTTTGGCCCCCCGGACGGAGGCGATGGTGGATCCCCCGCGGTAGAGGGGCTGGGACACAGAGGCGCCCAGGGTCTTTTCCACCCCGTCCTGGGGGTCGCCGGGGTCTGTGTCCTGGCGGGCCGCCGTTGCGTCGGCGTACGCCTGCACTGTGGGCCGCCAGCCAGAGCGGGCGCGATCCACCTCTTCCTGTGCCACGCGGAGGTCCGCACGGGCGGCGGCCAGGTCCGGGCTGTCCGCGAAGGTGTGGGCCAGGACGCCTGGCAGAGTGTGATCTATAGCCAGGGCCGGGCCTGCGGCGAGAAGGCCGCACACGACCGCCAGGGCACACAGGTGCCAAAATCTGGGGAGTACGCTGCTGTGAAGTGGCATTGTGGGGGACATGTCCGCGCCTCCTAAGCGGCAAAGGCGGGGTGGTAGGGCAGAGCCGCGTCAAAAGCAGGATACACCGAGAATCCACCCCCGGCAACGGGGCGGACGAGGACGCCCTGCCCGATGGGGGCGCCGCTAGCGCGCAGGACTGTCACAAGGCGGCCTGTGGGGGACAGGAGGGCCACCAGGGCCTCCGGCACGGCGGGCACGGCCCCCGCGATGACGATGAGGTCAAAGGGCGCATCTGCCTCCCCGGTCCAGCCCGCGCGGCCCACCACAGTGGGCAGAATCAGCGCGTCCCAGTGCTTTTGCGCAGCTGCCAAGGCGTCGGCATCGGCCTCCCGCGCGATAACCGTCGCCACAAGGGGCGCGAGGACCGCCGCGCCGTACCCCCCGCTTGCCCCGATCTCCAGCGCCACGTCCGCCGCGCGCGGCTCCGCCAGGGCCAGCAGCCGCGCGTGCGTGGCGGGGTCGGGCAGAACCCCTACGGGCAGGGGGACAGGGACGTCCGCATAGGCCAGGGGGAGAGAGACCTCAGACACAAAGGCCTCACGCGGAACGCCTCCGAAGGCGGCCAAAATAGACTCTTGGGTCACGCCCACGGGCTTGAGCTGGTCCCGTACCATATGGTGGCGCGGTACGGCGAAGAGGTCCTCCGCCATGGTCTATCCCTCCACCGGCACCGCTGGCAGGGCGGGCTCTTCCGCCGGGGCCTTCACAGCGGGCGGGGCGTCAGGCAGGGCATCAAGGATGCTGTCCCCTTGCCCGCCGTGCCCGGCCAAGATGCCCAGGATAAGGCTTGTGGCGAAGAACCCCGCTGCGCAGAACGCCGTGGCCCGCGTGAGCAGATTCGCCCCTCCAGAGGGGGACACCAGGCCGCCCAGGCCGCCACCGCCACCGGCCAGTCCGCCCAGGCCACCGCCCTCTGACCGCTGGAGGAGAACCAGGCCCACGATGGCCAGAGCCAAGAGCAGGTGGATGACAAGAACCGCTGCGTGCATAGTTCCCTCCTACCCCAGCCGGCGGCGCGGGGCAAGTGCTGCCCGCAGCAGGCACAGGCCGAGACTGTCCTATCAGACCCCGCTTGTGGGCAAGGTCCATGGCCTTTCGTAGAACCTGTCGTGGCAAAGGGCAGGGATGGCCGCCCTGGCGGCGGCGGCCTCGGCCAGGTCCAGGTTCGCCATGAGGATCCCTGGCCTCTGGCCCGGTAGCTCTGCCAGGACGTGGCCCCAAGGGTCTACGATCATGCTGTGGCCCCAGGTCTGGCGGGCCCCGCCGTGTGCCCCGCCCTGCGCGGGGGCCAGTACGAAGGCCCCGGCCTCTATGGCCCGCGCGCGCAGGAGTGTGGACCAGTGCGCCCGGCCCGTGGGGACGGTGAAGGCTGCGGGGACGCAGAGCATCACGGCCCCGGCCTTGGCCAGGTCTCTGTACAGGTGGGGGAAGCGCAGGTCATAGCACACGCTCATCCCCAGCCGTCCCCAGGGCGTGTCGGCCAGGGCGGCGCGGCCCCCGGGGGCGAAAACGCGGGACTCCTTGTGTCTCTCTCCCGTGGGCAAGGCCGCGTCATAGAGGTGAATTTTGTCGTAGCGTGCCACAAGCCGCCCGTCGGCGGCGAAGAGAAGGGACCGATTCGCACACCGGTCCGGTGTTTCGGACTTAACGGACACGGAGCCCACAAGAAGCCATATTTTGTGTTCTGCGGCCAGGGCAGAGAACAGGGGCACCGCCGGGTGCGCCTCCTCGGCGTGGGCGAGGGCCGCCCGCTCCGCCGTGGGCGGGAGGACTTGGTCCGTCACCTCCGGCGTGGCCACGATCTGCGCCCCTGCCTGCGCTGCCTCCCGCACGAGCGCGGACGCAGCGGCCAGGTTCGCGGCCATGTCCGGCCCGCTGTCCATCTGTACGCACGCCACACGCAGGGTCATCCCCGCATCATGGCCCAGGGCCGCCACCTGGGGCAAGCGCAGCCGGGGGGCCTACAGCATCTCCTCAATCTCCCCCTCAGGGGTGATGGCAGCGGCGGCCAGCGGCCCGCCGAAGCCGCACCCGGCGTCTATGGTCGCCACGCCGTGGCCGAAGGCCACCCCCCCGTGCTGCGGGTCATACCCCCGCACCACTTGCGCGAAACCGTCATAGCCCCCCTGCGCCCCCGCGAAGCCCCCGGCCCCCCACCACAGCGCGTCGCCCTGATCCTCCAGGGGCCGGGCCGGGTCCAGCCCCGCGTGCACGAACAGGGCCCCCTGGGTATAGGCCGCGCAAGAAAGGTGCACGGCAAAGGCCTCGTGCCCTGGGTGCGCTCGCCACGCGGCCAGAACCCGCGCCGTCCACCGCGCGGCCTCCATCACCCCGCCCCGGCACGCGGCCAGGCTCTCTTGCGGGTCCAGGCCATAGGACGCAAGCGTCCCGGCCAGTCCGCTCTTGAGCATCCAGGCCAGCGTCCCCCCCGGGTCCGGCGCGAACTGGATCTGGCACACCTTTGTCCACATCTCCTCCTGCCCACCCCGCAGGTAGGCCAGGTCCGTGGCTTTCCAACCGTCACGGGCCAGTAGCGCGCGGCGGAAGGCCAGCAGCTCGTCCAGCGTGGCCACGGCGTCCTCCCCCCAGCCGGTGTAGTTGCCCAGATACACCAGGCGGTCCCCCGGGCGCAGGCGCGGCCACAGGGCGTCGTGCAGCGCGGCCAGGGCTCCGGCCTGCCCGTGAACGGCGGCCACGGCCCACACCCGCCGCGCGGGCGCGGGTCTCACAGGGGCAAATCGGCGTGCGCGGAGCTGGCACATAGAGGGCGTTCCTGAAGCGGCGCAGGAGGGCACCGGGGGAAGATGCTGGAATCTTACATGATTCGCGCAAGGACGCAAAAGGGGGCCCGGCGGCCCTACTCCCAGATCCTTCGCCACGGGGTGTGGCGCAGCCTGGTAGCCCGCATCGTTCGGGACGATGAGGCCGGAGGCTCGAATCCTCTCATCTCGATTAGGGGCCCGCCGCGGACCGAAGCGCGCGCAGGCGGGCCTCCAGGTCCTCCAGCGTCATCCCCTCCGGCAGGGCGCGGGCGGGCAGGACGACGGCCTGCACGGGCGACAGGAAGACGAAGACGTGGGCCGGCGCGCGCACGATGTCCACCACCGCGCCCCAGGCCCAGGTGTCCGTGAACCGCGCGCCCTTTGAGGTCACGCCCCCGGGCCCGATGGTGCAGGTGCGCGCCTCCATCATCGCAACGTCCGAGGGGAAGAGCGCACGCATGGCCGACTTGGACAGCAGGAGGCGCCGGACCCAAAAGGCGGTCAAGATCGCAAGGCATGCGCCCAGCGCCCCGATCATAAGCGACGCTCCGTCAAAGTCCCAAAAACGCGCAGCAGCAGCAGCGAGCATACCAAAGGGCAGCCCTATCAAGGCTCCCGGAAGAAAGCCCGCCTTGAGCCTAGCAGGCCACAGCGCCCTTTGCCTTGCGCTCGCCGCGCGGTTCAGGGCCTCCAGGTCCTCCAGCGTCAGGGCGTAGGTGAGGGTTATCGGTTCCATCACAGCCTCGGCAGCGTCACCCCGGTCTGCCCCATGTACTTGCCCGCCCGCGCGGCGTACGACACCGCGCACGGCGCCGAGCCCCGGAAGAACAGGAACTGCGCGATGCCCTCGTTCGCGTACACGCGCGCCGGCAGGGGCGTGGTGTTGGAGATCTCCAGCGTCACGTGCCCCGCCCACCCCGGCTCCAGCGGCGTCACATTCACGATGAGGCCGCACCGCGCGTAGGTGCTCTTGCCCAGGCAGATGACCAGCACATCCTCCGGCACGCGGAAGTACTCCACGGTCCGCGCCAGGGCAAAGCTGTTCGGCGGGATGACGCAGATTGGCCCCGGCCGGTCCACAAAGGACTGCGTGGAAAAGGCCTTCGGGTCCACCAGGGCGTTGTCCACATTCGTGAACACCTTGAACTCCCCCGCCGCCCGCGCGTCGTATCCATAGGACGAGAGGCCATAGGAGATGACCCCCTCGCGCTTCTGCGCCTCCTCAAAGGGCGCGATCATCCCGTGGTCCAGGGCAAGCGCCCGGATCTCCCGGTCCGCCAGCAGGCCCGGCAGGGGGCCCTCCGCCCGCGCCGCCGCCTGCGCCTTGCGCCGCCCCATGTTCGCCCGCAGGGCCTCCGCCCGCGCGTCTCCCCGTGCCATGGGGGGGGTTGTAGCACCCCCCCGCGCGCAGGCAAAGGGCGGGCGCACGTCCACGCACGCCGCGTTTTTTTGACACCCGCCCCCGCCCCCACTATACTGAAGGTGTATAGAGTGTTAACGGGCACCCCCGCCCCGCGCCGGCCTTGATAGAGCGCACAACAAACGGGGGGCCCAGGGTAAAGGGGGTTGGTGTGTCTATTCCAGAAACAAAAGCGCCAGAGCTGGGGACCAAGGCGGAGGCTGCGGAGGGGAAGCCTGCTGCGGAGGATGCCGCGCCCGAGGCCGCTGAGGCGGATGCCGCGCCGGCTGCGGAGGAGAAGCCAGCTGCGGAGGCGGAGAGCCGGCCCGCTCGAGTCTTTAATGCTGAGCGTGCCGCCGCAGTTGCGAGAGGAGTCAGGGGCGGCCAATGTGCAGAAGGCGTCCGCAAGATAGCAGAAAACGCAGGAACTACTCCTGTCTATGCAGACGGCGAGAATTGGGGTGAGGGCATGCGAGCGCGCCCAGACGCCTTTATCATTCTGGATGTGACCCCCGAAGACGTTATAGCTGGCAGATTGCCAAACGGCGCTATCATAGGTTATGACGACAGTCATGGAGGAAGAAATATAGGAAAAGGAGCAGAAAAATATGGCCATACCGAACAATACGCCGATGGTAAGTTTATATACGGTGGGGCTTATACAAGAGATGGCAACGGAAACAAAATAAGGACAGGCTATGCCACCTATGCGGGCGGCTCCAGGGGAGCCGATGGAGTTAGGAAATATCTCGATACCGTTGCTCTGCCCATAGAATATGCCACACCAGAACAGCGTGCAGCGTGGGCCCAGGCCAGGGCAGAACACGGGGCGAGAGCTGCAATAGCTATTGGCCCAAACGGCACCGGTTCCCCCACCGCCGTCGCGGGTGGCCGTGGGCGCGGGTCGGGCAACGCTCTGGCCGCTTGGTTCGGCGGCGGCGGCGGGCTGGGGGCCCCATGGGGAGCGGCGGCGGGAGGGCCGCAGATGGATCCGGCGCAAGTCGCGCAAATGCTCAAGACCATGATTGCGGTGGTAGTGTTGGCGCTTGGTGGCAGAATCCCAGACGGCTTGGACGTGGACACACGCGAGGCGCAGGAGGTGATGGCAAGCCTGGGAACCGCTCTGGGGGGGGCCCCACAGGGCAAGTTAGCCCCCGGGCTAAGCTAATCCTTCTTCCGGAACTGGTCCAGGGAGACGACCTCGCCGCCGCCGGGGGGCGGGGGGTCTTTGGGCTCCTGGCTCTCACCGTCCTGCCCCTCGGCGGGCGGGGGCGGGGCACCGTCGCCCTCCGCGCGCTCCTCGGGCGGCTTGAACTGCAGCGCGAAGTTCACGGACGGGTCGGCGAAGATGGTGATCGCGCGCCAGGGGATGATAAGGCGCTCTGGCTTGGCGTTGAAGAACAGGGTGACGGCCATGCGCTCCGCGTCGGCGGTGAGGTCAGAGAACTGGTGCTGGAGCACGATGGTCATCTCAGAGGGGTAGCGCTCGCGCAGGTAGCCGGGTACCTGCACCCCGGCGTGGTCTGTGGAGAAGGTGATGTAGAAATGGTTCTTGTTGGGCAGGGACCCGGCTGCGGCCACGCGGGCGACGGCGTCGCGCACGACGCTGCGGAAGGCGGTCTCAACCATCTGGTTGTAGGGGAGGGTGGCCTCCTGGCTCATCCGCAGCAGCCTCCCCCTACGCCGCCGCCGCAGCCTTCACCGCCGCCGCAGCAGCCCTCGTCCCCGGGGGCCTTGTCTTTGCAGCGGCCCTTCTTTGGGGGGCCGGGGTCAACCCAGCCCACGTGCCCGTCCGCGCGGCGGTAGACCATGTTCAGCCCGCCGTGGGACCCGCTCTTGAACAGCCAGGCCCCCTGTCCGGCCAGCTCCATGCGGGCCACGGCCTCGGCCACGGACAGGGTGTCTATCTCTGCCACGGCTTCCGCGACGATGGTGGGCTCTCCGGTGCCAGAATCGCCGGCGTCTCCGCCCTGATCCTCGCCCTCTTCCTCCGGGGAGGCGGAGACCAGGATGAAGTCCCGGGCCTTTATGGCGGCGGCCTCGTCCCGGCGGTGGTCGTCCCGGATCTTGCGCTTAAACCGTCGCCAAGACTTGCCCACCTTCTCGGCGGCCTTCTCAAAAGCGGCGTAGGGGTCGTGGTCCTTGGCGTCTGCGTTAACGGTGAGGTTCCTGGACCCGATGTAGACAAAGATGTGCACGCGGAAGGTGCCCTTGCCGTGGCCGTCCCGGCTGAAGGTGACGGTCGCGTGCGTGGCACGGCCAAAGTATTTGTCGTTCTTCTCGCGCAGGCGCGCCTCCGCGTGTGCGCGGAGCGCGTCTCCCACATCCACCTGTTTCCCGTGTACAGCGATCTCCACAGCGCGCCCTCCCTTAGTCTTACACCGAATCGGGCCAATATGTAGCAGTGCACGCCGCGCCGGGCAAGGGGCGGGTTTACGCGATGGCCCAGGGCAGGGTCTGCATCCCCACGCCCAGGGGCAGCGGGGTGATGGGCCCCTGCGGGGTGGGCAGCGGTGCCACCGAGGCCTCGCGCCGCTCCAGGGTGAAGGTGTCCTTCGGCACGGGCAGGCCCCAAAACGCGGGGCCCCGTTCGCACAAAAACGCCCGGAACGCGGCGGCATCTTCGGCCTTGTCTAGGCGCGCCCCGGCCTCCTCAAACGCCATGGCATAGAGCTGCGGCGCCACGCCGCCGGTGTAGCACCCGGCCGCGCAGCCGCACGCCGTCATCTTCGTTGCGTGCGGCGCAGAGTCCGTCCCCGCAAAGGCCGTGGGGTGCGTGCGCACCAGGTCGCGCAGGGCTGCCCGGTCTTCGGCGAACTTGACCACCGGCAGGCAGTACAGGTGGTGCTTCAGTCCGCGCAGGAGGTGCCCGGTGGTGTACAGCAGGTGCTGGGGCGTTACGGTCGCCCCCACACGCGGGCCGGCCTGCCGCACAAAGTCCGCCGCGACAGCGGTTGTGACATGCTCCGCCACCATGCGCAATTTTGGGTGGCACTCCACAATCCGGGGCGCGATCTCGCGGTAAAACGCCTCCTCCGCGTTGGTGGCCCTGGAGAAATAGTCCGCGTCGGCCACGTCGTGGGCCTCCCCGTGCACGCACAAGACAAGGTCCGCGGCCTCCATCGCCGCAAACACGCCGTTGTCAAAATATGTCTGGACATCCGCCGCGGCGCCGGCACCCGTCGTGCCGTGGGGGGGATAATACTTCGCTGCCCGCAGCGCGCCCTCCGCCGCGCCCCGCTCCACCATCGCGGGGGTTGTGGCAGTGGTGAGGTAAAGCGGAACGATGGCCTCCATATCCCCCGCGCCGGCATCCCGGAACATGCGGGCATATGCCTCAATGCTCCAGGCGTCGCCGGGGTCGTCCTCCAACACCCGCGCCACGGGGGGGGCCGTGTTGGGCATGGCCACAAAGCCCGCGCAGCCCATGGCCCGGTGCGCCCGCACGAGCGGAGCGATAAGGTCCCCCTGCCGGAAGTGGGCGTGCAGGTCCCACCAGCGGGGGAGGGTGAGGGTGGTCATGGCGGGAGCATAGCAGCCGCGAACGGGCGGGCAAGGGTGCATCGCAGTCTTGGGCCTTGCGGGCGCTGAGGGATTGTGTTTTGTGGCCACGACACCAATGCACCAGAGAGAATATAAGGAGGCCCCCATGCCCAAAGTTTTGATTGCAGACAAGCTGGCCCCGCGCGCGGCGGAGATACTCCGCGAGGCCGGTGTGGAAACGGACGTGAAAACGGGCCTGCCGCCCGAGGAGCTCAAGGCCATCATCGGCGCGTACGACGGCCTGGCCATCCGCTCTGCCACGAAGGTGACGGCGGAGATCATCGCAGCGGCGACAAACCTTAAGGTCATTGCGCGCGCGGGCATCGGCGTGGACAACGTGGACATTCCGGCGGCCACGCAGGCCGGGATCGTGGTGATGAACACGCCCTTTGGGAACACGACCACGACGGCGGAGCACGCCATCGCCATGATGTTCGCGGCGGCCCGGCAGATCCCAGCGGCCAGCGCGTCCACCCACGCCGGGAAGTGGGAGAAGTCCAAGTTCATGGGGCGGGAGATCTCGGGCAAGACCCTTGGCCTCATCGGCGCGGGAAACATCGGGAGCATCGTGGCCGACCGGGCCCAAGGCCTGAAAATGCGCGTCATCGCCTATGACCCCTACCTGACGGAGGAGCGCGCCCTGGCCCTGGGCGTGGAGCGGGTGAGCCTGGAAGACCTGTACAAGCGCGCGGACGTTATCACGCTGCACGTGCCCAAGACCAAGGAGACCGCGCACATGATAGACGCGGGGGCCCTGGCGGCCATGAAAAAGGGCGTCATCCTGGTCAACTGCGCCCGTGGGGGCCTGGTGGACGAGGCCGCCCTGCGCGCCGCTCTGGACAGCGGGCACGTGGGCGCGGCGGCCTTTGACGTGTTCTCCGTGGAGCCGGCCAAGGAAAACGTGCTCTTCGGCCACCCGAACGTCGTGTGCACGCCCCACCTGGGCGCAGCAACGGCGGAGGCGCAGGACGCTGTGGCCATCCAGGCGGCGGAGCAGATCGCGGCCTACCTGACCACCGGGGCCGTCACCAACGCCCTGAACACGGCCAGCGTGTCCGCGCAGGACGCCCCGCGCCTACAGCCGTACCTGAAGCTGGGCGCGGCCCTGGGCAAGTTCGCCGGGCAGATCACGGGCAGCGCCATCCGTAAGGTGGACATCGCCTATGAGGGCACAGTGACGGACGTCAACACGGACCCGATCGCGGCGACCATCCTGGCCAACCTCCTGGCCGGGCAGGTGGAGAGCGTGAACCTGGTCAACGCGCTCCAGGTGGCCCAGGCACGGGGCATAGAGGTTAAGCAGAGCTATGACCCAACCTCGCGCAACTGGCGCAGCATGATAGAGATGACCGTGACAAGCGATGAGCGCGTGCGGAACGTGACGGGGACCTTGTTCACGGGGCGGGAGCCGCGCCTGGTGAACGTGGAGGGCGTGCCCATTGAGGTCGCGCTGACGGCGCACATGCTGTTCATCCGCAACCGGGATGAGCCGGGCCTGGTGGGCGCGGTGGGGTGCCTGCTGGGCGACGCGGGGATCAACATCGCGGACTTCCGCCTGGGCCGGCAGGATGAGGGTGGCGCGGCGGTGTGCGTCATCAACCTGGACGCCCCCCTGCCCGACGACGTCTTCGCGGACATCAAGGCCCTGCCCCACGTTGTGAGCGCCAAGCGGTTGGCGTTTTAAGTTAAAAAATAAGGAAAACAAAAGTGGAACGCAAAACTTTTCTAGATTTCATAATATCAAAAAAATTAAGAACAAAGATTTTTTCGTTTTATGGCCGCTTAGGTCGTTTAAGTTATATCTGGAGCTCTTTAGCCCTGGGCATTGTTGTTGTGCCACCTGCATTTGTTATTGTATATTTGCCTACTTTCTTGTTAATTTTCTTAGAATTATCAGAGAACCTGAATACTGTCATATCTCTAATTCTATATATATTTGAAAACTTAATTTTAAAATTTCTTATGCCGCTTGGTATGTTTGCTCTTGCTGTCAAACGTTTACACGATATCGGGTTAAGCGGATGGTGGAGCCTGTTTCCAGCGCTGATTGGTCTACTTCAAATTCCGTTCGGCTTTTCAACGGTGCCCTTGCACATTGAGATGTACACCGGATTTCCTGCTGAATTATGGGATCCTGGCGGGTTAGAGCGCGTCCAGATAGCAGCCGGGAATCAGCCAATTCTTTTCTGGGCACTCTTATCACCTATAATTCTATATTTTTTAATGCTTTTTCTGTGGCCCGGACAAAAGGACACCAACAGATACGGAGAGCCCAAGGCTGTTGGCAAAAAGGACCCAACCTGATCGCCAAGCGGTTGGCGTTTTAACCTTGGCCGGAGCCGCGCCGCGCAAGATGGCGTCGCTTTGGGGCCCCAAAATGGTATCTGCGCGGTGGCTCGGCGGTAGCGCAGCGGTATCACCGCGGTATTTGGGCGGTGGCACGGCAGTAGCACAGCGGTGGCTGGGCGGTGGCGCTTTTGGGCTGTTTTTCGCGCGGGAGGGCCTGCCTACGGGTTTGAGTATACACCATTTTTGGGCGCTGTGGGAAAATATTCGCTCTGCGGCGCGGCATTTTTCGGGCCCGCACAGCCCTGTCCTTCACAAGCCGGCGGCGTTGGCTGCTGGGGCATAATGGGGTAAGGCTGGTCTATGCGCGCCACGGCCGCCACTGTGGACCTGGGCGCGGTCGCCCGGAACTACGCCCGCCTGGTGGCGCGGGCGGCGTCGGGCTGCGCCGTGGCGGGTGTGGTGAAGGCCGACGCCTATGGCCTGGGCGCGGGGCTAGTGTCCCGCACGCTGTGGTCCGCCGGGTGCCGGGACTTCTTCGTGGCGACCGCCGCCGAGGGCGCGGCCTTACGCGGTATCCTGGGCGCGGGGGCGCGGATCTTCGTCCTGAACGGCCCGCCCGTGGGGCCGAGCCTCATCCCGGTGGTCAGCACGCCGGCGCAGTGGCGGGCCTGTGACGGCCCCGTGGCCCTGCAGGTAGAGACGGGGATGCACCGCCTGGGCGTTGCGCCAGACGAGGCCCGGGGGATGCTGTGCACGGGGCGCGTGGTCCTCCTCTTGAGCCACCTGGCCTGCGCGGACAACTGGGCGCACCCCCTGAATGCAGCCCAGTGCGCGGCCTTCGCGGCGTTAACCAAAGCGTTCCCGGACGTCCCGGCCTCCCTGGCCGCGTCGCACGCCTTCCTGGCGAACCCTGCCACGCACCACGCCCTGGCCCGCTGCGGCATAGCCCTGTACGGCGGGTGCGGTGCGGAGGGCGTTTTGGCACTCCACGCGCCGGTCTTGCAGACGGCCACCGTCCCCGCCGGGGCGTCTATAGGCTACGGCGCGACCTATCGCTTCCCAAAGGACGCCCGCGTGGCCACTGTGGCGCTGGGCTACGCCGACGGCCTGTTGCGCGCGGCCTCAAACCGCGCCGCGCTTTACCACAACGGCGTGCCCTGCCCCGTCCGGGGGCGGGTGTCCATGGACCTGACATGCGTGGAGGTCACGCACCTGGGCCGGGACCCGGATGTGATGGAGGTCCTGGGGCCTCACCAGGGGATAGACGCCCTGGCCGCCGGGTGTGGGACCATCCCCTATGAGGTCCTCACGGCCCTGGGGCCGGGTTCTGGCCTTCTTCGGTGAGGGGCGGCCCGTTCGCGGCAGTGGCGGGCGTAGCCTCCGCGCCGATCGTCTGTACGGCCACCTTCTCCCCTGCCGCCACAAACTCCTGCCCCACGACGATGATTCGGGCCCGCGCGGGCAGGCCAGAGACCCAGGCCGCGTCGGCCTCCTCCCGCACGACCGCAACAGGCGCAAAGCCCACCACGTCCCCCCCGCCCACGATCCGGACGCCCAAAGTGCCCGCGTCGTCCAGGGTCAAGGCGGCGGGGGAAATCTTATGCGCGGGCTCCGGTGTGCCAGAGAAGGCCAGGGTGGCGGTGCGCCCGGCCCGGACCGCGTGCGCCGGGTTGGGCACACGCACCTTCACGCGGAAGGTCCGCGCTGTCTCACCCGCCACGGGCGCGATGAAGGCCAAACGCCCAGACACCTCCCGCCCGTCCAAGAGGCGCACAGTGGCCGCCTGCCCGGCCTCCAGATGCCCCACCTGCTGCTCCGAAGCGTAGCCCTCCACCTCCAGGGGGTCCAGGGCCACCAGATCAAACAGGGCTTGCCCCGGCGTCACATAGGCCCCGGCGTCCACAAACCGCTCCGCCACCACGCCAGAGAAGGGCGCGGCCACCTGGGTTTTGGCCAGTGCCAGGCGGGCCGCCGCCTCCGCCGCACGCGCGGCTTCCAGGTTCGCTCGCGTCTCGGCCAGCCGGACATCTGAGGCGAAGCCCCGCCCCGCGAGGCCCTGCGCGGCCTTGAACTCCATCGCCCTTTGCGCCCTCCGGCGCTCCGCCTCCGCCACGCGCTCGGCCCGGTCCCGCGCTTCTATCTGCGCGAGGAGGTCCCCGGCCTTGACGGCGTCCCCCTCCTCCACAGGCAGGGCCTCCACGCGGCCGTCCACCTCAGCCTGGACCTGGACCTGCGCGCTGGGCACTGTCCGGCCCGTCATGGTGACGTTTGGCGCGACCTCCTGCGCCACGGAGTCCACCACTTGCACTTTTGGCAGGGCGGCCTCTTGACCAGCCTCCGTGGCCTCGTCACGCGCGGGGAAAAAGAGGCCGGAGGCCATCCACAGCGCGAGCAGCGCGGCTACGGCCAGGGCGAAGAGGGCGGGTCGGTTTTTGTATGTGGGCATCATTGTGCGCACTCCTATTCATAACATTCCCCCGGCACATCCGGGAGCCGGTCAAAGTGGGTCAGGCTCTGCGCCACAGAAAAATCGGGGTAGTCCACCTGCGCAGCGCTCACCACCCCCCCCGGGTGGAGGGTGGCCGCGACCTCATACTCTGGCGCAGAGTCCTGCGCGCCCAGGGGGAAGAACGCCATCCGCACCCGCCACGCCGGGCCAGGCGGGAGACCCTCCACCGCCGGGGGGTCCGCCAGAGGGGTTATCACAGCGCTCGCCAGGCGCGGCCCGCGCGCGTCGTCCCCCTCAAACACCTGGGCAGAAAAAGTCTTTTGACCTGCGGATGCGGCGGCCAGCACCGCCCGCATGTGCGCCACGGGCAACAACGTACCCTCCGGCAGGGCAAACGCCAGGCCTGGCGGACGGACATACACGGCCCGGCCCCCCTCCGCGCGGCCACGGACGTCCTCCACCAGTTCCCCCCCCGCCACGCGGCGACTCGTAAAGTCCAGCGCCCGCCCGTCCGCCGTCTCCAGAGTCGCCGTGTCTGTGGCCACCTCCACAGAGGGCTCTTGCGCGTAGTCATACCTCAGGCGGAAGCGGTGTGCGCCCGCCCAGTCCCCCTCGCACGTCCTGTCAAGGCGGTAGTCCAGGCTCCCCGCGATGTGCACCAGGCCACCGGCAGAGCGGCTCGCCACCATGCGCACGTCATAGGTTGCCACGTGGGGCACGATATCCGCCGCCAGGGCAGGGATGGGCAAGAGCATAAGGGCCAGGAGCACACAGCGCATAGCGCCGGAGCATACACACCCACCTGCGCCATGGCCAGGGTCGGGGAGGCGCCCTATCCCCGTCCGGCGGCGTAGGGGGCTAGGGCCAACAGGGCGTCTTTCAGGGGGCTTGTGGGCAGGGGGGCCAGGGCCCCCTGTGCCTCATGTGCGTAAGCCAGGGCCCGCGCCCGCGCGGCGTCCAGGGCCCCTACACACTCCAGCCGTTCGAGCGCCTCGGGCAGCGCGCCTATGTTGCCCAGCGCGCGGGCCCAGAATCCCCGGTCCTCACGGCCCTCCAGCGCGAGGAGGACGGGCGCGGTCACCTTACCCTCGCGGAAGTCGTCCCCCGGCTCCTTGCCCAGCCCGCCCTCATAGTCCAGCACGTCGTCCGCAACCTGAAAGGCCAGGCCCAGCGCGCGGCCATAGGCAGCCAGGGCGTCCGCGTGCGGGCTCTTGGCCAACAGCGCGGGGGCCTTGCACGCAGCAGCGAACAGGGCAGCGGTCTTGGCGTCTATAATCTCCACATAGGCAGCCCAAGAGGTGTTGAGGTGCCCAAGCGCGGCCAGCTGCGCCACCTCCCCCCGGGCGATGGTGGCCGAGGCGGTTGCCAAAGTGCCCAGGGCGGGCAGGGAGCCGGTGGCCACCATCATCTCAAAGGCGCGCGCGAACAGGGCGTCCCCCACCAGGACGGCGGCCTTGTTGCCGAACGCTGCGGGGGCGGAGGGGCGGCCCCGGCGCTGGCGGCTTTCGTCCACCACGTCGTCATGCAAGAGGGTGGCGGAGTGGATGAACTCCACCGCGGCGGCCAGAAGGCGCGTGCCGCTCTCCGGCGCTCCGGTGATGGCGCCCGCCGCCAGGGCCAAAAGGGGGCGGATGCGCTTGCCCCCGGCCTCTATCAGGTGCCGGGCCACCTGCGGGATGAGGGGCACACCCACGTCCTCCAGCCGCTCTAGGATGAGGGCATTGGTGGCTGCCATCTCGGGGGCGAGAGATTTTGATAGCATTATAAGTGCAGAAGGCACCTCTAAAAACTACTCAGTCAACCTCAAAACCCTGTCCCCAAGATCACCAAAAGCAGCGCTAAACCTATCTCTGCTTTTCAACATTGTATCCTCCGCGTGACCAAAAACTTTTCCGTGCTCTTTTATCTCTTGATCTGTCAGCGCAAAAATAGGTTTTGATATTTTTTGACTAATCGCTATTAGAGAATTAAAATCAGATATATGCGCAAGATCGTATGGATTTAGGTCTGTTCCATCCAGGACTTCTCTAACCTTTTCAAGGCTTGCGACGCACCCTATTTCCTCTAGGGGGGGGACAAGATTCATATTTATAGCATCTCTTATTTTATTAATCCATCCCTGGAAAGATTTTGCAGGTTTTTCATAGCGCGGCCTATATCTTTGCTGTACGGCACCAAGAAATTTGGGTTTATTTTTTATAGAAAAAGAACTGTCGAATCCGTGACTCTCTCTGAAGGCATTAATCTCAGAATGCCATTTTATTATATTCTTTTTTAGAGAATTAACAGCCTGAAGACAAAAATAATCTGGAGAGGTCGGGACTATAAAATAATCGCTAGACATTAAAATGACCTGATTCAAGCCACCGACATTTGGGCTTAGATCATATATAATATAATCATAATTCACACCAATAAGAGATAGCATTTTTGGCAGACTCCCGGGAATATTTCTTGTGGCTGGCACACCTGAAGCAATCTTAAGCGCAACGCTAATTTGGGAATCAAGATCCGATGTATTTAAGTGTCCCGGCAACAAATAAAGATTATCGTTTTTTGTCTTGAACGGCTTCCCTCTATTGCCAACCATATAATCTTCTGGTCGCACACCTTCAATAATTGAGGCAACTATTTCTTTTAATGTAAGGTTATCCCTGTTCTGATAAAATAGCTCCATATGGTCTCCGTCTATAGCGTTGAATCCAAGAACAAGACCAGTAAGATTGCACTGAGAATCAAGATCAACAATAAGTACCTTTTTTCCTTTTTCGGCAAGAACCCAGCCAAGATTAAATGCGGTTGTTGTTTTGCTAACGCCGCCCTTGTGATTAAAAAGACATATAGATTTTGCCATTTTTTACCTCCTCAGATTAAAAACTAAACTTCCAAAAAACTGCGCAACTTGCGGCTGCGCGTGGGGTGCTTGAGCTTACGCAGCGCCTTGGCCTCGATCTGGCGGATGCGCTCGCGCGTGACGTTAAACTGCTGGCCCACCTCCTCCAGCGTGTGGTCGGTATTCATACCAATGCCAAAGCGCATGCGCAACACGCGCTCCTCCCGCGCGGTCAGGGTGGCCAGGACGCGGGTTGTCGTTTCGCGCAAGTTGGAGTGTATGGCGGAGTCCACGGGGGCCAGGGCGTTCTTGTCCTCAATGAAATCACCCAGGGACGAGTCCTCCTCGTCCCCCACCGGGGTCTCAAGCGACACGGGCTCCTTGGCGATTTTCAGAACCTTGCGGACCTTGTCCACGGGCATGTGCAGCCGCTTGGCCAGCTCCTCCGGACGCGGCTCGCGCCCTATCTCGTGCATCATCTGGCGCGAGGTGCGCACGATTTTGTTGATGGTCTCAATCATGTGGACGGGGATGCGGATGGTGCGCGCCTGGTCCGCGATGGACCGGGTGATGGCCTGCCGTATCCACCACGTGGCGTAGGTGGAGAACTTATAGCCCCGCCGGTACTCAAACTTGTCCACGGCCTTCATCAGGCCGATGTTGCCCTCTTGGATAAGGTCCAGGAACTGCAGGCCCCGGTTGGTGTATTTCTTCGCTATAGAGATCACCAGGCGCAGGTTCGCCTCCACCATCTCCTTTTTCGCCCGGGCGGCCTCGCGCTCGCCCTTTTGCACCGTGGCCACAATGCGCCGGAACTCCCCAAGAGGCAGCATGGCCTCCTCTGCTATGGCGGCGATGTGCTCACGCAGCTGACCGACCTTCTCCCCGTGCTTGTCCGCAAATTTGGCCCAGGCTGCGCTCTTGCCCGCCACCCGCTCCAGCCAGCCGGGGTCCAGCTCCGCACCGTAGTGTTCTTTCAAAAAGGCTTCGCGCTTCACCCCGCTCTGCGTGGCCACGCGCAGGATCTGCGTCTCCAGTGCCACAAGCTCTGTGTTCATGGCGTACAGGCGCTTGACCATCTGGTCTATGCGCGCGTTGTTGAGCTGCACGGCGTTCATCAGGTCCACCATCTCGGCCTTCAGGGCCTCATAGCGGCGGTTGGTGGAGGCGAAGGGCTCCCGCCCGCGCTGGAGGGCCGCTAGGCGCTCCCCCTGCACGCGCTGCATCTGTTTGTAGGTGGCCTCTATCTTGCCGAAGCTCTCCATCACCACGGGGGTCAGCTGCCGCTCCATGGCCGTAACGGTGGGGCTGGAGTCGTCCTCATCGTCGTCCGTGTCCGTATCGCCCTCAGCGGGCGCAGGCTCTGCCGCGCCGTCGCTTTCGGGGGCCTCGTCGTCGTTCTCGCTCTCTGCCTCTGCCTCGCTCTCGCTGTCCGCGCTGTAGGTGGCCTCCAGGTCAATCACCTCGCGCAAGAGGATGTCACCCCCCTGCAGGGCTCTGTACCACGCGATGAGGGACTCAATGGCCAGGGGGCTCTCGCATATCCCGCTGATCATCAGGTCGCGCCCGGCCTCTATGCGTTTGGCGATGGCAATCTCCCCCTCGCGAGAGAGCAGCTCCACGGCCCCCATCTCCCGCAGGTACATGCGCACCGGATCTTCAGTGCGCCCGGTGTCGTCCGTGCCTATGTTGCCCGAAGCCTCGTACCGGGCGACCTTCTTGTCTCCGGTCTCTTCCTCGTCATCCTTGTCCTCTGAGTCCTCGTCCTCGTCCTCGTCGCCCTTTTTTGCGGCGGCGGCGCTGTCGTCGTCGTCTTCGTCGTGGGGCTCCTCCGCCTCCACGATGCGCAGCCCCGCGTCGGCCAGGGCGGCCATGGCATCGTCAATCTCTTCTGACGAGAACTGCTGGGCCGGCAGCGCGGCGTTCAGGGCGTCGTAGGTGACCACCCCCTTGCCCTTGTGCCCGGCGATAAGCTTTTTAACGGCCGCGCCCAGGGGGGGCCCCGCGAGGGCGTCCTCGTCCTTATCCGGTGTTTCTGGAACCATGTGCCCGTACCCTTTGCTCCTGCTTGGCTTCCATCTCCGCCGCCCGCTCCAGCCACAACGGGGCTACGACGGACGGATCGGACCCTGGAGCCGCGAATGGGGCGCGAATATAGACCGAAGTGCTGTCCATGTCATCCATAACTTTTGCGTGCCCCTCGACACGGAGATTTGCGGCCAGCGCGTCGGGCCCTATCCCGGTGTCGGCCTCCAGGGCGGCGATGAGGGCGCACCGCAGGGCGTCTAGACCCGCGTCCGCCACGGCCATGCGGCCCAGGACCTCCTCCACCTGGGGGTATATATGGGGGTGATTCAGCACCCCGGCCAGCAGGGCCTGCTGCGTCTTCACCAAGAGGGGTGCCACGGGGCGGGGCAAGATGCCCGCGCCGGGCGGACGTTTCCGGCCACTGCGGGGGAAGAAGGCCGCCGATATGCGCTCGCGCGCGGCGGCGCGGTAGTGCCCGGCAACCTCCCGGTCTGCGATGGTGCCGATGGCGTCCATGAGGGACTTTTGGGCTGCGGCGCGCGACTCGGGTGTGTCCGTGCGGCGCTGTGCCACGTGGACCTGCCACAGGAAGTCCACCAGGGGCGCGGCCCCCTCCAGCGCGCGGCGCAGGGCCCCCGGCCCGGCCCGGCGGATAAGGCTGTCTGGGTCCTCCCCGGCGGGCAGGAGGGCGATGCGCAGCGTCCGCCCCGGCGCGAGGAGGGGTAGGGCCCGCTCCACGGCGCGCAGGGCGGCCCGCCGCCCGGCCTCGTCCCCGTCCAGGGCCAAGACGGGCGCAGCGTCCGATATGCGCCATATGAGGCCCAGCTGCTCTGCGGTGAGGGCCGTGCCCATGGGGGCCACCGCGCCGCGGAAACCCCCCGCGTGACACGCAAGAGCGTCCATGTACCCTTCCACGATGAGGGGAGTGTGCCCCGCGCGCGCGCCAGCCTTGGCCTCACGCAGGGCGAACAGGGCGCGGGATTTATCAAACACCGGGGAGTCAGGCGAGTTGATGTACTTAGGCCCGGAGTCAGACAGGGCCCGGGCGCCGAAGGCCACGATGCGCCCCCGCGCGTCCGTGACGGGGAAGGTGACGCGGTCGCGGAAAAAGGCGTAGAGCCCCCCTCCCCGCGTGGAGGGCCGGGCAAGGCCCGCCTCCACCACCTGCGCGCGCGCAAACCCCTGGGCCTCCAGGTGCGCCACCAGCGCCCCCCCGTCCGCCGGGGCGTAGCCCAGGCCAAAGGCCCCTATGGCCTCCTCCGAGAGGCCCCTGGCGCGCAGATAATCCAGAGGCGGCCCGCGCAGATGCCCCCGGAAGAACGCCGCCGCCTCGGCCAGCGCGTCATACAGGGTCCGCTGCGCCCGCTCCCTTTTCACCTCGGCCGGCGAGGCCTTTGGGACCTCCAGCCCCGCCTGCGCCGCCAGGGCCGCCACGGCCTCCAAAAAGGGCATCTTGTCGTGGTCCATCAGGAAGCGGATGACATCCCCGTGTGCACCGCAGCCAAAGCAGTGGTAAAACGCCTTTTCGTCGTTCACATAGAACGAGGGCGTCTTCTCGTGGTGGAAGGGGCAGCAGGCCTTGTGCTCACGCCCCGCGCGGATGAGGCGCACGCGCGCGCCCACGACAGAGGACACGCTCACCCGCGCGCGGATCTCCTCCAGGAAGCGGGGGGGTATGGTCGGCACGGTGGGCATAATAGCGCCCCCGGGGCGCGGGGGGGAGGGGCCCCCGGATCTATGCTGCGCCGCAGCTTTTTTTCTTGCCTCCAGAGGAAAAATGGTGTATAGTCAAGACAGTAGCCGGACACCCGCGCCCAAAATCTACCGCAATCGCGCCACCGCGCAGCCGCCGCACTGATACCGCCGCGCCACCGCTGAGACACCGCCCAGATACCGCTGTGATACCGCGTAGCCACCGCGCAGCCACCATTTTGCCACCCCACCGGCCCGGTTGCCGGCCTTTTGGGCCTCTGGCTATACTTCCGGGCCATGGGGGACCCAGACATCCGCTTTTACCACCTGACGCGACGGGGGCTCACCGCGGCCCTCGCGGCCCTTTTGGACAAGGCTCTGTCTGCGGACCGCCGGGCCGTGGTCCGGGCGGAGCCGGGGGCAGACCTCTCCGCGCTCTCCCGCGCCTTGTGGAGCGGGCCGCCGGGGTCCTTCCTGGCCCACGGACACGCGGGGGACCCGCCCACGGCCCGGTTTGCGGCGGACCAGCCCATATGGCTCACCACCGGCGGGGACAACCCTGCCAGCGCGGATGTCTTGTTCCTCCTGCCCGGCGCGGACGGGGCCGGGGATGGGGGCTTTGCCCTCATCTGCCACCTGTTTGAGGGGGGAGACCACGCCGGGGTGACCGCCGCCCGCGCCGCGTGGTCCGCCGCCCGTGCCGCAGGGCACGATCCCACCTATTGGCAGGAGACCGAGGCCGGGGGGTGGGCGCGCAAGGGTGCCAGAGGGTCTTGACTTTTGTGTCAGGGTATGCTATTCTGGAAGTAGTGGCTTTGTGGTCATAATACCCGATCTAGGGGTCCGGGGAAGGTGCAGCGTGATAGAAGCCGTGAACTCCACCATTGCCGCCGCGCCCCTCCTGCGCGGCCTGCCCGGCATGGCTGGTGAGTCTCCTCAGGCCGCTGCCTCCGCACAGCCCGCGCAGGTTTCAGGGGTCCTCCCAACGGCCAAAGCGCCCTTCGTAAGCCCCGTTGTGTATGTGAACCTCAATTACAACAGGGCCGTCTGGCAGATTCGAGACGGGGAGACCGGGGATGTGCTGGGGCAGATCCCCTCTGACGCGCGCCTGGCGGCGCAGCAGCGGACCGCCCGGCACCTGGCCGAGGAGAGTGTTGTGGTTGAGGCGAGCCCTGCCACGTATGCCCTGCCTGGAGAGCGGGCCCCCGCGCCTGACGCCACAACCTCTGCGGAGCCTGTGCAGACCTCCACCGGAGATGCGCCCGCCTCCGGCGCGGAGGCCCAGACCAACGCCGCGGAGAGTGTCGTGGACGTTCTGGCCTAGCCCCCCCTTAAAGCCAGAGGGCTTGACCATACTGCAACTTTTGGTATAGTGCTCCCGTGCCCGGTGGAGCGCTTGGCACCCCTCTTGCAGGAGGCAAGGGGGTTAAGAAGCGTAAGGAGCACGCGAAAGAATGGGTATAACCTCCCTCTCGGCAGCCCTGTCGGGGCTGCGCGTGGCGCAGGAGCAGTTGGCTACGATCTCTACGGACATCGCCAACGCCTCCACCGCTGGCTATACGGACAAGACCCTGCCGCAGTACTCCCGCGCCATAGCGGGCGTCAGCGTCGGGGTGTCTTCGGGCATCATCACGCGCAGCGTGGACATGGACCTAACCCGCGACATGTGGAACGCCTCCAGCGCCGCGCAGAGCCACAGCGTGCGGCAGGCATACCTGGAGCGCATAGAGGCGTCTTATGGCAAGCCAGAAGACGAGGTGTCCTTCGCCGCGAAGATCGCACGCCTGCGCGACGCCTTCACAGTCCTGGTTGACTCGCCCGAGGACAAACTGTTGCAGTCTCAGGCTATGGCGCGGGCGGAGGAGGCCGCCGCAGGGCTGCGCACGACCGCCCAGACCATCACCACCTTGCGCAACGATGTGCAGGGGCACATGGAGAGCACCGTGCAGAGGGTCAACAGCCTTCTGGTGCAGGTGGCCGAGTCCAACAACACCATTTTGTCTGCAGCGAACGTAGGCCGCTCCACCGCAGCGTACGAAGACCAGCGTGATGAGATAATGCGCGAACTGTCGAGCCTTATCGGGGTGTCGTTCTATCAGCGCGGAGACGGCGTGATGGTGGTCAAGAGCCTCACGAACGAGGACTTGGCCAGCGAAACAGCGCGGCAGCTGACCTTCCGCCCCACGCCCCTGGCCGCCACGAACGCTTACCCCTGGACCGCTGGGGCGGTGTATATCGGCAACCCCGTCACGGACGGTGAGGGCGCAATCGACATCACGGCCTCCTCTATCGGGGGAGAACTCGGGGGGCTTATCGCCCTCCGGGATGAAGACTTGCCCCAGCAGATGGCCCAGATGGACGAATTGGCGTACCGCCTGGCCTCACGGATGGACGCACAGGGACTGACCCTGTTCACAAACCGCCTGGGCGTTGTGCCAGCGGAGGCCGATCCGGACCCAGCGGCGGACCCGCCCGTGGCCGTGCCCTATGTGGGCTTCGCGTCCCTCATCAGGGTGAACCCGGCTATCACCGATGACCTCTCCCTCCTCCAGCGCGGAACGGCGGGCACAGACCTGAGCGCCCCCCCCGGCTCCAGTGCCGTCCTGCGCCGGGTGGTGGACTACGCCTTTGGCGCGGTCTCTCACCAACAGGCCACCGGCACAGCGGACATCCGCGCCACGGCGAACGGCGCGACAGACCTGCGCGAATGGCTGGGCGTCCACGCCACAAACACCCTCCGGGGCACGCGGGCCGTGGGGTCCGTGGGGGACCTCATGGCCGCGCCGGGCAGCCCCTTCACGCCGGCGGGCGCGGACACCTTCCGCATCATCCTAGACCCGGCGGGGGAAAGCGCGGGGCCCCTGGCCTTTGACGTGGACGTAAACGCGGTTGCGCCTGCGGGCAGCGCCACCGCTGTGGACCTGGCGGCGCACATATCCGCCCTGCACACGGACATAACAGCCACGGTGGACGGGAGCGGGCGGCTGGTCCTCACCTCTCCCCACGACATAGAGCTGGCCGATGTGGACATGGGCGCGGCGGGCTTTGCGTTTCTGGGCCTCGCGGCGGGGACATACGACGCCGCAGACCCCTATATAGACGTCCAGGTTGGGACGGACGCCCCGGTGCGCATAGCCATCACCCCCGGCATGGACGAGGACGACCTGATAGACGCCCTCATCCTGGACCCAGCCGTGCCGGGGGACACGGGCGTGCCGGGCCTGGCCTACGATGCGGACGCCTACGCCGCGAGTGGCGTGCTGATTCTGCGGCCGGGGGACAGCTTCGCCAACCCCACCTTCGGGGGGGCTCTTGCCATCACCTCCGGGCCCTTCACCGCCACCGGGGCCGGGGGCTCGGGCGCGCCTGCGGGGGCCAGCCTTGTCTCCGCCCTCTTTGGCAGCTACGACGCCGGCCCACCGGTGCAAAACCTCTCGCCCTCGGCGGACGTGGCCCACGCCCCCTTCCGCTCTGAAAACCTGGGCCCCGGGGCGAACACAGAGACGGCCGTGCGCGGGGCCTCCGGGATCGTAGACTACGCACAGCGGGTGATAGGCCAGCAGGCCACGACCCTGATAAGCGTGTCCTCTCAGGCGGGGGACGCGCAGGCCCTGGCGGACCTTCTGGCCACCCAGCGCCTGAACGAGTCTGGGGTCAACGTGGACGAGGAACTGGCCAACATGATCGTGATCCAGACCGCCTTCGCGGCCTCGGCGCGCATCGTGTCCGCAGTGCAAAGGATGTTCGACGAGCTTTTGGAGGCAGTGTAGGGCAGCGCGCGCGGCGCGGCCCGCGCTGCGGGAACAACGGATAAGGAGAAACACCCATGGCCGGCATATCCACATTGGGCCTCATGCAAACGCAGGTTGCCCTCATAAGCGCCCAGCAGGTGGACCAGGCGGACCTGGCCCGCCAGCTTGCCACGGGAAAAAGGTCCACCACCTTCTCCGGCCTGGGTGAAGACGCCTTGCCCACCCAGCGGGCGCGCACAGACCTTGGAGACGTAGGGGCCTACACCCGCAACATAGAGATCGCCGACCGGCGGCTTGAGACCATGATCTCGGCCCTAAAGGAGTTTGAATCCCAGGCTGGGAATCTGTCCGCCGCCCTCCTCAACTTCGGTGCCCAGGGCCGCCATCAGGCCGGGGAGATAGTCTATGATGACAGCACCGCGCCCCCCACGGCCATAGGCCTGACAGAAGCGGAAATGGACACGGCCTTCCAAGACCTCCAAGACACGGCGGCGGACCTCTTCCCCATCCTGGAGGACCTTTTGAACACCCAGGACGGCGCGCGCTACCTCTTCGCGGGAGACCAGGTCACCACCGCACCATACCAAGACGGGACCGTTCTGGACGGGGCCATGTCTGGCCTGCTCACGCAGTGGAAGGACGGCACGCTAGACACGCAGGAGCTGACGGCCGCGCTGGACTCCCGTGCCACCCTATCGGACGCCACAGTGGGATACGCGCCCGAGATAGCGTCCGGCACGGCAGGGGGCGTGACCTTCCGCCCCGACGAGGGGGTGGAGATACGGTACACGACTCTGGCCAACGAACGGGGCTTTCGGGACGTCTTGGTCGCCATGGCCTATGTCAAGAGCGAGACCCTGGGCCCCATTGCGGACGTGGTGGACCCGTCCACGGGCCTGACCACGACCGAGGGCGCGCCGGGGAACACGCTGGCCGAGATGCAGAACAACTTCTACGCTGCTTTGGAGTTTGTGGGGGGGATGCTCCAGGGGGGCATAGAGAGCCTGCGGGCCGCGCAGGGCAACCTGGAGGGCGTCCGGGCGCGCCTGGGGGACTATAAAACCCAGCACCAGATGGACGAGACGGTTTTGAATCAGATTGTGGCGAACGCAGAGAACGCAGATATCAGCACCGTGGCGGTGCGGCTCCAGACCCTGAACACACAACTGAACGTGTCTCTGAGCGCCACCGCGATGATGCAGGAGACGAGCCTCTTGAAGTACCTATAGGTGTCCCGCAAGCCCCCCCGCGCGCGCGGGGGGGTGGTCAGGGAGCGTCAGCTGTGCGTCCCGGTCTTGTGTGCGGACAGGGGGTGTTTGTCCTCCACGGCCTTCTTCAGGTCCTCGGGCAGGACATGGGTGTAGATTTGAGTCGTGGCGATGTCTGCGTGGCCGAGCATTTTTTGCACGGAGCGCAGGTCTGCACCGCGGGCCAGGAGATGCGTGGCGAAGGCATGGCGCAGCACATGCGGGGAGACCTTGCCCTCAGGCAGCCCCGCCTGCTGGGAGAGGTCTTTGAGCAGCTGCGCAAACCGCTGCCGCGTCAGGTGCCCGTTCCCCGACGTGCGGGAGGGGAAGAGCCATTTTTCCTGCTGCGCCACGGTGTCGCCGCCGATAAAGCGCTCGCGCACGGCCAGGTAGGCCATAAGCGCGTCCCGCGCGGGGTCCGTCAGGGGGGCCATGCGCTCCCGGTCACCCTTGCCGCCCACGATAAGGTAGCGGGTGTCCTCACCCACAGCGGACAGGGGCAGCCCCACAAGCTCGCTCACGCGCATGCCGGTGGCGTAGATGATCTCCAGCAGCGCCACCAGGCGGACGCTGTGGACCTTCTCCCCCCTGGCGGCGGACTGGATGAGGGCTGTGACCTCGTCCTCCGTCAGGATCTTGGGCAGGCTGCGGACCTGCTTGGGGCTCTCTACGTCCGAGGTGGGGTCGTCGGTGCGGAGGTCTTCTGAGACAAGGTAGCGGTAGAACTGCCGCAAGGCCGAGACGCGGCGGGCGATGGTCCGGGTGGCGATGGAGGTTTCCTTGCCCCCTTTGCTGTGCGTTTTCTGGGACAGGTGCTTCATATAGGCGCGGATGTCGTCGCCGGTGGCGGTGTCCACATCCTTGTCCAGGGCCTCTTTAAGAAACTTTGAGAAGTCCGCGAGGTCCCGGAAGTACGCCTGGCGGGTGTTCACGGCGGCACCGCGCTCTTGCTCTAACATTTGGTCAAACATGTCCACGTAGCGGTGGAGGTTAGGTCTGGGAAGTGCGGGGCGTCCGGGGCGAGCCATGGTGGTGTTCTCCTTTGCAAAAGTTTGTACTTACAGTTCTTGTGTTGCCGCGCAGATGGCCTGTTCGGCCACCCGTTCGGCGGTGGTGGCAAGGCCCATGCCCGCCAGCGCGCCCACAGCTTCCGCAACGGCACCGGGGCTGTGAGACCCCGGCTCCTGCCCCGAAAGGAGGAGCGCGGCGGCGAGGGCAACCCGGCCAGCGGACTGGTCTGTGACCGCCCTGTGCAGGCCTGCCAACGCCACGGGTTCATCCATTACATAAGCTTTACCTTCTGTCAAGGAAAAAGCGTTCCCATAAGGGTTTTTTTTGCTTTTTGGTTTATCTTTATATTTTTTGGATACGTTTATCTCTAGTAGAGAGCGACGCGGGGCGTCTATCAAGGGTTGTGCCCTTTCCGCGAACAGGGCCTGCCCTTGCGAATCGTCCGCGAGGGCGTCCCGGGCGGCCTCTAAACGACTCGCGGCCTCCCCGGCGGGGGCCTCCACGGCGGCTGCAGCCTGGAGGAAGGCATAGAGTCGCAGCTCGGGCGCGGTGCGGGGGATCTCCAGCGCGTCCAGGGCGGCCACCCAGGCCTCAGGCACCCCCTGGCCCGCGCGAGTCGCCTGGACAAAGGCCTCGCGGACCTGGGGCAGACTCGCGGGCGTCACCGGGTCTGGGACGACCACGGCGGGCCGGGCCTTGGCAGCGGCGGAAGAGATGCGCTCCTCCGCACAACGGGCCCGGATGTCCGCCCAGAAGGGGTCTTGCGAATCCGCCTGGAGGCTGGCCAGTGCGGCCTCTACGCAGGCCAGGGGGGTCTGCCCAGAGCGCACGAAGGCCGTGACCCCCGCCTTGGCCAAGCGGGCCCCATAGGGCTCCGCTGCAAGCGCACTGTAAAGCGCTGCGGCTTTCTCAGGCTCGTCCAGGGCAAGGAGGGCCTCCACGCGTGCGGTCAAGAGGTCTCGCCCCGGTTCTGGGGGCTCCGCGCCGTCCGCCAGGAAGGCCAGGCCAATGGGCGCGGTCAGGGCGCGGCCCACCAGAGGCCGCAGCGCGGGCCAGGACTCCACGCCCGGCTTCGCCGCAGGGGCCAAGTCCAGCAGGGTCAGAACCTCGGCCCGCGTTGAGCCCCGCCACAAATCTGCGTCCAGGCGGGGTGTGTCCTGCGCCCACCGCAGGCCGGTGGACTCTGTCTCGGCGTGCCAGGGTGGCCCCTCCGGAGCCGCCGGGGCGCCCGCGCAGGACGACAGCACGAGACACAGCAGGGACAGCAGAGCGGCCCTAGGCATCCTCCGCGGGCACCTCAACGGGCAGGACCGCGGGGCCCTGCCGCACCGGAAGGTCCACAAGGGCCAGGACGCCCGCCCCGGCGGCCAGGGCCACGAGCAGGGCCAGGAGCATAAACTGAAAGGCGCGCATCGGCTTTCCCATGGTCAAGGGCCGAGGATACGCCCCCGCGCAGGAGAACGCAACGCCAGACTGTGTGCGGACCTCCGCCCGCAGCAGCCATCACGGCGCAGCGGCGCCGGCGGGACCCTGGGCACGCTGTCTTCCGTCATCGGCAAGAGCGGGGGGAACATCACAAACCTGAAGATCACCAACCGCTCTCAGGACTTCTGGGAGATGACCTCAGACGTCTATGTGAACGACACAAAGCACCTAAAGGACATCATCGCGGCCCTGCGCGCCACGCGCGAAGGGGTGCTAGGCTGGGGCGCTACCCCACGATGTCTGTTTGGGCGAAGAAGAAGGGGATCTCTTGCGCGGCGGTTTCGGGCCCGTCGGAGCCGTGGACGCAGTTCTCCCCTATGGAGGCCGCGTGCTCTGCCCGGATGGTGCCGGGCGCGGCCTCGGCGGGGTCTGTGGCGCCCATGACCTCGCGGTTTTTGGCGATGGCGCCCGCGCCCTCCAGGACCATGGCCACCACGGGGCCGGAGGCCATGAACTCCGTCAGCTCTGGATAAAAGGGCCTTTGCGCGTGCACGGCGTAGAACGCCTGGGCCTGGGCCAAGGTCATGCGGACCCGCTTTTGCGCCACGATGCGCAGGCCCGCGCCCTCCAGCTTTGCGCAGATCGCGCCCACGAGGTTGCGGGCCGTGGCGTCGGGCTTGATGAGGGACAGGGTGCGCTCGGTGGCCATGCCGGGCGTTGTAGCGGCCCAGAGCCGGGGACGCAAGGCCTTATCGGGCCCCTTTACCCCGCCAGGGCGCGGCGCAGGAGGTCCACATCCTGGGCGATCTGGGCGTCGGCCTCCATCAGCTCCTCAATTTTGCGCACGGCGTGCATGACGGTCGTGTGGTCCCGCCCGCCGAACTTGCGCCCGATTTCGGGCAGGCTGCGGGGCGTGAGCTGCTTGGCCAGGTACATGGCGATCTGCCGGGGGCGCGCCACGGCCCGCGCGCGGCGGGCGGAGTGCATGTCTGGCAGGCGCAGGGCGTAGTGCTCGGCCACCTTGCGCTGGATCTCGTCTATGGTGACGCGCCGGTCGTTGCTGCGCAGCAAATCGCCCAGCACCTCTGCGGTGGTCTCCAGCGTCACATCGGTTTTGGTCACCTCTGCGTGGGCCACGAGGCGGTTCAAAGCGCCCTCTAGCTCTCTGATATTGCTTGTGATTTTCGTGGCCAGGTACTCCAGGACTGCGTCGGGCACGCCCCCTTCTTGCCCCAGCTGCGCGCGCTTGGCGCGCAGGATGCCCAGGCGCAGGTCATAGGTGGTGGGCTGGAGGTCCGCCACCAGGCCCCACGCCAGGCGGGAGCGTAGGCGCTCGTCCAGGCCCTGGAGGTCCCCCGGCGCGCGGTCGGCGGAGATGATGATCTGCTTGTTATGGTCCACCAGGGCGTTGAAGGAGTGGAAGAATTCTTCCTGCGTGCTCTCCTTCCCGGCGATGAACTGAATGTCGTCCAAGAGGAGTACGTCCACAGAGCGCAGGGCTTCCTTAAACGCCATGGCGTCTCCGGCGCGCAGGGCGCGGACAAATTGGTACATAAAGCGCTCAGCGGACAGGTACATGACGACCTTGTCCGGTGCCTGGGCCTCCAGCGCGTGGGCGATGGCGTGGAGGAGGTGTGTTTTGCCCAGGCCGACCCCGCCGTAGAGGAACAGGGGGTTAAAGGGTACGCCCGCGCTTTCCACCACCCGGCGGGCGGCGGCGTGCGCGAGGGCGTTGGGCTTGCCCACCACGAAGCTGCCAAAGGTGAAGCGCGCGTCCAGGGGAGAGGCGATGGCCGCGATCTCGGCCCGGCGGTTTTCGTTGGCTTTGGCGCTGGCCTGGGCTCCGGCCAGGGCGTGGGAGGCCTCCTCCTCGGCCACGAGGGGGCCTGTGGGCACGACGACGATCTGGAGGCCTTTGATTTCTGCGTCTGCGGCTCTGGCCATGGCCTCTATCTGCGCTGCGTAGTGGGTTTGGATCCAGTCACGCATGAAGCGGGTGGGGACGGAAACCTCCAGCGTGCCGTGGTAGAACGCGCGGAGGGTGAGGGGCCGGAGCCACGAGCGGAACACCCCGTCGCCAAAGGCTGTGCGCATGTCCCCGTACAGGCGGCCCCACAGGGCCGCTATGCGCGGGGGCGGCGCAAAGGCCTCCTCCCCGCCGGAGTCGCCTGCGATGGCAATGGGGGAGTCAGCGTGAGGTGTGGGGGCATCGGACATGGTGTGTGTGACCTCCTTCTTGCGTTGCTCTCGGCCCAAAGGGGCCCGTCCGGCCCCACGTGGGGGCCAGCTCTCTCCCCCCCAGCCAAGGCCCTGAGCCTGAGCGGGAGGGTGTTTAAATATGTACCGTGTATCTGCGGAGAGACTACACTGCTCCGGCTGGGCGAGGCAAGACGCCCAAAGGGGGAACGCGCGAAAAAATCGCTGCGGGAAGAATCTATTCTTCTGGACGAGCGGCGAATACCAAAGTTCGACTTTGGGGTAAATCAGGGGCTTAGCGCGCAGTCTTCAAAGACGGGGTGACGACCTACGCCTTAAGGGCCTTAAGCCTGGTGGCAAGGCGGGAGATCTTCCGCGCAGCGGTGTTTTTGTGCAGGATTCCCTTCGCTGCGGCGCGCTGCACCTCTGGCCGAGCGGCGGCCAACGCGGCGGCGGCGGACGCAGCGTCGCCACTGGCCAGAGCCGATTCGACCTTCTTTACGAAGGTCCGCATGCGCGAGCGGCGGCGGGCGTTCACAACCGCGCGGGCGGCGTTCCGGCGGGCGCGCTTGCGGGCGGAGAGGGTGTTGGCCATGGCGTACTCCTTAAAGGCTGTGCGTTAGGGGGCCCCTTCTACACGCCGCCGGACGGCGGAGTCAAGCGCCGGGGGCGAGGCGAATCTGCACCCAGACCCCCTCGGCCCCGGTGCGATGGACGTACTCCAGCCTGAGCACCTCTCCGCCGCGCGTCCACCGATTCGGCCCCGCAGGGGCCCAGCCCAGGGGGGGCAGGGCGTGCGCGTAGAAGGCCTGGATCTCTGCCCAGTCTGGCCCCGCGCTCCGCAGGATCACCTGAGCAATACGTCCCTCCGGTGCGTCAAAGAGCACGGCGCTTTCTGGCACCTCTGTGCAGCCCGGCGCGAGGGGGACGGAGGGAATGGCGGTCAGGAACTGCGCGGGCCCCGCCGCGAGGACGGGCCCCGCGAGGCAGGCGACAACAAAGATGAGGGCCAACCGCGCCACGCCCCACACATAGCCTCCGTAGGCCGGGGGCGTCAAAGCGTTTTTGCGCACAAGGGCACCCGCCGCGCACGCCCTTTACACGCACTGGGCTTTGATACACCCTGGCCCCCCAGGCACGCCAAAGGGAGGACAAGGGCATGGCACACAAACGCAAAGAGGGCTTTCGCCCCATCTCGCTGCTGATCAAGACGGTCTTGGTCCTTGCCGGGGTGTTGGCGGTGATGTGCGTGGCGCTGGCCGTCATGGGTGCGAGCCCGTGGCTCTACCCCACGTATAAGGCCGGGATGGAGGACGCCCTGGCCAGCGTGACGGGTCATGACGCCACGATAAACGAGCTGGCCCATGTTTCCTTCTTCCCCGTGGTGGCGGTGGAGGTGAAGGGCGTGACCCTCTCTAAGGGCGAGAAGACGGTGGCTCGCGCCGCGCGCGCGGCGGTGGAGATTGCTTTTTTTGACCTCCTGTCCGGGAGGCAGGTCCTTAGACGCCTGGCCCTGGACGGCCTGACCGCCGACGCTGGGGTGTTTACGCCCCGCGCGGTGCGGGTGGACTCGGTGGCTCTGACACAGGACTCGGCGGTCTTGCCGGGCGGGGCCGAGGCTGGCCTCCTGGCCAGGGGGACCTACGGCCCATACCCCTTCACCTTCGCCACGGGAATGGATGTCTCCGGGCCCGAGGGCGCAGAAGTGTTCGCCGCACCGGGCACAATGCCCGTGCACCTATCTGTGGGCGAGGCCTTGGCCGTCACAGCCACGGCGGAGAACGGCTCTGGCCTCACCACCCTGCACGACGTGGCTCTGTCTGTGGACGGGCGGGAGGTCCTGAAGAGCGGTAAGATGGCTCTGTCCATCCCGGCCCAGGGGCGTGTGAGGCTGAAAGGGGACGTGGCCTTTGGGCAGAGCGCGCTGACCCCCGACGTGACCCTGGACACCACGGGCCCGCGCCCGGCGGTGAGGGGCTCTGTGAAGGGTCCGCTGCTACGCCTGGCGGACGCGCAGGCCCTGTCCGACGGGGGTGCCCGGATTGCGGACATGTGGGGCACCGCACCCGCCGCATCCCAGCCCGCAGAGGAGGGCTCGGCGGACCCCGCTGGGGACTTTGAGGCCCTGTCCCAGGCGGACGCGGATGTGGCCCTGGCCCTGGACGCGCTGGACCTGGGCGGCGCGGTGCTGGAGCGAGTGAAGGCCGACATCGCGCTTGAGGCCGGTGTTCTGAAGGCCCCCTTCGCGGCGGCGCTCTATGGCGGGGCCCTGGCCGGCACGCTGGACCTGGACGCCGCAGCCGCCCCGGCCCGCGCGGCCCTGACCGCAGAGATGAAGGGCCTGAACTATGCCCAGGCCCTGGGGCGCAGCGGGGACGTGGAGGGCAAGGCCGACACAAAGGTCTCCGTCACCGCCCAGGGCGCGGGCGTGGGGGCCATGCTGCGCACCCTTGCGGGCGATGTTCTGGCCGTTGCGGGCCCTGCCAAACTGGGCAAGGCGCGCGCGGGTTCCCCGGTCTTCCGGTTCCTGGACATCGCCGTGCCCGGCCTCGCGATTGACAGGGACCTGACCTTGACCTGCGCCGTTGCGGACCTGGAGGTCACAGGCGGCGTGGCGCGGGCGCGGGCGCTGTTCCTGGATGGGCCGCGCCTGGCCCTCGTGGGCTCTGGGACGTACGACATCGCTGCGGACCGCCTGGACCTTAAGATTGTGCCCCGTGCCAAGGGCACGCCCCTGGGCCGCATGGCCCCCAGCGTGGACGTGCGCGGCTCCCTGGCCGCCCCCAGGTTCCGCCCCAACGCCGCAAGCGCGGCGGTGAAGCTGGGCGGCCTGGCCGCCGGGGCCCTGGGCGGGCCCGTGACCGGCGCGGGCGCGCTCCTGCTCAACGAGGTCGCCCCCGCCCTGGACGCCGCGCAGGGCGCAGGCGGCCCCGCGCCAAACTGCGCGGCGTATCTGGAGCGCCTGTAGGATGCACGACGACGACTTTTTTAACGTCACGCCCGAGGACGAGCCCCCCCGCGAGGTCGGCCTCACCCTCTCCACAGGGCAGGAGGTGGACCTCACCGCCCTGGACCCGACCCTGGCCGAGGTCATGATCGGCGCGGGCTGGGACCTGCGCCCCTTTGACGCGCAGCCCCTGGACGTGGACATCTCCTGCTTCCTCCTGGACGCCCACGGGCAGACCAAGGCCAACGCCGACTTCATCTTCTACAACAACATGGAGGGCCCCGCCGCCGCCGTCATCCACAACGGGGACAGCCGCACCGGCGCGGGCGAGGGGGACGACGAGACCATCTCCATAGACCTGCGCGGCCTGTCCCTTGAGGTCGCCCGCGTGGTCTTCACCCTCACCATCCACGACGGGGCCGAGCGGGAGCAGTCCCTGGCCGGCATCCGGGGGGGCTTCCTGCGCGTCACAGACCGGAGTAACGGGCACGAGATCGCCCGCTATGTCCTGGACGAGGCCCTGGAGGGCCGCGCGGAGACCGGGATGCTCGTAGCGGAGCTGGAGCGCCTGGGGCCGAACTGGGTCTTCCGCGCCCTGGGGGAGCCCGTGGAGGGCGGCCTCGCGGCCATCGCCACGCGCTATGGCGTTGTCGTGGCCGAAGAGGGGCGGGGCTAGCCCGGCAGGAGCGGCGCGAGCGCATGGGCAGCGGCCCGCGCGCTGGAGAACGCGGCCTCCACCCGCCCCTGTATGCACCAGTCTCCGCACGCGACCAGGGCCAGGGCCGGGTCCACAAAGGCCCCCGGCGCGCCCGCCCCGGCCTTGCCGATGTTCGCGTAGCGCCAGGCGTGGAGGCCCACGTGCGCCGCGCCGCCCGCGTCCACCCCCGCCACGCGGCCCACCTCCGCGCATAGGTGCGCCGTTACGGCCCCCGGGTCGTCGTCTATGTGCGCGTCGGCCCACCGGTTTGTCGCGTGGACCAGCAGGCACGGCCCCCCGGCCCGGCCCGGCTTTGCGCTGTTGACCGAAATCCAGCTGATGTCCGCGCCCTTCACCAGGGCCGCGTCAAAGGGCAGGTCCAGGCCCCCGGAAAAGCCCAGCATGAGGGAGAAGCACGCGCGCATCCGCCGCGCGGCCAGGGTCGGGGCGTGCGCGAACGCCGGGGGGAGGAGGGCCAGAGCCTGCGCCGGGGGCGTGGTCGTCACGACCCAATCAAACGTCCCCAGGTCCGACCCATCCGCGCCGGACAGGGCCCACGGCGGCCCGCCGGCCAGGTCCCCCACACGCGTGCCCAGGTGCACCTCCACACCCCGCGCGCGCAGGTCCTGGGCCAGGTGGACCCCCACGGCCCGCATCCCCGGCGCGCCGATGTAGTGCGCGGGCGCGTCCCCCCAGGTCCGCTGGGCCACCACGCGGGGCCCGTCCAGCTCCGCAAACCGGGCGTCCCAGCGGCGCACGACCCCGGCCTCCACCAGGGGGGCCAGGAAGTCTTTGAACGCCTGGGTCCGGGGGGCGAAGAACTGCGCCCCGTGGTCAAAGGCAAAGGGCTCCGCGCGGCGCGTGGCCATGCGCCCCCCGGGGGCGGGGGACTTCTCAAACACCGTGACCGCCGCCCGCCCGGCCAGCGCCCCCGCCAGAACCAGGCCCGCAAGGCCCGCGCCGATGATGGCTATGCGGGTCATGCGGGTTGTATAGCGCGAATGGTTTTGAGGAAGAGCATTTTTATTTAATTTTTTAGTCTCTTTATCGTGTTTGCGCGGGTGCCATGAGGGCGCGGCCCGTCCAGCCCACCGCAAGGCTATATCCGCTCGGGGTATCAGGTCAATCTATTGGTGAAAATTACTCATTTACAAGATTATCATATACATTCCTACCTAATTGCCATAGGTTTCCGGCACCTTCTCCGGCAACTGCTATTGCAGGGGCAATATTGGGATAGGCTCTCCTTAGATAATCCTCACGCTTTTGTTTTACACAAGTGCGCGGTGCGCCTCGTCCGCAATCTGATTCAGCAAGATTTTCTGCAGTATTATATGCACCCAAGCCCGCCCCGCCCGCGTTTGTTATGGCAAAAATAAGCGCAAGAGTACGAAAACTTACCCGTGTTCCGACACCAACAAACATGATCTTCTTTCCTTTCTCTCATGTTGGGCCCATCGGCCCGGTTGCGGTTTCAGGGGTCGCCCTTGCGGGGGCACCCAGGGGACAAGAGTACGCTTTATTTTTACAAAAAGCAAGCGTTTCTTGGCGTGCCCCTCACGCGGCCTCTATGGCCTCCACGCCGCCCATGTAGGGCACGAGGGCGGGGGGCAGGACGACCCTCCGCCCGTCCCACCCGTTTTCCAGCACGGCGATCAGCGCGCGGCCCACCGCGACGCCCGAGCCGTTGAGCGTGTGCACGAAGCGCGTCTTCTTGCCACCATAAAGTCCTGACCCGTAGGTTCCAGTTCCGTAATTTTTGGCCTCTTTGGAGCGGCAGCGGGCGTTCATCCGCCGGGCCTGGAAGTCGCCGCAGTTGGACACGGACGACACCTCGCGGTAGCGCCCCTGGCCCGGCAGCCAGACCTCCAGGTCGTACGTCTTGCGCGCGCAAAAGCCCGTGTCGCCCGCGCACAGCACCACCGTGCGGAAGGGCAGGCCCAGGCGCTTGAGCACATTCTCCGCGCAGCCGCGCATGCGCGCGTGCTCCGTCGCGCTGTCCTCGGGCCGCGTGATGGAGACCATCTCCACCTTGGTGAACTGGTGCTGGCGCAGCATTCCGCGCGTGTCCTTGCCCGCCGACCCGGCCTCGGAGCGAAAGCACGGCGTGCAGGCCGTGAAGCGTAAGGGCAGGTCCTCCTGCGCCGTAATCGCCTCGCGCACCAGGTTCGTCAGCGGTACCTCGGCGGTGGGGATGAGCCAAGCATTATCAGGAATGTTTGGTTCTGCTAGTGCAGCTAAGCCACTCTGGCCTTTTGCGCATAAGAATAAATCGCCTGAAAATTTCGGTAGTTGTCCTGTACCAAGCATGGCCTCATCGCGCACCAAAAGGGGCGGGGAGACCTCGGTGTAGCCGTGCTCCGTCGTGGCCATGTCCAGCATGAGGGCGGCCAGCGCGCGCTCCAGCCGGGCGAGAGCCCCTTTCAGGACCACAAACCGCGCGCCGGACATCTTCGCGGCGGCCCCGAAGTCCATAAGGCCCAGCCGCTCCCCAATCTCCACGTGGTCGGGGCCGGTGGGAAGCTCCCCCCCCCCTGCCAGGGTGGGAACGGGGGGGGGTGGTGCCGCAGCGTCCCGTGACCCCCCCCTAACCCCCCCCTCTCCGAGGGGGGGGAA
>Ga0272443_10000798_pt1 | contig 52393 bp, 50 predicted proteins | sample SSMAcet12_FD_193581 | JGI IMG/M metagenome (GOLD analysis project Ga0272443, IMG submission 193581) | Marine sediment archaeal communities from Little Sippewissett salt marsh, Falmouth, MA, United States - SSM-Acet-12 | ecosystem: Environmental > Aquatic > Marine > Wetlands > Sediment ...
TTGAACTGATGACACGGGGATTTTCAGTCCCCTGCTCTACCGACTGAGCTACAGCGGCAATAACGGAGTTATTTATACCGATTTGTGTAAAAAATGTCAAGGGAATCCTGATTCTATTGTTAAAAATGATCACCCATTTTCAAATCCCGTTATTGCCTCATGGATAATTTCACTATACCTCAAATGTCTGCCATAGAAAGATATCCAAATCCTGAAAATGTAAAAATTTTTCAGGTTGAGAAAGATGAAGCTCCCCTGTCACTATTGGGTTAATCAATAGTGATTCATGCAGGATGGGCGCAGAAGAATCGGACCATTATGGATGATCATATGGGTTTATCGATCAATCCAGCCAGGCTGATGCAGACAGGGGTCGTAGTTTTCGAACACCAGGTGCAGAAGAATTCGAATGTATTTCAAGGTAAAATTTCCTTGGCGGTCCGGGAAAGGGGAGAGGATTGTAGTTAAACTAAGACAACCGTGAATCCATTTTTTGTTGTCTGTTAATACAAAATCCTTCATAAAATGTAAAAAAGCTACAATTGCCGGCTGCCTGAAATTGGCTGTAAAATGAACTGTAGAGAAAAAAAAGGAGGAAAAAATGCGTAAAACAATCATTGTCATGGTATTGATGATCTGTCTGATCGGAGCACTCTTCGCTGGAGGCCAAAAGGAGGCAGAGGAAGGTCCGATCACTATAGTCTTCTGGACTCACGAAGACCCGAACCGCACGGAAATCGAAGATCGATACATCCAGGAATTCGAAGCTGCAAATCCTGATATTAAGATTCAACGGGTGACTCATTCATCCACTAAAATTCAGGAACTTATTTTGACAGCATTTGCTGCGAATCAGGGACCAGATATCTTCAATATGTCGATTGAGGACGAATATGCATACATAGCCAACGGAAGAGTAGCGGCCGTCGACCCGAAAGCTGCGGGGTACAGGAATATCAAGGAGCTGGAGGATGCGTATATTAAAGGTGTTCTCGATCCGGTTAAAGTGGATAATAAAATTTACGGTCTTCCGCTGGAATTGACCAACTGGTGTATCTACATCAACGACAATGTATTCGAGGACGCGGGTCTTGATCCTGCCACCGATTACCCGAAGACCTGGGAAGAGATGGCGGATATCTCTGAGCGTCTGGTTATCCGTGATGGTGATATCATCACCCGAAGAGGGTTTGACTTCAGATACCCGTATTACCTGGTTGCTATGGTTCCGATGGTCGAACAGCTCGGCGGAAAACTGATAAGTGATGACGGAAAAACCGCTATAGTCGGAGAGGATGCGTGGATCCAGTTCCTGAACTACATGCAGATGTGGGGCCCGAACGGCAGGAACCTTGGTTCTCCTACGTATAAAAACGCCCGCAAGTTGTTTAATTACAATAACAATGACATAGCGATGTGTCATACCGGTCTGTATCAGCAGGGGCGGATAAATGCCGACAATGCAGACTTCTACAACAGCGGAGACTGGCGTGTGGTTCCATTCCCTCAGTTCGAGGAGGCTGAAAAGGAAGTAGCTGCAGCGTACTATGGCCATTACTATATGGTAAACGGACAAACAAGTGAGCGACGTCAGGAAGCTGCGTGGAAGTTCATCGCCTACATGCTGACTCATGGAGAAGAATATCTGGAGAAGGTGAATATCGTACAGCCTACAAAGAAGCTCATGGATTCAGATACCTATAAGAATATGCCGTATTCCGATGTCTTCGCAGAAGATATGGAAAAAGCTCATATTGTTTACTATGCGGAGAACAGTGCCAAAATGCAGGAACTGATCAAGCAGGCGGTTGAATCGGTCATGCTGAGCGGAGTATCCAGCGAGAAGGCTTTTGCAACTTTAAAGGCGGAAGCCCAGGAATTGCTCGATGAAGAGTAATTCACTGTTTCTATTATAAATGCATGCCAAGTCGCGGGTAGATAATCACCCGCGACTTTTCTGTTCGAAATCATCCAATAAATGAGGAGTCCGTGGAGAATGAAAAGACAAACAACTACTTCACAACTAAAACGGCACCAGAATATGTGGGGACGGATTTTTGTGCTCCCGGCGATCCTGTTTTTTTCATTATTCAGCTTTTATCCGATTATCAGCGCTATGTATACCAGTCTCTTCAAGAAAAAGGTCCTGAGCCTCAATCCTCCGGAATTTATCGGCTTACAGAACTATATCTACCTGCTTTCTTCCGCCGATTTTTGGAATTCAATCCGTGCTACGGTAGTATTCACTATCGGTACGTTCATTCCCCTGCTGCTGTTCAGCCTGCTTCTGGCTGCACTTATTTCACAGGTGAAGTATGGTCGAAAATTCTTGCAGATGGCGTATTATTCGCCGGCCGTTCTTTCCTCTATTGTAGCGGCAGCGATATGGCTGCTCATCTTTGATCCGCGCGGTCTTGCAAATCAGTGGATTAACTTCGTTCTGCAGACTCCTGGAATCGATCATAGCTGGTTTGCAAACCCTTACATGGTTCAGCTTGCTACCATGCTGGTGTATTTCTGGAAATATGTCGGATATTTCGTGATCATATTTATCGCTGGGATAGCAAGTATTCCTATGGCTCTGTATGAAGCAGCAAGAATCGACGGTGCCAGTTCGTGGCAGTCCTTCTGGAGAATCACAATGCCGCTGCTAAGGCCGACTGTAGTACTGGTATCGGTCATGTCGATGCTGCAGTGCCTGAAGACATTCAGCACGCAGTATTTATTTACCCAATCCGGGGCTCCCCAGGCGCCGATAAACGTCATAACTATGAATATCTATAATACCGGTATACGAGATCACCGAATAGGCCGTGCAAGCGCGATGAGTGTGATCCTTTTCCTCATAATGCTCTTCTTCACCTGGTTGCAGTTTAAAACTTCCAAAAGCGACGAGGTGACGTACTGATGAAAAATAATAATTATTCAATCCTTCCTCGGGTTGCAGTCTGGCTTATTCTATCGGGCGCTCTCTTGTTCATTTTGGCACCGATTGTATTCATGTGCACCGCATCGCTCATGCCAGCTTCAGAGATCGTGAAAATGCCGTATCGATGGATTCCATCGGGGGTCCACTATCCGAATTTCGTGAAAGCAATTGCAGGCAACGATGGGAGTTTTATTTTTATTCGTAATCTTATTAACAGCATTGTGGTAGCAGTTACCGTATCGATTACTACCGTACTCATTTCTTCCCTTACAGGATACAGTCTGTCAAAATTCCACTATCCAGGGAGAGATTTCGTTTTCATGCTGATTATGGCTACCATGATGATTCCCTTCGAAGCAATCATGATACCTTTATATATTGTTGTTACCAGAATGGGGATCCAAAATACATACCCGGGTTTGATTCTGCCCTTTCTAGTGAATGCTTTCGGGGTATTTATGATGAGACAGTATCTCATAACCTTTCCTGACGAATTCATTGACGCAGCAAGGGTGGACGGAATGAACGAATTTGAAATCTACCGTTCCATTATACTGCCAAATTCAGGTCCCGCTATAGCGACACTGGCAATTTTAGCTTTTCGCAGTCAGTGGGACAACCTTCTCTGGCCGCTGCTGGTGGCGCAGACAGAGAAGATGAAGACGATCCCTCTCTATATAGTAAAATTCAATGCTGAAATGCATACCGATGAAGGTGCTATGATGGCGGTTGCACTCCTGGCGAGTATACCAATGTTCATCTTATTCTTCAGTTTGAGCCAATACTTTGTAGCAGGAGCCGCGGTTTACTCATCGCGTAAAGGATGAACATGCTATTCATTTTTGATATGGGAAATGTTGTCACACAGAATGTGGACGTTATCCCCGAAATTAGTGATAAATTGAAAATCCCGGAGAATGAAATCCGGAAATACTGTGGAGATGATTTCCGAGATCTTTCTATAGGATTCGTAAGTACGGAACAATTCTGGATTGATTTCTCAGCATATTTTAACATTCCAATACACGAGGACTATCTATACACATGTTTCCATCCTGTAATTGATCCTGAGATGGCCGGATTATTGCTAAAAATCAGAGACAGACAGCATAGGGTTGTCTGCGGAACAAACACTCTGGATAGTCATTACAGGCACCACCTTGAAAATGACTTTTACCAGGTTTTTGATAAAGTATACGCAAGTCACATGATGGGAGTCGCAAAGCCTGATCCTGATTTCTACTCCTACATTCTGCGAGAAGAGGCATGTATGCCTTCAGAGGCAGTCTTTGTCGACGACCTCATCGAGAATGTTGTAGCGGCAAGAAATGAAGGAATCCGTGCATTCCAGTTTTTCAGCATCAAACGACTTCTCCAAGATTTCAACGATAGTGGAATTTATCGGAACAATCATTCTCGAATCAACGGCAACATCTGAATCGGCTGGGAGACATCCCTGTAAATCGTTTGAAGATACGGGTGAAGTATCCGGCAGTTCGAAATCCGCTCATTTCTGCTATCTCATCGATTCGCAGACGTTGATCTCTTAGAAGATTTCGAGCGACATTGATGCGATGTTCGGTTAATAATTCCACGAATGTGCTGCCAGTGCATTCTCTGAAGATACGTGAAAGGTAACTTTCGCTCAAACCAAGGTTTTGCGCAATCTGTAGTAAAGAGATGTCTTCACTATAATGCCGTTCAATGAATCTGCGGGCGCTGATAACATGTCGTTTTTTATTATCAACAGCAGGTGTGGCATCGGGTACATGCGGCGAATTTTCGAAATTCCCTTCATGTCCCGCAAGGAAAATCGTTGCCTTTCGAACTGATGAGTGTAACTCGGCGTCATCTATGGGTTTGAGAAGAAAGTCAATCACACCGATCCGTAATGCCTCCCGGGCATATTCAAACCGATCGTGGCCTGTGATGATAATTGCTGTCTGTGGCATCAACTCTCGAAGCAAATCAAGTCCACTCATACCCGGTAACTGGATATCTGTGACAATTATATCCGGGCTTTCCTGCGATGCAATAATCCTGGCGGTTTCTCCATCGGCGGCGGTACCGATGATTGTGCATCCGTAGCGTTCCCATTCAAAGGTTCTACTAAGTTCCTGTAGAAGATACTTTTCGTCTTCAACGATAAGCACTTTATACATATTCATCACAATCTTCCTTTGGAATACGAATTGTAACGCACGTACCCTGCCCAGCTTCACTATTAATATCAAAAAATCCTCTGTCACCATAGGCAAGTTCGATGCGTCGCTGCACGTTGGCAATTCCAATTCCGTTCGATGTACCGACCTTATCCGGATTTTCGAGATAATGAGAATGTATGCACCTGGTCTTGATTTCAGAGAAACCGGGTGAGGGAATAAACCCGGGGCCATTATCAGTAATTATTATTTCTATTTGGTTATCCTGGAGTGTAACTGTAATCTTTATTGTCACCATTTCACTGGTTTTTTCCACACTGTGAATAAGTGCGTTTTCAACGATCGGCTGAAGTAAGAGCCGCGGGATTTTGCATGGTTCAGCAGCGGGGTCTATATTGTATTCAATCTGCAGTCGATCTGCATAGCGATATTTCTGGATAGCGATATAGTCATGAATGATTTCTACAGCATGATTGATCGAATAATGGGGGCTGTCGTGACTGAATGTATTCCTGAGAAGTTTACCAAGCCGAGTTACAATATCACTTATCTCTTTTGGCTTCTCCAATTTGGACATGGATTTGATGGTTCCGAGTGTATTATACAGGAAATGAGGATTGATCTGGGCCTGCAATGCCTTACGCTCAGCTATTTGCAGAGCACGCTCTTCCTCCCTCACCTGTTTTATCAGCTTCTCAAGCTGGGAAACCATCGAGTTGTACGTGTGGACCAGGTAGCCCAGTTCATCTTTTCGATTCAACTCAGGAGAATAGGTGAAGTATCCTTGCTCTGTAGACTGCATTGCTCTGACAACTGAATGAACAGGACCGCTGATACTTCTACTCAATCTAAAAGCAATGAGAAAGATTACAACGACAAGACCAAGAAGAAACCATGTGCCGGAAAAACCCAGAGCGTATAAATTATGGAAGTAACCTTCAAGATGGACACCCCCAACTGCAAATAAAGGGGTGTCTGGAATCTGGGCAGAGATGGTTAGAAGACCTCCCTCCACTACGCTTTTTTCCGCGTAAAGGGACCTTCCCAGGAGCTGTAATTCCTCGAACTTATCGAAAGTGCCGTCCCTTTCGGGATTGTAAAAATCAAATGCTTTAAACAGGTTCCGATCGGCTATCAGCATGGTGTCGAAGTATGGGTGAAACTCGGCTGAAACAAATGGAGCGGCATATACATCGATGATGACGTATCCATCCGGAATCTCCCGCAAAATTGTCAGTGCCACGCGATCACCTCTTGCGGTGACGAAAGGATCGATATAGATATAACTCTTTTCAGGATCGGTGCGTCTTTCGCTAAAAATTCCGTCCAGATTTTCGTATATTCTTAAGTCATATCTTTTCGGAAGGCTGTGAGTGGAAAAGGAGTGCTCACCATTACGGCTGATGATGTGAGCAGCTGCTGAATATATGTGTCCGTCTAAAGGTGCGTACATATGCTGATAGAGTATTTTCAGATTTTTTGAGTTCCACTCTTCTGATCTGTTGAGAGCCTGAATAATATTTTCATCTTTTGAGATGACATAGGCGACATGCCGATATGTTTCGATTGTTTCATGAATCTGCGTTACACTGTGTTGAATGGCTTCTTCGGCACGCGTCTTAGCATTTCTCAGAACCAGGCTGTGACCAGCCATATAAAAACTGATACCGGCGATGAGAATTGGGATGAGACTAGTAAGAAGAAAGGCAGCGACTAGTCTGGTGAAGTAAGATTTCATCCCACCATTATACTAGTTTGTCAGAAGATGGTGTTAATTAATCTTAATAGTCTAACCTAAAGAGAGTTATTGATTATACAATACTATTTTTGCATAATTTATTATTAGTTAATAAGATAAACTCCATTAACACCATTTATATACAAACTAGAAAATTGGGAAGGATACCTTTCCCATTTCTATCCATTTCTGTAAATTAAGCCAACAAAAAATGAAAAAGTAGATAGTTATACAAATTTGCATGGGATTTCTTTTAATTACCAATAATCGCGGAAAGCGGGGTATGAAAAGCAAAAAATAAAAAAAAGAACGGGAAATTGTCCAAACGGCTATTGATTGATACAATAGGGAGTATGAAGCACAAACATGCCATCGAGGCATACAAGCTCCAGGCCCTGAAGGGGACAAAGAAAGGGCAGGGGGCAGAAAAAAACCCGGCTGGAGAGAGCGAGGGAGGAAAACCGGAAAAATCAACGGATACGGCTGCTCCCGGATCGCGGCCGAATACCGTCCCTGAATCACGCTTTAATACTGTCTCGAAATCAGGGCCGGATACCCCTGGCGAATACCGCTCCAGCCATACTTCAGAAGGACGTATCTTCCGCGGAAGTACAATCAACTCGATAATCAATGAAGGCGGTTTTCTTAAAACAGGCTTCGGTCATAAAAAGGCGGCCAAGCTCCTCCTGCTGCTCGGCAAGGAGCAGGCATCTCATGTTCTTAAACTTCTTCTGCCGGATGAAATAGAAAAGGTGACGGCAGAGATTGCCAGAATAAAGCGGATCGAGAAGAGTGAAGCCGAAAAAATTCTTGAAGAGTTCGGCTCACTTGCAGGTGAAATCGCCGCTACTCCCCGCGGGGGGATTGATGTTGCCAGAGATATTCTGCTCACGACCTTCGGAGCGCAGAAATCGGAAGAGATCCTCAGAAAGGTTTCCCCGTATGCTGTACGGCGGCCTTTTTCATTTCTCAACGAACTCGAGTTCCAGCAGATCATGCTCCTCCTCCGGAAGGAGCCGGTGCATGTAATGAGTATCGTTATAAGTTATCTTGAACCCTCCAAAGCATCGCAGGTGCTCGAGTCGCTTCCTCCTGAGTCTCAGGCGTTCATTGTCAGGCGTATCGGCAGACTAGGCAGCGTATCGCCGGAGGTGATCTCGGCCATTGAAGAGAGTCTCAGGGAGCGGATTCGGACACAGGGTAAAATCATCACCGAGGAGATCGACGGGCAGAAGGTTCTGGCAGACATTCTCAAACATCTTCCCCTGCAGGATGAGGGACGAATCCTCGAATCACTCGAGGAAAAAAATAAAGCTCTGGCCCAGGAGATAAAGGAGAAATTATTCAGCATCGACAGCGTGTTGAAAATCCCGGATATTCAAATACAGAGTATACTGCAGAAGTATCCGGACCGCGATATAGCCGCAATATTGAAGGGGAAGGATGAGGATATACAGGAGAAACTGCTGAGGAACGTGTCCGAGCGCAGACGGGAATTCATTCAGAATGAGCGGAAACATCTGGGACCGATGAAGAGATCCAAGGTAGACGGAATAACCAAAGATTTCTTATTTTATATCAGAGAGCGTGCGGAACAAGGTGATATTACTCTCGAGACTGATGAGTTGATTTAGATGGTTCGAGAAGAGGTAAGGAGGCATACGTGTATTCAACTGGGATAGCTTATCTTTTATGGTTCATATCGGGATTCGGAGCTCTCGGGTTCCAGCGTTTTTATATGGGAAAATTCGGCACCGGCCTGCTGTATCTTTTCACCGGCGGACTCTTCGGTATAGGGTGTGTCTACGACCTTCTCACCATCCCGATTCAGGTCAGGGAAGCCAACCTGAGAATTGGCTGGAGGAATGCTCTTCTCGACAGACCGATAAGAGACGTCGGCGGGTCATCCTCTCATAGCAAGGAGGGTGATCGGCGGGAGACTCTCGAACGGGTAATACTTCGTACAGCTAAAAAAAACAGCGGAGTCACTACACCCACTGAGGTTGCCCTCGAAGGCGATCGCAGTCTGGATGAAGCCAAGACAGCTCTGGACAAGCTTGTAGAGAAGGGATACGCGGAACTCAGGGTGAACAGGAACGGCGGACTGGTCTACTTTTTCGCTGACTTTTCGGCAAACGGTACCCATCCTGATCTGGAGGATTTTTAAATTCCTCACCTTGACATTAAACCCCCTCATGCCTACTATTCTTACCTATGACAGCTGAAGAACTGAGAAAAAAATATATCGAATTTTTTACACAGAATGGACATGCCCACATTTCCGGGAAGTCTCTCATACCTGAAAATGATCCGACCGTTCTCTTTACCACAGCCGGAATGCACCCTCTGGTTCCCTATCTCCTGGGACAGGACCACCCGGCGGGAGACCGTCTGGTCAACTATCAGAAGTGCATCCGCACCGGTGATATTGACGAGGTTGGTGACAGCAGCCACCTGACCTTTTTCGAGATGCTAGGCAACTGGTCCCTCGGTGATTACTTCAAAGAGGGCGCTATAAAGATGAGCTACGAATTTCTCACATCTCCGGAGTGGCTGGGAATTTCACCCGACAAGCTCTCGGTTACCTGCTTCGAAGGAGATGAGGATGTTCCCAAGGACGAAGAATCCGCCAGTGTATGGCGTTCGCTGGGTATTCCGGATGAACGTATTTACTTCCTGCCGCGTGAAGATAACTGGTGGGGTCCGGCCGGGGAAACCGGTCCCTGTGGTCCCGACTCTGAAATGTTCATAGATACAGGCATGGAAGCCTGCGGTCCTGATTGCCGTCCCGGTTGTCACTGCGGCAAGTACTTCGAGGTCTGGAACGACGTCTTCATGCAGTATAACAAGAAGAGCGACGGCACCTTTGAGTCTCTGGCCCGTAAGTGTGTGGACACCGGTATGGGAATCGAGCGCACCGCCGCAATTCTGCAGGGAAAAGATTCGGTTTATGACATCGAGATTTTTACCCCGATTATCGAAGGGATCGAAAAAATATGCGGCCACACCTATCACCAGGATGCGGATCAAGACGCATCTATCCGCATTATTGCCGATCACATCAAGACCTCGGTGTTCATCCTCGGAGATGAACAGTCGGTAAAGCCCTCCAATTTGGGACAGGGATATATTCTGAGACGTCTGATCCGCCGCGCCGTCCGTCACGGACGGAAGCTGGGGGTGGAAAGGCATTTCCTCTCCGAGCTGGCCAAGATCGTCCTGGATATATATGGCGGAGTGTACCCGATACTCGAGCGTAACCGAGACACCATTCTGAAGGAGCTCGATGCGGAAGAGGAACGCTTTTTTGCGACTCTGAAAAAGGGTGAGCACGAGTTCGAAAAGATGCTTCCGGGACTTTTGAAGAATCCCAAGAAGATCATACCGGGCCGGATTGCCTTCAAGCTCTATGATACCTACGGATTCCCGATCGAGATCACCGAAGAGCTCGCCTCAGAGCACGGCCTTACGGTCGATCGTGAAGAGTTCACCAAGGCCTTCGAAAAGCATCAGGAACTTTCAAAGAAAGGCGCGGACAAGACCTTTAAGGGCGGGCTCGCCGATCAGTCGGAACGTACCACCGCCCTGCACACTGCAACCCACTTGCTGCACAAGGCGCTGCGTATGGTACTTGGAGATCATGTACAGCAGAAAGGAAGCAACATTACACCCGAACGACTCCGGTTCGACTTTGTACATCCCGATAAGATGACTCCCGAGCAGATCAAGCAGGTGGAAGATATCGTCAACGATGTGATCCAGCGGGATCTCCCCGTCAGTATGCAGATCATGGAACTCGAGGAAGCCCGCAACGATGGGGCCCTGGCTTTCTTCGAGAGCAAGTATGGAGAACAGGTCAAAGTTTATTCGGTGGGTGATTTTTCAAAAGAAGTCTGCGGCGGCCCGCATGTAGAACATACGGCTGAACTTGGTACCTTCAGGATCACCAAGGAACAATCTTCATCTGCCGGCGTGCGTCGTATCAGGGCGGTCCTGGAATAGATCCAAGGTACCGTTTCGGGGACACTATCGATAATCTACTGCCAGCTGCCCGCAGGCGCCGTTGATTCCGCGGCCGCGGCGGTATCTGCGGCTGGTAGTTATTCCCCTCTGCTCAAGAGCCTGCTGGAATTGTTTCACTTCCTGCTCAGAAGGTTCCTGAAAATTCATCCCCTCAACCGGGTTCCAGGGAATGAGGTTGACAAGAACCTGCAGGGGCTTAATGAATCGGACGAGCGCTTCGATATCCTCGGGCCGTGTATTGCGCCGATGGAAGATCACGTATTCAAGAGTGATCCGTCGGCCCTGGGCCTGCTGAAAGCGGACCAGGGCTGCCTGCAGCTTTTCCAATCGAACGCTCCGTGCAATGGGCATGAGCTGTGCACGAAGTTCCTGGTCAGCTGTGATCAGCGAAACGGCAAGACGCACCTGCAGACCGGTTTCTGCAAGCTTATCGATTCCTTCCAGTATACCGCTCGTGGAGATAGTCATCCGCCGCATACCGATATTGAGACCACGGGGATGATGAAACAATTCAATTGCCCGGAGTACCTCGGGAAGATTCATCAGCGGTTCTCCCATCCCCATAAAAACGATGTTGTGAATGTCCCCGAATTTTCCGCGCAGATGAAGATACTGTTCTATGATTTCGCCGGCTGTGAGGTTGCGGATGAGACCCATCGTACCGGTACGGCAGAAGGTGCATCCGAGGGAGCAGCCAATCTGACTCGAAAGACATGCCGTACGACGACCGTTCTCATCGAGCAGCAGCACCGATTCGATAAGTTCGCCGTCGTGCAATTGAAGAAGAATCTTTACCGTACCATCGTTGTCTTCACGGACCTCTGCTATCCGGCTGGAGAGGGGACTGCCGTATGACTCCGTGAGCATTGCACGCAGTTCTCCCGGCAGATTGGTCATTGAGTCGAAATCCTGCGCTCCCTTTTGATGGATCCACTCGAAGAGCTGCTTACCCCGGAATGCTGGTTGTATCCCCAGGCTTTGAACCACTTGATCGGGCAGCAGCCCGCACAGGGATACTTCTTTATCTGTTGGTGCCATTCTGCTGGATCCTGTCCAGAAGCTTGGCTACGTATGGATTGCGGATGCCCAGCTTGTGGAACTCATTCAGCACTTCCACGGCCTTGTGCTTCTGACCGAGGGCCAGGTAACATTCCGCGATCTCGGTGTAGAGACGATGGTTTTTAGGATCGTTGCGTAAGAGTCCATAGAGACTGTCGATGGATTCTTCGTAATTCCCCCGTTCCTTGTTTATCAAAGCCAGACCGAGAATTGCATACATATCGAATTCGATGTTGAGGGCCTGGTGATAATAATCCTCAGCGTTGTCGAAATCTTCCATGCATCGGTATGCATCACCTGCACGGGTTAAAATTACCTTGTTGTGGGGATCGAGCTTCAGAATCTTGTGCCAATAATCGAGGGATTCGGCATGGTAATTCATACCCCGGTAGCAGTCTGCAAGACCGAAGAGGGCATAGAAGTTGTTGGGTTCGAGCTCCAGTGCCTGCTGGAAGTATTTCAATCCCTTGTCGTAGGTTTTAAGCTTACGATGACAGTTCCCGAGACTTGTAAGAACCCGGATATCAATATTATTCTGGTTTACTTCGAGCATCCGCTCCCAGTACTTCAAGGCATCCTCGTACTCGCGGAAGTCATAGTGGAGGTGTCCAAGCCCTATGAGTGCATACGGATTGTCCGGTTCTACTTCCAGTACCTTCAGGTATATCTCCTTGGAACGGCGGAAGTCCTTCACTTTCCGGTAGGCATCGGCTACCCGGGTGAGTACCGTTACGTTGTTGTCATCGTGCTGCAGATACTGCTCCCAGATCTTTATTGCGTCGCTGTACCGGTTGAGGGCTTTGTAACAATCCGCCAGGCCGAAGAGGGCATAGTTGTTGCCGGCATGGTTTTCGAGGCACTTCTGATAGTAGCCGATCGCCTTGCGGTACTCGCGGCGCTTGCGGGCTGCATCCCCCAATCCTACCAGTGCATAATTATTGCTGGCATCGATATCCAGAATCTGGGTGAAACTCTCCTCCGCTTCCTTGATTAAATTCTCTTTCAGCAGCTGATACCCGCGTTTTGATAGTTCGGATATACGGTTCAGCTCTTCTTCATTGAGGCCTTCCGGGGTTATGGGGGTGTCGTTTTCGAAATCCGGGTTTTCTAAAAAATCTTTTTCATAATCACTCATAATATTTTTTCATCCTTCCTGATCGATCCAGTGCTGAATAACTGCCGCGCACTGTTCTATCAGTTGCTGCTTCTTACCGGGTGCCGGAGCAATCCAGTACATCCGCAGTGCTTCTAAAATATCTCCTTTCTCCCTGTAATAATCACCAATTCTCTCTAAACCATCGGAATACCCGGTGGTTAAAAAGATACGCTTTGATGTTTGAATGTTGCCGTTGTTGAAAAGTTCATTCCCTTTACGAATGAGGGCTGACCTTTGGGCAGGATCAAGTGTTTTCCGGTCAGAAGTACTGAGCTTGATAAAACCCTCTGCCGGTATCCGGTTCAGCGCATCTTCTTTTTTCATATCTTTATACAACGCTACAAATGAAAATATAATCAAAATAGATGGAAAACGCAATATTAAAGTCTTCCAATTAATTCTTCACACCCCCACTGTATGAGAATTTGAGGAGTAATGTAGCAAACATTACTAAAAATGTCTACAATATGCCTTTCGTACTTGCCGGGTCCGGGCCGGAGCGTGGTGCGTACGCCTCGTGGAAGGCCCGGCCAATGGCCTTGAAGAGAGCTTCGGCCATGTGATGACTGTTGTGACCGTACCGGCAATGGGCATGAAGGGTGATTCCGGCGTGATGAGCCAGGGCGTAAAAAAACTCGTTCAGCATGGCGATCGGGAACTTTCCGCAGTAGTCCTGGGGATAGTCGGCTGTATACACCAGATATGGACGGCCGCTGACATCTATAACCGCTTCGCTCAGAGCTTCATCCATCGGGACCGCCGCTTTGCCGAAACGCTGTACCGGACCATATGTTTCAACCGCCGCGTGAAGTGCATCTCCGAGAACGATGCCCACATCTTCGACCAGATGGTGTTCGTCCACATCGAGGTCACCATGCGCCTCAATCTTCAGGCCGATCTGTCCGTGGAAGGCCAGACTTGTGAGCATGTGATCAAAAAAGGGCAGTCCTGTATTGATATCCTGAAAATTACCGTCGAGATCGAGGCTCAGCCTGATACTGGTCTCCTTCGTCTCCCGGAATTGTTCCACTGTACGGCTGCTCATTTTCCCGTCTCCTTCGCTTCAGTTTTTCCCAGATTAGCAATCAATCGGTTGATCCGCCGGTAGTTCAGCTTGTAGTACGAGGGGTTGGCGATCAGATGTACTTCAATATCGGCAAGTTTTTCGATAACTTCGAGGTTGTTGGCCTTGAGCGTCGAACCCGTTTCAACCAGGTCGACGATATAGGGCGCAAGTCCCAGGATGGGTGCCAGCTCGACGGAACCGTTCAGCTTGATCAATTGGATTGGTACTCCCTTGCTGTAGAAATAGTCTCTGGCGAATCGGGGGAATTTGGTGGCCACATTAACACTGCGGATACTGTCGGGGTGACCGAATCCCTTCTTTGCTGCCAGGCACATCCTTGTACGGCCGAATTCGAACTGCATCAGTCTGAAAAAACGGAGCCCCGCTTCGTAAAGAACATCCTCGCCGCAGATTCCAAGCCCCGCGATACCGTGATTGACATAGGTCGGGAGGTCGGCGTTTTTCACCAAAAAAATCTTCAGCAGTCCTGATTCGTCATGGGCGATCAGTTTCCGCTTCTCGAAGGTAAAAACCAGGCCGCATTGTGAAAAGTACTCCTGAACCTGGTCGAACAGTCTGCCCTTCGGCAGAGCGAGGGTCAGAGGAGTCTCTGCAAGCTGTCTGCTGTCGGTGCTGTCGCTCATAGTATTGTCACTACCCCCTCGTCCCTCAGCTTCTGGGCCGCCCGGAAGGACTCGATGAAGTCAGCTCCCTCGGCCCTGGTGACAGTGTCCGGTTTGCCGAAGCCGGCATCTATAAGGTCCTCGATTTTTCTCTGCATCAGGGAAAAACCGACCGACGGGCAGTCGAATCCGAATACATTCAGAAGCTTATCGTACCGTCCGCCCGAAGCAACGGCATCGTCCAGGTCGGGAAGATACACCTGAAATACGATCCCGGTGTAGTAGGGCTGTGCTCCAACTTCGGAGAGATCGATGCACAGCTCTCTGGCGTACCCGAGAGCCTGCATCTGTCGTGCAAGGTATATGATATAGGTGAGGTCTTCATGTTCTTCAGGTGAAAGTTCTTTTCGGTGTCTTTCGATTTCAGCCTGGAATTCCTCCCATGTACCGATGAAGGAGAAGAGAGAAAGGATCACCTCCAACCTCTTACCGGAAAAGCGCGGCCGCATCAGTCCCCGCAGCTGCTCTGTATCCCGATTTATTATAAACTGCATCGCCCGGGTGAGTTCTCTCTCGTTAAAATCCTTCAGAACGGTGGTCATGAACTTGTGCGACCCAAGATGTATAGCCGGGGTGATACCCAATGTGAGAAAAGTTTTTTCAAGGAGCAGCAGAATTTCCAGATCTGCCTCGCTTCCGGCCTTCCCCATCAGCTCGGCACCTACCTGGAAAAACTCGTTCCGGGAGATGTCTTCGGCATGCTGGTGCCGGAGAATCGTGTCGGCATAGCAGACACGTGTCGGCAGATCATCCTCGCGGAGCCAGAGCCCCATCTGTTTGGCCAGAAAGAGCGTGATGTCCGAACGCAGCATGAGAAGGTCTCCCTCACGGTCGATAAGACGGTAGACGCTCTTCGTGCTGCCGTGCAGCAAGGGTTCGTAAATATCATAAAAGTCAAACACCGGGGTCTCAACCGGAAGATATCCCCACAGATGAAAGAGGTTGAACAATTGCTGAGTGATGTGGCGGTGGCGGTATGCCTCCTCGAGATGAACCCCCTCGGTCCCCTGGGGTACCTGAAGGTACCGCTTCTTCGATTCAGTCACGAATTCCTCCTTGGCGAGAAGCCGGTTCTCACTATACCAAAAGCTCAGGAAAGCGGGAAGGTGAAGAAACGCAAAGTCGAACCGCCGTAGACACGGATGTCGCTGCACTGCAGGTTCTCGATCGTTTCCGGCCACTCTTCGTTTGAGGGATGATGAATAAGGCACAAGCCTCCGGGGAACAGAACATCGGCTCTGGATACCATTTCGACGAGTTCCTTCTTTGTGGAATAGTTGAAGGGCGGATCGAGGTAGATGATATCGTACATACGGTCCGGTTTTTTCAGAAAGCGTTCAGCGGGCATGAGCCGCAGGGAGATGGAGCTTTCCACAAAGTCGATATTCCGTCGGATTACAGGCGCCTTGCGCCGGTCCATCTCCACGAGCATGACCGGCTCCGCGCCCCGGGAGGCGGCTTCGATCCCTACAACCCCCGAACCGGTGAAGAGATCCAGAAAGGCGAGTCCTGAAATATCTCCCAGGATCGAGAACATCGATTCCCTCATCCGGTCCATTGCCGGCCTGATTACCCCTGGAGGGCATTGTACTTTGCGGCTGCGGTATCGTCCGCCGGTAATTCTCATCTGTTGTTCCTTGTTTAGTGTCCCCGAAACGGTACCTAAAATACGCATAGCCTTATCTGCAGTGGATAATTACGTATCGAGTATCGCCTCTACAGATAAAAATGGCTTATAGCTATAATATCTCATTCGATACAAATAGATTATATCAAAAAAAGTACCGTTTCGGGGACACTATATGACTATCTTATCTTTGCTGCTGGTGTGACTAAATTCACCCTCCGGCCAGGATATCTTCCGGAAAAGGAGGGCAGCACTCCAGTACTCTCCGCATATTGGCATGTGGCGGTTCGAGGAGCCCTGGGTCGGCAGCAATGATACGGAAGGCATCCTTTCTCGCCTGATCGAGAAGAGAAAGGTCCCTGGTCAGATCAGCGAAGGTGAGGCGCATGGCGCCGGACTGTCTTGTACCGGTCATTTCACCGGGACCTCTGATTTTGAGGTCTTTCTCGGAGATTTCGAATCCGTCGCTGGTGCGCTTCATTACCATGAGGCGTTGTTTACCCTCTTCGCTGAGTTCTTCTGAATAAATCAGGAAAGCATAGGACTGCAAAGGGCCGCGGCCGACCCGGCCTCGCAGCTGGTGAAGAGCCGCGAGGCCGAAACGCTCGGCATGCTCGATGACCATGCATGTAGCATTGGCTACATCTACTCCCACCTCTACGACGCTGGTAGAGACCAGAATCTGTACTTCACCCCTGGCAAAGGCCCGCATCCGCTCGACTTTTTCCGCCTGAGGGACTCTGGAGTGGATCATCGCTACGCTGAATTCGGGAAAAATTTCAGTCCGCAAGTGAGCGGCCATTCCTTCGGTATCCTTGAGACTGCTTTTTCCTGTCCGCCCGATCCGCGGATAAACAAAATATGCCTGATGGCCACGCTGGATTTCCCTGCGCACGGCTTCGTACACCTTCTGTTCGTTGCCCTGACGGGCAAGATGGGTCACTACCGGCAGACGTCCAATCGGTTGGCTGCGAATCGATGAAACGTCGAAGTCACCAAAGAAGGTGAGAGTGAGGGTCCTTGGAATCGGTGTGGCTGTCATGAGGAGCAGGTCGGGGGCTTTTCCCTTCTCTACGAGCTGACTCCGCTGTTCGACCCCGAACTTGTGCTGTTCGTCTATGATGACGAAGCGCAGGTCCTTGAAGGTGACTTCGTCGGTTAATAAGGCGTGGGTCCCGATGATAAGGTCTATATCACCCTGTTTGAGGGCTTCCAGAAGTGGCTGGCGGGCGCTCCGGTCAACCGTACCGCTCAGGAAGGCAATCCGTACACCAAGGGGTTCAAGCAGCTCTCCTGCTTTTTCCGCATGCTGCAGCGCGAGCAGCTCTGTCGGGGCGAGGAAGGCTGCCTGATGACCCGCTTCGATTACCGGAAGGGCCGACAGGAAAGCCACGAGGGTTTTTCCGACCCCGACGTCGCCCTGCAGGAGCCGACCCATCGGCCGGCTGCTGTTCAGGTTCTGTTTTATTTCCTGCAGGGCAGTTTTCTGGTCTGCCGTAAGAATGAAGGGGAGTTTCTGTATGCAGGCGCGCTGCAGATTCAGAGGAAGCACCTGCGGTGGACGGTTCGTGCTGTCGCGTGCTGCGGTCCTGCGGGCCACCAGGAGCTGAAAATAGATCAGCTCCTCGTATGCCAGAGCGTTCCGTCCTTTTTCCAGGTGTTCGAATGAATCCGGAAAGTGCATAGAAGCAAGGGCATCCCGCTTGGCCGGGAATCCGTAGTGGTCACGGAGGCTCGCAGACAATTCATCATCGATGTAACGGGCGTAACTGTCCAGCCCTTCCCTGACCGCTCTGCGGATCACTCCCTGATTGAGACTTCCGGAAAGGGGATAGATGGGAAGGATGGAACCGAATTTGGAGCTGCTGTCCTGGAAGGGTTCCGCTTCGAATGCTGTTGACTGGAGTTCGCTGTATTTGTAGAAAAAGTGTCCGTAAAGACGGAATTTTTCCCCGACGATGAGTACATTCTGCAGAAAATTACGGTTGAAACAGACCAGCGCAGCGGTCCCTGTTGTGTCCTTTACGTAGACTTTCAGAGTCTGCCGGCGGCCGTAGCCTATGAAGTCGTGGGCCAGTACTTCGACGACGGTGTTCACAGGTGCCGTTTCCCACCCACTGAGGGGGACTTCCTTACTGCGGTCCTCATAGTCCCTGGGCAGGTGCAGCAGCAGGTCCCTGACCGAAACGATGCCCAATCCGGAGAGCTGTTCGGCTGTCCGTGCGCCTATTCCCTTGAGTTTGGTAACGGAGTGGTTGAGTTCTCCCAGCAGCATCAGAAGGGAAGCGACTGGAACAGCTGCACCAGCTGGGCGACAATGATGTTGCCGGCTATGGAGATCACCAGAAGGGATGCGCCGGCGATGGCAAGGCCGGTGGGAAGAGTGAGAAAACGGTTCTTGAAAAAGGTCCTGTGTATCCAGTTGAGAATAGGAGTGATTATATAGTCTACAGTCCGGATAAAAGGGTGAACCGTATTTGCCCTGATGAGCGAGGCGATGAAGCGGATCACGATGAGTATGATAAAGAGGGTCAGTAGAAAAGAGACTGCCGACCAGACCGCCTTGAGGATAATCGCCAGGACTATTCCCACTGTAATTTTCCCGTAGAGGACGAGGGTATTGAGTATGTTGAGTACAACCACCAGTACCAGCAGTCCGGCGATGGGGGAAAAATCGAGTGCTCCGGCCTGGAGAAAACGGAAGCGCCTGAAGTAGTGCAGGTAGGGATCGGTCACCGAGGCGAGAAGCTGGTATGGCTTACCGAAGTTGACCCCGCTGAACCAGGTGAGAATGACTCTCACGAAAATCAGCAACATATACACGGAAACGGCGGCGGACATGAATCTTGCTACAGCTTGCATCTTCTCACTCCTTCATCTGTATTAGGCGGTCCATATATCTTCTATTGTAGGATAACGTTTCAACTCTTCCAATACCTCTCTGGAAGAAGTCACGGTGATCTGGCTGGAAGCCTTGATAACCGTTTCCTTCCGGCCGTTCGCGTCGTTGAGGTGGAGGAAGAGCGGGCAGCTGCCCTTGTAGTCGAACAGTACCGAGCGCAGGTTGTAGAGTTCTTCTTCGGAGCACGTATTCCGGCCGAGTCTTATGTGTACCTCCCGGGTTTCGATCTCCTGAAGTTTTTCCGGTTCGAGGACCTGGTCCACCAGGTATTTCGGTTCGCCGCGGCTCAGATCGATCTTGCCGTAACAGGCGATGATCGAATCGGCGGCAATCTGGTCCCGCAGCGGCTCCCACTGATCCGGGAACAGGACCAGTTCGATGGTTCCGTTGTAGTCCTCAAGCTGGATGAAAGCCATGGGACGGCCTTTTTTTGTATAGATCGAACGGATGGTGTTGACGACACCCAGAAGGGCGTAACGGGTGTTGGCCAGAAATTGATCCGGCTTCGAGAGGTTGATATTGACCGCGCGCTGCCACACTGCCCGGAATGTATCGAGGGGATGTCCTGAAACGTAAAAACCGAGCAGGGCTTTCTCGTACATCAGCTTCTGCTGGACGGACCACTGCGGCTGCTCCTCGAAGGTAACACCGTTGTCGACCTCCTGCATCGGTTCGCCGTCGAAGAGCGATACCTGTCCGAACTTCTCCTGCTCTTTTCTTTTCTGCATATAGGAGAGTGCATGATCGAGGTTGTGGGTGAGGGTAGCCCGGGATGTCCCGAGGCTGTCGAATGCACCGCACTGGATGAGGGTCTCGATGACTTTGCGGTTCACCTGCCGCAGGTCGACTTTGTAGAGAAAATCGAGGAAGGATGTATAGTGGCCCTCCTCCGACCGGGCCCGCAGGATCTCTTCCACCGCGGCCCTGCCGACATTTTTGATTCCCACAAGGCCGTAGACCACCCGGCCGGCGCTGACTGAAAAGTTGCTTTCGCTGAGGTTGATGTCCGGCGGGAGGATTTCGATTCCCATAGAGTCTGTTTCGGTAATGTAAGCGGCCAGCTTGTCGGGAGTGTTGATCTCGTTGGTCAGGTTGGCGGCCATGAACTCCGCGGGATAGTTGGCTTTGAGGTAGGCAGTCTGGTACGCAACCACCGAGTAAGCCGCAGCATGGCTCTTGTTGAACCCGTAGCTGGAGAAGGGTTTCAGCATTTCGAAGATGTTTTCGGCGGTCTGTTTCCTGTATCCCTTTGCCAGCGCCCCGTCGATAAACTCGACCTTGAGCTTCTCCATCTCCTTCTCTTTCTTCTTGCTCATGGCGCGGCGCAGAATGTCGGCTTTGCCCAGGGAGAAGCCGCCGATGATCTGGGCCACCTGCATGACCTGTTCCTGGTACACAATAACACCGTAAGTCGGCTTGAGAATTTCTTCGAGGCTGGGATCGGGATACCGGATCTCCTCCGAGCCGTTCTTCGAAGCGATAAACTGAGGGATGTACTGCATGGGCCCAGGGCGGTACAGAGCGTTCAAGGCAATCAGGTCTTCGATGGAGTACGGTTTTGCCTGTTTGAGAATTCCCTGCATGCCGCTGCTCTCGAACTGGAACACACAGGTGCTCTTCCCCTCTCCGAGAAGAGCGAAAGTCGCTTCGTCGTTTTCGGGAATTTTTTCAATATCGAATTCGATGCCCCTGGCTCTTATGAGACGTTCAGTGTGTTTTATGAGAGTGAGAGTCTTCAGGCCGAGAAAATCCATCTTGACCAGACCGCAGGCTTCCAGCTGGTCCATGGTGTACTGAGTCGACACGGCGCCGGTCTTCGGATCGACGTACAGTGGGACGTACTCGGTCAGCGGTTCCCGGCCGATTACCACTCCCGCTGCATGGGTGGAGGCGTGACGGGACAATCCTTCGAGGGTACGGGCGGTATTGATGAGCTCGGTGAATACCCCTCCCTGCTTCGCGACTTCTTTCAGCTTCGGTTCAGCCTCGAGGGCTTTGTCGATGGTGATCTTGAGGTCTTCAGGTACCAGTTTTGTAATTCGGTCAGCTTCGGCCAGGGGTATATCAAGCACCCGCGCCACGTCACGCAGTACCGCTCTGGGCTTGAGGGTTCCGAAGGTGATGATCTGCCCCACCTTCTCTTTTCCGTATTTTTCCGTCACGTACTCGATCACATCGCTCCGGCCTTCGTAACAGAAGTCGATATCGAAGTCGGGCATTGAAATACGTTCGGGATTGAGAAAACGTTCGAAGAGCAGGTTGTATTTGAAGGGATCGATGTTGGTGATCTTCAGAGCGTAGGCGACTACCGAGCCGGCTCCCGAACCGCGACCGGGCCCAACGGGAATTCCGTGTTTCCTGGCGAAGTCGATAAAATCCCAGACAATGAGAAAATATCCGGGAAATCCCATGGAGTTGATAATGTCGAGTTCATATTTCGCCCTGTCGATGTGTTCAGGTGTCACCGGCGAATACCGTTCCTTGAGGCCCTCCATGGTCAGATGATGAAGGTACGATTCAAGACTGTCGAAGCTGTCAGGAATGTCGTAGTGGGGGAGGATCGGCCCCGGCTGGGGAATTTCCAGGGTACAGCGCTCGGCGATCCCGGCAGTATTAGCCAGAGCCTCGGGGGCGTAAAGGAAGAGCTCTCTCATCTCCTCCTCTGACTTCAGATAGAACTGATCGGATTCGAATTTGAGCCGATCGGTCTGATTCCGTTTCTTGTTGGTTCCGATACAGATCAGAATGTCCTGGGCCCCAGCGTCTTCCCGGTTGATATAGTGGATATCGTTCGTGGCGATGAGAGGGATCCCGGTGGAACCGGAGAGCTCGACCAGTCTTTCGTTGACCCGTTTCTGTTCGGGTATGCCGTGGTCCTGAAGCTCAAGGAAAAAATTTTCTTCCCCGAAAAGGTCCCGGTAATACCGGGCCTTCCGTGCTGCCCCATCCATGTTGCCGGAGAGGATGAGCTGGGGGATTTCTCCGGCCAGACATGCGCTTGCACCTATCAGGCCTCCCGAATACTGCATCAGAAGCTCGTCGTCGATCCGCGGTTTGTAGTAGAATCCTTCGGTGTAGGCCCGGGAAGAGAGCTCCATCAGGTTCCTGTATCCTTCCACGTCCCGTGCCAGGACGAGGAGGTGGTAGTAGCGGTTTCTCTGCTCCGTTCCCTGTTTTTCCCATCGGGAATCGGGAGCCACGTAGAACTCACACCCGATGATCGGTTTGATGCCGTTGGCCTTGCAGGCATTGTAGAACTTAAGGGCACCGAACATGTTGCCGTGATCGGTGATGGCGAGGGCTTTCATACCCATTTCGGATGCCTTTGCCACCAGTTTTTTTATATTGGCAGCGCCGTCTAATAATGAAAAATCGGTGTGGTTGTGCAGATGAACAAAGCCGGACATTAACATACTCCCTCTCAAAATATATCCAATCAGACGTCTTTCTGTAAAGTTGGAAAGGACAGCTTTCAGTAGAATAGTTCAGATGAAGGTTCGTGAAGGGCGCTCAGGAACCACTGCAGAAGCCGAAGAGAACGCTGTTTCTGGAAAAGGGTCACCTCGCCGGGAAGATCCATCAGTGAGTTCCGGAAGATCTCTCGCGCTTCACTCCGGGATTTATCGCTGAGGGGAATTTTCCTGCCGGTGATAAGAGTCTCGAGTTCACGGTCCCGCAGAACCGATTTGCCGATGAAGCTGATTGCTACACGGAAATCGGTCAATTCTCCCTTCTTCACATCAGCAAGGGCGCTGAAGGTCAGGGAAGACTTCGGCTTCTGAAAAGGGTCGCCGAGCTGCTGAAAAAACTGCATGTTCCAGTCCACGAAGGGGATCCGGACCCTGCTGACGATTTCTCCAGGTTCCAGCGAAGACTCCCCGGTCTTACTGAAGAGACGCGGAATCTGTATCCACCTGCTTTTACCCAGACGGCGCAGCTCGATCCGGGCGTCCAGAATCGTCAGCGGGCCGTAGGTATTCAGCCTGCGCGGAAGATGACAGAGGTTGCCTCCCAGGGTAGCCCTGTTGCGGATAGCCGGATGGGCTACGTGACGGAGGGACTGGGTCAGGACCTTCGGCAGGACGTGCTGGCCTACCTTCAATATTCTGCTGATCGGAACGCCGGCTCCGATTTCGAAGTAGCGTTCGGTCCTGCTGATTCGCTGCAGTTCCGGAATGTTGCCGATATTGATGACGATGTCCGGCAATCCGAGAGGTCCCCCGGTTTTCAGCTCCCTGACGAGGGCGGTTCCGCCCGCCCAGAGAAGGGCCTGAGGATAGTTCTGATATGTTCTCAGCAACTCGCTGAGGTTACGGGGATGGAATACCTTGCTGTCAGGCATGGAGACGTCTCCTGCGGTAGAAACCGGCCCGTATGACCCCCCTGGCCAGGTTGTGGAAGTTTGTGCAGGGACAGTAGGTCCCGGAGAAGACTTCCAGGACTTCCTGGGTAGATGGATCGAGAGTGTTTTCGAGGATCGAATGGATGATAACTATCTTGGAAGGGAGACAGTAGCTGCAGGGAAAAGCCTTTTCCTCCTGCAGACCTCTGAGGATGTCGCCGTATTCATCAGTCTGACTGATTCCCTCGTATGTCCAGATTCTGCTTCCTTCAGCAGAGAAAACAGGCATCATACAGGAGTAGGACAGTTCTTCATTGAACAGAATGGCACAGTTCCCGCATTCGCCCTGATAACAGGAGGGGTGCATGCTGTTAATTTTCAGGCGGTCGTGCAGCAGATCGACGAGCCGCATTGAAGCCGGTGCATCCACCGATACTTCCTGCCCGTTCAGGGAAAATGATACCTTCATGCCGGCTCCTCCAGATATCCCTGTATGATCTCCGAGGTCATGGGAATTCGGTCGAAATAGACCCCGGCAGCCTGGCTCAGAGCGGTAACAAAGGCGGAAGGAACCAGGGACTCGGCGATTTCATTGATACCTCCAGGTATTCCGCGGCCCGTATTCTCGAAGCTGACTGAAACAGCCGGCAGCCGCATATAGAGTGGGTTGCGCTCCTCGATGGAATAATCGGTATTGTACCGTGGAGTTACCCTGTCTTCGCCCATAGCCCAGGCAAGGGTCTCGTATATGCTTCCCTCGGCAATGGAGACTGCATACTGGGGATCGTATATCTGTCCGCAGTCGAAAGCCGCCCAGACCCCCCGTATCTCCGGAATCAGGGTGAGGGGGTCGAGTTCCACCTCGGTGACCAAAGCTCCCCATGAGAGCGTATGAAACGGGAGTCCACTCATTTTTTCCCCGTCCCAGACGGATTTACGCGGCGCTGTGATGCTGCGTGAAACCTCGATCGGCAGGGGGGTATGAAAGCGCTGCTTGCGGATATAGTTGCAGCATCTTTCTACCATACTCGTATAGACGGCAACCGGCATTGCCAGCATCATCGGACCGGAGTCCGGAAGTGTGTCGGTGTCTCCATCGGCAACCTTGATCGATTCGACGGGAATGGATAGTATCTCACCGGCTTTTCGCTTCCAGAGTTCCTGGATCCCTCTGGGGATCGTCATGGTACCGCAGTAAATGGTCAGTTTGTCCTGGCGGTCCAGTATGGTCTTAATACCCCAGTTCAGATTCCCGGCGGGTTTCTCCGTAAAACCGTTGCCGGTAAACCCGGCGGCGATACCGATGCCGCGGAATGAGCGGCGTGATGTCCTGATAGTGTTCCGGCGCTTGCGGATGAGTTCGTATGAGGAGTGCTTGCGGTAGAAATCGGATTCTTCGATAACCTGGTCAAGGAGAAGATCCAGAGGCATCGAGGGAATCTGCGCGCCGGTAATGATGTTCTTGTTCACGGCATGCTGTTTTTTCCAGTCCCCCGGATTGAGCTGCGAAAACTCCGCGAGCCGGGAAAAGTGGACCTCAGTGGCAAACAGACTCTGAGACACTCCAAGACCGCGGTACAGGTTCATCGGAGAGGTACTTGTGCGTATCGCCTCAACGGTAATGCTGAGATTGGGAATCTCGTAAAAACTGCCTGCTGCTATAATAGCCCGGCTGAGAAGCTCCTTCGTGAAAAAGGGATACGCCCCGATGTCGAAACGGGCATTGACTTTCTCGGCCAGGATTTTCCCTTTGTCGTCAAGTACCGAAGTGCGTTTCACTTCCACCGGCGGTTTACGGGTCGTCAGCCGCTCTACATCATGTGGCGCAAGGAGAACGCGTGCGGGGAGTCCGGAAATGCTGGTCACTACAGCCGCCATTGCGGATAAAACCGATGGGAACAGGACCTTCTCCCCGTATGCGGGACTCGGATTGGCTTGAATCACCTTAATTTTATTCTGATCGATCCCGAGAACTTCCGCTAGCGAAGAACGGACGTGCATGGGCCAGTGGGTGGGGGTGTGTACTACTATCCGCCCTTCATCATCGAGATAGGTGTATGCCCCGAGGGGTGCTCTGTTCACGTGAGCTTCCGGCGAGGTGTGGTATTCAGCTTCGACGGTCTGAGTTCCTTTTCCGAATTTCCGATCCGGATTACCGATCTTCAGCTGCTGTGAATCTACCGTCTGGTCGGGAGAGCTGGGATTGAACGCCAGGAGAGAGAAATCCGTCTCGTAGGAAATTCGAATACGGCGCTCGGTTTTTTCAAGCAGATCCTGCTCATGAGCGGCAACCAACAGAACCGGCTCTCCTTCGTACTCTATCGCCCCATTGCTCAGAAGGGGCATTTCATTCCCCAGTACCCTGATACGGTTTCTTCCCGGAATATCATGGGCGCCGATTACATGGACTTTTTTTGAAACTCCCTCGGTAATGATTGACTCGATTCTGCCGCGTGGAATATCGGAACGCATGACGTGCACATGGAGCATGTCCGGGGAGGAGAATTGATCGATAAATGGGAGCTCACCTATCACCGGAAGTCCTCCGGCAGGCCGCGCTGCCGACTGCAATGACGGAATCGATGATTCTGCGGACTTGTGTATCATTCAGGTCCGGATAGATAGGCAGACTCACGGCGGATTCGAAAACATCCATTGACACGGGAAAATCCTGCGGCTGGTATCCATACCGCTCGCGATAGTAGCTCATAATGTGGAGAGGAATATAGTGGACCGAGGCGCCTATACCCATTTCCTGCAGCTGTTCGATGAAACAGTCACGGTCGATGTTGAGCCGGTCGAGCCGCAGCTGCAGAACATACAAGTGCCACGCGTGCTCATCCGTATAGCCGGGTAAGCGGAGAAAGCTGTATCCCTCAAAGGCATCGGTATACCGGCGGGCGATCTGCTGCCTTCTATGCAGGAAATCATCAGCCTTCCGCAGCTGTACCCTTCCAATGGCGGCCGCCATATCGGGAAGATTGTACTTATAGCCTGCTTCGACGACATCGTATCGCCAGGAGGCTTTCTGAGCGGTGTACCGCTTCCACACCTCCCGATCGATACCGTGCAGGCGCATTACCCCGATTCGCCGGGCGATTTCCGGGTCTTCCGTCACAACCATACCGCCTTCGCCGGTGGTGATGGTCTTGGTAGCATAAAAACTATACACCCCGATGTCTCCGATGCAGCCGATGAAACCTTCGGAAGTGCTGACCGGAAAGGCGTGGGCCGCATCCTCAACGACCGAGGCCCCATACTGATGGGCTATCCTCATGATTCGATCCATCCTGCATGGACATCCGCCGAGATGGACCGGGATAACGGCACGTATATTGGGATCTTTCCGGAACTCCTGCTCTATACCATCGGGGTCGATGGTCAGGCTGTCCCTGTCGATATCAACGAAGACCGGATCCGCGCCGAGATAGCGGATAACCTCGGCAGATGAGGTGAAGGTATAGGGAGTCGTTATGACCCTGTCTCCAGGGCCGATCCCCAGCGCTTCGAGAGCGAGATGCAGCCCGGCAGTAGCCGAGTTGACAGCCATGGCGTGAGAAGCGCCGGTGTAGGCGGCAAATTCCTTTTCGAAGGCCATTGTCTGGCCGGCGGTAGTCAACCAGCCGCTGCGCAGTACATCCAGGACAGCCTCTTCCTCCTCCCTGCCGATCGAGGGGCGGGCAAATGGTATGGATTCCTGCCGGATGTCGTCAATGGATCGGTTCATTTTCTACCTCATGCACTGTCGGGAGATATCTCCGGATCGTCTCACGGAGAAGTCTCCGGTTACGGTATCTCTCGGCTTCTTCGGAATTGAAAAAACAGAAATCATGCAGTTCATCCAGGACCTCTTCCATGCTGACGTTGAAACGGGGTTTACGCTCGAGCCGATTGATATCCTGGTGTTCGGTCGGTTCCAGTTTTTCATAATCGGACCAGAGACGTTCGGCTTTTTTTTCCCCCGGTCGCAGACCGATGTAGCGGATGGGAATATCCTTTTCAGGAGTGTATCCGTAGAAACGGATCATCTGCTCAGCCAGCTCTTTTATCGGGACCGGTTCTCCCATATCGAGAATATAGACGTTATCGCCGCGTCCGACACCGCCGGCTTTCAGGACAAGAGATGCCGCTTCCGGGATGGTCATGAAAAAACGGGTGGCTTCGGGATGGGTGATTGTCACCGGCCCCCCTTTGAGAATCTGCTTGGTGAAGAGGGGCACGATACTGCCCCGGGATCCTATCACGTTACCGAACCGGACAACCATATAATCCCCGTGGCTGCCGTTGCAGGAGAGGACTATCTCTTCGGCAATGCATTTGGATGCGCCGTAGATACTCGTCGGATCCACCGCCTTGTCAGTGGAGATGAAGACAAAGCGCGGGACCCGATTGTTCCGGGCCGCATCGACAACGCTCTTCGTGCCGAAGACATTGTTCTTGATCGCTTCGATGGGGTTCTCTTCGAGCAGCGGTACGTGTTTGTAGGCGGCGCAGTGAAAAATAACGTCCGCTTTCAGCCTGCGAATGATGAAATCCATGTATGAGGGATCCTGCATCTCGCCGATGATGGGTACAATAGTGGCACTATCGCCGACACCCTCTTCCTGAAGAATCCGCAGTTCCTTGTCTATTTCATAGACGTTGTTTTCACCATGATCAAAAAGGTAGAGCCGTTCGGCGCCTCCCGAGAGAAGTTGCCGTGCCAGTTCACTGCCGATACTTCCCCCGGCTCCTGTAATGAGTACACGCCGCCCTTTGAGGTAGTCCAGACTTTCCTTCATCCGCAGAGAGATCTGGTCCCGTCCAAGCAGGTCCTGTGCGCTGATTTCACGGGTTTGTATGAGGTGTGCGTCCCCGTCTATAATCTGCGACAGCCTTGGAAGAATTCGTATCCGTGAGAGGCTGCTGCTCTGAAGAATTGTGTATATCCGCCTCAGCTGCTCGCTCGAAGCCCCGGGGATGGCGATCAGCGCTTCGTCCGCCGGCGTGTGCTCCATAATACTCTGTAAGGATGAAATGGGACCATATACGGGTATACCGTCGACAGCAGTCCCGATTTTATCTGGATTGTCATCCAGAAAGGCGACTACGTTCCCAAGGATGCTCTTGGAACGAATTTGCGCGGCGATTTCATGTCCGGCGAAACCCGCCCCGATTATGTAGATGTTACTCTGTTTTTCCCGAATCATCACTACTCTTCTTTTTTAAAAATTCGAATCCGAAATCGACGAGGAATGACTGTTCATAAAGTGAGAGTCTCACTTTCGCCCGCTGTTTCCTCCGGTTTACCTTCACTATGTTTCCTTCCAGCCCCATCATGGGACCGTCGATTACCTCAATACGGTTATCTGCATCAAAGGTGACGATCGACTTGTGTACGATCTCTCCAAAGCTCAGAAAATGGAGTAACAGGCCCTTGTCTTCTCCCGACAGCGGTTCGATGTGCTGATTGTCCTTCAGGAACCGAACGAAGCCGGAAGTTTTTTTCAGCGCCCAGTACACATCCGGCGGCAGATCAGCTGCTTCATAAAAGAGATAACCGGGAAAGATCGGTGCGAGCTGCTCCCGATTCCTTCCCCTGCGCCGGATTTTCAGTGATCGGCGTGGCCAGAGAAACGAGCCTGCGTCGACACAGCCGGGGGCTTCTATCTGCAGGGATGTCTTGACCAGGTTCAGGTACTTATCTTCTTCACCGGTGAAAACCTGGAACACGTAATATTTCATCTGCCGAGTACCCGAAAATGCTGTGATTGAATGTCCGGTCTGACTCTTCACTATTATGAATAGAAAATAACATGGATAAGGTCATCCTGCAACACCTAATCAGTGTCCCCGAAAAGGTACTTTTTACAGATATGGCTCTCACTTCTGAAGTATATGAATCCTATCGATACTGTTTTATTAAAGAAAACAATCTAAAAAGGAGCTGTCTTATGAAGTATAAACCTTCTTTCTGCCCGAATCCTTTTTGTCCCATGCACGAGCAAAGGAGCCCAAACAAGTTAACTTCATTAAAACAAAAAAAATGGTATGTACTTAAAGGATATCGGTACATCCTCAATGGGCAGGCAGTCCAGCGGTATCAGTGCAAAATTTGTCGAAAAGGGTTTTCCGATCGCACATTCAGTATCAACTATTGGGAGAAGAAGCACATCGATTACAACCGGCTGCTATTCATGTTAATATCATGTATGGGACTTAGAGCAGTGAGTAGGGCATTCAAGTGTTCCCCGAGGACTATAGAAAACAAGCTCAGCCGGCTGACACGCCAGGCAGTAGCAGTAAACTCCATACTTAGAGAGTATGTTGATTTGCGGGAAGATCTTTCAGCAGATGGATTTGAAAGTTACACAGTCAGCCAATATTTTCCAAATAACTTTAATCTTTTGGTAGGAAAGGATTCTCAGTTTGTATACTTTTTCAATTTTTCACAATTACGGCGAAAAGGACACATGACCGAAGCTCAGCGATGTAAGGCTGAAACATTGAAGAAGCTTGTACCGATTGCTTCAGGGGAGGTGAAAAATCGGTTTGCTGAACTTACAGATGAAGTAGTAAGGCTGCAGTACAAATCTCGATATAAACAGAATCTTTTGATCGATACTGATGAAAAGAAGGAGTATGCTGCAGAACTCCTGCAGGCGCGATATGCCATGCGTGAAAAGAGTGAGGGTTTTAGACTCATTCATCGGCGTACAAGCAGCCGCAGGCCGAGGACCCGCTTTAATCCGCTTTTTCCGGTAAATTATCTGGATAGGGAAATTCGTAAGGACCTGGCAGAACACGTGAGGGAGAGCACCCGCTTTGGAAGAAATGTAAACAGTGCATTAGGGAGAATGGAGCTTTATCTTTTCTACCATAACTATTTAAAGCCCTTCCGGATCAACCGGAAAAAAAGAATATTCGGTACACATGCAGAAGCAGCTGGATTGAACATTAAGATGATTGAAAAACTGCTTACCCAATGGATGAAGCGGCGATATTTCAAGAGTCATCTGAAACTTGACCTGCATGCTGAGAAAGTGTGGAGGCGGGCCTATAGTACGCCCGGAAACCTTTTTATGGATATTCTGCCTGCGTATGTGTTCTCTTGATTTGGCCATTGGGGAATTTCAGGTACCGTTTCGTGGACAGTGATAAAGATTTACCCTTGTTGCATATGTACCGATAATAGTAAGGAGAAACTTTTGGGGAGTAGTTTAGATGAGATATATAAGGGCGATCTTTGTATACAGCCTTCTGTTGATCAACGTACTGATGCCCGTTTGCGCCGAGACGGTTATGATATATTCCGATCGATCTTTGGGGCTTGGTGATGAAAAAAGTGCCATTCGCTACATCGAAGATGGAGTAATGGAGGTCTTCTTCGATGCAGGGCATATTATCTTTAATGGGACTTATGAGATGATCTCCGAAGGTGGAGAAGAGGAGAAGCTGTTTAACGATTCACCGGTGTACCGCATAGCAAAAAGCGGTGGAGCTTCCTATGTTTTGAACATTCAGCTGCGCTTTACAGAGGACGAGAATGACCTTTTACCGGTTTCGGCGTCCTATAAATTCATTGATCTGGAAACGGAGCGGAATTTGGCCTCCGGATTGGTACCGCTGGAAAAGGGAAAAGACTGGAAGGAGAAAGAACCGCATGAACTGGTACAAAGTCTTGGAAGGCGCCTCGGCCTTGAGGTCCTCAAAGGATTGTAGGTTCATTTTTTTCTAAAATACTAACTCGAGAGCCCCGAGAATGATATATGGGAGTGTAATATGAATAGTACACAGAAAAGCTTGCCCGCCGCGAAGATGCTCATAGGCATTATCTTGTTGATAATGGTATTCATGAGTGTGGAATTTGCGGTTGCGGAGCAGTCATTCTGGGAAGGACGGATAAGCGCTGCGCCGTATGGGCTTCTTCCGAGCAGCGGTATGTACGCAGCTTCCAATGCATTTCCCCTGGATAGCAAAGTTGCCGTTTCCATAGCTGAAGACGAACAGCAAATAGAGGTCCGTATTGTGGAGAGACTAGAGGTGGATCGGGTATTCATGCAGCTCTCTCCAGAAGCAGCACAAAAGGTCGGATTGAAGGCGAATGAAGTTCTCATAGCCCGGGTATCTCCTGTTCAGGATCAGATGAGTACAGTGGAAAAGAGTCTGGCCCAGGAATCACCATATTCCCAGGATCCGGATGTCAATCCATCCTCCGCGGTTTCTGGGGGAAGGCTTGCTGTTATTCAGGAGTATCTCGAAGAAGAGGAGCCGGTTGAGGAAGATTCCTATAAAATCTCAAGGCCTGAAACACCCATAGAACCTGTAGAAGAGACTGTGCAGGAGCCGAAAGAATCTACTGCCGTTACGGAGGTTCCTGAAACTCCTGAAACCGTGGAAGCACCTGTTGAGGAAACAGAAACTACAGCAATACAGACTGAGGAAGCTCCATCCGGGTCAGAACCAGAGTCTCCGGAAGTCTCGGAAATGGCTGTTGTACACGCGATACCTGAACAGACACGTCCGGCCGAAGACATCGAGTACACCCTTCCGCCGCCGGAAATGAAGCAGGAAGGGGATGAAGAGATAGCCCTTTCGCAACCGGAAACTTCCGCGGAAGCCGAGACAGACCGGGAAATGCCTGCATCGCTGCAGGAACCTCAGGTCGTCGCTATGGAACCGATTTTTCGCAGTGAAAAAGACTACAGTTATTCACCGGATGCTCCGGGCAAGCCTGAGACCATTGCAAGCCGGGATGCACCTCGGGTTTCAATGGAGACTGTGGAACCTTCCTTGTCAAGTTCTGAGGCTGAACTGATGGCACAGCACACCCCGGAACCGCCTCGGGCCGCAACCCCTGTAGCCGACCTCGGAAGTGTGGAAGAAGCGCCGGATGTTGCGGAAGCTCCGGATGAAGCCGCCCATGAACCGAAGATGCCGGAAGAAAAAACCATTGCGGAGGAAATCCCGTCCAAACCCTCAGAACCGGAGGAACTCTCCGAAATCCCGGAAGACGCTGAACTTGTCCTGGTGCCGGCGGAACAGAGACCTCCAGAAGGTCCTCCTACAGTACCGATTGATGAATCGGATAAAGATGAAGAACCAACCCGGCCTCCGCGGACTATATCAACTTCAATAATCGGCGGCCCGGTAGCGGTTCTTTCGAACCTTGAGCGGAAGTCATATTACCTGCAGGTAGGAGCGTACAGTAAACTCGACCTGGCGCAGAACCGGGCTGCGAGTCTGGCATCACGTTATCCAGTTATGATTTACTCAGAATCCGGCAGTTCCGCGCCATATAAGCTCATGATTGGACCTCTGAATGAAGATGAAAGCGACACTCTCCTGTACACATTCACTGCCCGGGGATACTCCGATGCCTTCATAAGGAGGGGTAACTGATAGTATGCTTTCATCCCCCCAGAATGAACAAGTGCGCCGTGAGATGGAAGAACTCGCGGCGCTTTTACGTAGATATCAGCATGAGTACTATATTGAAGGCCGTCCATCCGTGGAAGATGCTGAATATGATCGTCTATTCGATCGTCTTCAGGAGCTGGAAAAAAAATATCCCGAGCTGAAGCAGCCCGACTCGCCCACAACCAGGGTTGGTTCCGACCTGACTGAAACTTTTCCCGAAGTGGAACACACCGTCCCGGTTTTGAGCCTCGACAAAGCCTATCAGATCGAAGAGGTTGAAAAGTGGATTGAGAGGACAACTCAGAAGGCGGGTCGATCCCTCTCCTTCGTGGTGGAGGAAAAAATTGATGGCGTATCGATTGTCCTCTATTACAAGGGGGGCCTTCTGGTTCGGGCTGTTACACGGGGGAATGGTTATATCGGCAACGATATTACATCCAATGTCAAAACCATAGGAACGATACCTCTCAGATTGCCCGATTCAGTAGACGTAGCAGTTCGAGGAGAAATCTATCTGCCGAAGGACCGTTTTTTTGAATTGAACCGGATGATGGAGACTCCCTATGCAAACCCGCGTAATCTGGCTGCTGGCACCCTCCGGCGAATCAAGAGCAGTGAAGTAGCGCGGGTACCGTTGAATATATTTGTATATGAGGGGTATTTCTCTCAGATTTCGATGAGTCACATCGAAGTTTTACAGGAACTCGAGCGCCTCGGCTTTCGGGTGAGCCCGAGGATCGGAGTTTTTTCCAATCGGCTGACGGAAAAGGATATTCATCGCCGTGAACCGGAGTGGACCTTCGGCCTTTTTGATGTACTGCCGGATTATGTGAAAAAATGCACCCGTGAGAGGGATGATCTTTCTTATGAGATCGACGGACTGGTTGTAAAAGTCAATGAACTGGATGTCCGTGAAGAGCTCGGTTACACCGGTCATCATCCCCGGTGGGCGATTGCTTTCAAATTCGAATCACCTCTGGGGACAACGGCTATCAGAGCTATCGATATACAAGTGGGGAGAACAGGCCGGATAACTCCTGTTGCCCGGGTAGAACCTGTGCAAATCGGCGGTTCAACTATCAGCAATGTTACGCTTCACAATCAGGACTACATTGAAATGCTGGAACTTTCGGTCGGTGATCAGGTAACAGTTTCACGCCGGGGAGATGTGATCCCGGCTGTTGAGAAGGTTGTTCAGAAGAATGAAGACGGTAATCCTGTATGGAAAATGCCGGATCACTGCCCCTCCTGCGGATCGACGCTTGAAGTCTACGGTGCACATCATTTCTGTCGCAATACAAGCTGTCCTGATCAGGTACGGGGAAGACTCTATTTTTTTGTAGGTCGGGGTCAGATGGATATCGAGAACCTCGGACCCGAAACCATAGAAGTCCTGATAGAAAAGGATTTTATCACTGATATTCCTGACCTCTACCGGTTTGACTATCAACGGTTGCTGGAGCTGCCTGGCTTCGGTGAAAAAAAGGTCTCTCTGATTGAGGATGGACTTCGCAAAAGTAAAGATCAGCCGTTTCAGATTGTACTGATCTCACTCGGGATACCCGAAGTGGGTCGCAATGTATCCGAGTTATTGATCGATGCCGGGTATCGGGATATAGACGCAATAATCGCTCTCGCGCAACGGGGAGATACGGATGAGCTGACGGCTATTCGAGGAATCGGTCCCAAAACCGCCGAGACGATTATTGAGGAATTTTCCCGGCCGGAGCTGCAAAAGCGAATAAATGAGCTGCGGGAGCTTGGTCTCAATTTTACTGCCGATGAGCCGGTTGAAGCAAGTGAAGCCGAACAGATATTTTCCGGTCAGACCTGGTGCGTTACAGGCAGTTTTGAACACTTCAAGCCCCGTTCCAAAGCCGCTGATCTGATCAAAGCACGCGGCGGGATTACGACCAGTGCAGTAAGCGGCAGTACGACCCATCTTCTGGTCGGGTCTTCTCCCGGCAGCAAACTCGACAAAGCCCGAAGTGTCGGAGCTGAGATTGTTACCGAGGAGGATTTTCTCAGAATCACAGGAGTTGAACCGGGAGAGCCGTAGGAGAAGGAAAGGAGCTGCTAATGGGTACCGTTTCGGGGACACCACAGGAGAATTTACAGACAGCTATAGAACAACTGAGATCCTCCGGTTACGGTGTTATTCCTCCCCAGCAATATTGCAGCGACATGGAGGATGATTTCCTTTCGATATGGGAAAAAATCAAACCCTGCACCATGATTAGTGTGGAACGTGCGTATTCCCTTTATTCAGCAGTGAAATATATTGTTCAGGCCGGGATACCGGGTAATTGTGCTGAATGCGGGGTATGGAAGGGAGGGGCAGCCATGCTAATGGCGCTCACTCTCCTGAAATGCCGTCCGAAAAAGTTACCGGAAATCTACCTCTTCGATACTTTTAATGGAATGACCGAGCCTAGTGAGAAAGACAGGATCTCCTGGAACCGCCGGCCTGTCCGTGAAAAATGGGAAGAAGATCTTCGCGGGGAGAAAAACAACTTCGGCTGGTGGGCGATACCCCGGGAAGAAGTTCTGGATAATATGTACTCGACGGGATATCCAAGGGATTTGGTTATTGCCGTTGAAGGTGATGTCCACGAAACGGTACCTCAAAATGCGCCCGAACAGCTCTCGCTTCTTCGGCTTGACACCGATTGGTATGAATCGACTGCTCATGAGCTGCGGCATCTGTATCCCCGCTTGAATGCCGGAGGAGTTCTTCTCATCGATGATTACGGACACTTCACCGGGGCACGGCAGGCCGTGGACGAGTATCTCACGAATAAACCTGTCTATCTTCACCGGGATGATTACACCGGCCGTTCCCTGGTAAAAATTTAGCGGCTTCCTCTCACCCCTTGAACGGACGGATATAGCTGCGGATACTTCCGTCTTCAGAACCAGTCAGTATACCGATAACTTTTTCTATAACAACACGATACTGTGGATATCTCAATCTCAGATGTGAGACATACCCTATTTCCTGCATAACCCGGTGCCGTTTCACATTACCGAGGGTGTTGAGGATACAGGGGCGGTCTCTTTCATCCATATACAGCAGGCAGATTGCCAGTTCGCGGTCGGTGATTCGCATGAGACGGTTCTGCACTTCAGCAGGAGGGATGCTGCGAATAATTTTTAAAAGGCGCTGTTCAGGGGAATCCATTACCTACACGGTAGTGCCGACAGTGGCGTGGAGTCAAGTGGACAAAATAAAAACGGCGCCCATCGTAATGGGCGCCGTCGTTTGATGTTCTATTATCTTCTTTCTCTGGCCTGATTTACCCTCATTGATCTTCCCATGAACTCTGTACCGTTCAGAGCTGAGATGGCCGCATTTGCCTCGCCGTCATCCGGCATGTCCACAAACCCGAATCCTTTCGAGCGGTGGGTCATACGGTCGAAAATAACACGAGCTGATTCTACAGCGCCATACTCCTGAAAAAGTCCTTTCAGCTCCTCATCAGTGACGGAATAGCCAAGATTTCCGACATAAATGTTCATACTAAAAACTCCTAGACGAATAAAATCCAAAGAGATGAGTGTGTTAAGCTCAAATCTTTGGATCGATAGTATGACATTTTTATACAGAATGCAATTATTTTTTTCTTAGAAACCAGTGAAGACCCTCGTTTTTTGTCTCCACGAGACCTCGTTTTTCCGCATCGAAAACCAGCTTCTTGAACCTACTGTAACCGTATTTCTTCGTGGAAATGTGTTTGTCCTTCAGGTGCTGGCTTGATTTTGTGAAGGGTGTCCAGCTCTGGCTCGGTAGACTTTGTAGAAGATATTGAAAAATCTCAGGCAGCTGAGGTGAAGAGGTCTTGCGGTTCCGCTCAGTGATGGTCAGAATGTTGGAAGTCTCTGGATCGAACTCGACGTTGGTATGAGAGATTGCCTCCGCGAGAAATGCTTTCCAGGTCTTGTAGCCCATTCTGGATTCATCAAAGTCTTCATTCAGGAGCTTCATCTTTATTTTAACCGATCCGGGTGTCGGTTTCTTCTTCTGTTTGATCATGAGACTGACAGCTTCCGCAAAAAGAGTATAAGCAGCCTCTTTGGAAATAGTTTCGGTGGACTCGTCCTCCTGATCTTCTTCATAATCTTTGGTCATGATAGTACGATAGTCGAAGTACTTGTCCGCCTGTTCCAGAAGATCCTCAGATGCATTGGAGGCGTCACAGATGATCCAGACGTCCTTGCCATGCTTTTTCAAAGTAGTCAACAGCGGCCGGAAATCAGCATCACCAGTGATTAAAATGAACCGCTGCAAGTGAGGGTAGAGGAAGATCATCTCGGTGGCAGTAGTAATCAGAGACATGTCGGCACTGTTTTTCCGTGATTTGGGTATATAGATCAGTTGAAAATTGAAATCTGAAAGCCTGCCGGGTAATTTTTTCAAGTGAGGTCGGGTCCAGTCACCGAAACAGATAGATGAAGTAATCCGATTTTCCTCTTCGAGGAAGTCAAACAGATTGGCTATAAATCTATCGTCACTTCTGGGCGTTACATTTTCGATATCCCAGAGGATAGTTGCATTCATCATTTTTGGTTCTCCTTTTTTGGTGTCCCCGAAACGGTACTTTTCGCCTATGTGGGGAAAATTTTTCCCACTCAATGCAGTCTTACTCCCACGAACCAAATAGTGCTTGTCTCTATCGGGTGAGGTTGAAAATTATTATCCGTTCAGGTACCGTTTCGGGGACACTAAAGACACTATAACTTAAAAAACAGCTTCCGGCCAGTAGGTTCTTACCTCCAGATGGCAAGCATCTGCCGGACCGAGCGTCGCATCTCCCGCATGAACTCCGAACTGAACTTGCGAATGTATATGTGCTGTCCGATATTCTCGGCACCAGGGAGAAATTTTGGTGATCGTTCCAGATTGTAGTCATAAAGAGTAACCAGCTCCTCTTCGGACAGACTGCAATAGCTGTCGGTAAAAACGAACTGCTCAAGCGGCATACGTGCGGTAGCCGGCCGGTTCTTCTGTTGATCCGTAGGGTAGCCGAAGGTGACCAGTGTTATTGGAAGGGTATATCTCGGGAGCGAGAGGAGGGCGCGTACTTTTTCATAGTTTTCGAGTATATCACCGATGTAGCACGATCCGATTCCCAGCGACTCGGCGGCGATTACGGCTGTATGGGCTGCAATGAGTGCATCGCAGCATGCCAGCAGAACATCGCCTTCCTGGGGTCGGGCGGGGGGTGCGATACCCTCGGTGATCAGGCGCTCAATATTCGAGGCGTTGAGAAAGTCGTACATTCTCTGCAGGTCCGCGAGATATACCAGTACCCAGGGGGCTTCGGCGATAAATGGCTGGTGATCGCAGGAATCGGCCAGCTGCCGCTTTTTGTGTATGTCCTCTACCTGGATGACGGAATAGAGGGTCTGGTTGCCTGCGGTCGGAGCCCGTCGCATTGCCTCGAGGATTGATGATCTGTCCTGGTCCGGAATCGGAGTATTCCGGTAGCTGCGGATGGATTTTCGCTTTACAATGAGGTCGATGGTCTGGTTCATTGCAGCCTCCTGTGATTAAACTGTGATAAGTCTCGCTCCGTTCTTGAGGAGCCTGGTAAGCGGTTCTCCCCAGTAACGGGCTTCAATGCCGATTTCCGTCAGTGAATCGGTTATTCCGAGATCATCGGTGCATTTCTTACAGGCAGAAAACATGACGCCGGCGGCGATACAGTCTTTGACACTGCTGCGGATCTTCTCATCACCGCTGATCAATTCCGCTGAACCGCCCCACACGACGACGGTTACCGTATTCCACCATTCGCGTTTCTTGGCATTCAATGCATAGAGCAGGACCATCTCCGCTGAAGTCACCGGATCGGGAGTCGTCCAGAGAATCGTCAGGTCATCGGGTTTGTCGGAACTCACTTTTTCACCTCCATTGCGTTTCTATTTGGTCCATCTTTTCCTTCCAGTATCGGAGCATCTGCTCTCGGGTCTCCTGATCGGCAAGCTTCTCCTGATGAACGGTGAGGGTAGTTTTATCAGATCCCTTCGCAACAGTCCTGATCTGGAGAGTTGAATAGCCGGTCCAGCCGGGCATCTTCCATCGCAGCCTCAAATGGGACCCATCTTTCAGTACTCGTGGCTCGGTTTCAATCCCCTCTGAAGCGATTCCGGAGTACCAGGTTCTGCCTTTCTCGGAAGTGAGCCAGTTCCAGAGCTCACCGGCGGATGTATTGAATGTCCGTGACACACCGAGCTGGAAGCCGGTCTTGCCTGTTTGGCCGGTAACCCTTCTGCCGATGGTTTTTTCATATTCTACCGTCACTTCCTGGGCCCACCAGGCAGAAAGACCCTGTTTTTTATTTAGATAGGAGGCGATGTCCCGGTGCGGTTTTTCCCGAAAGCCCGCCTTGTCCAACAGATCCGTCCAATCCTCCAGACTTCGTCCGGTTTTCTCCGTTATGGTTCGGCGATTAATGCTCTTCTCTGCCACTCATTCTCCTTTCACCGACCCAAATCAACGCAGCAAGAATCAAAGTGTAAGATAGATGCGAGAGGACCGGTAGTAAAAGGGTATGAGATCGGAAGGTAAAAGGCAAATATCTGTTCGAAGATGGTTTTTTAACGGTCGGAAGCCAAGGGGAATAGCATAGAGAACGGCGTCTAAAAAAACGATTCATCCTCCGGCCTGCTTGACCGTGAAGCCCGCATCCTGCAGGATCCGTATGAGTTGATCGATTTTATTCCCCTGAATTACGACGGCACCATCCTTGACGCTGCCTCCGCAGCCGCACTGCTGTTTCAGGCGTGCCGCCCATTCCTTCAATTCACCCTCCGAACCAGGGAGTCCGTACACCACGCTGACCGTCTTTCCGCCGCGGCCCTTGGTTTCCCGCTGTACCCGTACGGTTCCGTCCTCTTTTATGCCGGGCGGGCGGTTTGAGCGGCCTGATTTTGAGGGCTTCTTCTTCCTGCCTTTGTTTTTTTTCCGAAGATCACCTTCTTCGGTTGAATATACGAATTCGTCGTCCATCATGCACCTCGTCATCTGTGTTATACCACACCGTGAAGATACCTGCAAATATGCGCTATCGCACAACTCTCATACATGGTATGCTCGGCGGTATGGATGTGTATCAGAAGCTGAGGGAACACCTGGATGTAATGCCGGTTGCCTTTCCGGAAACCGATTCAGGGATCGAGATAGACATATTAAGAAGATTTTTTTCAGAAGAGGAGGCCGAAATAGCCCTGCAGCTGAGTATGCTGCCTGAAAGAGCTGAACGGATACATCGGAGGCTTGGCAGGAACCGCATGTCCATGAAGAGAGTGCGGGAAGTGCTCGAGGATCTCGATGCGAAAAAAATTGTCAACAGCGGTGTGAGAATGAAACGCGGCCGGCGGGAAAAAGTATACGGAAAACTTCCGTTCGCCGTCGGCTTGTACGAATATCAGGTGGACCGGCTCACCAGGGACTTCGAGAGTGAAGCAGCTGCCTATATGGATGAGGCTTTCATGTATGACTTCATGCATGAAAAACCGCGGCAGATGCGCACCATACCGATCAACGAGACCATACTGCCGGACCGCAACGTGAGCCGGTACGACAGTATCCGGACTGTGATCCTCGAATCGGATGGCCCTTTTGCTGTGCATACCTGTATCTGCCGGCAGGGGAGGGAACTGCTAGGGGAAAAATGCAGCCAGACGGAGCTGAAAGACACCTGCCTCGCTCTCGGTCCGGCTGCAGTCGGGGTGCTTAAGGAGGGACGGGGAACCCGGCTTACGAAGGAGGAGATGCTGCAGTTTCTCACAAAGGCCGAGAAAGAGGGTCTGGTGCTGCAGGCTCAGAACAGCCGCCATCCGGTATTTATTTGCTGCTGCTGCAGCTGCTGCTGCGCGATCCTCTCACGGGTAAAGAAGCTTCCGGATCCGGGACGAATTTTGAGGTCCAACTATTTTGCAGAAGTAAATCATTCAGTCTGTATAGGCTGCGGAGCTTGTATGAGCCGCTGTCCCATGGATGCAATCGCTCTATCGGAAGTCGGCTCGGAAGATACCAACCGGCGCAGACCCGTATCGGTCGATCCGGCGCGGTGTATCGGCTGCGGCCTCTGCTTCTCTGTCTGCCCTGTTGATGCCCTTCAGATGTGTACGCGGGGGTCGAAGCAGGAACCGCCTTCCTCTGCCATGATGATGTATATTCGGATGTTCATCGGCCGTTTCGGTCTGTTCAAGGGAGGTTTGCTGCTGGTGAAGGCTGGGCTCGGTTTCAAGGTCTAACAGGGGATGAAGAGCGGCCGAGGATTCGTGACACGATCCACTCGGTCCAGCGGCGTATACCTTCCCCTGTCCGGCAGGAGACTTCGAAAATCTCCATAGCCGGATTGATGCGCAGAACACGCTCCCGCAGTTTTTTCATATCGAAATCGGTCAATTCCAGGAAATCGATCTTGTTGATTATCAATGCTTCGCACTCTCGGAACATCAGGGGGTACTTCAGCGGTTTATCATCCCCTTCCGGCACGCTGAGGATCATGACATTCAGATCGGCCCCGGTGTCGAACTGGGCCGGACATATGAGGTTGCCGACATTCTCCAGAATGAGAAGGTCGATCTGCGGCAGATCGAGGGTCCGGATGGTTTTCATTACCATCCAGGCATCCACGTGGCAGAAACCGCCGGTGCGGACCTGTATCGCTTCAACCCCCGCAGCGGCAATTTTCTCCGAATCCACCATCGAGTCCATGTCTGCTTCGATGACGGCGGCTCGGATAGGGTGGTTCAATTTTCTGTCGGGGGGACCCTTTGGCGCGTCTGTATTTTTATCGGCCGTGCCGAGCCGCTGAACATTAGGCTCTCCCGACTGGTCCAAAGCCTGGGGAGCGCCTATTGTGTTGAGATTTTCGAGGGTCTTCAGGATCAGACTGGTCTTGCCTGCTCCGGGAGAGGCCATCAGGTTGATCATGGTAGTACCGGCAGCAGTCAGCATGTCGCGTACCCGGGATGCTTCTCGTTTATTGTCCCCGCGAATTTCCTCCCCGATTTCTATCAGTCTGATATTTCTCATACAGCCTCCATACTTTTAACCGTGTACTCCATGCCGGATGTCATCCGTACTTCCACTGCCCCGCACTGTGGACATACCAAAGCATCATCCGAACTCAAGTCGGCAGAAAATTCCAACCGGCAAGAACTGCATGTAAAGCGGCAGGGGATTTTTTTTACCACGATTCGCGCTTCGGCGGCAACACTGCCGGCTGCCAGTGAAGTGAAATACCGCTGAATCCACTCCTGCTCGAGGTCGCTCAGGGCGCCGATCTCCAGCTCGATCTTCTTTACCTCGGTAACATTGTTACGCCTGGCGTGTCTGAGAACGATATTCAAAATGTCTTTGGTGACAGAGAGTTCATGCATTGTCTGGACCCCATTACCGCCGGAGATAGGAAAGCTCGGCGGGAAGCACGATGTTGTTCCCGAAACGATCTTCACCATACCCGTTGTCGGCCAGTATTTTCAGATCGTTGAGTGCGCGGTTATCTCCCTCGAAGGTTACCTTCAGACTGCTGCTTACATCCACTTTAGCCAGGGACTGAAAATGTTTGATGCAGCGGCTTGCAAGATCGGCCATGGACTCCCCGGCAACAGGCTGTATATCATCGAAGGGAAGACCGGGCTCATAGATCATGAGCTCTCCTTTTTTCATCATTTCCAGAAAAAGGATCTGCAGTTCTTTCCGGCACACATCCCGGTCCTTCGGTATCGGCTGCTGGAGGGAAAGTTTTTTCGATAGAACATCGGCAATGTGCCTGCGCTTCATCGCGTTTATAGCCTCGTTTGCCCGGAAAAGTTCCAGGGTGGATCCGGCATTGTATATGTGATCATCCAGGATCATTCGTACGCTGCTGCCGTAATGGGCTACGATCTTGGAGATCAGTGTCGATGGTCTGACATGAAAACCCCGGTAGTTCGGAATGGGAACGGAGATAATCTTCACCTCCGAATAGCTCTGTATCATGGTCTTGCATAGGTGGACTGCGGAATTGAGATAGTCCCTTGCATAGAAAAAAAGGTAGTTGAAAACGATCCCGAGTATTCCTTCTGAACTGAGAGGAAATACCACTGGACGGGAGGTGCTTCTGCTCAATTTGCTCATGTGCCTGACATAGTAGTGGATGAGGCCGGTGGCGTTTTCGAGCAGGTGGAAAATAATACTAATGTGCCCCCGAAGAAATGGGAGATTCTTGTTCTGGCTTTCAAGGTCGGATTCGAAAATATACGTGTCATACAGAGATTGGAGATTGTGAAACCTTGTCTCTACGAGACGGCATTTTTCCTCGTCGATAACATTCGGAATAACTTCCTCGAAATCAAAACTCTCCCGAGGCTTCAGCAACTCCTCCACCTCGCGGTCCTCGGAAAGGTTGAGGAACTGGGTGGCAAGATAAACGACCGTTTCTCCTACTTTGCTGACATGACGGATACTCCTGTCTGCCGGCAGCATGTAGTCGAACAGCGGTTCATCACAGTGCTTGAAATCGGTTGGGACGAATCCTTCAATAATGCCGATCTCTTTTGCCTGGCTGATGAGATTTTCACATATAAGAAGGAGGGCATTTCTCAGCTGTTTGATAGTTCTCTTGGTTTCCAGTGAGAGGTTCCCGCTCGTCTTCAACAGACGATACCGTTCGATTGAATGTTGAAGATGAAGCATATCGTAGATGACAGTTGTAAAAAGCTTCTGCGCAGCAACACTCTCCCGGAAACCAAACCACTGTTCGTTCTTTTGAGAACCGTAATAATCGGCCAGCTCCTCGACTGTAGAGGCTTCAGCGTTGAGCTTTTTCAGGTATTCCCGGCAGGGGAACTCCTCTCTCTGCCTGGCCGACAAGGCGAAAAAACAGAGGCCGAGCATCGGCATCGAACGCTGTGCGAGCATAGTTTCCAGAGGGGACAGACGATTCTGTACGTGTCCGGTCACCTGACCGCGTTTATTAGTTCTACTCATTCAAAGGCTTCCAAGTACACTATAGGACTAAAAATCCGGGATTTCAACCTGTATAAAGTGTCCCCGAAACGGTACCTAAATTTGATTCTAATATTTGTCAGCACTATAGATACTATCATTCCATTCCAATCCTTAGTGCTTTGCTTCATATGTGCCGCTCTCAAACCCTTTAACTTGGGAAAAAGTACCGTTTCGGGGACACTGAGTAATGCGTTGACGATAGAAGTGGAAAACTGTAAACTTTTCATGTCTGATACAAACAAATTCTGATCCAGAGGTAGGAACTGATGGAAAAGAGGATTGGGTCGGTCATTATTCTGGTGACGGACCGAACACAAATTCCCGCACTGAACAAACTCTTTACCAGTTACTGCGATATCATCATCGGACGGCAGGGCGTGCCCCTGCACGACCGGAAGATCAGTCTTATTTCCCTCATTGTGGAGGGAACTACGGATGAGATCGGCGCATTGACAGGTAAGATTGGAAGGATGAAGGGAATGAAAGTGAAATCCGTACTCACATCCTATCATTCGGAATCCGGGGACGCCTGAAAGTGCGGCTGAAAGTTCGGCTGGCTCAAGGACCTCCCGAAGGGCGGCCCGAAAGAGCGCTTTAGGCATCCCCGAGCCTCTCGATCGACTTTGTTCTTTTAAGTAAAACATCCACGGCGGGACATTATTATCGCAACTCGCCGTGGGGAATAGGTGTGAGCATGTCTGTTGAAAAATGTATTGATGTGAGGCCTGAGACTGAAAATCTGCTCGCCTGGCTGTTCTCTGCTTCCGGGTGGGAGCTGCCGGTACGTGCGGAGGAATCTGACCGGATACAAGGGCTGTACAGACACGCTCGGGAGATTTGTCTGGAGGAGTGCGGTCAGGGAGTTCTGCTCCGCGGCATAGTGGAGTTCTCTAATTACTGTCGCAATACATGCTTATACTGCGGTTTGCGCAGCCAAAGCAAAGATGTCCACCGGTACAGGATGAGCAGAAAACAGGTGATGGCTGCGGTTGAGAACATCTACAGGCAGGGAATTAAAACGGTAGTGCTGCAATCCGGCGAAGATCCGCTTATTTCAGAAGATTGGCTGGCCCGGGTAATCAGCAGTATCAAGGAACGCTATAATATGGCAGTGACTCTATCGGTGGGAGAGTGGCCGTATCGGTTCTATAAAAAATGGCGGAAAGCTGGAGCGGACCGTTTTCTCCTCAAGATTGAAACCACTGACCGGGCTTTGTATGAAAAACTGCACCCGGGTATGTCTTATAATAATCGTCTCCGATGTTTGAACCATCTGTTTGAACTTGAATACCAGAATGGCTCAGGTATCATTACCGGATTGCCTGGCCAGACCCTCGAATCGATAGCCCGGGATATTCTCTTCCTTTACGACCTCGACTTCGACATGATAAGTATCGGGCCCTTCGTACCGCATCCGAATACCCCACTTGGTGAATCTCCTCCCGGAACGGCTGAACTGACCTGCAGGGTAATCGCTCTCACCCGCATACTGACCCGCAATGCCCATATGCCGGCGACTACCGCACTGGCAGCTGGTCGAGTTGACCTCCGGTCAAGAGGTTTACTGGCAGGCGCCAATGTCATTATGCCTAATTTCACTCCTGCACGGTATGCAGTTTATTATGATATCTATCCAGAAGCCTCACGCGGTTCGGTTCGAAATCAGACCGCTGGGTGTGTACAGGTTAATTCGGCCTGCAGCGCCATAGTAGCGGCAGACCGCGTCCCCGATTTTTCCAGGGGCGATTCCCTGAAATGCAGAATTGAACAGAAAAAAGGAGCCTCCACATGATAAAGACCCCCAAAGCACTCAGGCTGCATATCGCCGTCACCGGGCAGACTAATACGGGGAAATCGAGCTTCGTCAATTATCTCACCGGACAGTCGGTGTCCATTACTTCGCCGGTTCCGGGGACGACCACCGATGTAGTGGAGAAAACAGCCGAACTGTTGCCTCTCGGGCCGGTTGTATTTCTCGACACAGCTGGTACCAATGACGCGTCCGAGCTCGGCCGGGCAAGGATGGAGCGGTCCCGCAGGGTACTTGACCGGGCGGACATTATTTTTCTCGTAATCGAGTCCGGAAAATGGAGCAGTCATGAGACGGACCTCGCGGAGGAGGCGGACAGACGTGGAATTCCGCTGGTGATAGTGAACAACAAGATAGATGAACACGCCCCGACGGAAGATTTTCTCACCATGCTTCGAACCATTACCGGGCATGTCGTGTGTTGTTCGACTCTTGACGCAGACGGCAGAGAAGTGGCTATTGCAACAGTGAAAAAGATCCTCATCGAGGAAGCGCCTAAGGATTACCTGCAGCCGCCGCCTCTGGCTGAAGATCTGGTGCCTGCAGGCGGACACGTTGTACTGATCGTTCCCATCGATATCGAAGCACCGAAGGGGCGGCTCATTCTGCCGCAGGTTCAGACCCTGCGAGCACTACTGGATGCCGGCGCCGCGGGTTCGGTGGTCAAAGAAGACGCGTACCGTAACTTTTTTTCCAGTCTTTCGCTCAAACCGGACCTGGTGATCTGTGATTCCCAGGTGGTCGACCAGATGATTCGGGAAACGTCGGAAGATGTGGTCTGCACTACTTTTTCTATTCTATTCGCCCGCTTCAAAGGTGACCTGGCTGCGGCCGCTCGCGGAGCTGCTCAGATAGCAAAACTGCAAACCGGCGACAAAGTGCTGATTTCGGAAGCCTGCAGTCATCATCCCATGGAAGACGACATCGGCCGGGTGAAGATTCCGCGCTGGATTGAAGAGTACACCGGCGCATCAATTGACTGGAAGGTGGTCGCAGGGAAGGATTATCCGCGCGATCTGGAACAGTACAAACTGATCATTCACTGCGGAGGCTGCATGCTCAACCGCCGGGCTATGCTGAGCCGGATAGAACAGGCGCAGGAGGCGGGGGTGCCGATCACTAACTACGGTGTGGCCATTTCGGCTGCCCATGGGGTGGTGGAACGGGTACTTGAACCTTTTCCAGATGCCCTGAAGGCATATCGGGCTGAGATAGGCGCTGACGCACGGGTGTGAGGGCCCAGCCTCGAAAAAGTACCGTTTCGGGGACACTACCTACGAAAAAACCCGAGCCCAGCGGCGCGGTTCCCGGGATTTCCAGCCGCTGTTGTGGTAGAGGTAGCTGGCCAATAAGGGTACTACGGTAGTCGCTTCGGCGAAGACCATCTGCTCGTAGACGGTGTCGACCTTGCCCCAGGAGGAGGCCTCCTTCAGGGTTGAGCTGGAACAAGCCCCGTCACGTACATCGGCTACCGTGATCTGGACGGCGTATTTGTGCATCGGAGCGTCCCGGCCGAGCATTTCGGCACAGACGACCGTGTCCTGGGCGAAGTTCTTGGGAACGCCCCCGCCGATCATGAAGAGTCCGCTCTGGCCGCTGCGAAGTTTTATTTCCGTCAGCTCCCGGAAGTCTTTTACCGAGTCGATGGAGACGTAATCCTCCCTGTTTTCCTGGTGCATCACGAGTCCGAAGCCGGCGCTGGAGTCGGAAAAGGCCGGGCAGAAGACGGGCACGTCATGTTCGTACGCCGCCCTGACCAGGCTCGGTTTGTCGTAGCCCCCTTCGGCGAGGAAGCGGCCCATCTCCCGGATGAAGGCACGGGAGCTGTATCGGCCCGGAGGCAGGGAGTCGGCGATTTTGCCGATGGTGCGGTCACAGGTCTGCAGCTCGTCTTCGTCGATGAAAGTGTCGTAGATCCGGTCGATGTAGTGTCCCCGGAGGACCCGGTCGTCAACGGCTGCGCTGCCTTTGTAGTGCCGGAAGCCGAGGGCTTCGAAGAAATCCATATCGACGATGCTGGCCCCGGTAGCGACGACTGCGTCGACCATCCCGAGATCGACCATGTCGGCGTAGACCCGCTGACAGCCGGCGGCGCTGGTGCTGCCGGCCAGGGTCAGGATGACGGTGCAGTCGGGGTCATCCACCATTTTTTTTAAAATATCGGCTGCCCGGGCGGTCTCCCGGGAACTGAACGACATTCCCTGCATGGCTGTGATGATGGCGCTGGAGTCGAACGAGGTGAAATCAATCTGAGTAATGGTCTCATTGAGAAGGTCACGCTTTTCCATTGGTGTATTCCTCCCTGTAACTCATAATCTTGTAAATAAGTTTTGCCGCCAGAAACTCCGAGGCGTGATGTCCTCCGGGGCACAGCTCTGTCACGTCGAAGCCGACGATCTGCGAACGGGCAGCCACCGCCTTCAGCAGGCCGGTCACCTGGTACCAGTCGAGGCCTCCCGGCTCCGGGGTTCCAGTGGACGGCACGTAGGCCGGATCGAAAACATCCAGGTCCAAAGTGATGTAGACCCGGGTGGTCAGCAGCGGCAGGAGCCGTTCGATCCACCCCCCATTTCCACAATGGATCTCCCGAGCGAAAAAAGTACGGTCCCGGTCGATTATTTCCGCCTCCTCCGGGGAAATGCTTCGGATTCCCGCCTGGACGATGGGGCTCCGCTCACGGATCCTGGCCATCACGCAGGCGTGGTTGAATCCGGATTCCTCGTAGCTGTCGCGAAGGTCTCCGTGGGCATCCAGCTGAAGGACAGTGAGGTCCCGGAAAAAATCAGCCGCCGCCCATGCTCCGCCTACGGCCACGGTGTGTTCACCGCCGAGGATCACCGGCACCTTCCCGTCTGCGAAAATTTTTGCCGCAGCGGACTGGACGGACGCCACACACTCTTCCGGGGAGACGAAGGTGACTGAAGGGGCACTTACATGCGGGAGTGTGTGGATCCCTCGCTTCCAGGCCTGACCGCCGGTCTCGATATCGTAGAGCTCGACCTGGGAGGATGCCTCTAGTATCGCATCGGGGCCCCGGTCGGCCCCTTTTTTCCAGGTGCTGGTTCCGTCATAGCCCGCCGGCAGAACCGCATATGCCGCCGGACCGTATTCTGCGGCTTCCGGCGGCAGGTCGAGAAAATTAGAAGGTACCATGCGATGTTTTTTGGGCGTCCTGGTCTATCCCGTCGAGAACCGGGACAATGTAATTCACGAAGTTGAGAGAAACGAGGGCGGTTCCGAAGGCCCTCGACGGGATGAAACTGCGGCTCACGAATTCAGGTTCACCCAGCTCGAAGGCTTCGCTGTATCCATGTTCGTACAGCTCTTGGAGACTCGCGTGCAGCTGATTGCGGGCGCTGTCTTCATCCAGCTCTCCGTTGTACTCACATACCAGACCGCCGTGTAGATCACCGCTTTCGCGGCTGGTGAGCCACGCCCAGCTGATGCCTGCGGTGGCGCGGGAACCGCAGGAAGCAGTAGAGACCGCCATGATGGTCTCCATCACCGCCCCGTGAGGAAGGGAAGCAGGGGGTTCTATACGCCGGGCGCAGGCGGGCAGTATTGATGAGTAGGTCATGATATTGCACATTTCTATTCCGGCTTCCTTCAGTGCCAAGTGGTAAGAACCTGCGTGTACGGTAATATCGCTCTCTCCGGTCCCGGACGATACAAAGAAATCGCGGGGGATCCGCATGCCGATGAGCGTTCCATTGTGCATTGAAGAGTAAGCCGAAGCCGATTGAATCTTTACGGGGGAATCTACAATGGTCCTGGTGTTCAATAAATTCACCTCCTTCGAAAACGAAAACCGGTGCGGCGGGGTCGCGCGGGCGGAGGTGCTTCAGGTACACACTTTTAGTTATACTAAAGTCGGCTCACCGGACCACCCTGTCAGAACACCCATACCTCGATGGCATTCCGTCTTTCTGACTGGCCATGTTCAATGGCCATCCAATAAAGATATGCGCAGACATCGTAAGCATAAAATAGGGTCCGGCTGTCTGCAGTACGCAACGGTACAGGCCACAAAATACTGAAAAAAATAAAAAAAATCAATACATTCAGGGGTTTATATCCCCGATTCGATAATGTTTGACAGACGCTGTATGAACCGGGTCATCGGGGCCCCGTCGATCACATCATGGTCCAGCAGGACCGTCAGGTGCAGAATCTCCCGTGGCAGGATTTGGTTCTTTACCGCTGCCGGCTTTTTAATAATCGCTCCCACGCCTACGCAGAGGGGGTGCTGGGTTTTAGGTATGAACCAGCCTGCTGTATGCCCCATCATGCCGACATTCGTGATAACTGCCGAGCCCATCTGACGCTCCGCTGATTCCGGGAAAAACCTGATAGACCGCCAGAACAAACGCCGCAGCGGTCCTGGCAGGCGGAAATAGAGGTTGAAGAGGAATCCGCTCTCCTGCCCGAGTACCACGTCGGAGTCGGAACCATCCGCGCCCCGTACCTGCTCCAGTTCGGCTGTGATCTCCGCGGCGCTCTTCTTTTCGGTGTTCCTCAGCACGTAGGTGAGGGGGACCTGTTTCCCATCGATGGCACGCTCCACCATTACCGTGATGTCGATATGTTCGAAGAGCACCAGGCTTCGCCCCGGGCCGCGGTAGGCATGGGCTTCGGGAAAATTTTCTAGGGCGCGGCTGACAGCCTTGATGACGAATGCGTTGAAGGAAAGGGGACTCCCGGTAGTGCGGCGATGCCGTCGTATACTGCTGCGCGCATCGGTCACGTCGAGTTCGAGAAGACTGATGACGTGGTGCCTTCGGCCGGCGATTACCCCGTGATCTATCGTTGCAAGCCGGGTGCGGGGGAACTTACAGCGATACGGCACGGGGTATTTCCTCGATCTCCAATAGATCGCCGTACCATGCGGTTAGATGGTCGGAGAGTACGGTCAGGGCGGCGGTAAGCTCCTGATCGGTTACTCCTGAAGGACCATATACAAAGTAGGCGGCATTCCTGGATCCAGGTCCGAGGACGGTACGGGAATCCTGGCCCTGAATAACACAGGTCAGGAGCCCTTCGCTGTCTTTCAGGAGTGCATCCCCGGCCGGTGCGCTCCGCTCCTCGCCGTTGATGAGGGTCAGAGTTTCGCCGCCCTCCGCAGCGGTAAGGGAGAGCCCGGGGATTATTTTATCCAGGTCGTGGGCCGAAGCGAGCACGCCGGTCTCGAGTTCCGCGAGGAAGTATGCGCTCACCAGAGGTGTGATAAAAGGCAGGGGTTTGTCCTTGTGTATGAAAGACTCGAGCTGCAGAAAGAGGTGATAGGTCTTCTTGTAGCTCTTGAAATACCGGATGAAGGGCTGCAGCATTTCGAGCTGCTTCAATTCCTTTCGCTCCATCTCACCGTACTTGTACACAAGATTGCGGCGCACCTCCCGGATATCCTCTTCGAGGTCCTGCTGGGTCAGCTGCGGCGCGTCTTCAGCGAGACGGGCGGTGATGCCCCTGATTTTGAATTCCGGATGTTTGTTGGCAAGCATTGGTTTCTCCTTAAAATATTCTACGAACGAACCATTTTTTGTTCGTTCATTCGGGGCGGCTGTAATGGATCACAACTCCAGCTCCATGAAGACCGCACCCGGCAGAGGATTGTAGGTATAGGGAGCGGTATCACGGAAGCCGAAGCTGCGGTACAGATGATAGGCCGCCTGCAGACGCTCGAGGGTGTCGAGCTTCATGGTCCGATAGCCCCGCGACCGGGCGTCGGCGACGATGGTCTCGACGAGGGTACGGCCGATCTTCAGGGAACGATACCGGGGACGTACGAACAGACGCTTCATCTCGCAGGTGCTCCCGTCGATTTGCCGGAGGGCGATACACCCGGCTGGGACACCTTCCACCCAGGCCAGGAAAAGACTTCCATGCGGCTGACTGTATTCGCCGGGGAGGTGGTCCAATTCTTCCTCAAAACCCTGAAAATCCAGATTATCCCCCAGTTCCTTGACATATTCTCTGAAGAGGGTGCGGATAATTTCGAGCTCTGTTTCCGTGTCAGCCTGGCGAATAATCCGATCCGCACTCGCTGCAGATATAGGTAAAAAATCATCATACGCTACTGCGCACATCTCCTCGGAGATACGCCAGAGCCGTTCAGCCGCCTCGTCGCTGCGTGCATATCGGCTCGGTGCGGCAGGTCTGCAGTTCCTCCAGTAGCATCCGCCTTCGAGAACATCACGGGGTGTCGTCGCCAGGAAGACGCTGGTGGCGGCACCTTCGGCAGGAGGAGCGGCAGCTGTCCTCCGCAGAGACCAGATCAGCCTGCTGATACCGGTGGTGTTCTTGTAGCCGATCTCCGTCCGTACCAGACCGGGATCGGCCGCGAATGCTCTCAGCGATGATTCGGGTCCGAGGAGCCGGTTCAGCTGACAGGTAAAGAGGACATTCGCCAGCTTCGACTGTTTGTAGGCCCGCAATGGATTGTATCCCCTGCGCAGGTTGGGGTCCTTCCAGTGAATTCGGGCGCCCCGATGG
>Ga0272443_10000799_pt1 | contig 52388 bp, 44 predicted proteins | sample SSMAcet12_FD_193581 | JGI IMG/M metagenome (GOLD analysis project Ga0272443, IMG submission 193581) | Marine sediment archaeal communities from Little Sippewissett salt marsh, Falmouth, MA, United States - SSM-Acet-12 | ecosystem: Environmental > Aquatic > Marine > Wetlands > Sediment ...
GGTGGGGGCGGGTAAAAATGTGGTGGTCTGCGGGGATTATAATATCGCCCACAAGCCGATCGACCTGGCCCGGCCGAAGGAGAACGAGGGGAATGCCGGGTACCTGCCGGAGGAGCGGGCCTGGATGTCGAAGTACCTCGATGCCGGTTATGTCGATACATTTCGTATGTTTAACCAGGAGGGGGGCAACTATACCTGGTGGTCCTACCGGACCCGGGGCAGGGAGCGGAACGTCGGGTGGCGGCTGGATTATTTCTGCGTGAACGAGGGTTTTTCCGGCCGCATGGAGAGCTCGGAGATCCGCTCGGATGTGATGGGTTCGGACCACTGCCCGGTGGTGTTGAAGTTGAAGTGACGGGCTCGGCTTGGCCTGCAATCGGACGGGGCTTAGCTGGTGCTGAGCGTGGTTTAGTTGGGGGCTGGCTTGTGCTACGCTTAGGCTCTCCTGAGTTGGCCGGGGCTGAGACGGGCCTGCACGGTGATTTTGAGATTGAAGTGAAAGGAATGCGCGGTACCGAGCTGGTTTCTGCCGGCGGCGCTGCACGTTACCGGCCGCGGCGGTCTCCTCTGCGGACAGGGGCGCTAAAAATCTTGACTCGGACCCGATCAATTCATACTTTTTTAATCATGAAAGCGGAATATGACAGAAACAAAAGAGGACTGCTCCAGGGTCTCGAGGGTGGCAAGGGCGGCGCAGGTGATACGGGCGGCGCGGATGGCAAGGATGACTCGGGCGGCAAGGCTTCGAGGGCAGCTGTAGGCAAGGATGACTCGGGCGGCAAGGCTTCGAGGGCAGCTGCAGGCAGGGTTTCGAAGGTTTCTTCGAGGGCGGCTTTCGGAGCTGCTTCAGCCAGGGTTTCGGCCGCGGCGGTAATGATGATTATGATCCTGCTGACGGTCCTGTTGGGGCTGGCCGGATGCCGCCAGGAAGAGGTTGCCGAGCCGTTCGAGCCGACGGAATCGCACATGGCGTACCGTGAGGGACTGGAGAAGATGGACCTGGCCGACACGGAGCTGGGACGGCGATGGATCACGGCGGCGGAAGAAGCTTTCGGACAGGCTGTGGAGATCGAGATGCCATTCAAGGAGGACCTCTTCTTTGATCCCGCTGATCCGGAGGCCCAGGGATACCTTTTCTCTGCAGAGCGGGGACGCAGTATCAGTATTACCATCGAGCGCCGGGACGAAGCTGATCTGCGGCTTTTCGCTGATCTGTACCGTCTTGATTCGGAAGGATTCGAGCCGGAGGAGCAGGTGGCCAGCTACTCACGGGAGGAGGATGCCCTGGTGTTCGAACCCCGCCGTGATAACCGCTATGTTCTGAGGATCCAGCCTGAGCTCCTGCGGGGCGGGATGTTTACCGTTACGATTATAGAGGAACCGGTGCTTGCCTTTCCTGTGGAAGGGAAATCCATGGTGGATATACAGAGTTTTTTCGGTGATCCCCGGGACGGCGGCCGCCGGAGACACGAGGGGGTCGACGTGTTTGCGCCGCGGGGCACCAATGTCCTTGCAGTGACCGATGGAGTGATCCGAAGAGTGGGGACCAGAGATCTGGGCGGAAACATCGTTCTACTCTGGGATGAAAGACGTAATCTGCACTACTACTATGCTCACCTCGACGCACAGTATGTGGTAAGCGGTCAGCGTGTGTCGGTTGGAGATCCACTCGGGGCGGTCGGAAATACTGGCAATGCAATTACCACTCCGCCGCATCTGCATTTCGGAGTCTATGAACCGCGCTTTCGTGCAGTCGATCCGTGGAATTTTATAAAACCCGGCCGCGGTGCTCCCGATGAACCTGTGAAGCTGGATGGTGCAGAGGGGTCCTTCGTCCGCACCGTGGCCGAAGTCCCTTCGGATGATCCGCGGGAAGCTGTTCCTGCAGGGACAATCCTCAGGGTCCGGGGGATCGGTCCCGAGACGGTCCGGGCAATACTTCCGCACGAGAATAGAATAATTGAAGTTAGCTATCCGGTTATCGAGCCTGCAGGATCGATCGACCGTACGGCGGGACCCGGGACTGAGATCGGCTCATCCGTCGATCCGCTCGATCCCTTCCTCTATTCGGCGCCTGAGCCGCGGGGGGAACGGATCGCTCAGCTCCAGCCGTCGGATTCTGTATCCCTGCTGGGTACCAGCGGAAGTTTCCTCTTTGTCGAAACGCCTGCTGGTGTCAGAGGCTGGATGCGCCGGATGTGAGAGCTTTTACTGTCACGCCTGGTCGCTGATGGGAGTCCGATTCGCCCGAATCTTACTCAGGCTGTTTATTGCCGAAGTTCAATCTGTTCTTCAGACCGGACGGCGATCATCCTTTGTAAGGGCTTTTCAGTCAGGCCGTTCGATGTCGCCGGTTTCTATTATGGGAAAAGTAAGTTCCACGGTGGTTCCCCGGCCCCTCGAAATGATCAGCTTACCCTGAAGCTGTTGGGCAAGGATGTGTGCCAGCTGGAGCCCCAGAGATGGAGTGGTGTCGGGAGTGATTGCTTCAGGTATGCCTACCCCGTCATCGCTGAGGGTGAGATGGCAGCTTGAGTTGTCAATGAGGTCCATTTTAACCGTAATGTTTCCCTGGGATCGTCCAGGAAATGCATGGATGATGGCATTGGTAAGCAGTTCATTGAGCAGCATCCCCAGAGGGACCGCCTGGTTGACGGTGAGATAGATATTCCGTACTTCAATGTTGAGGTCTATTTTCGTCTTCGTCGTGTAGAGATTCACCAGTTCTCTGCCTATCTTTCGGATGTACACGTCAAAGTCGATGTGAGAGAAGTCCTCCGACTGGTAAAGATTTTCATGAACCAGGGACATGGAATGGACCCTGCTCTGACTGATCTGGAGAGCGTTCCTGGCCTGTTCAACTGTATCGATCTGGTCTGACTGGAGGTTGAGCAGGCTGGCTACGATGTTGAGATTGTTCTTGACGCGGTGATGGATTTCCATCAGGAGAATTTCTTTTTCCTTCAGTGAGCGGCGGATCCGTTCCTCCGCTTCTTTTCGTTCCGCCAGTTCTTTCTGGACCTCCGTGAACAGACGGGCGTTCTCCAGGGCCACTCCCGCTGAAAGGACGAAGGGTTCGATGGTCCGCATGGTTTGTTCGGAAAATATTCCCGTATCCTTACCGTAGAAGCTGACCAGGCCTATGGTGGTGTCGCGGACTTTTATCGGCATGGCGAGGTAGGAACGGACCCATGTGGTGGCATCGAAATGCACCCAGATCGGATTCTCCCTGGTATCGCCGATTACTACAGGCTGGTTGGTCTCTTTGAGCACCTGAACACTCTTCGTCTCCGGATGATTGTATATATACTGCATCTGCTCGATGGTCGTGAAAAACGGTTCTATCCCCTTGTGCCTCACCACCCGGATGGTGCCGCTCTCCAGGAGCCCCACCGTTACCGCAGTATACGGGACTGCCTTCTGAGATTCGTTCAGGATAATATCAAGGATCTTGTCCCGGTCCATGGTTGATGTCAATGCGAGAGTTGTCGCCCGCAGGCTGTCGGCGAGCTGCAGCATCTTCAGGTAATCCTGCTCGCGTTTCTTCCGTTCGGTTATGTCGACGATGCCGATGAGGACGTTTGAGTAGTCGCTGGAATCACCGCTCTCCGGGATGGTTATCCGCAGCAGGAGATCCATCCGTTCTCCGGTGATTTTTCTGCCGACGGTCTCGCCTTCGTAGTGACGGGCTCCGTTTGCGATAGCGGCCATCTCCTCGATGAAGTTGGGTGCAGCCTCAGCTACGAAAATGCGGTCGAGGGAGCCGAGCAGCTCCTCTTTGTCGCTGGCGTTGTACAGCTTGACGGTAGCCGGGTTGATGTCGATAACTTTCAGTTTGCGGACTATATTTTTGAGGATGTCGGTATGCTCTGCGAGATACGATCGGATGTCTTCGATTCCCTTTTTCTTGAGTTTCTCCAGTTCAGCGTAGACTTCAGAATAATCTTCCTCCCAGATTGAGATGTAGGAGTAGTCGAAGATCATTCGGTATCGGTGTTCGCTTTTCTTTATTCTTTCGAGTTCGCCGAAAAGGCCGGTGTTCTCTTCTTCAAGTGATTCGATCCGTGTTTCGAGGGCTTCAATACGCTTGAGCAGCTCGGATTTTGAGAGGTTTTCGTACATCATCTGTCTGTATCATCATAGACATTTTATCAGTCCCGTGTAAAGCGCGCCGGGGAGGTCAGAGTCGTCCTGGTCAGCACTGTGCACCACACTGGTCACGTTGCACCGGCCTGCTTGGATCAACTTGACACTGGCAGTGGTGTTGCCTATTCTTTTGAGCACTATGAGTGCTGCCCGTTCTACGGCTATCAAGCCCCTCACTGCGGATATGGAGAGAAGAATACAGCGCAACCCGCTGCTCCACATAGACACCTTTATCATCCCGTCGCCCTACATCCAGGAGCGGGATATCGAGAAGGATTACTCACACAGCTACGTGTGGATCGAGGAGGGAGAAATCCTCGGATATCTGCTGGTCTATTCAGATATCCGGAGACAGCATTTCAATATCTACAAGCTGGTAACCAGCCCTTTTGCACGGGGCAGGGGTATCGGTACGCTGTTCATAGAACATCTGGCGAATACGATACCCGAGGGTGCAACTGTGTACCTCTACCTGTGGGAAAAGCAGACCGACACCCTCGATTTTTTCCAGAACAAGGGCTTCAATCTGGGCAGGACAATCGTCTATCGCAACCTGGTCTACTACCATATGAGCGCACAGCGCGAAGACATTCTCTGCGATGAGACACTGCAGGGCGGCGGTGAATATCTTCTCAGCGAAGAGATCGGGAGGACCCGTCACGATGCCCGGAAGACGGTCCGGCTCCTGTCGCATATGGTAGACATGCTGTCGATCGAGAACTGCGGAAAAATCATCGAAGATATCAACCGTGAGACCACTACCCTCATCAATGTGCTGAATGCCTTCCGTGATACCATGAACCGTCTTCACGAGGTCAATCTCAAGGAGCTGATTCTCGAACGGATCATCCCCTACGTTGAAGCTTCTTCAGTGAGCTGCGAATTACGCCTGATCCTGGATACCCCCTCTTCCCTCGTCCTGGGATATTACGTCAACTTCGGAAGGGCCCTGGTGAATATCGTATCCAACTCCCTCGAGGCGATACAGGAGAAGGGCGAGAGAGGGCTTCTGGAAATAGAGATGCGTGAGCAGGAGGACCGTATCGTATTGGTGATCAGGGACAACGGAAACGGGATCCCTGCAGACCTCCTGAAGCTCGGCGAGGACGGGATCCCTATGTTCGTGGGCAGGACTACCAAGAACCGTAAGGAGGGAGAGGGGCTTGGATCGGTACAGATTTTTTCCACTTTCGGAGCGGAAAACATCAAAGTGCGGAGTGAAACAGGAATAGGCACCGAGTGGATAATCCGATTCGAGAAACCCAGCAAAGGGATGGACAAGGGTTTCGTCCGTCTGGAGCGGAGATTCAACGAATTCAAAAAACTCACCGAGAGTGTCCGGATTACGGCAGACAGCTCCCGTAACGATGTCATTACCTACATCTGGCAGATGCGCAAGATGGAAATATTTCTCTTCGACCTGATTCTCAATTTCGGTAAATACCACAACATCCGGGTTATATACCGGACTATTCTCAGTTTTTTCATGGGCCAGATGCGTACCCGTGCTGTCCGGTCCGAGATCAATTCATACCGCAGCGATTACCCTCAGCTCAAATCCTGGCTGCTCGATATCACCTTTGAGCTGAAGCACCGGCTTGATCACTTCAGACAGGCGGTTGATGAGAGTGAATACACGGGGGCCCTCTTCAAGAGCTACGGTCAGGCTATCGAGAATGTGATCATCTTCACCCTCGACCCGGAGAGCGGCAGGTTCCTGTCCACCGACCGTAAGCTGGCCGAACACCTCGATCTGGCCGCATATCTGGGAAAAGACAAACAGTCTCTGCTGAGAGGGGAGTTCATCGGTGACATGAACAACCACAACCAGCCGATCTTCCTTGGGGTCTGGAGTGTAGTCTCCGACGCCGACCTTCTCGAAAAACTCCGGCTCATCCGGCAGGGAGTGAAAAAACTCATACAGATAGGGATTCACCGGGAGAAGAAGCTCTCCTTCTATCAGACGACCTATATTCAGCACAGCAGGGATATCGACAGTGATGCGACGACCACTTTCGGAGAATTTTCCGGTCTCGATGATGAGGGATTACTGAAATACACCCGACAGGCGGACGACGAGCTGCAGGGGATGCTGAGTATACAGGACTGAGAAAAGGGTGAGGTACGAATGAAGAGGGCAGGTTCGAGAAGAAGATCAGCTGTCGTGATAGCATGGCTGACGGCGGCTGTCTGGACTTTTCCGGTTTTAGCAGATGCGGTCTCTCCCGATCATCTCCGGACCGAACCGCTGCAGGCATTCAACCTTCACCCTGTTTACATGCCCTGTATGCAACTCCTGCCGATGTCTCCCAGGCTGCAGCCGGGCGGCATCGTGCAATGGTCGGTGCTGGCAAGCTACGGTAACAACTTTTTTCTCGATCCTGTGGACGGGGGCAGCTCGCTGGTGGATGCAGACCTGGATTCGGAGGCCCTCAGTACCGGTATTCAGCTGAAATGGGGGATCGGGAACCGTTTCGAATTCGATGCGATGCTGTACGGCTCTGTGCACTACGGCGGCTTTCTGGATTCCCCTATCGAGGGGTATCATAGGCTGTTCGGATTCCCCAATGCCGGCCGAGAATTGCGTGGTCAGGGGAGGACCTGTTTTTTTCTGGAAAATAACGGCGGTATAGTGCTGGATGAAGAGGGAAGCCGCGGATCGGCGGCGCTGTCGGTAGAACCGAGATACCAGCTGCGGAAAAATGCTGTCTGGATGGGCGGAACGTGGGACCTCGCGGCGGGTCTGCCGGTAAAGCTGCCGCTGACTATAAAAAAGCACGATCTCGACGGGACCGGCATCGATGCCGGAGTACGTCTGTTCGCGGGATACGCGCTGCGGCGGGTCAGTCTGTCCGCGTCGATTGGATTGATATATCTGAGCCGGCCGGAGTTTACCGCCGACGATCAGTTCTCCCCGGTGGCGGTTCCGTTTTTCTTCAGCGCCGGCTGGCAGGCGGGCAGCCGGCTGGTCCTGCTCTGTACGGTGCAGGGGACAACGAGTCCATTTTCTCTCGATTACGACAGGACGGACCGTTTTACCGCCGTAGTGAATGTCGGGGCCCGGATACGATACGGTTCAAAGGGAGCTCTTCAGATGAGCTTCAGCGAAGAGTTTTTAACCTTCGCTTCCACCGATATTGGATTCAACGTCGGGTGGAGTACCCTCATCGATATGTAATCGGGAGAGGACCGCAGCTTTAGGTGCTGCCTGGGGCTGAGTGCGCTAACCGGCTGCTCCAACGGATCTTATTGTCTACCGCCCAAGGTTCTCCAGGTCCGGGACATGTCGGCGTCTCCTGGAGAGAGGAGCGGTCATCTTGTCCACCGCTTCGGCGAGGGTGTATGAGGACCCCGAAGCCATCTTCATTGCAGCCCTCAGGATGGGTTCGATTTTATCTCCGGGGAACCGCCGGGCTTCCAGATTCTCGATCTGGCAGAGAATTTCAGGGTAGTGAAACGGCGTCGAAAATGATAGCTGTCTGGCGAGCTGTGTATTACGGTTCATTACGGCCTCCTTTCGGTACCATCATTGTACCGGTGTAAATAATATAATAAGAGGCATAAATATTATCAAATATATCAGGAATACGCCGGATAGAGGCCGGAAAGGGGCAGCATAGAGGTCTCATGGGCCGGGTAGAGGCGGGAAAGGGGCCGCATAGAGGTCTCATGGGCCGGATAGAGGCGGGAAAGGGGCCGGGTAGAGGCCGGATACAGGCCGAATAGGTGCCTGATATAGGCCGCGGCGCGCGGAATTTGCCGCGGTCGGGAAAAACCTACTCCCTGTCGGCAGCGACGTCGCACTCCCTGCCGCCGCAAATAGCGAGCAGGTGGTCGTACCGAATGGGCACACCGGACGCATCCGTTCCGGCGGCGGGGTACACGACCGGGTATTCCTTCAGACTCAGGTCAACGTAGATTTCGATGTTGTCCACGCCGAAGGGGCACACACTTCCTGGAAGGAAACCGGTCACCTCCCTGGTCTCGTCAGCTCCGGTCATGCTGTGTTTAACTCCGGTGAATCGCTTGATCTTGCCGTTGGAAATCTTGCGGTCCCCTGCGAGCAGGAACATCCGGTACACGCTGTCCTTGCCGCGCATGAGGATGGATTTTGCGATCTGGCCGACCGCAACTCCGATCTGCTCGGCGGCCATCTCCGATGTAGGGGTCGAACCGGGTTCGAACTCGAGGGCCTTGAGTGAATGTTCTTCGAGGATGGTACGTATGCTGTCAGGTATCATGGATCTATTTTCTGCCTTTCCGGGAGCGGGTCTTCCCGTAGCTCCCTCTCCAGATTTTGCCGCGTTTGCTTCTTCTGTCTCCCTTGCCCATGGGTTTCCTCCACTACAGAGAATATACGCTCTAGTATAGTAAATTCCGTCCGCACTTGTGTAAAGGGGTACAACAATTTAGGATTGAGAGAGGGAGGATAACTACAGCGTTATGGATGCAATGGAGTGTATTTTTTCCAGGACCAGCGTACGGATTTTTGAGAAACAGGACATCGAGGACGATGTAATTACCGGGATACTGAAAGCAGGAATGTCGGCCCCTTCGGCCGTCAATATGCAGCCCTGGATGTTCGTCGTCGTAAAGGAAAGGGCCCTCCTGGAAAAACTGGCCGACAGGTTGCCCTATACGAAGATGGCTGCCCAGTCTGCGTTAGCGGTAGTGGTCTGCGGCGACTTGAGGAAGACCATAGATCAGCGGGAGCAGGAATACTGGATAGAGGACTGCTCGGCAGCTACGCAGAACATCCTGCTGGCGGCACATGCCCTCGGGCTCGGAGCGGTATGGACTGCCGTCTATCCGGTACCCGAGAGGGTCAATACCGTCCTTTCGACCCTGGAGCTCCCCGAATACCTTGTGCCGCTCAATGTGCTCCCGATCGGTTATCCCAAAACAGCGGGAAGCCCGAAGGATAAGTGGGACCCGGAAAAGATAATCTGGAAGTAAGGATAAGTTGAGAGATCAGTTTATCGAGGGTTTGTACCCTGTCTCGGCGGCTACCCAGTAGAGTCCGCCTTTCTTGTAGAGGGCCTGTTTCCAGGATTTTCCCGGTTCATCGGAGAAAACGAGGTCTGAAACGGCCCGGATGACCACCCAATCGCCGCGCTGCAGCTCGGTCTCGAGCTGTCCGGAGGCCCAGCCCGCATAACCGGCGAAAAAGCGGATTGACGGAACCTGTGTTTCCGGTGTCTCCAGTAGTCTGTTGAAGTTCGAACGCAGTACTTCGAAGTCGGGTTCGAACACGATGTTTTCGGCAGCCTCGATGGCCCCGTCGCTCTTTACATTTCCAGGAAAACCCGTGTGCAGCGCGAAGAGGTAGTTCTGTTCGACGGGGCCGCCGATATAGACCGGGTAACTGCTGAAGCTCGTCTCGGTCAGGTCTTCCGACAGGTCCGAAAGAGTGGCGTTGCTGGGACGATTGGTGATCAGCCCCATAGAGCCGTTCTCATCATGGTTGAGCAGCAGTACTACGGTTCGGAAGAAATTGGGGTCTTTCAGCTCGGTCTCGGAGATGAGCATGTATCCTGCCAGGTATTCCGGCAAGTCTTCCGGCTGAATCGGCGGCGGCAGTTGGAATTTCTTAAACCCAGTCATGACTACACTATACGAGGTGGACGGTTTTTTTCCAAGGGTGCAATAATGGAAAATTATTCTTATTTATAGTTGATGCAGTCCGCAGTGTGTTATTATCTTCGTAAGGAAGACAATCGTTTTACTATGGTCGAAATCCCGCCTTTGACTTTTTTATAGTGAACACGTAAGATGTCTGAATCAATACTTATCCAATTGGAGTGTAGAATGAGCGTACGAAAACTACTGAACATTTTCACGGTTTTTCTTGTTATTTTTTTCCTGTCCACCGCAATTGTGTTTGCGGGGGGCAAACAGGAGAAGCCTGAAGATACGCAGAAGAGCGAACAGGAGAGTGTAAAAAGTTCCGATCAGAGCACAGAGAGCGATGCAGATACCCGGGAGAGCACTGAAAAGGGCACTCCCATTCAGAATAGCGGTACTCTTCCGGCGGCCACGGTCAACGGAGAGCCCATCAGCCAGGACGATTTCGAGAAGCTCCTGGGATTCCTCCGCTTCCAGTACATGCAGCAGGGCATGCAGATTCAGGGCCCGCAGCTCGAGCAGCTGAAGCAGGCTGTTCTGGAGAGTCTCATCGATGATGAGTTGATGTACCAGATCGCGCTGGAAGAGGGGTATTCTCCTTCCGAGGAAGAGATCAATCAGGCTGTCGAGTCCACCAAAGGGCAGTTCGAAAATGAAGAAGCTTATCAGAATGCCCTCAAGCAGGAGGGGATGAATGAAGAACAGCTCAGGCAGACCCTTGCCGAGAAGCTGACCAGGGACAAATACGAGCAGGAACAATTCGTCGACACCGTGAGTATCGGTGAAGATGAAGCACGGTCCTTTTACGATGAGAACCCGCAGCAGTTTACCCAGCCCTTCCAGTTCCGTTCGAGCCACATCCTGATCCAGCTATCCGAGGATGCCACCGAGGAGGAGAAGAAGGCTGCCATGGATAAGATCGAAGCGGCCAGAAGCAGGATTGAAGACGGCGAAGAGTTCAGCGAAGTTGCCCGGGATGTTTCGGAGGGACCCAGCAGTTCCAACGGCGGAGATCTCAACTACCATCAGAGGGGAGAGTTCGTACCCGAATTCGAAGAGGCCGCGCTGGCCCTCGAGATCGGAGAGATCAGCGATATTGTCGAGACCCAGTTCGGGTATCACATTATCAAGCTCACCGACCGGAGAGACGAGCAGACCGTTGCATTCCAGGAGGTGAAGGCTCAGATAGAGGATTACCTGCTGAGGGTGAAAGCCCAGGAAAAGCGCAACAGTTTCCTCCAGGAGCGGAAGCCGGGTGCGGATATTACCCGCAATGCCCTGAACGGCTGATACTATCGGGCGTAAACTACAGACTTCCACAAACATGGGCGGTCCGCGCTTATTCGGGCCGCCCTTTTTTCTTGCCTTTTCACGGAAATGCTGTTATTTTTTCAACAAATAGAAAAACATATATAGTCTTATCTATATAATATGAATATGAAAGGAGATACTATGGCTGAACATCTTACCAAAGAGACATTTCTGGAGAAGATATTCGACTATGAAAACAACACCGAATGGCAGTACCGGGGAGAGCTTCCCGCGGTGATCGACTTCTATGCAGACTGGTGCGGTCCGTGCAAGATGGTGGCGCCGATCATCGAAGAGCTTTCACAGGAGTACGACGGAAAGGTGAATTTCTACAAGATCGATACCGAGGAGCAGCAGGAACTCGCGGCGGCCTTCGGGATTCAAAGCATACCTTCCCTGCTGTTCATACCCGTCAACGGCAAACCGCAGATGGCCGCGGGTGCCCTTCCGAAGGACACCTTCAAGGAAGTTATCGACAGCGAACTGCTGAGTTGAGTAGAGATTGACCGTCCACGCGGTACGCGCAGCGTGTCTTTCGGTTAAGGGCTAAAACCGGGGCAGGGGTAACCGCGGCGGCTGAGAGAGACCGGTGTTCCATTACGGGATGCCGGTTTTTTTTCGGCCGTGCCCGCGGGAGAGTCCGGGAAGAAACGGGTGTGCAGGCTGGAAAGGATGCCGGACATGCGAATGACCGGACGCCGTACTATTTCAGCCGAACAGTGCCGGTTCACTTGTAGAGCAGGGGATGAATCAGGTCCTTCAGGGGCGGCATCTCGACACCGACGATGGTGTGGATGATACCGCCGGTCAGCATCGTCAAAATGATGTCGGCATACAGACGGGTGTCCATCTGCGTGCCGAAGACGGCATCGAGTCCTTCCTTGAGCATGGCCTTCCAGCGTGCGTAGGCGGCCCGAATTTTATCGATCAGGGCAGGATGATGGGTTATCGCTTCATGGATGAGATAGATATGCAGCTTGCCACGGGTCTGTGCGTCGAAGATGGTCTTGAAGACCGTTTCCAGAACGTTCTCAGGCGCTGTTTCCTGATCAATTGATTTAGCCCATTCGAGAAGACCTTCGGTCAATTCCTGCATGTAGGCGTCAGTAACGTCGAAGATCAGGTCCGCTTTGGTAGAATAATAGTAGTAGAGCGTCCCCTTGCTGATCTTCAGGGAGCGGGCAATATCGGCCAGGCTGGTCTGCTGCGAACCCTGCTCGATAAACAGCCTGGTAGCCGCTTCCAGAATCCGCTTTCGGTTGTCCACACCCACATAGTCCTGTTTGCTCTTGGTCATAGGCATTCTCCGTGTAGGTCCCAATATACCATTATTGTACATGAAAAGCCACCATTTCCCGGTCCGCCCTGCCTTGACTTTTTCAGGACACGGTTATTCAATACTATGAAAGCCGATACGAGGAAATGAGTTGTACGAAATAACATCTGTGATGCGAAAATGGAATGGTGAACCCGGGAAAAAGCCGCTGTACGCCGCGACTGTCGTCAGCGTCGAAGGCTCGGCGGTCCGCAGACCGGGGGCGAGCATGGGCATTGCCGCCGACGGTTCACTGACAGGTTCGGTGAGCGGAGGATGCATCGAAAGTACGGTGATCACCGCGGTCGAAGATCTTCGGCACCGGGAATCGGCCCGGACCATCACTTTCTGCCCCGATGATGATCCCTTCATGGGTGCGCCGGCACCCTGCGGCGGCACGGTACGCGTCTGCGTGTATCCTTATTCCCCGGCGGCAGGCGATGCTCTGGAGCGCCGCATGGATTCCGGGAAAGACGGGGCCTGGGGCATCATCGTGGAGGGTACTGAGGGTACTGAGGGTACTGAGGGTACTGAGGGACCCGTGGGAACGAGTTTCGCACTCGATGAGCAGGGAAAACTGGTTCCCGCGCAGAAGCTCGAGGACGGCGGCGGTGATCAGGCCGGCAGGACTATGAACGAGGACTTCCTCATAGCAGAGCTGATGAAGGCCCCGCGGGAGGGCCATATAACGGATCTCGGCGGCCTGCAGGTTTTTGTGCAGAAGATTCCTCTACCGCCGCATGTGATCGTGGTTGGAGGCAGTCACATAGGTGAGGCGCTGGTTGCTGTCCTGAAGAACCTGCACTGGAAGGTGACGGTCGTCGAGCCCCGTGAGATGTTCGCGCCTCCCGGGCGTTTTCATGCAGCGGACAGGGTCCTGCATCTCTGGCCCGAGGAGGCCTTCGAGGAGCTGGGGCTGACATTGGGGCTGAAACAGGCGGCCAAGCAGGAACCTGAGCAGGAGCCGGGATTCAAGCAGGACCTCAGACAGGATCCTGAGCCTAACCAGGAACCTGAGCAGGAGCCGGGATTCAAGCAAGACCTCAGACAGGATCCTGAGCCTAACCAGGAACCCGAGCAGGAGCCGGGATTCAAGCAAGACCTCAAGGGGGCGGTAACGCCGGGACCTCAGCCGGAAGGGCGGAACAGTGGCACGGACTTTACCGCTTCGCCGCGATTCACTGCCGTGGCGGCGATCACCCATACCGAACAGATCGATGATGCGGCGGTTGCTCTGGGAATCCGGAACCGATGTTTTTCGGTGGGAGTGCTCGGCAGCACCAGGACCTTCAGCGCACGAATCAGCCGGCTCAGGAATCTGGGATTCACCGATGAAGAACTCGGCAGGGTGCACGGACCGATCGGTCTCGATATCGGGGCCGGGACCCCGGAGGAGATAGCCCTTGCCATAGCCGCCGAGATGGTGCAGGATTACCGCAATGCGAGATGAACAGAGAACAGGGGATGAAAGAATGGCGACTTCAGCAGAGTTGGAAATAATCCGGGAAAGTCTGGGCTATGCCTACCGGTTTCGATCGAAGCTCTTCGTGATCAATATAGACTACCCGGTGATCGAGGACCAGTTTTTTCCCATCCTGCTGAAGGATATTGCGACCCTCCATCAGGCGGGTATTCGGGTAGTACTCGTTCCGGGGACTCGTGAAAAAGTCGGGACTACCCTCGAGAACTACGGTATCCCTCAGGATTCCTATCGGGGGATGCGGATAACCACTGAGGAAGCTCTGCCCTTCGTGGAGATGGCGGCATTCAATGTGGCGAACCTCCTCATGTCGGGGCTGGCGGCATCCGGAGTGCGCTCGACGATAGGCAGCTGGGTGCGGGCCAAGGGCCGCGGAATCATAGACGGTGTCGACTACCACCGCACCGGCCTGGTCGAGGGGATCGATGTTCCGGCCATCCGGACGATTCTCGAGAGTCAGATGATCCCGATTTTTCCGCCTATCGGCTGGAATGCCGGAGGCAAGATCTATCATCTCTCAGCTGAAGAGCTTGCTCTATCGATAGCGAGCAGTCTCTCGGCCGAAAAACTGTTCTACATGTGCGGTTCATCGGTAATGGACCGCAGTTCCATCCGGATTCCCGACGGCATCGCGGTCGGTCCCGGTGAGCGGATAAGCCGTTTGACTGTACAGGAAGCCCGCGAACTGGTCAGGCTGAATGGAGAGGATGGCGAAATGGTGACACGGATCGAGCTGGCCATGCGGGCCTGCGAGCGCGGGGTGGACCGGGTGCATATCATCGACGGTATGCAGGAGGGGGTGCTTCTGCAGGAAATTTTTTCCAACCAGGGAATCGGTACGATGGTACATACGAATATCTTCGAATCGATACGTCCGATGGAACGGACCGATGTCTCGGAAGTCCTCCGGATTATGGAGCCCTTTATCACCCAGGGGATCCTTCTGCCCCGGGACACTCATTCACTCGAAGAGCTCTATCACGACTTCTTCGTATACGATATCGACGGCCGGGTCCACGGCTGCGCGGCTTTGCACGCCTATCCGGACAGTATGGGGGAGATAGCAGCGGTGGCGGTGGACCGGCTCTTTTCGAAGATGGGTATCGGTAAACGGCTGGTACTCTACGTTCTGGAACAGGCGCGTGAACGGGGCTTCCGCCGGGTCTTCGCCCTCACCACCCAGACGGCGGACTGGTTCGAGCGGCTCGGTTTCCGCCAGGGCGGATTGGAAGATATTGCAGAGCGGAAGCGCAGCGGCTACAACCGTTCCAGGAACTCGAAGATTTATATCTACGATCTGTAATCAGAAAAAATACGCCAGGAAAAGCATTGTCACGGCGGGAATCACGAAGAGCCACCCCCACAGCAGGTCGGCACGGTCCAGCCGGAAGCGGAACCTCACCACGTTCTCATCGTAGCAGCGAGCTTCGAGTGCGAGCGAAAATTCTTCCATATCCGTCAGGAGCTTCTCGAAGAGGGGATACACCAGTGTCCGCAGCCGGTACAGAGGATTTTTCCGGCCCTCTATTCCCCGGGCACGCCGGGCTTCGCGGATCTCATGGACCGCGTCAAGCAGTCTCGGGAGGAGGACCAGGGTGAAGCTCGTCTGTGCGGCAAGCCGCCCGGCGGGTACGCCGGGAACCGGGCGCAGTATCCAGTGGACCACCGAGTGAAATTCAACCGGATTCATCACTGCGGTGAAGAGAATACCGAGCCAGACGATCAGGAGGAATTTCCAGACTGCTGCCCCGGCGGCAAGAGCGGCTGCTTCGGATGAAACCGCTTCAGGTGCCGCGGCAGAAATAGCGGCAAGGAGCCGGGAGATGAAGATCACCCCGCCGAGAAATCCAAACACCTTCAGTTCCCGTCGGAAGGCGAGCGGATGAAGTCCCGCCGCACGGGAGCCAATCAGCAGCAGGATGGAGGTGACGGCCCATGATAGAAGAGAGCCGGTCAGGACCGCGGTGATATAGAGCAGCATGAGGAGCGTCTTCAGCCGGGGATCAAGACGGTGGAGGGGGCTGGTGCCTGGATGATAGTGTAGGATCTCTATTTCAGCCATGTGAGCGTCTCGATACCGCGCCGGTAGGATTCGAAGGGGCGCAATCCGTAGTGTCCGACTTTGCCGATCACCTGCGAGGTTTCTCCGTCTTCAACGATTTTTCCCTGATCGAAGATTACGATGCGGTCGGCGTGGGCGGCGGTCTTCTCGATGTCGTGGGTGACCAGAATGATAGTGTGTCCCTCCCGGTGCAGACGTACGATGTGACGCAGTACCGACTGGACCCCGTGGAAGTCGAGGTTGGTAAAGGGTTCATCCAGGATCAGCGCCAGCGGTTCCATCACCAGGAGCGCCGCGATCGCCAGACGTCTCTTCTCGCCGCCGGAGAGAAGCCGGGGCCTCTGTTCGGCGAAGTGGGACAGCTCCATGGTCTCGAGGGCGTAATCCACCCTCCAGGAGACCTCTTCCGGCGGAAGTCCCAGGTTCTCCGGGCCGAAAGCGACATCCTGGCGCACCGTCTGCCCCACTATCTGACTGTCGGCATCCTGGAACGCCATTCCGATCATCCGTCTGGCGAAGGCGGGGTCCGTCTTCGTATTCACGCCCGATATCTCAACGTCACCGGTAGACGGCTGGTAAAGAGCGTTGAGATGCCGCATGAATACCGTCTTGCCCGAGCCGTTCCGTCCGGTACAGAGGATGAACTCACCCCGGCGGGCCTGGAAATCGATCGCCTTCAGGACGGTCTCTCCCCCTGAAAAGGTATGTGAAAGCCGGGTCACCTGAATTATCGGTTGCTCGAGGTTCTTATTCATCGGCGAGGAACTGTTCGATTCTCCCTGCAAACTGTCTGCTCACCAGGAGGGCGGCAGCTATTTTCAAGATGTCTCCCGGCAGGAACGGCAGAACTCCCGCTGACAGGGCGACGTTCCATTGCATGCCGGTATTCCACTTCAGCCAGACCGCTCCGATCGGGTAGATACAGACGGTTCCCGCACACAGCGCCGCGATTTCGCGGAGAGCAGGACGGGGGAGGCTCCCGGCAAGCAGTGAAACCAGTGCAACCGCAGGCAGGTATGAGAGGAGATAGCCGCCGGTGGGACCGAAAAAGTGGCCGACGCCGCCGGTACCGCCGGCGAAGACCGGGAGTCCGAGAGCGCCCAGAAGCAGGTATATCGCCACTGCCGACAGGGCCGTACGCGCGGGCAGCAGCAGTCCGGCCAGCAGGATGAAGAAGCTCTGCAGGACGATGGGAACCGGTCCGATAGGAATGGAGATGTAGGACCCGGCTGCTATCAGGGCGGTAAATCCCGCGGCAGCTACCGTGGAACGGGTTGCGGACTTCCTCATGCCATCTCCCGTACCAGCCGTATCAGATCGTCGATATCGAATGGCTTGGCGAGAACGGCGTCGATCTGGAACTGCTGTGCCAGTCCTTTGATGGAGTCCCCGCCAGTCTGAATTTTCCCCGACATTGCGATGAGTTTGATCCTGCGATTGATGTCCCGTATCTCCATGAGAGTCTCGAGCCCTCCCTTCTCGGGCATCACCAGATCGACAATCGCAAGATCGACTGCATGCGATTCGAGGGTCTCGATGGCTGCGTTGCCATTGGATGCCTCAACGACGGTGTGTCCTTGAGAGACGAGGGTCTTTTTTATCAATTCACGTATGTAGACTTCGTCATCTACAACCAGAACATGTGCCATGGAATTACTCCAGCTGTCTATACTTGAGCGTTCTTTTCACAGTAGTCGAGTATTTCGGATGTTTTCTCGCTGATACACACTGCTTCTTTCCAGTTCCTGTCGATGAAGGTTTCATACGAGAGATAGTCGAAAAATCCGAACAACTGATTGTAAAATCCGGCGGTGTTGAGAATCCCGATCGGCTTCCTGACTCCGTCCCTGAACCTGGCGGACAGCACTTCGAAAAACTCTTCCAGTGTTCCGAAACCGCCGGGCAGGATGATGAAAGCATCGGAACGCTCGATCATTATCTGTTTGCGTTCGGCGATGTCTTCGGTAAGAATGAGCTCATCCGCCTTTTCGAATCTCTTCTCACGGCTGCGAAGGTAGGCCGGAATGACACCTATCACATGACCGCCGGACTGCAGTGTGGATTGAGCCACCTCCCGCATCAGACCGACATTCCCGCCGCCGAACACGAGGGTGTGCCCCCGGTCCGCAATCTGCTTACCTACCTCTTCAGCGGAGATTTTGTAGATTACAGGGATCGAGCCGCTGGAAGCGCAAAAAACACAAATATTCATACAACTACCTATAGGGTTATTGGTAGAGATAATAACACAGTTGACTGGTTTATTAAAGCCGAACTCTCAATTTTATGTTGCATGCCCTTCAGTTCAGGTCCGGTAAACCACTCAATTAATTATATTACTTACAACAAAATACTACATGTTCCCGAAAAGATTCCAGGCTTCGTCGATGGCGGTGAAGAGCCGGTCGATTTCCTCCTCGGTATTGTAGAATGCCATGCTCGCGCGGACGGTTCCCCCGCTCTTCATCGATTCGACGTAGGGCTGTGCGCAGTGAAAGCCTGCCCGCACTGCGATACCGTGCTCGTTCAGGACCGTTCCGACGTCGTGAGGATGGATTTGGCCGAGGCTGAAAGAGAACACAGCTCCCTGTTTTTTCGTATCCTGGGGACCGTAGACGTGAATCGCGTCGTTCTCCTCCGCCCGCTTGAGGGCGTAGTCCATCAACCCCGTCTCCGCTTTCATGATAGCTGGAAAGCCGATCGACTCGATGTACTCGAGTGCCGTCTTCAAAGCCAGAACACCGGCAATGTGAGGAGTGCCCGCTTCGAACTTGTAGGGGGATTCCCGGAAGACCGGTCCTTCCATTTTCACTTCGAGGATCATGTCTCCGCCGCTCAGAAATGGGGGCATTTCCTGAAGGATCTCCCGCTTTCCGAACAGGACCCCGACGCCGGTAGGGCCGTAGAGCTTGTGGCCGGAAAAGAAGAGAAAATCCGCGTCCATCAGCTGTGCATTGACGGGGTGATGGACCGCGAACTGGGCCACGTCTATTACGACCTTCGCCCCGGCTGCATGCGCCTTCTCTATAATCAGGTCAATCGGATTGATGACCCCGGTCACGTTCGACATGGCGCTGACGGCCACCAGTTTTGTCCTTGAAGTGATAAGGCTGTCGAGCCGTTCAAGTTCCAGCATGCCGTTCTGGGGATTGACCGGAATGTACTTCAGTACCGCCGATTTACGGCGGGCAAGCTGCTGCCACGGTACCAGATTGGCGTGGTGTTCCATCTGGGTCACCAGGATTTCGTCCCCTGACTGAATGTTGGTCTCCCCCCATGAGAAGGCTATGATGTTGGCCCCTTCGGTGGCTCCATGGGTGAGGATGATTTCATCCGGACCTCGGGCATGGAGGAAATCAGCCACTTTCCCTCTGGCGTCCTCGAACATCTCGGTGGCCTTCTCGCTCAGCTCATAGATGCCGCGGTGGATATTGCAGGACGATGTACGGTAGTACTCTTCGATGGTCCGGATTACCGGTTCGGGGGTGAGCCCGGTTGCGCCGTTGTCCAGATAGGCTATGGGTTTCCCCTTCATGACCGTATTGAGCACCGGGAAATCAGCCCTGATTTTATCTATATCGAAATTGTTCATAGTTAGGTCATCCTTTCTAAAAAAGTATGTATTAATAATACCAGCAGATTATGATTCAGGCAAAGAAATTTGGCCGGGGAACGGGAATTGGGCCGGCAGCTGGGTGATAAACGGGAGGGACGGACCGGAGCGCGCGGCGGGCCGAAAAAAAAACTGAGAAAAGAGCAGGGAATTGTTGTGGTAATCGGACTGGCGAACGGACACTTATTTTTCTATAGTGGTACTATGGACAAGAGAATACTCATCGCTGACGATGAAGGCATCAACAGGTTGTTTGTCAAGACCGTTCTCCTCCAGGATGGATGGACGGTCGCAGAGGCGGTGAACGGCCGGGAAGCAGTGGATCTGGCGAGGAAGGAGGACTTCGACATAATTCTGCTCGACATAAAAATGCCGGTCATGGACGGGAGGGAAGCGGTCCGCCGGATCAGGCAGTTGAAACAGTACAGTCGGGGGACTTCACTCACTCCGATACTTGGTTTGACCGCCTATTCGGATGATATCATTTACCGTGAACTCGAGGAGGATGGTATGGACGGCCTGATCGTCAAGCCGGTAACTGAGAAGTCCCTCTTAAGTCAGTTGGATTCTTTTCTTTCGAAATAAAAATGAGTAGGTACGGAGGACTGCTATGCAGAAGGTGGCATTTATTATCGTGGATGTTCAGGTTGATTTTTGTCCGGGAGGATCGATGGCCGTTCGGGGAGGCGACGAGATAATCGGTCCGATAAACTCTCTTCTTCAGGACAATGCCCAGAGCGGAGGAGAACTCTTCCGCAAAGTAGTGGTTACCACCGACTGGCATCCGCTGCATCATGTCTCATTCGCCGATGAGCACGAGGGGAAGCAGCCGTACGAAATTGTCGAGGTGGACGGTCTCTCGCAGAACCTCTGGCCTGCGCACTGCGTCGCCGGGAGCAGAGGGGCCGGATTTCACCCGGACCTGCAGGAGGAATATGCGGATCTGATCATCCGGAAAGGTACGCAGGCCAATCTGGACTCATACTCGGCCTTTTTCGAAAACGACGGTGAGACTCCCACGGGACTGGCGGGATATCTCCACGAATTCGGCATCGAAAAGATCTATCTGTGCGGCCTGGCTTTCGACTGGTGCGTCTATTTTTCAGCCCTCGATGCTCACCGACTGGGCTTCCAGACCTGTGTCATCGAAGATCTTACCCGTCCAGTGGATGTGCCTGAAGGTACTGCTGCGGAGAGAAAGGATCTCATGCTTCAGAAAGATATCGAAGTGACCGCCCTCCGGAGTCTGTATGAGTAAAAAAAACAATCTGCGGACAGATACGGAGAACGGAGAATCCGCCGAACAGTCCGGCAATTCCGGCGCTCCTTCCGGATCCCGGGGATTGACCAGCTGTGACATCTCCGGCGACTACAAGGATCCCAAACCTTTCGTCTTCGTGATCTTCGGGGGCGCCGGAGACCTGTCCCGAAGGAAGCTGCTGCCGACGCTCTTTTCCATGTACGCCCGGGGCAATATGCCCGAAGAGTTCGAAATAATCGCCTTCGGCCGGCAGGACCTTGACAACGAACAGTACCGGAAGTTGATTCTGGAGGCGCTCCGGGAGTCTGACGAAATCGGCTCTCCGGAGCCTGAACAGGTCCGGGCCTTCTCCGAGCGGCTCAGCTTCGCCTACGGGCACTTCGAAACGGCGGCCCACTACAATGATCTCAACCGGCTGGTGAAGGAGAAGAGCCGCAACTACAGGATGGATGTCATATACTATCTTTCAATCCCGAGCACTCTCTACAACCAGGTCATCTCTACAATAAGCGAAAGTGATCTGCCGGTTGGAGTTGCCAATACCAAGATCGTCATCGAAAAACCCTTCGGGAAAAACATCAGCACCGCCCTCGAACTCAACAAGACGGTGAATTCCGTATTCAGGGAAGAACAGGTTTTCAGGATGGACCACTATCTCGGCAAGGAGACGGTGCAGAACATCATTTTCTTCCGGTTCGCCAACAGTATCTTCGAACCCCTGTGGAACCGGAATTATGTAGACAACATCCAGATCACTGTAGCAGAGAGCATCGGAGTGGAGCATCGGGGGCGTTTCTATGAAAAAACGGGAGCTATCCGCGATATTTTTCAGAACCACATGCTGCAGGTCCTTGCCCTTGTTGCGATGGAACCTCCAACGAGCTTTCATGCCCTGCAGGTCCGGGATGAAAAAGTAAAGGTGCTGCGCTCCCTGCGGCCCGTACCGTATGACCAGGTTTCAGCCGAATCGATAGCCGGTCAGTATGCCGGTGGCTTGATAAACGGATGGAATGTGCGGGGCTATCGGGAAGAGGAGAACGTATCGCCCGAGAGTACCATCCCCACCTTCTTCGCCGCCCGTTTGCATCTCGACAACTGGAGGTGGGCGGGCGTACCGATCTATGTGCGTACCGGCAAACGGCTTCCCCGGCGGGTGACCGAAGTGGTGATCAAATTCAAACAGCCCCCCCTCAAGCTGTTCAAGGACGACTGTCTTCCCCTTGACTCGACTTCTCTCGTGCTGACCATTCAGCCGGAGGAACGTATTCAGATGAGAATGGGAGTCAAATATCCGGAGTCATCCAACCTGATCGTACCGGTGGACATGAGCTTTTGCTACAACAACTTCTTCGATCGCACCTATGTGAGTCCGTATGAACGGCTGCTGCGGGACTGTCTCGGTGGCGATCAGGCCCTGTTTGTCCGTCAGGATGCCGTGGAGGCTTCGTGGGAATACGCCGACCCCTTCGTGGAACGTTGGGAAGAGTGCGACTGTCTTGAACTGTACGAGGCAGGGACCTGGGGGCCGGAGGGCAGTGCCGATCTCATCGAGCGGGACGGACGCCGCTGGGAGACGGTCTAATCCCCGGGATTCGGGTCCCCGGAGGAACCGGAGGAACTATCCGGAGCTTTTCGCCGGCCATCCGGGGTCTCTTCGCCGTCTTCACCTTCCCGACCGTGTTTCATAAGGCTGAAAGGTTTGATCCGGGAACCGCGGTCCACACCTTCGTCCTTCAGCTCTTCGATCAGAAAGACCTTCTGGAAGGGGATCATGAAGTGGTCCGCTTCCCCGAATGTTTTTATGATCTCGTCCTCCGATGGATCGATAATCAGCTGGTTCTTGCCTGGCAGAATGATGTCCTTGATCGAGACGAAGTAGGGATGGGTGAGATCGAGACTCCGTGCGCGGAGGGTGATCTCCTTTTCTTTCCATGTGAAGTGAACGCGATAGAGTGACATAAGCTTACCTCGATAGCAGATACTATACCCAAATTACCAGTTTTTTCCAATCAGCTGAGCCGCAGAATGAGTTCGAAAGGGCTTGCAATATGCGGTGTTGTAGGTGAAAATGGGACGCGGAAGGAGATCAGACGAGTGCTTGAAAAGATCAGGAATGCCGAACCACATCTGGATAAGAGGACCGATCGGGGAAACGTCTATTACACCCTCTTCTGGTCTCCGCTGCGGAAGGCCGAGAAGTTCGATATCGTCCGTCACGTACCGGCTCTGGCGGGTATCTACGAACTCTACTACATGGATTTTTTCAAGCGGCTGCACATGATGTGCATCTCTAGGGTCTGGTACGGCGGACTCCGTTCAAGATTGAGGCACGACACCGACCCGGAGCTGGTGGAAGATCAGAACTACCGGAAGATCCTGGAGAAGTACGATGTATATTACCGGTACACTCTCACCGAGAGCATGGATGACATGCTCGACGTGATCCATTTTTTCGGAGAGTCGTATCTTCCATCACAGGTTTCGCCTGATGATTCCGGAAGGTACCGGAATATTTTCCTGCAGGAAATTGCACCAGACAAGATGGTGACAATATAGTGCATCCCATACCAACAGGAGGAGATGAATGCGCAAGTTAACGGCAGCCCTGGTTGTCCTGCTGATATGCAGCGGGAGCCTGTGGGCGCAGAACCAACTCAAAGACCTCTTTGAGCAGGCTGATCAGTTCTATGATCAGGAAAAAAACACCCAGGCCGAAGAGGTCCTGCAGAAGGCCGAGCAGCTGGTCTCAAGCGACAGCGAGAAGGCCGCCCTCTACTGGCGGCAGGCCCGGACCGTACTGAACCTTGCCGATGAAGCGGAGCGGGACGGGACCATGAGCGAGTCTGAACTGCTTGCAGAGTACGAACGGGGAGAGGCTCTGGCCCAGAAGGCGGTAGATCTCGATCCGAACGATCACAACGCATATTACTGGCGGGCTTCGAATGTCGGCCGCTGGGGGCAGACCAAGGGAATCCTCAACAGCCTGATGAAGGCCGGTCCCATGCGTGACGATCTTGAGATTGCCGTCCGCAAAGATTCGGAACATGCGGACTCCTTCTATGTACTGGGCATGCTCTATGCCTCGGTCCCGAAGATGATCTCTTTCGGTAATGTGGAGTACGCTGTATCCTACGCCCGGCGGGCGATAGATGTGTACGACGGCGACAAGACCAAGTATTCGTACTATCTTAAACTCGGCGAACACCTGCAGCAGCGGGACTGGGATGCCCGTAAGCGGGAACGCGAAGCCCGGAAGATGGAGGGAAAATTCCGCAGTGAACGCGATCCGGTGGAGAAGTACAAGTACTACGAAGCCGACTTCGACTTCAACGGTTCCCAGCCCTACAGCCGGTCAGGAGTCGAAGGGCTCTCCGATCTTGAAGAAGCACTGAAGATCATGAACTGGCTCGAAGACGAGTTGAGCAGGAAGTCGAATCCAACTTCCTCCGAAAAGGACCAGCTCAAGGACGTCAGGGAGCACCTGGCGGACTGGTAATAACGGCTGAAGAAGAGGGGATGCAGCGGGCAGGCGAGGGCCCTGCGCTCCGGACCGATCGGGCCGGGATCTTGGAACCTGCCTGTCGGGCTGCTGTATCCGGCAGGCCAGACCGAACGATTCAGGCCGGGGTTCAGTCCTTTTCGTCGCTCCTGCTGGAGAACCGTTTCTCTTCCCGCCGTTTCATTTCAGGGACCGCATCGATCAGGCTCGCCTTGTCGATGCGGTTTCCTTTTGCCCTGATGCCGAGGACCGCCCGCTCGACCTTCTTCTTGCGGTCGTACGGATCGGTGAAGAGCTCCTGCTGCTGCGGATCTTCGGCTGTCCCGCTCACCTGCGCCGCTCCGACGCCGATCAGCCGGATTTCCCGGCTGCCGTTCCACCGCTTCCTGAGCAGTGCGTGGGCCACGTCGAAGAGCTCTTCGGCTGAATAGACCGGATGCCGGAGCCGTTTCTGTGCCGTCGTGGTAGTGAAATCGCTGAACCGGATCTTTATGACTACGGTCCGGCTGGTCTGTTTGCTCTTCAGAAGCCGGAACATGACCTGGTGGGAGAGATCGAGGATGACCTGCTTGATCACTTCCGGATCACGGGTGTCCTCTTCAAAGGTCACTTCGCCTGACAGAGAACGGCTTTTGGTCTCCTTCTGCAGAATACCCGGATCCCGTCCCCTCACGACATCGTACAGATAATCGCCTCCCGACTGGCCGAAGAGGCGGCGCAGCGATGCTTTATCGATAGAGCGCAGCGCGTGAGGGTTCTGTATATTGAGCTCTTCCATCCTTTCCAGGGTTTTCTTTCCGATTCCCCACAGGTCTTTCAACTTCAGGGTATCGATGAAGTCTTCCTCCTCTCCCTGCTTCACGCGGTAGAGCCCGTCGGGTTTGCGGTATTCGGAGGCGAGTTTGGCAAGCAGTTTGTTGGGAGCGATACCGACGGAGATGGTGAGGCCGGTCTCATCTTTGACTTTGCGTTTGATCAAATCTGCGGCTTTTTCCGGAGGACCGAAGAGACGTTCGGTTCCGGTCATATCGAGAAAAGCTTCATCAACCGATATCTGCTGAATATCCGGGGTAAAATCCTCGAAGATGCACATGATGATCCGGCTGACTTCCTGGTAGCGTCCCATCCGGACCGGAAGGTAGACGCCTTCAGGGCAGCGGCGGTGCGCTTCGGAGATCGGCATCGCTGAATGAACGCCGAACCTACGGGCCTCGTAGGAACAGGCTGATACAACCCCTCTGGTTCCCGGGCGCGCGCCGATGATCACCGGTTTCCCCTTCAGGGAAGGATCATCTGCCTGTTCGACCGAGGCGTAGAAAGCGTCCATGTCGACGTGAAATATCAGCTTCTCCATGACTTGCTAGTCGGAAGAGTCCAGCACTGTCTGCAGTTCAGCCAGCATCTCCTTTATTGCAGGGTCTTCTTCGGTCTGTACGCGGCGGTTCACTACCGTGCCGAGAGTGTCTTTTCCCATCTCCTCCAGCAGTCCCATGATAAAGCTCCGCTGATCTGAGTCGGATGTCATATCGATCAGCATTTCTACCGCTTCGGGTGTTCCGGTCCGGCTCAGCGCGTAGGCGATTTCAGGATACGATGCGGCTGCTTCAGGGGATTCGAGGATCTGCGCGGCTACCAGAACGGCCTGGGGGGAAGCCATATCTCCGAGTACCCGAAGGGCTTCCAGCTGAATACGGGTGTCGGTACTGCGCTTGGCGATGCCTGAAATGGCTTCGGCGTAGTCCTGTCCCGCCACACCCAGGTTCCGCAGAGACTGGAGGGCGGCAATCCTGATGTGCTCCTCCTCCTGAGGAGAAGCGGATTTGAGCAGTCCCTCGATGACCTCGGAACCGGCTTCCCCCATTTTTCCAAGTTCCTGAATCGAGAAGAACCGCAGCATGGAGTATTCCGGGGACTTGAGCTTCAAGGTAGTGAGCAAAGTCCTGTGTACCTCGAGTTGAGGGGAATTGAGGCCCATAGCGCCGAGGGCCCGGACGGCGTTCGTCCGCACCGCCAGAGGTTCGGCCTCGCTCGAAACGATCTTCTGCATTTCGGCAGCCACCCTGATATTGTCCTTCGGCCGTATACGGTAGAAGGCCCAGGTTACGTTCTTACGTACCTGCGGATACTGAATTTCCAGGAGCCGCAGGAGGGTGTTGACCGAGGAGGGATCGGAGAGCTCGGCCATAATGCCGGTAGCCTCCTCCAGAAAGCGGGGGTCCCTGGATTGAAGAGCTCCCCGGCTCAGTCCGCCGATCACGGCTGCCGAGTCGAGGTAGTAGAGCTTCAGCAGGGATTCCCGTGTTGCTGCCCGGATAGTTTCATCCTCCGAGCTGAGGAATTCCATGATGTTGAGCACGGCCCTGGGGCCGTTCGTATTTTCGCCGATTGCCTGTATGAGCTCGACTCTTAGAGTCGTGGAAGCCGCAGGGTCCTGCAGCATGCCGATAAACACCGGAATGGTCGCGGGATCGTTGAGGCTATTGAGATTTTGCACCAGGCTAATTTTTACCTGTTCGTTCTCTTCGGTCTTCACCAGAGGAAGGAGCTTCCCCGTGGCGGAACGGGCTCCGAAACCGGTTAATCCCTCGACGGCGATAATGCGCAGCTGGGGATCGGGATGAGTGAGATACTCGGACAGAACGGTGTAGATCTGCCTGTTCTGACTTCCCTGTTGCGCCATGTCCGACAGTGATTTCAGGATGGTCCGTTCCTTGTCCGGGTCGGTTGTCTGCTTCCCGCCGTCGGAGGCGTCCTGGTCACCTTCATCGGCCAGCATGTCGAGAATGTATTCGGCACTTTCGTCGCCTCCGATTTTCCCGAGGGCCCGGATAAGCGCGTACTGGTATTCACCTTCCGAGGAAGCTTTCAGGCTCTCCATCAGGATCGACCGGGCCTGGGTATTGCCTATCTCTCCGAGGGCCCTTGCGCTGTCGGCCCGGTACGTTGAAGAGCCGAGCAGGTCCTGAAGGTAGGGCAGGGAACTTTCGGCTTTCAGACGGCCGAGGGTGCCGATGGCGGCCTTCACACGGGCCGGATTCGAACGGTCGTTGCTGAGGATGGTATGGACCATGGCGCTGACCAGAAGCTCCCGGTCCTCGGCGCCCATGGGAGGCAGGGGATATCCCGCTTCGATCATGGAGAAAAGACTCTCCCTCGCATCGGAGAAGGACTTTTCGAACTGCCGTTCCTCCTTACGGAAAGCGTGCAGCATCGTGGCGATATACCCGGACATCTCTTCATGGGCCCGCCGCAGTGCGGATGGTGTGAGGTACAGATCGTTACTGCCGAATTCCCGTTTCTGTTCGATTATGTCAGCGAAGCGGCGCTTGTATGTCAGAGCGATTATCTCGGCGATATCGCCTTCAGCATCCTCCAGTATCTGCTCGATCTGCTGTAGCTTCTCGATGGGAAAAAACCTGAACTGCTCGAGTATAAAATCGAGCACTTCCTGTACCTGAAGCTTTCCGTCCTGCACGAGGGTCTCGGCAACCAGTTCGTCCATGTCTTCGAGACGATCGAGCCGGTTGTTGACATTCAGATCGATGTATCCCTCCGACAGTTCCGGGAATACCTGTCTTAAATCGTTTCCGAGTGAAGTGTTCACCACGGAGATGGTCTGCGCGTTTGCCGCGCCGAAAGCAGCCGCGAACAGACCTGCCAGAATAAGTGCTCGATAGTTTTTCATAGATGTGTATCCTACTTTATGCTTACTCCGGTGTCAATTCCGGCCCGGATTGCAGGTCCTGCATTGAGAATGGGGGCAGGTCGATCCTGGTAATGCTGTCGAGAGTGTAGTCGAGATCGTACTCCTCCGCCGTCAATTCGAGGTCATACGGCGGTGAGTAATACGTAGCCCGCAGCGTCAGAGTCCCTTCCAGGTCTTCCGGCAGGGTGAAGCTCATCCGGAACGGAAAGTCAGGGTAGCGGCCTATGAAGAACCGTACTCTCTTCCGGTCATCGGAATAGGATGAGGGAAAGTTTGAGTCGTACACGTTGATTCTTGAGTCTGAATCAAAGGAGGCTTCCACCGTGTCGGGAGAATGCGGAGAATCGAGAGTGACCGTGTATGTCGCCCTGCCGAGAAAACTGCGGCTCGCAACAGTTGCGGGTACGAGTTCCCTCTCGGCGGGGAAAAAGAACTCCGCCTCCCTCAATTCGCTGTCTTCGCCGAGTACCCGGACGACACTATCGTCCCAGGCGGTAAAGGTAAGCTCCTCGAGTTCACTGGTGCTGCTGATCAGTACGGTATGCAGTATCCGGGCGGCACTCTGGTCCTCTTCAGAGCCGGCACCTCCGGAAGTGCGGCTGCTCGTGATACTCTCGGTAACAGTGAGCCGGCCGGCCCCTCCCTGATCCGGCTGGTAAAGTATGGTGAAGTGGAGAAGCAAAGCCGCACTGAGAAGCCCGAAGACGAGGTCGAAGACTAAAGTCAACCTTCGCGCGACGAAACGGCGGGGCTGGTGAAAAAGAACACTGAGCCGAAGGAAAAAAAGCATGTAGGGCAGCAGATGAAAGGAGATAATGAGATTGCCGCGCACATGAGAAAGCAGGATCCCGTACATCATCCGGGAAGAGCCGGTCCTAAAGCTCTGAATGAGGAGGACCAGAATCAGGATGATGGACAGTAACAGATACAGGAGTTTGACGAATCTGTGCCGGACTACAGTGAAGAGAAAACCGAGGAAGAAGATGATCGCTCCGTAGATGGTCAGTGCGAGATTGAAGGAGGTCAGAATAATCACGTTGATCAGAAGAAGCAGGAGGCCGGCGCTGGAGTAGAAGCTCCCCCGTAAGCGGTACAGGTGGATCGGCGCAGTCACCCGGTGACTCAGTGAGAAGAGGAAAACGGCAAAGCCGAGCTTCAGCAGAAGCATAAGAAAGGGCTGCTGCTGCCAGAGGAGCGGTTCCTCTCTGAACGCCGATATTCCTTCGAGCAGGAAGGTCGAAACAAGAAGATAGAGGAACATGAGGGTAAAAATGATCGGCAACACCCAGCCGTTGTGCCGGATCGAACGAAGGTATCGATAAAACCTCTTTTGCTGAAAGAAAGGGTAGAGGAGTACCGCGGCAAAAATGAAAAGCAGGATCAGGACATAACTGATCTCCGAAATAAGGAGAGGAATATCCCTGAACTTGAAAAAAAGATAATGCCGGTCCCACTGGGACGGAAAAGGCTGAGGCAGGGTAGAGATGAACTGCTTCAGAAAGGAGTGCATCTCCGCGGGTCCGACATCCGAACTGCCTTCATCCGTTCCAGCCGATGCGGACTGAGCGGATACGGATAAACGGTTCATGAGATAGATGGAGGGAATCTCTCTGTTGAGATACGGATCGATTCTGGTCCGTGCCGCATTGAACCCGAGTTGGTGGATATTAAACTCCATGGTATTGAACTCATAGGGGATCCCTTCAGCGAGAAGGGTTCGTGACGTGTGTCTCACCAGCCAGGCCGGGCTCACGATTCCCGTGCCGTAGGGCTGAAATTCCAGCGGCGCTGAAAAGGTGCGCAGATCAATGTAAAGAACAATCCCGGGAGTAGTGGAGAAATAATCCTGGAGGAATGCCCGCGTACCCAGCTGGGAATCTTCCGAGTGTCCGTAATCTGCGCCCATGAATACAATATGGACAGTCCTCTCCGGTGGTGAAGCCGCAAAGTCCCTGCAGAGAGATAATGCAAGAGTCAGACCGGCAGCCCCGGAGTTCTCCGGACCGGTCTGGTCGGGATGGTTGACCGGGAAGATGAGATACACTTCACCTTCCGCGGATCCGGAGAAATCGGCGGAGATGATGGAGGAAAAGGAGTGGAAGGTATCGAAGCTGTCCAGGTTGATTCGCTGTGTGGAAACGCCTATCTCTTCGAGGGTCTCTGTAATGTAGAGGAAGGACTTTTTCTCTCCTTCGCTGTTCTCATGTCGGGGATAATTGGTGGAAAAAGTGTGCATATCCTGCAAAGTGTGGTATGATGTATCCGATGGCGCAGGAAAAAGTAGGACGCTGGAAAAAAGAAAAAGAGTTGAAAGCAGCACACAAATTCTTTTCATCATCTTGTTTTACCATAAGTGAAATATTGATTTACAGTCAAGATTATATATAACACTGATTTCGATCTCATACTCCAGCAGGTGATGAGTATACCAGCTTACATGGAAGGTAGTATATGGAAGTATTGAAAGAAATATCAGGATGGGTCAGTATTTCGGATTTCCTTCCGGAAGAGGTTCCCGATGAAGCGATCGACCGCATCATCAGCGCTGCCCGAAGGGCCCCTTCAGCCAAGAACCGTCAACCGTGGCGGCTGGTAGTGGTGAAGGCTCCGAAAGTGCGGGCAAAGATCCATGAAGCTGCCTATCTGCAGGAACATGTGGGCAAGGCTCCGGTTATCATTGCCGCCTGCACAACCAATATTGATTATCGTATGCCGAACGGCCAGCTTTCCTATCCCATCGACATTGGTATCGCCGTTTCCTTCATGCTGATTCAGAGCAGGGCCGAAGACCTGGGAGCTCATGTGGTCACCACTTTCGATGAGGACCGGGTGAAGCAGATCCTCACCGTTCCGTATCAGATGAAGGTTGTAGCCCTGATGCTGCTCGGATATCCGGCCAGTACTCCCCTACAGCCGGAACGGCGGCCCCTCAACCAGCTGGTTGCCTTCGATCACTGGTGATATTCCTGCGGTAACGGAACTGCCGCCCGCTTCCCGGTGCAGAATTATCAGGTTCGCGTATAGTGGAGGGAATTCCTCCGCTCGAAGCGCTTCAGGCCGAGCGAGATCAGCCGCTCGATGAGATCGCTGTAGGCCAGTCCGTCATATTCACACAGTTTCGGGAACATGCTGATGTGGGTAAATCCCGGAATGGTATTGATCTCATTCAGCAGGACCTGTCCATTCGTATCTATGAAGAAGTCGATCCGTGAAAAACCTTCGGCGTCGACGGAACGGTATGCCTCCACGGCAAGCTGCCGTACCGCCTCGGTGGTCGCCGTGTCAAGTGGAGCGGGTATCCTGAGCTCCGCCCCGTCGGGATCGAGATACTTGGCCTCGTAGTCGTAGAAATCGTGGCTCGGTACGATTTCTCCCACCGCGAACGGTACCGGCTGTTCATTTCCGACTACCGAACATTCAACCTCTCTTCCGGAGATCTCCGGCTCGATCAGTACTTTCGTGTCGAACCTGAAGGCGGTGTCGAGGGCCGTTTCGAGATGGGCCCGGTTCTCCGCCCGGGTTACTCCGACGGATGAGCCTGATCGGGCCGGTTTAACGAAGAGTGGATAGCTGAATTTTTCCAGCGCCCGTTTTTCGATGAGGTCCGGACCGTCTTTGGCGCGGAACTCGAGGACTTCCGCCTGAACGAAGGGAATCGTCGGCAGGCCGTCTTGCATCCACACCCGTTTCATGATGGCTTTGTCCATTCCGACCGCACTCCCGAGTACGCCGGCCCCCACGTAGGGAATATTGGCGATTTCGAGCAGGCCCTGGACCGTACCGTCTTCTCCGAAGGTGCCGTGAAGAACGGGGAAAACGATCTCCAGACCGAGATTTTTTCCCTTCACGGAAAGACCGAGGCCCGGCTCAACCGAGACTGTCATGGAATCCGCCTTGTTCAGTACGAGCTGTTTGCCATGCTCATCGAGCTGGGGGTCCTTCTGCGCACCGTCGAAGGGTCCGTTCTGCAGATACCATCGTCCGTCGTAATCGATGCCGATCAGAACAGGTTCGAATCGGGAGTTGTCTAAATGAGTGTAGACGGAAGCCGCCGAGACCAGCGATACCTCGTGTTCACCCGATCTGCCTCCAAACAATATACCAACTCGTGTCTTCCTCATAAGTGTACCTCCCGGTTATATTTGATAGCCCGATTCCCGCAGGGCCTTGATCGCTTCCTGTTCTTCGTCCCAAGGGACAGGGCCGTCGGCATAGATGATCGAACCCTCGTGTCCCTTGCCGAGCAGAATGACCAGGTCATCTTTCCCGGCCATGGAGAAGGCCGTCCGAATGGCAGCAGGACGGTCTTCGATGAGCAGGAGATTTTTCCCGCGCTCCATTCCCCTGCAGCCCTCTGCAATGTCCTCCAGGATCTGCAGCGGCTCTTCTCCTCTGGGATCCTCGTCGGCGAGTATTATTATATCACAGAATTCAGATGCGATTTTGCCCTGTATGCTTCGCTTATCAATGTCCCGCTCACCTGCCGAACCGAAGACCGCGATGAGCTTCCCTTCTACCTGACTCCGGAGGGAAGGAAAAAGCTTCCGGAAAGATCCGGGGGTGTGAGCATAGTCAACGATGACCTGGAATGGCTGGCCCTGCTGGACCGGAACCATCCGCCCCCTGATCGCCTCGAGATCCCCGACGAAGGGGAGGTAGGTCGCTAAGTCCTCTCCGGGCCGGGAAGAGACGGCGAGAAGTGCTGCCAGGCAGTTCTCAACATTGAAACGCCCGGTGAGAGGCAGTGTAAGTTCAGATCGTTCTCCGGCGTGCACCAGGGTGAACTCCTGTCCTCCGCTCTTTTCTCCTGTGAGAGGTCTTATATCGGCGGCGTACAAATCGGCACTGCCGTCAGTCAGACTGTAGGTGAAGACCGGACATTCAGCTGCCTGTTCGAATGCATTCCGGCGGGGCTCATCGAGATTGACTACCGCACAGCCTCCTTCGGCCGGAAGGGCCCGAAAGAGGTTGGCCTTGTCGTCGATGTACTGTTCGAGGGTCTTGTGGAAATCGAGGTGTTCGTGGCTGATGTTCGTCAGCACTCCTGTATCGAAACGGACGTCCCCCAGCCGGTTATTTCGGGGGGAAAGGCCATGGCTGGTCGCCTCCACGACGGCGTGTGTACAGCCGTTGTTACGCATCTGCCAGAGGAGACGATGGATCTCCGTTGCCTCCGGGGTGGACTGCCGCAGGTAGTTTTTCGAAGAGCTGCTTCCCAGATCGAACTGTACGGTTGTGAGAAGTCCTGTTTTTTTACCGCTCTTCCGCAGCAGCTGCTGTATGAAGTAGCTGGTGGTGCTCTTGCCGTCGGTGCCGGTAACGCCGATGACCACCATTTCCAGCGAGGGATGTCCGTAATAATCCGCCGCAATCGGTGACATGACCGTCCGGCTGTCGGCGACCCGTACGTAACTGATGCGGGGATCGATGATCTCCGGAATTTCCATGCAGACCACAGCCGCAGCGCCCTTCCCGATCGCCTGGCCGATGAATCGGTGGCCGTCCACATGCAGCCCCTTCAGCGCGAAGAAAAGACTTCCCTCCGTCACTTCCCTGCTGTCGTATGCGAGGGACGTAATAAACGGATCGGCAGGACCGGTGCGGCCTTCTTGAAAGGCAGGCTGTACAATTTCTTCGATATTGATTTTTGACAGCAAAGCTGATAGTCTCATTCCGGTCATGCCGGAATGGTATCAGGCCCATCAGCTTTCGACAAGTGACAGGGCTTTTGTTTCTACCGATTACCTCACACGTCAACTCATCGCCTACATCGGCAACAAACGTCGAATACTCGGCTTTCTCTACAGGATCTTCAGGACCCTCGGGGAACGGCATCGATTAACCGGTTTCGTCGATCCCTTTGCCGGCTCCGGCGCCGTTGCGCGACTGGCCCGTCAAATGGGGATGGAAGTATCTGCAAACGACTGGGAAGAGTATTCCAGGGTCATCAACAGCGCCTATCTGACAAACCGTCCCGGCGACATGGAAGATCTTTTTCAGGACCGGGGAGGGCTGGGGAAGGTACTCGACACCCTGAATGCCCTTGAAGGACCGCCGAAGTTTCCGTACATCAGTTCTCACTATGCCCCGAGGGATACGTCCGCCGCCGACTATCGGACCGAGAGGCTCTTCTACACCAGGGAGAACGCCCTCTACATCGATCGGGTCAGGGAAAGAATCGATGAGTGGTATCCGGAAGAGGCAGCGTACCGGTCAGCAGATCGGCCAGCGGCGGGACATCAGTATATCGGGGCCGGCGTGTCCGCTGAGAGTCGCTGCAGTCGGGCCCGTGATATTCTTCTTTCCCTGCTTTTGTACGAAGCGGCGACCCACGTGAATACCTCGGGTGTCTTCAAGGCCTACCACAAAGGTTTCGGTGGTCACGGACGCGACGCTCTGTCCCGAATCATGGCTCCGATGCGCCTCGAATACCCGGTGCTGCATTCTTCCGGGTCGGCGGCAGAGGTGGAGAAGATGGATGCCGCCGCATTTCTTGCAGGACGTTCAGCCGATCTCTGTTATCTGGACCCCCCCTATACCATCCACCAGTACGGCAGCAACTACCACCTTCTGAATACCATTGCCCTGTGGGACTATCTTCCGGTGGACGACCGGATCGGCCCGGACGGAAGGCTTCTGCGTAAAGGCGGCATTCGGGAGGACTGGATAGATACCCGTTCTGACTTCTGCTATGCCCGAACGGCTCCGGCGGCACTCGCGGAAGTGATGCAGGCTGTTGATGCCCGATATGTTGTACTGAGTTACAACAGCGAAGGGGTCATAACTATCGAAGAGCTGCTCGATATTCTGTCCGGCTTCGGCAGAATCGAAATCAACAGTCTGGAGTACATCACGTTCCGGGGTGGCCGGCAGAGCATACAGCGGAGGACCCATAACACGGAGTTCCAGATTGTGGTGGAGCGGACTGCTGCATGGGGAAAGGAAAAGAAAATCTTCAGTGAGAACGTGAATGCCCATGATAGCGTTGTTACAATACAGGAGAATATGCAGCCCATACTGCTTGCCTTCCGGATCCAATCGCTGTTGAGAGGCGCCTTCGTGCCGCAGCGGCTGCAAGCCGGATTTCCCGCGAAGGATATGCATCCTCAAGCTTCGGACCATTCGCCCGCATGTCAGATCAGTCTGACCGGTTACGGCGGGGGCACCGACCTTCGTACCGAACAGTTTTACCGTTTCCTGGATGTTCCATCAATATCCGAGCTGAAGGAGATTCCCCCTGCCGAACTTCAGACCATCTGCAGCCGGCTCCAGGAATCGGTCTGCGCGGACCGGCAGGAAGAGCTGCAGGTATTACTGGATATTCTTCTTGAGTGTACAGATCCACGCAGGAGGGACCTCTACCAGAGACGCATACTGCATGTCCTGAAAAAATTCACCCACAAGAAGTACCTTCGGCAGTGGACGGCAGAGATGACGCGGCTCGAAGAGTATGTTGAGCAGCGGAACGGAGAGCTCGAGATTCTGCGGAAGGGACTGGCGGATCTTCGGGTGTTGGCCCGCAGACGTCTCGAGGGATAGGGAGTGTCCCCGAAACGGTACCTTTTCCCGCGGCGGGGGGAAAAAAGAGAGGGGATAAGCACGAGAGGGGACAAAAAAAACGGCCGCGTATGATACGCGGCCGTCGGTTTTTATCTGCTGTGAATGGACTATTCTCCCTCTTCGTTGTAGAGGTACTTGAAGTAGTCCATATCGGTGGTGAGGGTCTTCCTGAACTTCGGCATGGTTTTGCGGTAGGATTCAATAGATCTCCAGAAGCTGAAGAACTCAGGGTCCTGCTCATATGCCTGGGCGTATATCTCGGCCGCCTGGGCGTCCGCAGTTCCGCGGATAGTCTCGGATTCCCGGTAGGCCTCTGAAAGGACGGTCTTCCGTTCGTTCTCGAGCTTACCAAGCCATTCCGCCTTCTTTCCTTCACCATAAGAGCGGTAAGCCTCTGCAATCTGGTTCCTTTCCTTGATCATGCGGTTGTAGACACTTTCGGTGAGATCGTCTGAATAGCGGATCTGCCGGATGATGATATCGATCAGTTCGATCCCGTAGTCGGGGGTCAGTCCCGAAGCGATGTCGTACATCTCGTCGGAGAGGGCGCTTCGTCCACGGGACACCGTTTCATAGGTGGTGGTAGTGTAGGTCAGCTTGCGCAGTTCCTCCACGTCGACCTCCTCATCCTCCTGCTGAAGAATTTCCGGCTGGCTGCTTATTTCGTTGATGATGTTAGAGCTCCGGACTGCTTCCCTCAGATTGTTGCTGGTGATGACCGTACGAATGGTGGAGTCGATTACATCGTCCAGACGCGCCCATCCCTGTTCAAGTGTCGTAACCGCTTCGTAGAACTTCTGGGGATCGCTGATCTTCCACCGGGCTGTAGCATCCACCCAGATGAACTGATTCTCCGCGGTGGGAATACGCTGGGCGTCTCCGTCCCAGCTCAGGATTTTCTTCGAGTAGCGAACAACATTATCGATCACCGGCAGCTTGAATTTCAGGCCCGGTTCGGTGTTCGTGGACACGATTTTCCCGAACCGTGTTACTACCGCCTGCTGACCTTGTTCAACTATATAGAACGGTCCCAGTGCAACGAAAATAACAAACAGTACCGCGATGACTACAAGGGTTGTAATTAATTTTTTCATTGTGCACCTCCGGTACTCTGAGGACTCTGATTCTGCAGGGTCTTGAGGGGTATGAAGTTCTCCAGACCTCTGTCGATCAGATCGGTAGCCTCTTCTTCACCGAATATATCTTCGAGGGTTTCGATGTAGAGACGGGTGCGGGTCACTTCCGGACTCTCATCATATTTTTCAAGTACCGAAACGAACCGAGCCACGTCGCCTTCGGAGGTATTCACACGTTCGGCGGCGTATCCCTGGGCTTCCTGAATGAGCTGCTGGGCCTGTCCGCGTGCTTTGGGGATCTGCTGGTTGTACTGTTCTTTCCCTTCGTTGATCAGGCGGTTCATATCCTGTACCGCCTTGTTGACATCCTCGAAGGCGTCCTGCACTTCGCCCTTGGGCGGCACGATGTTTCTCAGTTTGACCGTGGTTACCAGAACTCCCATATCGTAGGAGTTGAAGGTTGCCTGCATCTTTTCCTGGCCCTGCTGCTCGATGCTGCTCCGTTCGGAACCGATAACGTCCAGAATCGCCCGGTCGCCGACCAGCTGATTGATGACTGACTGACTGATGTCTCTGAGAGTCTGCTGGCGGTATTCGACGTTGAACAGCCATTTGACAGGATCATTGATCCGGTACTGAATAATCCACTCGACATCGACGATATTGAGATCGCCGGTGAGCATTATTGATTCTTCGGGGAAATCACCACCGGAGTAGGTGGTGTTTATGCCGGCACTCTGGGTGCGGAACCCGAATTCCATCTTCTGTATCTGCTGGGTAGGTACATTGTAGTTCTTCTCGATCCCGAGGGGCATCTTGAATTGAAGCCCGGGACCGACGATACGATTTACCTTCCCGAATAAAAGCACCACAGCCTGCTCGGTCTGATCAACAACGAAAAAGCTCGTCATGACAACGGCAATCAACGCAACGATGATCACCAGTGTCACCAAATATTTCGGCTTGATCGAAAATTGAGGACGCCGTGGTGAAATGTCTCTTTCGGACATAACTGCTCCTTTCTTTGTATAGTACTCTTGAATTTAGGGTACCTAGACCAGCATCTGTAGTCAAGTTTATTCGTTTGAGGGGCTTCATTTTATTGACTGTTTACAAAATTGTGATAAAATATATTAAAAAATTGGAAGCACCATTTCAGGAGATTCAACGTGGAGAGACATGGGTTTAAGGGAAAACTCACGGAAGAAGACCGTGCCATTCTCAAGAATACTGCTATTATTGCCACCGGTATAGCCCGGCAGTTCGGCGAATACTGTGAGGTCGTGGTGCATTCTCTGGAGGATATCGAGAAGTCCATCGTTGCGATCGAAAACGGGCAGGTCACTGGACGTTCCATCGGAGGACCGATGACCGATTTTGCACTCAGTATCCTGGAAAAGTGCGATCAGGATTCAGGTGATGTCTTTGGTCCCTATTACACCAGGTCTGAAGGGGGACATTCACTCAAATCGACGACGACCCTCATCAAGAACACCGGCGGCAGGCCGATCGGTTTTCTCTGCATGAATTTCGACACGTCAGCGCCCTTCGGCGCACTGATGGAGAGCCTTCTGCCGGCGCTTTCGGGGAACCAGACCGTATCGGAGCATTTCCCGCTTACCGCGAAGGACCTGGTGGATGCCTCATACTCTGAGATCATTGAGGAGATGAACCGAATGACCGGCATATCTCCCACCCAGAAGAACAAGATGGTTGTCGAGGAGCTCTACAAGCGGGGTATTTTTCACATCAAGAACGGCATAGATATCGTCGCCGACAAGCTCGGAATTTCCCGGTACACCATTTACAACTACATCAGGGAGGTCAAAACCTCCCTCGGTGAGAATGATATTGATAAACTTTACTCGTAAATCAGGAGGAAGCAATGGAACGTAAAGTAATTCACACGGACAAGGCGCCGGCTGCAGTCGGTCCTTATTCACAGGCGGTCGTCTGGGGAGACACGGTGTACGTGTCAGGGCAGATACCGCTTGACCCGGCCCGGGGGAAGATCGTAGCAGAATCCATCGAAGACCAGACCCGGCAGTCGATGGAAAATCTCAAGGTTATCCTCGAGGAGGCGGGAACTTCGCTGGACAAATTATTGAAAGTGACGATTTTCCTGCAGGATATGGGGAATTTCGCCAAGGTTAACGAAGTGTACGGAAGCTATTTTACCGGAAATTACCCGGCACGTTGTGCCTATGAAGTGGCAAAACTACCCCTTGGTGCGGATATCGAAATAGACGGTATCGCGGCACTGTAATGCAAGAACTACTACATGTAATGGAGGAAAGAGAATGAAATCAATGAAGGAACTTGGTGTTCCCGTACCGGTCCACAAATCCTACGTAATCCGGCCCCTGAAGGATGTCACCCTCGAACAGCGCGAACGGGCGCTCCGGGAGACTGAATACAACATGTTTTCATTTCCCGCGGACCTGCTGCTGGTCGATTATCTGTCGGACAGCGGTTCCACCGCGATGAGCGATCTGCAATGGGCGGCTCTTATGCACGGAGATGAATCCTACGGACGCAACAAAGGCTACTACGTGCTCCTCGACACCATCCGCGATACCTTCGAGCGCGGCGACAAGCCCCGCGAGGCTATTCAGCTGATCATGTCGGGTGAAAAAGATGTCGAAAAGCTCATGGACCAGTTATACCTCACCAAAGACGAGGGCGGATTCGTCAACGGCGGACCGAACCAGCTATCTCGGCCGAACGCATTCATCACTCCCCAGGGAAGGGCGGCGGAGCACCTCCTCTTTTCCACTTTGCGGGAAGTACTCGACGAGATGAATGGACCCGGCAAGCCCTATTGGATTCCCAACAACGGTCATTTCGACACAACCGGCGCCAACATCGCCGACAATGGTATTGAACCAGTCAACCTCTTCAAGGGGAACGTACTGGGTGAATTCCCGTGGGAGAAGATGGACAGTGAGAATCCCTTCAAGGGAGATATGGACACCGAACGGCTCGAAGCCTTTCTCAAGGAGAAAGGGCGGGAAAATGTTCCCGTCATCTACCTGACGATCACCAACAACACCGTTGCCGGTCAGCCGGTGAGCATGAAGAACATAAAAGCGGTACACGATATCGCCAAGAAGTACGAAGTTCCCCTCTTCTTCGATGCCTGCCGTTTTGCAGAAAATGCGGCTTTCATCAAGCAGTTCGAGAAGGGATTCGAAAAGCGCTCAGTCCGCAGTATCGTGCAGGAGATGTTCTCCTATGCCGACGGATTCAGCGTCAGCCTCAAGAAGGACGGTCTGTCCAACATCGGCGGCGGTCTCTTCATCCGGGACAAGGGCGATTTCGTGAAGCGCTTCTCCACCAAAGACCAGGATGTTGGCGTACGGCTCAAAGAGAAGCAGATCATCTGGTTCGGCAACGATTCCTACGGCGCTCTGAGCGGACGCGATATCATGGCACTGGCAGTGGGACTCCACGAAGTCGTGGATGAGTCCTATCTGTTCGGCCGCATCGGACAGACCCGGCAGCTGGCCAGGGAACTGGCAAAGAACGGCGTACCGGTCGTACTGCCCGCCGGCGGTCACGCTATCTACATCGACATGAACCGGTTTTTCGAAGGAATCGACATGAAGATCGACGACTTCGGCGGAGTCGGATTCACCATCGAGCTGGTACGAAACTACGGTATCCGTGCCTGTGAGCTCGGTCCCTTTGCCTTCGAGTGGGACCAGAAGAATGAAGAGCAGCGCAAGGGCATTCTGAACCTGGTGCGATTCGCCATTCCGAGAAACGCATACAGCAGGGAACACATCGATTACACCGTTGCAGCAGTAACCGAACTCTACAGGAACCGGGAGAACATCCCCAAGGTACGTATTACCAGAGGGGCTGAGCTGAGTCTGCGGCACTTTCAGACAGGGCTCAAACCTGAATACAAATAAATAAAAAAAAACAGAGCGGCCGGCCGCCTCAGACAGGTCGGCCGCCATCTGTCTCAGACAGCAAAGCGGCCGGCGGGGAAATTGACTTCCACGCCGGCTTTTTGTATTGACAGTTCCGGGTGAACAGGTTTGGATGAGGAAGATGAATAAGAAGACCGGAGAGCCTATGCAGGATAGACCAAACCGACCCGGCGGAGCCGGCGCCACTCATGCGGATTTTTTCAATATAGAGAACCTGAAGCCGCCGGAAAAACCGCCGCAGCGTTCCTTCATTCCCTTCGAAGCGGGGGATGAAGAAGGCGGAGAGGAGTCCTTACTCACCTGCGCAGACGGCCGTACATGGAAACTCTCACTGGGTCCGTACTGCGAAGGGGTGTGGAGAATTCGGCTGGCAGGCGCCATGCCTGCGGATGACGGGACATCGCAGGGTTCCCGTCACATTCCGTCATCCTGGGCGGTGCTGCCGCCGGACGACATAGATGCCGGGATGCCGGCTTATGAAGGAGCCGCGCCGATTCTGGACGGTACGGAGGTGAGGAGCGGGAACTGCTTCATCGGGGACTGGAAATACAGCGAGAGCGCCCTTCGCTTTTCTATGAGAATACGGACCGGGAGCCGCCGGGCTTCCGGAAATATGAGAGTCTTCGGTCTCGGTGAAAAAATGGGGCTCCTGGAACGTTCCGGCAGGGTATGGGAAATGTGGAACACCGATGAGCCGGTACAGACACCGACACAGGACCCTCTGTACGTATCGATTCCGTTCGTCCTCTGCAGGATGGACATGCAGTGGTTCGGCCTCTTCGTCGACAATCCGGCCCGGCAGTACTGGGATACCCGTGACTGTGAACGGGGGAAGATAACTGTGGATGCGGAGGACGGTTATCTTGACATCTACCTGGTCAGGGGGGACGGTCCGCGGGAGATCGTCCGGAGGTATACCGCTCTGACGGGATTGCCCCCTCTGCCGCCGTTGTGGAGTCTCGGTTACCACCAGAGCCGCTACAGCTACATGAATCAACAGGAAGTCGTCGATACCGCGGCCCAGTTCCGCGCCAATGATCTGCCGGCCGATGTCATCCATCTGGACATCGACTACATGGATGGATACAGGGTTTTTACCTGGGATCCCGAGAGGTTCCCCGAACCTGAGACCATGTGCCGGGAGCTCCACGCCATGGGGTTCAGAGTCGTGACGATCGTCGATCCCGGCGTCAAGTGCGATCGGGACTATTCCGTGTACAGTGAAGGTGAAAAAAAGGGCTTTTTCTGCCTCCTGCCGGACGGGACCGTCTACAGGGGTTCGGTCTGGCCGGGCACGGCGTCTTTTCCCGATTTTTCCAGAAAGGATGTACGGACCTGGTGGGCGGAGCAGCACGTTGAGCTCTTCAGTGCGGGGGTAGCCGGCATATGGAACGATATGAACGAGCCGGCCGATTTCACCGGCAATCCCGTCTACCGGCCTGATTTCACCGTTCCCGACGAACTGCAGGTGCAGAATGAAGGGGAGCCGGGAGACTTCCGGCGCTTTCACAACCTCTACGGAAGCGCCATGAACGCCGCCGCGCGGGAGGCCTTCGAGATCCATCGGCCGGAGGAACGGGGTTTTATTATCTCCAGGGCCGGATATGCGGGGGTACAGCGTTTCGCCGGGATTTGGACCGGCGATAATACGAGCTGGTGGGAGCACCTGGCGGCTGAAATACCTATGATTCTGAACCTCGGTATTTCGGGAATTGCCCTGACCGGAGCTGATGTCGGCGGCTTTCAGGAGGATGCCTCAGCCCAGCTCTACGCGCGCTGGTTTGCCTTCGGTGCTTTCACGCCTTATTTCCGGAACCATACGGAGAAAGGGACCGCGGCCCACGAACCCTGGACCTTCGGTGCGCAGACCCTGGAGATCGCACGGCACTACCTGCGGCTGCGCTACGCACTGCTTCCGTATCTCTACACTGCATTCTACCAGGCGTCGTCCGCCGGGGAGCCGGTGGTCAAGCCGCTCTTATTTGAGTGGCCGGATGATCAACGGCTGGAGACTATGGATAACCAGTATCTCTTCGGTGATGCTTTCATGGTCGCCCCGGTGGTCCGTCCCAATAAAATCCGTCGTGACGTGTATCTTCCGGAAGGCAGGTGGTACGGCTTCTGGGATGATACCGTGGAAGAGGGTGAGACTGATCTCCTGGCACCTGCGCCGATCACCCGTCTGCCGCTGTGGGTCAGGGGAGGGTCGATTATTCCCCATGAAGAGCCCCGTCTGCACACCGATGAGGCGAGGAGCAGCGTACTTCTGGTCGATATATATCCGGACAGTACCGGCGCGGCGGAGGGCCTCTTATACGCGGATGACGAGGAGGGCTGGGAATACCGGAGCGGTGTATACTGCCTGCTGCGGTTCTCATACAGCATGAACACACTCACCATCGAAATGAAGCACCGGGGATTTCATCCGCAGTGGGACACCCTGGAAGTACATCTCCACAGGGGATCGCACAGGCGGCCTGAGAACGGCAGCTCCCGCTCGGGGTTCACAGCTGATCCCCTGAGACTCGATCCCGACCGTATGGAGCTGCCGCGGCCCTTTGCCGGAGGCGGAGCAGGAGTAAGCACGTTCTCGTACCCCTTCAAGGCGGGTTCGATGCGGCTCGACTAAGGGTGTAGTTTCCGCGGCAGCCATTCAGTTTCAGCGTTACTTGACATAAGTACGGGCGAAAACCTATAGTCTAAAGTTATGAAAAAGAGACGACTCATCACTTCAGCCCTGCCCTATGTGAACAACATTCCTCATCTGGGCAATCTTATACAGGTCCTTTCTGCGGATGTATTTGCCCGATTCTGCCGCAGCAACGGATACGAAACCCTCTACATCTGCGGTACAGACGAATACGGAACGGCCACCGAGACCAAGGCCCTCGAGGAGGGTGTTTCCCCCAAGGAGCTGTGCGACCGGTATTTTGTGGTACATGATGACATCTACCGCTGGTTCGGTATCAATTTCGATCATTTCGGCCGTACATCACGGCCCAAACAGACCGAGATCGTACAGTACCTTTTCAAGAAGGTGGATGAACACGGTTATATATCCGAGAACACCATCGAGCAGCTCTATTGCGAGAACTGCCAGCGGTACCTTGCGGACCGCTACGTGCGCGGCACCTGTCCCCACTGCGGGTATGAAGATGCCAGGGGCGACCAGTGTGAGAACTGCGGCAAACTGCTCGATCCGACCGATCTCATCGATCCCCGCTGCGGCGTCTGTGACAGCACCCCTGTTGTCCGCGAGACCAGTCATCTCTATATCAACCTGCCTGAACTCCTGCCGAAGCTGCAGGAGTGGATGGACAAGGCATCGGTGGAAGGTTTCTGGGCCAGGAACGCCATCCAGATGACCAAGAGCTGGATCCGCGACGGACTGAAGGAACGGGCTATTACCCGGGACCTCAAGTGGGGTATACCGGTCCCGAAGGAGGGGTACGAGGACAAGGTCTTCTACGTCTGGTTCGACGCCCCCATCGGCTACATCTCGATAACCGCCGATCTGACCGATGAGTGGGAGTCCTGGTGGAAAAATCCCGACCAGGTCGAGTTGTACCAGTTCATCGGCAAGGACAATATTCCCTTTCACACGGTCATCTTCCCCTGCACATTGCTGGCTTCGGGGGACAACTGGACCATGCTCCACCATATGTCGTCCACCGAGTATCTCAACTACGAAAGCGGTAAATTCTCCAAGAGCAAGGGAGTCGGTGTATTCGGCAACGACGCCAAGGACACCGGCATTCCTGCGGATGTCTGGCGTTTCTATATCTTTTACAACCGGCCTGAAAAATCGGACGCCGTCTTCACCTGGGACGACTTTCAGGAGAAGGTCAACGGAGAGCTGATCGGCAACCTTTCCAATCTCGTGAACCGGACCCTGACCTTTGTGGTACGCTTTTTTGATGGAAAAATTCCCGAATTTTCACCTGACCAGGCCTTTGTCGAAGAGGTGAAGCGGCAGGAAGCGGAGATTACCGAAGCTCTCGAGCACGCGGACCTGCGGGACGGCTTCAGACGGATCTTCGCCCTCGCATCCTACGGAAACCGTGAATTCCAGGCCGGCGAACCCTGGAGGACCCGCACATCGGACCCCGCAGCGGCGGAAAAGCTGATCGCTCAGCTGACGTACCTCGTCCGGGACCTGGCAATCATGATCGAACCCTACATTCCCGACACTTCGGACCGTATACTCGGGTTCCTTGGACAGCAGGGCAGCACCTGGGAGAGGCTCGGTCAGTTCAGCGGACTCACAACTGTGAATGCTCCGCAGATTCTCTTCGAAAAGCTCGAGGACAGTCAGATCGGTGAGCTGCGGGAACGTTTTTCCGGGAGTCAGGCCGAACGTCTTCAAAAAGCGAAGGAGAAGGAAGCTATGGACGAAAAAAAAAAGGTAGAAGAAGAGCAAGTGAGTATCGAAGACAAGTTTACCTCCTCGGTGGATCTGCGGATAGCACGGATCACCGAAATCGAACGTCATCCCGAGGCGGATAAGCTGTATATAGAGACCATCGACGCAGGCGATCCCGAGACCCGGACCATCGTTTCCGGACTGGTGCCCTACTACGAGGAGGAAGAGCTCCTGGGGAAAAACATCATCCTCGTCTACAACCTGAAGCCCGCCAAGCTCAGAGGGGTGAAAAGTAACGGTATGCTCCTCGCTGCCGAGAAGGAGGGGGATGAGAACCGTGAGACCGTCGAGGTCCTCTTCGTGGACGACGTCGAACCCGGCGCACGGCTCAGCCTTGAAGGCAGGGACCTCCCTGAGGAACCGCTGAAGAGGCTCAAGATCGATCAGTTCTTCGACATACCGATCACGGTAAAGGACAACACGGTGATGGTCGGCGACGCTGCGCTGACGGTTGCCGGCAGGAAAGTCACTACATCGCAGGTCAAGCAGGGAAAGGTCGGGTAAAACCAGCGCATGCCGCTTCTGACACCGATCACCTTTCAACAGCTGCCGTCCGGTTCCAACCTGCTTCAGTCTCCGTTCTGGGGTCTGTTCAAGTCACGGTTCGGTTGGCGGCCTCACGCATTCCTCGCCGGAGGAATCCCTCTCCTTCTGATGGAGAAGGACCTCCCCGGCGGATACACCCTTCTGTACACACCGCACCCCTTCGACACTGCCGGAGCTGAAATCCGCCTGCGGTGGGATGAGCTGTGCGCAGAGCTGACGGATTTTTTCCAGGGGAGAAGGCTCTGCATACGCTTCGATTTCCCGTGGGAGATCGGGAATGACGATGCCGGGGAGAAACTGGCGGAGTGGGACCTGCACGGTCTTAAGAGGGCGGTGATGGATGTCCAGCCTCCGAGTACGGTGGTGATACCCCTGGAGGGCACGGCGGATGATCAGCTCGGTGCTATGAAGAGCAAGACCCGCTACAACATCCGGCTCTCCGCCCGCAAGGGAGTGACGACGCAGCTGGAGGACCCCTGTTTTGTCGATACATGGTACGATCTCTATTGCGAGACCGCGGAGAGAGACCGTATCTCCATACACTCGAAGGATTACTACCGGCAGCTGTTCACGACGGCGCAAGACATGCGGTCGGGCCTCTTGCCGGGCCCTGGTTCGGGCTCAGATTCGATTCCGGGTTCGGAGTCGGTCCCGGCTCAAGGACCAGATACCGCCCCTCCGGCACTGCGAATCATTTCCGCCCGTCATGAAGGCGAACTGCTGGCCGCGGTGATTATCTCGATGTACGGGGGCCGGGCGACCTACATGTACGGGGCATCATCCAATCAGAAGCGCAACCTGATGGCCTCCTACGCTGTACAGTGGGCGGCCATACAGATGGCCAGGGACGAAGGCTGCACATCCTACGACCTGTTCGGCATCCCCCCTGCGGATGATCCCGAACATCCGATGCACGGGCTCTACCGCTTCAAGACGGGATTCGGCGGGCACATCCTTCACCGGGCCGGCGCCTGGGACCTCCCTCTCAATCGCGCGGTGTATGCACTTTACCGGCAGGTCGAACATGCCCGTTACTACTACTTCAAGAAACTGAAAAAGAGATAGGCGGAAATCTTCTATACGCTGACGAAGGAAGGCCGGCGGGAATCGCGGGTGTTCGATATACCGGCTTCGCTCTCAAGCCGGATCATCCCAGCCCGGACACGATCTCCTTGAACTGCCGTCCCCGGTCGAATTCATTGAGGAACATCCCGAATGAGGTACTCCCGGGGGAAAAGAGGACCGTGTCTCCGGCTGCGGCGGCGGCAGCAGCCGATTCCACGGCATCCTGCAGGCTGTCGAAGGGGCCGCTGAAAGGTATCCTTTCCCGCCGGAGGATTTCGATCATCCGGTCGGTGGCGCTGCCGGCAAGCAGATGGATGCCGGCGGGTTCACCTGCTATTTCCGTGAAGGCGTCGAAGCTCAGCTTCTTGTCGGTTCCGCCGGTGATCAGGTGTATCCGTCCTTCCAGGCTGCGCACCGCCGCCGCGGTGGCTTCGGGAATCGTTGCGGCGCTGTCGTTGTACCAGCGGACTCCGGCAACCGTCCGCACCAGTTCGAGCCGGTGTTCGATGCCGGAGAATTTTCCCGCTGTCTCTCTGATGAGAGCCGGATCGATGCCGATGAGACGGGCCATCATACCGGCTGCCAGGAGATTGAGACGGTTGTGGATCCCCGGCAGACTGGTCTCCGCCGGCACTATTTCATCGTCGTATCCGGACGTGCGTATGTACCCGTTCTTCCCGCGGAAAAAAGCCCCCTCGAGCTTTGCCGGAAGCTCATGAGCGCTGAAGTACAGCAGTCGGCCGCCGGTTTTAGCCGACAGCGAGTCCCGGTACGCATCGTCGTATGGGCAGATACTGAAGGCGGAGGGGCCCTGTCCGGCGAAGATCCTCTTTTTATCTTCGATATATTCATCCATGCTGGAGTAGGCGTTCTGGTGGTCGGCCATAATATTGGTGATAAGGGCAATGTGCGGGGTCAGCAGGGAGATGGGTTCGATGTCGGCCAGCTGCCACGAGGAGAGTTCCAGAACGACCGGGCTCGGCGAAGCTTTGGAACACTCCCCGGCGAAGGAGAGGGGGGAGATGGTGATGTTTCCGCCCAACAGAGCGTCAGGATAGGCGGGTTTAACGATGGCGTGAAGCGCGGAGACGGTGGTGGACTTTCCCTTGCTGCCGGTAACCGCGAGGACCGGCCTCCGGTTCAGGCGCAGAAAGAGGGTGAGATCGGTTTCGACACGCCGGGCCGCTTTGAGGTACGGCGAGTTCCGCCGGACCGCGGGATTCTTGATAACAATGTCTGCCCCGCTGAAGTCTTCCATCTCGTGACGGCCCAGTACATAACGGATCGGCAGATCCCGGAGCTGTTCCATGCTCGGCCGAAGGGTCTTCTCGTCCCGGAGGTCCGTGACCGTGAGTTCGGCGCCCTGACCGGCCAGGAACCGTGCGGTGGCGATACCTCCGCCGTGCAGGCCGAGGCCCATGACGGTTATCTTCATTCCCGAGAGGCTGTTAGTTTCAGAATTCAACCTGGAACTCCTTCATGTCCTGACTGTTCAGATAGACGTTCACCTTGAGAGGATCCCAGATTTCATCCCATCGGGGGGGAACCTTTTTCTTCAAATCGATGAAGAGCGGAAGGCTCTCGGAGAAGTCATCGTGTGAAAGTACCTTCTGGATGCTGTCGAAATACGGATTGAGAAAGGCTCGGGCCTGGTAGAGTATCTTCAGGTGGCGTTTGCGGCCTTCGGGAGAGAAGTCCAGGACTGAATGGCAGATAGTCTGATATTTGCAGGTGAACGGGTAGTAGGGGTAACTGCGCTTGTTGCGAGTCATGAAGAGCTTGGAAAAAAATTTGGTCAATTCCCGGTCGATCCAGATACCCTGTACGAAGTATCCCTTGCCGCTTTCACCAACCCAGGTGTCCGCAAGGTGCTGTTCGATGAAGAAGGAGTGGACCTGCCGGTTCTCCTCGCCAATGGACGCGAGGGGTATGATGTCGTTCTCCAGGAAGAGACTGGAGGTGGAAAAAGTGTGGGTGGCGTCGTTCCCTCCTTTCTCCAATATGGTGCCGAAGTGGGTCCGGAAGTTGAGGTCGACCCGCAGGAGGTAGAGGAACAGCTGTCCATTTATCCGGTAGAGATGGAAAAAGCCGGGCCTCAGTATATCCACGGGATCGAAAAAGTAGGTCAGCTCCTTGAATACATCAGGTACCATCCTGGTGATTGGAGTGAGGAGCTGCAGGAGACTGTTTCGATAGGCGGGCTCGGGTTTGAGCTGGTCGATATCGTGGTGTACCGGCAGATGCGGTACGGTGATGGTCTCCGGGAGCTTGATGAAAAACTCTTCGTTGTAGTTGAAATGAAGCGAGCTCTTAATTGCCGTTGAAGGATTGGCGGGATTCAGAATATTGTTGATTTCTTCATCGGTAGAGTAGAGCCGGATTTCATTTCTCTTCTTTTTCATCTATTTCAATATAGAACGAAGACCTGCAGGTTTCAATAACCCCTTGACGAGGAAGAAGAAAAAGATGCATAATCGCAAAACGCGGGACTTCCGCGTAAAAATGCACTATCCAGTGGTAAACTGATAAATAAATTATAGAAGGAGCGTTGCTGTGCCCTGCGGTAGAAAGAAAAAACGGCATAAAATCGCCACCCACAAGCGCAAAAAGAAACTGAGGAAGAACAGACACAAGAAGAAGTAATCATGAACCACAGTTTTGGGATTCTGCGAGGAAAGTTCGGCATGTTCTCTCTTATATGCCTTCTCACACTCCTTGCGCCTGTACCTTCGGCGAGTGCAGATTCCCTGTGGGATTCAGATTTCGAGGGATATATTGTCGACGGGAGCGGCGTCGAGATCGGCGCTGCTCTCGTCGTGCGTATCACCCCTTCAACCGAACTCACCTTGACATCAGCGTATATTGACTCGAGCGAAGGCCGGTTGAGCTTCAGCGGAGGCGGCGGGAGTGGTCTCCTGGATTTCCTGCCCCAGGCCTCATCTGCAACAAACCGTGAAGTCGAGCAGGAGAGTTCCTACGAACTCGACACTAGTCTCGGTGCGCTTATCTCGGACCGGGATGAGAATGGGCTGTACTATCTCGAAGGTGAACGGAGCCTGTCCATCAACGGCAGCAAAGAAACCCTGCGGGTGAGCGGGTGGTTTTCACCCCGACAGGTCCAGTCCGACGGTTCCATCCAATTCCGCATGCTCCACAGATCCGTTCTGGAGTACACCAGCCCCGGACTCGATCAGGCCGGGGTTCTGAATCCGGAGGACCTGCAGAAAGTGGAAACTCCGCCGTCCCGGCCGGAGACCGCTCAGGAGGGTCCTGAGGGTCCCGAAAGCCCGGAAAGTCCCGAAGGCTCCTCGGTCCCGGCGGATGGCGAAACGTCTGCCGGAACGGCTGAAGAGGCCGCAGACGTGCAGTCCGCCCCCGTTTCTCAGTCCCTTGACGCACCTGCGGAGGGCGCTTCCCGTTACCAGCTCACCGAAGAAAAGCAGAAACAGCTGCTTCTCCGCTTTTTCAACCGCTTCATCACCACGGTCCTCACTGAATAAAATGCATTGTTTTTTCCCCGCAACATTGCTTTTTTAAATTTCTCATATATATTAGAAAGTACGGTATAAGGAAGGTTGTATGAATTCGGAAAGCAAAACCAAGAATCTCCTGGAAAAAATAAAGTCGCCGGAACACCTCAAGCTCATGAAGAAGGAGGATCTTCCCCTCCTGGCGGAGGAGATTCGCAGGCGGATAATCGATGTCGTACTGAAAAACGGAGGACATCTGGCTTCGAACCTGGGGGCCGTGGAGCTGACTCTGGCCCTGCACCGGGTGTTCGAATCACCGGAAGACATGATTTTCTGGGACGTCGGCCACCAGTGCTACACCCACAAGATCATTACCGGCCGGAACGACAGCTTCGATTCTATCCGTCAGAAGGACGGTCTGTCGGGTTTCCCCAAACGGAGTGAAAGTCCTCACGACTTTCTCGAAACGGGGCACGCTGCGACATCAATTTCCGCCGGAATAGGAGCTCTGACCGGCCGGAGGGCGAACGGCGAACGCGGCAAGGTCATCGTGGTGGTGGGCGACGGCGCCCTGACCGGAGGTATGGCATTTGAAGGACTGAATCACGCCGGCCATCTCGGGAAGGACCTGATAATCGTGTACAACGACAACAACATGTCCATCAGCAAGAACGTGGGCGGAATATCCATCAATTCGAACCTCAGCAAGCTGTCCGCATACGTGAGCCGTCTGACAACCACGCGGTTCTACCGTTTTATCCGCGGCAGGCTCGACCGGGGAATTCAGGGGATTCCCATCATGGGCTACAAGCTCTTCGAACTCTTCGTCCGGCTGAAACGTACCGTCAAGGCGGCCCTGCTGAAGGAGACCATCTTCAGCGAATTCGGTTTCGAATACGTGGGTCCCATCGACGGACACTCCATCTCACGTCTCACCGATGTCTTCAACGGGGTCAAAGATCTCGGCAAGCCGGTGGTCGTCCATGTGGTCACGCAGAAGGGGAAGGGCTACGAACAGGCTGAGAACAACCCCTCGCATTACCACGGGGTCTCTCCAATGGTCAACAATGACGGGAAGGTGGAGCGGAAGCCTGCCCTCAGTTTTACCGAATCTTTCTCCCACGCTCTCGTTGAGGAAGCGAAGGACGACCCGAAGATCGTCGCGGTAAGCGCTGCGATGGAAAGCGGGACCGGTTTGAAGTACTTCAGGGACAATTTTCCCACCCGGTTCTACGATGTCGGAATAGCCGAACAGCATGCAGTTACCTTCTCGGCGGGACTGGCGATGGCCGGACTCAAGCCGGTTACGGCGATCTACTCGACATTCATGCAGCGCGCGGTCGACCAGGTTCTGCACGACGTGGCACTGCCAGGTCTGCCGGTGGTATTCGCAATGGACCGGGCCGGTCTGGTACCCGCGGACGGAGAAACGCACCAGGGAGCCTTTGACATACCCCTCTTCAGATCGGTGCCCGGTATCAGTCTGCTGTCTCCAGCCAGCCATCAGGAGATGCGCAGTATGATGCACTGGGCCCTCCAGCAGCCGGGTCCTGTAATGCTGAGGTATCCGAAAGCGGCCTGCCCGGAGGACATCTCTGCAATGGAGAAGCCTCTGGAAGCCGGACGAGGTGTCCTGACGGATGCTGATGGGGGCGAATACCTTCTTATCTCCGTTGGAGGATTGTATCAGGAGGCCCGGGAGGCAATCGATCTGCTTGCACGGGACGGTATCTCCGTCGATCTGTACAATCTGAGGTTCGTGAAACCCCTGGATGAGGAGTACCTGCTCGATCTCCTCTCAGGCTATTCGCGGGTGTACATGGTAGAAGACGGAGCGGCAGTCGGAGGCATCGGCGAGCAGATCGCCGGTCTCGTTCACCGCAGCGGTCTGGATGTGAAGTTCGAGTGGGCCGGAATTCCCGATACATTCTTCGCCCAGGCGAATCGCCGGGAACTGCTTCAGATGTGCAGTCTCGATGCTGCTTCCATAGCCGGTAGGCTTCGCCGTATGGCTTCTGAAAGCTTCAGTATCGTCAAGCCCCGCGGCAACATCGTCGCTTCGGGGTAGGACCGGGCATCGGGCCAGGACGGGCATCGGGCCAGGACCGGGCATCGGGCCAGGACGGGTATCGGACCAGGACGGGTATCGGACCAGGACGGGCATCGGGAACGAAGACGGATCCCGCCGATCGGACAGGCGGCTTAAGACTCCAATTCTTCTATTGATCTGAAAAAACAGCTCCGTGCTCCTGTGTGGCAGGCTGGTCCGGTCTGTTCCACCCGGTAGAGAAG
>Ga0272443_10000800_pt1 | contig 52360 bp, 50 predicted proteins | sample SSMAcet12_FD_193581 | JGI IMG/M metagenome (GOLD analysis project Ga0272443, IMG submission 193581) | Marine sediment archaeal communities from Little Sippewissett salt marsh, Falmouth, MA, United States - SSM-Acet-12 | ecosystem: Environmental > Aquatic > Marine > Wetlands > Sediment ...
TCCCCCGTGGGGGGATATAGGGGGCCTCGTAGTGTACGTTCGCATGACAAAGAGGAATGTGCCCTTCTTAATTCAAAATTGACATTGAAATTCATTGCACCTTACCCGATATTTAATTCACCCCCGATATAGTAATACGAGACATGTACAAAAAGGAATTGACCCGGAGAATATATTTATATAATTTATAATATAGATGTGATAAATTGAGGTACACGAAATGCCAACCAGACCGATAAGCATAACAATTGATGAGGAAATATCTGAAAAACTTGAAAAGCTCTCCTCTGAAACCCACCGAAAGAAAAGCTTTTATGTAAACGAGGCTCTGCGGACATACTTTGAAGAGCTGGAAGACTATGATATTGCCCTTTCCAGACGTGGAGGAAAAACCACATCGCTGGAAGATGCCAAAAAACGAGGTATAGCATGAAAATTCAGATTGTTCTTGAACCAAGCGATGAGGGAGGATTCACCGTGCATGTACCCTCCCTACCGGGATGTATCAGCGAAGGAGATACCCGGGAAGAGGCTATGGAAAACATTAAAGAAGCAATTTCACTTTACCTTGAGCCTGTTGACGATGATATGCAATTTGGCTCAGAAGCCCAGGTAATGGAAATAGCAATATGACAAAAGTTCCTAGCCTAAACTACGAAAAGGTTATCAAAGCATTACAACGCGCAGGCTGGGTAGTTGTTCGACAAAAGGGAAGCCATATAAGAATGCAAAAACATACGAAAGATAAAACTCTGAAAATCACTATACCAGCACATAAGCCAATAAAAAGATCGACATTATCACATATCCTAAAACAAGCCGAAATGTCACTGGACAACTTTATTGAATTGCTATAGATCTTCGACTTACCATTAAAAGGAAAATTGCAATGTACTCACGCAGATCATTTCTTAAAAGAAGCCTTGTTGCCACCTCACTGATCGCAGTTAGCGGAAAGGTGACAAATGTCTTTGCCAGCAAAAAGCCAGCCATGAAAACCAACCAGCCGAAGCGAGTGCTGGTCACATGGTTCAGCCAGACGGGGCACACAGAGCGTATCGGAAAACTCATGGCCCATGTTCTCGCATCGAAGGGACTGGAAGTAACCTCAGTTGACATGCGGGAAATCCCCCCGTCCACCGCCAGGGAATTTGACCTTATCCTGGCAGGAAGCCCGGTGCATTACTTCAAGCCATCTTACGGGGCTTCTGAGTGGATAAAAGGAATACCCTCAATTGAAGGCATACCGGTGGCAACCTGGGTCACCTTCGGCAACGACGGATCAAATCAGCATAACGCGGCATGTGACCTGCTGGAAATGCTTGAAGAGAAAGGCGGGGTGCCCCTGTCGGTGAACATGTTCTCCAACATGAACGCCTTTCCCCCCAGCCTTGACGGTGACCGGGTACTTCGATATTCACATCTCCCCAATGAAGAGACCTTCCAGAAGGCACGCATCTACGCTGCCGATGTGCTGAAGAGGGTAGAGGAAAACAGGCCATGGGAGATCGATTTTCTTTTCACCATGTACGAACCCATGAAGGTGCTGGGCATGGCATGGTGGACAAAGAAATTCATGATGCAGAACCATCACATTGATGAAAACCTGTGCATACACTGCTACAGCTGCATGGGCAAGTGCCCGGTAAACGCCATAAAGGTTGATACGAATTACATCGACACTGACAGGTGCGTGGCATGTATGGGATGCGTGAACGTCTGCCCTACCGGTGCCATGAAGATCAAGTCTTTCGGCGACCCCGTGTATGGTTTTAAAGAATTCCTTCGACGGAAGAACATCACCATAAAAGAACCAGAAGAATTCTCATGATGCGTCATTTGCGTAATAGTGCGGGAAGCAATATTACAAAATAGACTATCAAACCGATACTCACATACCATGGCCAGAATATTGCAGTAAAAAGTGCTACATACGTGGACACGGCGATACTCCCGGCCATGGCAGTCAACGCTCCCCGCTCTGACACCTTGATCCCGGAACCCGCGGTAATAAAAATTCCCAGCACCCCGCCGTAGGTGATTGAGGTAACCGCCAGGCCGATCTCTACCAGTGGGCTGGTTGTACTCTGCACACCTATTGCTATTCCCATTAAAACAGTAATCCAGACAAATGACACCAGTTGTGACAACCGCATCTTCCATTTCTCGCTCATCTGCCGGGAATCGATATCAACCACATCGTAAAGGGTGGAGGCGGACAGTGAATTTATGGAAGAACTCAGGCTTGACATGGCTGCCGCGAAAATTCCAGCCAGCATGATACCCTTTAATCCTGCCGGCAGCGTATTCACAATAAAAAACGGCATTATTTCATCGCTTCGGGAGAAATTTTGCCCATTGAGATGTATGGTTAAAAATGTTCCAAGTACCAGGAACAGGCCAAATTGCAGAAATACGAAAATGCCGCTTCCCACCATGGCCTTCTTCGCGTCCTTCTCGGAACGGCACGAAAGCACACGCTGCATTATGAGATGATCGGTACCATGGGAGGATACCGATAATACGGCCCCGCCGATAATACCTGAGAAAACATTGTAACTGCCAAACAGTGAGGTTGTTCCGCCTGCGAGTCCCATGGTAAACACATCAAATTTTTCCGGCGGAATTATCTTTATAAACTCAACCAGTGACATTCCCGACGCGTCCACGATAATGTATATACCCGCAAGGGCGCAGAATAAATACAGAAAAAGCTGAATGGAATCAACCACGATAACAGACCTGATCCCACCGTATATGGTATAAACAAGCGTTGCCAGCCCGATCACCAGGATGGAAACAGGGTAATCCCACCCCATGAGAAAGGTAAGAGGTATGGCGGTGGCAAACAGGCGTACGCTGTCGGCCAGAAGCCTTGTAACATGAAAGATAACCGATACGATGCGCCGCGACCTGAAACTGAACCTGTTCTGCAGGTACTGGTATACTGTTTCAAGGTTTCCGGAGAAATACCGCGGAATGAGAAAATACGCCACGATAACCCTGCCCACCAGGTAGCCGCATACGATCTGCAGAAATCCCATACCCGAGATATACGCAAGGCCGGGAATTGAAATGAAAGTGAGGGTGCTTGTCTCTGTAGCAACGATGGAAAAGCAGGCTACCCACCATGGGATAGACCGGCTTCCAAGGAAATATCCAGACAGGTCTTTTTTACCAGAAAACGCTATCCCGATAACATTTATTATAACGAGGTACCCGGCAATAATAAGCAAATCAATATTCATAACTTCACACTACCCCCGGCAGCAAATTTTATCAGTCATACAGGTGAAAACTGCTCTTATATTTTCTGAAACTGCTGTTCTCATCCTGTATGCACTGGTCTATATCACGAAGGGTGGAACCGGCCTGTATCATCTCACGTATTGTACTGCTTCCACAGAGAAGATCAAACGCGGGATAGGTGCTGTTGAACTCGTAGACATCATGTAGAAAACAGAAATCATCCGTGTAAAGCTGTGCCAGCGCCCTTGCCAGTGCCACCCCGGCCAGGAATGATCGCTGTGTGTGCTGGTTGACAACCTGTGTATACACCCCACCGGCTGTTTCACCGGCATACTTGTTATGCCAGGGCTTGAAATAGACCGGGCGATAAATGAAATCACCCAGTTGTTCAGACTGCAGGTATTCAGCAAGCGCAAATGGATCAACGAATGGAGCGCCAGCCAGGTGAAAGGGGGACGTGGTTCCCCTCCCCTCGGACACATTGGTACCTTCAAGCAGGCACATTCCCGGGTACAGAAGTGCCGTTTCAAACGTGGGCATATTAGGGGACTGGGGTACCCAGGATACTCCATAGTGGGGAAATAACATGTTTCTGCTGTACCCTTTCACGGGAATAACCCTTAGCTTCACATCAAGCCGGCAGTTGTCTTTGTACAGGAGGGCAAGTTCTCCCACGGTAAGGCCATGCCGCACCGGCACATTGAACACTCCCACAAATGACCTGTATTTCTCATCCAGCATGGGCCCTTCCACCATGGTGCCCCCAAGCGGATTAGGCCTGTCAAGCACCACCAGTTCTACTCCGCTTCCATGCAGTTCCTCCATGATGAGGGCCATGGTGTTGGCATAGGTATAATACCGCGTACCGATATCCTGGATATCAAAGACAATACTTTCGATACTTTCAAAAATCTTCCTGTCCGGCACCAGTGACACTTCATCGTTTCCGTAGAGGCTCACTACTTTCATATCATCCACCGGCTGCGCATCGACAGCCACCTGGTCCTGCTCAGTGGAGAATAGCCCGTGTTCCGGTGAAAACAGTACCGCGGGTTCTATCCCCATGCGGCCCAACGCATGCCAGCTGTATTCCCAGTTGGCGGTCAGCGAGGTCTGGTTGGCCACCAGCGCGAAAGGAGGTTGTTTATCCGTATCAATCTCTTCCAGCCATATATCCAGTCCATTGATTACCATGCTGTCCTCACACCTGTATAACTAAATCATTTTGAATGATAACATTTTCGTAACGGCTGCCCGGTTCTACCCGGCTACCCGGGAAAAGTACAGAATTCTGTATATGACAATTCGACCCGATGCTGCTCCCTTCACCTGTTACCGTTCGGGTTACATCTGCACCATCTTCAAAGTGTACATCCCCGCCAGTTACCGAAGGGCGCACATCTTTCAGGGAATTGAATCGGGTCTGCCAGTATTCAATAGTATCAAGAATTTCCATGTTTACACGGTGATATGATTCAGTTGTACCCACGTCAACCCAGTATCCCCGGTGCAGAAAGGGGGCAAGGGTATGATGCTGTATCAGCGAAGTGTATCCCGTATACACTATACTGGAAAACCCTTCTTCAAGGTATTTGAAAATCTCAGGGGACAATACTGCCATCCCGGTGTAGACAAATGGCGCATGGTTGTTACTTGAAAAGGTATAATTAATATCTGTTATAATATCATTCTCAACATACACCGGGCGCTCTGCCATACCCGTATCTTTCAAAACCAGCATCCCCGGGCTGCCTGATGCCCTGTACTTCTCAAGAAGCTTTGCAACGGGTATGTCAAAAATGGCATCACTGTTGCATAATAATATGCTGTCATCATCCAACAGTTGTTCGCAGTTTTTTAGTCCCCCACCGGTGCCAAGTATTTCTTCTTCGATGGTAAAGTGTAAGTCAAAACCGAAATTATCATGGGCGTGGAAGTACGCGATAATGTCTTCAGCGAGATAATGCAGGTTACACACAACCGTCTGTATACCTGCTTCTTTCATAAGCATCAATGAATAGAGAATAGACGGTACATTACAAACAGGCAATAATGGCTTGGGGACGGTATTGGTAAGAGGACGTACACGTGTCCCATAGCCGGCAGCAAAGATGAATCCTTTCACATGGCATCTCCCGCGATTTCACGCAGAAGGTCATGTATCTTTTCAAGCAGTTCATGCCGTGAGGCATACCCGGCAAGATATGAAAAAGTTCGAGGCATGTAACGCTCGTAAGTGTCATTAGCCATTACTGATGACTGGTATCCGAATGTTCCCAGGGCTTTCAGGTTTCGTTGAAAAGCCATGTGATCAAAATAGTAGCAGAAGGCATCCCACGAAAAGGAATGCACCCCGGCATCATGTGACTGTTGATAGTAAAAGAATAGAAGTCTTTCGAAAAAACTATCTTCAAAACCGGCATACGAATCCCGCAGGAGGGATGCAACATCATACTGGGGCAGTCCCATTCTCGCGTCCTGGAAATCTATGATATATACATTTTTTTCATGAAGCATCACGTTACGGCTGTGAAAGTCCCGGTGGGTCAATACGAAACGGGATGGAGAATCAAGAACAGAAGCCAGTTTCCGGAAGGAAGAAACAAGCTCCTGTTCAAGCGAGGAAGGAATATTAACATCAAGGAAATTCTTTATCATGTGTTGAATAAAAAAATCAAGTTCATAAAGCAGCTTCTCAGAATCAAACGCAAGGCTGAACGGGGGGCCTGTTAATGATGGATAATCAGAAGGCTTCACCTGTTGAATCTTAATGATGTACTGCAGCAACTCCCTGTATACAGTTTCCAGCTCATCTTCGGGCATCTGCAAAAATACATCCTCCAGAAGAGTATCACCGCAATCCTGCAGGATAAGCACACCCTCCCGCTGGTCCCGCATGTACAATTCCGGAACAGGGAGCCCCCTGTTTTGGAATATGCCATACACGGTTTCGTATACATATTCATCATCACCGGCAGCAAGGGGATCAAGGCATACTATGCACGTCCCATCTCCGCCGCTGGCACGGTAATAATGCCGTGTTGATGCATCACCCTGCAGCCGTTTTAACCTGAACGGCATGCCGCACCTCCGCACGATATGATCTTTAAGAGCTTCACTTAAATCCATCACTACCTGTCAGCAATTCAGCCATGATCAATAATCTTAATCAGCATTACGTCGCAAAAAAGCCGGAATATCAAGATCCTCCGTAGAGAAATCTCTTGACCGTCGCTTATCGTAATCCAGGGAGAAGGCCTCCATGCTGGCGGGTATCTTCTTCTCGATACGCTCATTATTCTTGCCCTCTATCACGGTAAGGGGGGTTCCGGTTCGCCTGTCCATCTCGTTTTGCGCAGGCCTGGTGAGCATGTTCTGCTTCCTGTCAAAACCGGTTGCGATCACCGTTACCCGTACCCGCTCATCAAGGGCAGCGTCAATGGTGGTTCCAAAAATAATATTTGCCTCCGGGTCTACCTGCCGGTTGATAATGTCGTTTACCTCGTTCACCTCGTGCAGTGAAAGATCGTTTCCCCCGGCAATATTGATGAGAACCGCCTTGGCCCCTTCAATGCTGGTTTCTTCAAGTAACGGGCTGTTTATTGCCATCTGTGTAGCTTCAACCGCCTTATTCTCACCTGAACCAAGACCAACACCCATAAGGGCATCGCCGGTTTCTCTCATCACGGTACGGACGTCTGCAAAGTCCACGTTGACAAGACCGGTCACCATTATGATGTCAGCTATCCCCTGTACACCCTGTCGTAAAATATCATCAGCCAGTTTAAAGGCATCCTCGATGGGAGTCTTCCGGTCAATGATCTTCAGAAGGAGATCGTTTGGAATGGTGATCATGGTATCAACCTTCTCCTTCAGTGCCTTTATGCCCTCTTCAGCATGCTGTCCCCGTCGCTTACCCTCAACCTTGAATGGCTTGGTAACCACCCCCACCACGAGACAGTTGTGCTCCTTGGCGATCTCGGCCACCACGGGAGCCGCCCCGGTACCGGTGCCACCGCCCATGCCGGCAGTAACAAACACCATGTCCGCCCCTTTCAGGGCCTTATGGATCTTGTCCCTGTCCTCCTCGGCTGCTTCCCGGCCAACCTGCGGCTCGGCACCTGCACCCAGACCACGGGTAAGCTTGTTGCCAATCTGTATCTTGTTTTGCGCAAGCGAAGCCCTGAGCTGTTGTGCATCCGTGTTCATCACGATAAACTCGATGCCTTCCATCCCCGTGGCGATCATCCTGTTTACCGCGTTCGTACCAGCACCCCCAACTCCAACTACCTTAATGACCGTGTTCAATGGTTTTTCTTCCTCGAGTTTAAACATCCCTTCCTCCTTAAGTTATTATGTCTCATTAATCGTTATTTTTCCGCGCCCTTCCTGACGCGTTACGAATTATAAATATTCTTCAAAGAATCGTTTGAATTTATCCTTCAGGGAATTAAGACTTCCCTTTCCCGGCCGTGACTTCTTACTTCTGAACTGACTCATCCTGATCCCGTACTTAAGAAGACCAACACCATTAGAATACAGTGGGGTTGATACCACGTCTTTCAGTCCTGAAACCTCAACGGGCACCCCTACCCGCACGGGCATATTAAACACGCGCTCGGCAGCATCAACAGCACCTTCCATCATGCTGCCTCCTCCCGTTAATACTATACCTGCAGCCAGTATGTCCTTCTTACCGCTTCGCAGAAGTTCCTGGTCTACCATTTCCATGATCTCTATCATGCGGGGCTCGATAATCTGTGCCAGCTCCTGGCGGAACAATCTTCTCGGGGCCCGTCCTCCTACCGACGGCACCTCAATAGTTTCTGACGCATCAATAAGATCAACAACCCCGCATCCGTATTTCTTTTTTATTACTTCAGCCGAATCGAGGGGAGTTCTCAACCCGATGGAGATATCGTTTGTCACATGGATACCCCCTATTGACAATACCGAAGAGTAGGACACCCCACCCTCCACGTATACGATCACATCCGTTGTTCCCCCGCCAATATCAACCAGTGCCACACCAAGGTCGCGCTCATCCCTGCTCAGGGTTGCTTCGCTTGACGCCAGTGGTGAAAAAATCATATCACCACAATGAAACCCGGCCTTGTTTACCGACTTCAACAGGTTTTGAATGCTTGTGCTTGATCCGGTAATGATGTGCACCTCGGCCTCGAGCCTGACACCGCTCATGCCGATAGGGTCTTTTATTCCGGTCTGGTCATCTACAGAAAATTCTTTTGAAAGAACGTGAATTATTTCACGATCCATGGGTATTACAACCGCCTGGGCTGCTTCGATGACCCGCTTGATCTCGATAGGTGTTATGGTTCGATTCCTGTTTGCTACCGCCACTACGCCCCGTGAATTTTCACCCTTTACATGCTGTCCGGTAACCCCCACGAACACGGAACTCACTTCGCATCCGGCCATGAGCTCGGCATCCTCTATGGACTTGACAATGGAGGTCACGGTGTTGTCAATGTTTACTATGATACCGTTTTTAAGGCCGCGGGAAGGAGCGATTCCCACCCCGGCAATTTCAATCTGCCCGTTCTCGTTCAAATAACCGATAACGGCGCAAGTCTTGGTGGTCCCTATATCAAGACCGACAACAACCTGTTCCATTGCTCTTCTCCTTCACTGTTTTCACCACGATGCGGCCATCCTGTCATCTACAAGTATCTTGTCCGGATATGAGCCCTTACTGTCCAGATGTCCCAGTATATAATTTATCGTCATAAAATGCTTAGTTTTTGAATGACAGGTGAATACGGTTCTCCTGCCATTAACTTTTACCTGTATAAAATTCATATGGGTACAGTCAATCTCCGTAATTTCCCTTAAAAGCAGCACTTCGTTGGATCTCAGGTAACGGATTATCTGAAAAACCCGTAAAATTCTCTCAGAAAACCTGTTCTGTATAATATCCTTTTCTGATACAACCACAAGTGGGATGTCATCGGCATGGACGGTTCCTGCCGAAAGAATATTCAACGCATCATCCAGTTCGAAAGGTACAAGTCGTGAACCCTTTTTGAGGGCAACCAGGAATGACGGCTTGTTTTCTACCACGAATACCACGAGTTTACCGTCTTTCTCAGCCACCCTGAAAGACTTTATCATCCTTGATGTGGAAAGTACAGTTTTCAGGGCATCCACATCAACAATTATCGAGTCTTCTTCAAGCTTAACGGGTACGTCCCGTATTATTTCATATTTTGACAGGTAATTCAATCCCCTGAAATCTATTGTTTTCACCCGCACCACATTACCAACTGCGTATAATGGTTGTACATCAAATACTGATATTGCAATGCACAATAGTATCGCCATTCCGATCATAGTTGTATGTATGCTCATTCTGTTCATATCCACTATTTACCGTATATACCAGCAAGTGTTTCAAGTATCATGGGACCAGCCTTATAAATATCTCCCGCCCCCAGGGTCAGAACGATATCACCGTCTTGTACAACAGAGGCAACTTTATCGGGAATATCATCAAAACTTGAGATAATCTCAACTTCTCTTTCATCATGCCGGTAAATGGCGTCCTTTAATAATTCAGAGCTCACGCCTTCTACCGGTTCTTCACCGGCAGCATAAATCTCGGTAAGCATTACCACATCTGCCATCGAAAATGCCTGTCCAAACTCATCGGACAAAAGCTTCGTCCGCGAATACCTGTGCGGCTGAAACACAACAACCAGTCTGCGGTCAAGGCTTTTCAGTGCCGCGATGGTGGCCCTGACTTCAGTGGGATGATGACCGTAATCATCGATTACGGTAATGCCGTTGATCTCGCCTATATGTTCAAGCCGTCGTCCCACACCTTTGAAGTCCGCGATACCCTCCGCGATTACGGGAAATGACAGCCCCAGTTCCATCGCCACCGCCACCACTGACAGCGAATTAACCACGTTATGTTCTCCCAGTAGTTTCAGGTTTATCTCGCCGAGTTTTTCATCCCTGTAATAACAGGTGTATCCCATATTTCCGTTTTCAACCCGAAGATTCTCTGCCCTGAAGTCAGCCGATGAAGACAGCCCGTAGGTAACATACGGCCGCTCAACGCGGGGAAGCAACTCTACAATACTGTGATCATCCACGCAGACCACTGAATATCCATAAAATGGAATATTGTTCATGTACGTCAAAAAAGCATCCTTGAGTCCCTCAAAATACTTGTAATGATCAAGATGATCCGCGTCAATATTTGTAACGATGCCTATGGTGGGAAGAAGCTTCAAAAATGAGCCGTCAGACTCGTCTGCCTCAAATACGATATATTCCCCTTCCCCAACCTGGGCGTTTGAACCGAAATTCAACACCTTACCACCGATGACAGAGGTGGGATTAAAGCCGCCATGAACAAGTACATATGCCAGCAGAGAAGATGTAGTGGTCTTGCCATGTGTTCCGGCAACGCCGATACCGTGCTTCAACCTGACTATTTCGGCAAGCATCTCTGAACGGTGAATAATGGGTATTCTCCTGTTCACCGCTTCTATGATCTCCGGGTTATTCTGCGGAATGGCACTTGAGGTTACCACAACGTGATAATCATGAATGTTTGACGAAAAATGACCGATATATATTGTGGCCCCCATCTGGCTGAGCCGTCTTGTCTGTTCGGATTCCCTGAGATCAGACCCGGATACATCATATCCAAGGTTTATAAGGATCTCGGCAATACCCGACATGCCGATGCCGCCGATCCCGATGAAATGCATTTTTTTCGATTTTCTAAACAACGCTTTTACCTCTTCCGATTTACTGGTTTGATACCATAATTTCTTTTACAATCTTCTGTGCCCCGTCAACCTGTGCGGCTGTTCGTGCCCGTGCACTCATCCTTTGACGCATTGTACGGTTTTGAAGTAACTCAAAAAGCACGGGTCCCGTTTTGTCCACAACCGCGTTTTCATTTTCTATCATTTTTGCCGCGCCTCTTGCGGCGAATTCCATGGCGTTCTTTTTCTGATGATCCATTGCCGCGTATGGAAAGGGTATCAATATTGAAGGTATACCCGCTGCTGCCAGTTCCATCATCACCCCGGCACCTGCCCTGCTGATAGCCACATCTGCTGCAGAATACGCGTATTCAACGTCATTTATGTAGGGGGACATGTATATTGAAATATTTATATTTTTTTCATTAAGAGCATCTTTGAACTTTCGGTAAGAATAATCACCGGTACTCCAGATGATACCCACATCCCTGAATTCTTCCGGATATTGTTTTACCAGGTCAAGCATGAGATTATTTAATGTCAGCGCCCCCTGGCTGCCGCCAATTACCAGGATAATACTGCCGCAATGCTGCAGGTTGTACTTTCTTCTTGCCGCATCCCGATTCACGGGTACAAGTATCTTTTTACGAATGGGATTACCGGTAATCAATATCCTGTCCCGCACCTCTTCGGGGAAATATACGGTGCTTGCGTCAAAGGTGGAGAATATCTTAGTTGCGTATGGAGACAATTTAACGGTTACCCTGCCGGGCACTGAATTCTGTTCGCAGAGATATATTGATATCTTTGCCAGTTTAGCCGCAATAAGGGCGGGGGCTGAAACATATCCACCCATTCCAATAACCGCCTGTATGTCATCCTTCCTTATCATTCGAAAGGCTTTGAATATAGCCCAGGCAAAACGTATCATGAATGACGGTAACGACAGGATGCTGTTAAATAACGCCGGTGCACCGTAAAACCGCAGGTCATCCTCATGTATGTCACTGATAGAACTGAACCGTGCATCAGCCTTACCGGTCAGGAATAGTACAGGTATACCCGCTTCCCTGAAGGCCTCATAGAGGGCTATTCCGGGTGTTATATGTCCGCCAGTGCCGCCACCGATTATGAGCACCGTGTTATTATTCATTACCATACCTCTTCTGAGAACTTTAAGTCTTCCTGTACCACTTCCCGGTACCGGGAAATATTCAGGAGTATGCCAACCGCGATCATGTTGGCCATAAGTGATGAACCGCCATAGCTGATAAAGGGAAGGGGTATTCCCGTAGTTGGTAAAGTACCGGTAACTACTCCAATGTTGATAAAGGCCTGCACTACGATAAGCAGGGTCAACCCCACGGCAAGCAGCCTGCCGAATTCATCAGGTGCCCGCATGGCTATGTTTACCCCAAGGTAAAACAGCACGCAGAAAAGAAGAACAACAAAGGCGGTTCCTATAAGTCCTGTTTCTTCGGCGATTACCGCGTAAATAAAATCAGTATGAGGTTCGGGCAGTCTTTTCAGTTTTTGCGTGCCATATCCCAGCCCAACTCCAAGAAGTCCCCCTTTTTTGAACGCTATAAATGATTGTATAATATGATATCCTGAACCAAACCTGTCTTTCCATGGATCAAGAAAGGCGATAATCCTGTCACGCCGGTAATCCACCTGGTATATAAGCAGGTAGAACATGGGTATACTGACAATAAGAAGCATCAGCATCGAGATTGGCGAAAACCCTGAAACAAATAATATGGCAACCGCAACAAGCAGAATATCCATTGCAGTGCCGAAATCGGGCTGCAGCATAATAAGTATAAAAAAGACTCCCACTATCATCATGGGGATCAGCAACTGGATAACATTGGTGCCAAACCCGGGCTTTTCATATGAGAATACCTTTGCAAGGTAAATCACCAGTGCGATCTTAACGAATTCTGAAGGCTGCATACTTACTGGTCCCAGTCCTATCCAGCGCATCGAACCCTTAATATTTTTGCCAAACCCGGGAATTAATACCATAACCAGGAGAACCAGGGAAATCAACAGCATCAACCGGGTCCAGGGGAGGTACTTCCTGTAATCGATCTCCTGTACAACCAGGAATACCAGGAAACCCGCGATACACCAGACCAGCTGGCGCTTGAGAAAATAGAAGTTGTCACCGAAGGTATTCTCGGCAAAGAGTGCACTGGCACTATAGCTCATGGCAATACCCATACCTGCAAGTATGAATACAACCACGAACAACACTATGTCCGCTTCACCCCTTCGCCGGGTATCTATGACAGACTTAAGATCCACTACCGGTTTCCTCTCTCCAGTGATTCTACCGCTTTTTTAAAATTCTCACCACGGTGTTCAAAGCTGTCAAACATATCGAAGGAAGCACACCCGGGTGACAAAAGAATGTCATCTCCCTCTTTGCTGTGTTTGAAAGCTTTTTGAACCGCGTCTTCCATTGTAGTTGCCAGAACCGGGTTGAATTTGCTGAATATTTTTGAAAATTCATTTGAAGATTCACCAATCAGCACAAGGGTTCGTACCCGTTTCTCAATATCGCTGATCAGCCTTGAGTAATCATCACCCTTGGTCTGGCCGCCCAAAATGAGAACGCATTTTTCCTTTACACTGCGCAGTGCCATTTGCACCGAACCGACCGTGGTTGCCTTCGAATCATTGATGAACTGGCGTCCCTTAATAGTGGTTACCGGTTCCATCCTGTGAGGCAACCCATGAAAGGAATAGCATGCCTCGGCGATCATGTCAGGGGCGACCGCAATATTTTTCTTTTTAAGGTACATCATCACCGCAAGAACTGCCGCCATGGTATTCTGTATATTATGCACCCCGATAAGGTTAATTTTCGTTGTATCGCACACCATGGTTCTGCCCGCGCCGTCACGGATAAATATATACTGACCGTCCCAAAACGCGTCTGCGGTTTCATCTTCAAGGGAAAACCTCAGAAGCCGGGGTGATACCTCTTTAATGTGCTCTCGTATGAAAAGATCGTCTCCGTTTACGATAAAGTAATCTTCTTCTGTCTGATTTTTGCTGATATTCATCTTGGCATTAAAATACTCTTCCATGCCGCGATACCTGTCCAGGTGATCAGGGGTAACGTTCATAAGCACCCCTACATCAGGCCTGAAATCATGTATGGTCTCCAGCTGAAAAGACGATAATTCCACTACCGAGATGAAATCCTCCCTTGTTCTGTCAACAAGCGAGATCAGTGGTATCCCGATGTTTCCGGCCGGGGCAGACTTGAATCCCAGCTGCCTGCATATATGGGCCGCCAGCATGGTGGTAGTTGACTTGCCATCGGTACCAGTTATGGCGATTATGCCGCCCTTCATGAAACGATAGGCAAGTTCGATTTCGGAAATAACCGGGATGCCCCTTTTCAGTGCGGTCTGCACCAGGTCAATGGCAACCGGAACACCTGGGCTCAACACCACCAGGTCAAATCCTTCATCAAGCAGGGAAGGATCCTGACTACCGGTAATCAGGTTAACCCGCCCGTCAAGCTTTTCAATAATGCCGCTAAGAAGTTGTGCTTCTTTCTGATCACATGCAGAAACACTGTAATCCCGCTCGGCGAGAAAATTACAGGCGGCAAGACCGCTTCTGAAACCCAGTCCTGCTACTAGAATTTTTGTTTTTTTATCTATTCCATTATTCATAATAGTTACAATATCTTTAATGAACTCAATCCCATTATTGCCAGTATAATACCAATAATCCACATTCGAACCACAACCTTCTGCTCGGGCCACCCTGAAAGCTCGAAATGATGATGAATGGGGGCCATCTTGAATACCCTCTTGCCGGTAAGCTTGAAGTAAAACACCTGTATTATAACCGACAGGGCTTCTACAACGAAGATACCCCCCACGATGACGAGAAAAATTTCCTTTTTGATCATTATGGCCACGGCTCCCACTATGCCGCCAAGAGCCAGTGAACCGGTATCTCCCATAAATACAGTTGCCGGATTCGAGTTAAACCATAGAAAACCAAGTGAAGCCCCCACAAGTGCTGCCATGAAAACCGTCAATTCAGCCGCAGCGGGAATATATGGAATAAGCAGGTAATCTGATATCCTGCTATGGCCGGTAAGATAGGTCATAATTCCAAGAACAACGGCAACGCTTGTAACAGTACCAATAGCCAGCCCGTCAAGTCCATCGGTAAGGTTGACCGAGTTAGAGCTTCCAACGATTACTATAGAGGCGAAGACAATCCAAACCCACTGCAGATCTATTATTGCACGGTTCACAAATGGAATATACAGTGTTGTTGCCTCTGACGGGTTGGAAGGCCATGCGTACACAATAGCTGCGGCGGCCACTGACGCGCAAATCTGTAAAAACAATTTAATCCTTGGCGATACACCTTCTTTCTTCTTTAATATTGACTTAATATAATCATCCACGAACCCCAGCAATCCCAGCACGACTGTTATACCAATCAGTATCAGTACATAATGATTGTTAAAATTTCCCCACAGTAGTATGGATACCAGTACTGCACCAAGGATAAGTACACCACCCATTGTAGGAGTGCCTGCTTTTGACTTATGCGACGAGGGGCCAAGCTCCCTTATCTCTTCACTGAACTTCAGGTGCTGCAGCCATCGAATTACGATATTTCCCATAAGAAGCACAATAACCAGCGACGTGAGGGCAGCATATGCTGACCGAAATGTTATATACTGAAATATCCTTAGAAAGGAAATGTACTCCTGTAATGGTAATATGAAATGATAGAACATAGTGTTTAATGAACCAGCTGGTTCACCACCTCCTCCATTTTCATTGATCGTGATCCTTTAACCAGCACCACGTCATTGCCGGAACAGGTCTTCCTGAGGTATTCGATAAGCCGCTGTTTTGTTTCAAACACCAGCGCATTTTCAGGTTCCATTCCGGTCTGTATGGCACCCTCTACGATATAGGGGGCATCTTCCCCCCAAACGCAAAGTATATCAAAATCATTTTTAAAGGTTTCTTCACCTACTTCCATGTGCAGCTTCATGGATTGTTCACCCAGTTCTTTCATGTCAGAAAAAACCGCGATTTTTCTGCTCCCTGGAAAAACCATTCTAATTGACATGAGTCCATATCGTGAAGACAGTGGGTTGGAATTATACGTATCATCAATTATAGTGCAACCCGCGTGAATTATCCGGCTTCTCATATCAACCGGCTGAAAATTTTTCAATCCGGCTGCCATTTCAAGGGCACCCATTCCCGCCCACTCTGCTGCCGCGGCTGCAGCAATAAGATTATACACATTGTGCAGACCAAAAAGCGGAAGTGATAGCTCAACCGTCCGAAAAACTATATTGCAGCTGTCCTCTCCAAGTGAATATGAATCCGGGTAGATATCGGCCGACTTGTCCAGGCCGAAAGTAACAACCCTGATTCCTTTCCGGGAAGCACCCGCTGCAATCATCTCTGAATGCAGTGTATCCGCATTCAGCAGCAGGGTGCCATCGCCTGGCATGCCATCAAGAACTTCCGCCTTGGCAGCGGCCACGTTTTCAGTTGAACCAAGATATTCTACGTGTCCTTCTCCAATACTGGTAATAATAGCGCAATCAGGTTTTGCTATAGCCGAAAGTCTTCCAATCTCCCCGGGGTGATTCATTCCAAGTTCGATAACCGCGTATTCATGATCAGGCTGAAGATGCAGCAGCGTAAAGGGAACACCTATTTCATTGTTATAATTTTTTTCATTCTTCAGGCATGAAAACCTGGACTGCAGCATGGCTGCAAGGCATTCCTTGGTGGTGGTTTTACCGTTTGTACCGGTAACCCCGATAACCACCGGGTTATAAGCCTTTCTTCTTGAGGCCGCCAGCCGGCCATATGCTGCCAGTGTATCATCACACAGCACTGCAGCGACTCCGCCATCATCAGCCAGCGGCACATCACTTTCGCGCTGAGTAAGAAACCCTGCACATTTACCATTTTTAACCATGGATTCAACGAACACATGTCCATCATGCAGCTGGCCAATTATCGGTATGAAGCAATTATTATCACCCAACTGCCGGCTGTCGGTGGTGATGGTATTCACAGGAGTGTCCGGGTTGCCGCAGGCAAGCGTACCGCCGGCTTCTGCTGCTATCCTTCCCATGGTTGTTTCAACGTGCACCTTCACACATTCTCCCTGGCTGAAATATATTTCTGTGCCATTTCACGATCATCGAAGTGACTTTTCTTGTCACCGATGATCTGGTAATCTTCATGTCCCTTGCCGGCTATCACGATTATATCATTCTTTTCAGCCATGTGCACCGCGTGCTTTATGGCTTCTTCACGGTTTTCAATAACCTCGTACCGGTCACCGGACATGCCGTTTACTATATCATCAATTATTTTCGCGGGATCTTCTTTTCTCGGATTGTCGCTGGTAATAATGGTCCAGTCTGAATGGGCTTCGCTGGCGGCGGCCATGAGCGGCCTTTTACTGGTATCACGGTTACCGCCGCAGCCAAAAACGGTTATCACCCGTGCCGGCTCAAGCGCCCTGACCGAACGAAGAAGCTGGTCAAGGGCATCATCGGTATGGGCATAATCGATCACAACGGAGAATCCGCCGCGTGAAGTGATAGCATCAAAACGTCCCGGAACTTTCTTCAGACGCGAAAGGCCGTCAACTATTGCTCCCACAGGCAGCCCCATCACGTGGGTAACCCCGATAGCCGCAAGAGAATTATAAATGTTGAACCTTCCAGCCATCTGCAGTCGAAATTCCTTTTCAAATGGGCGCAGGACAAGAAAGCTGTTTCCCGTAATGGAACTTTGTACCGATGCAGCTGAAACGGCATAGTCCGTTTCTGACTCGATACCGTACCCATACATTCTATATGAGTATCCATCTTTATCTTTGAGAATACGTTTTCCATAAGGATCATCGCTGTTGATAAAGGCTGCCTTCTTCTTCTTGTCGCTTTTACCCAGCAGTGTGAACAGTCGCATCTTCGCATCGAAATATTCATCAAAATCATGGTGATAATCAAGGTGATCCCGGGTAAGGTTTGTAAATACCGCGTAATCGAAAGCGATATCATCGGCCCGTTTCAACGAGAGGGCATGTGAAGATACTTCCATTATAATACAGTTCACCTCATCCTGAACCATTACTGACATCAATTGATGCAGGTCTCTTGATTCAGGCGTAGTATTGGCAGCCTGTTTTGTCTTTCCAGACCAGCGATAATTGATAGTACCGATAACCCCCGGGTTGTACCCGGCACGTGTTAAAATTGATTCAAGCATGTAGGTTATGGTGGTTTTACCGTTGGTTCCCGTAATTCCTATCACGGGTACGCTGTGTGATGGATCGCCAAAAAACCTTGAAGAGATCACCGAAAGGGCCGCCCTTGTATCAGCGGCTGTCACGATACCAACACCCTTCTGTGCCAGGTAACTGAATTCTTCAAAACGACTTACTGTTACCATAACCGCGCTGGCACCAGCCTCAACCGCGCCGGCAACAAATTTATGGCCGTCAGTTTCCATTCCCTCGACAGCCACGAAAAGCGAGTCGCCCTCAACTTTCCTGGAATCATACTCTATACCACTGACACGTATTTCCCGATCAGCATTATATAACTCAACACCCTCCATCCCATGAAGCAGGGTCTGCAGATCAAAAGAACTATATGTCAGTTCATTGTTTCTGTTCACGTTTTTCGTCCAGTTTCAAAATGGTTATATCTTTTTCATTTACAGGCCGCAGGCCTTTACGCCCGGCATATTCCCGTATGGCATCAAGCCTGTTCAGTTTACTAATCTCGTAACGCAGCCTGTCATTTTTCTTTATAAGTTCGATTTCCTGCGACCTGGTTTCACGATAGCTCATTTTCATACGCATAACCTCGATATTCTGCCACACGTACATTATCACGAACACGATAACCACCAGAACAACGGTGGTATACCTGAAAATGTTACTTCTGTCATCCCTGTCCATTACCTTCGACCTTCCTCATTCGCACGTTCACAGGTTCTAAGCTTCGCGCTGCGTGAACGGGGGTTTGACCTGATCTCTTCTTCACCGGGCACCATGGGCTTTTTTGTTAAAAGCTTTACAAGGGGCCTGCCCGTACACTGACAATGAAGGGGCTCGGCATCACAGGTGCATCCTTTTGACCAGCGTCTGAAACGGTTTTTCACTATACGGTCTTCCAGTGAATGAAAAGAGATGGCCGTTATCCGTCCACCTCTTTTTAAAAAGCCTATAGACTTAACAAGTGACTCGTCTATGGCATTCAATTCGTCATTAACGGCAATGCGCAATGCCTGGAAAACCCTGGTGGCAGGGTGAATATTCTTCACATGAAAACGCCTGGGTATTGAGCCAAGCACAATACCCGCCAGCCTTTCGGTTGTCAGTACAGGCTCCTGTTCACGGGCCTTAACAATGTTCCGGGCAATTCTTCGTGCCCAGCGTTCTTCTCCATAGCCATAGAATATATCTGTCAACTCATTTTCTGAGTCTTCATTCACGATATCGGCAGCGCTTCTTTTAATGGTTTTATCAAGCCGCATGTCAAGGGGTTCATCCTGTTTAATACTGAACCCCCTCCCGCTTTTGTCGAAGTGAAAAGAAGAAATACCAAAATCGTATAATATAAACGATACACCACCTTCCATACCGGCAAGGTGAATGTCAAGGTTTCTAAAGTTATCATTTATACATGTCACCCTGTCCCCGAATGGGGCCAGCCGTTTTTCTGCCACCTTTATCACGTCGGGGTCCCGCTCAAATCCCATGTATCGCACATGTTCCCATTTTTCAAGTATGCACCATCCATGTCCCCCCTCACCCATGGTGCAATCTACAATTACAACATCATCGGCCTCAACCACGCTTTCCAAAAACGAAAGCACCTCGTTAAGCATTACGGGGGTATGGGCAAAATGATGTTCATCTGTATTATGTCTCATTAAAAGGGCCTTTTGCCTCACTTAAAATTAACGTACTGGTATCAGAATCCAAGGTCCTGTGCAAACTGGTTCAGGGCTTCACCGTCGGGCCGGTAATCCTCATAGACCTCCTTGCTCCACACTTCAATCCTGTTGTACAGTCCCAGTATTATGACATCCTTCTGCATCTCCGAGTAATCCTTCAGGTACGCTGGTATGATGATCCTGCCCTGCTTGTCCAGTTCGCATTCACATGCCCCGCCCAGCAGGAATCGGATTCGCATTCGGTTTTTCGGGTCAGACTGGGAAAGGTTAACCAGCTTGTTTTCCACGAAATCCTTCCAGTCTTCTTCCCGGTATGCCATCACGCACTTATCGAATCCATGTGTTATGATGAGCTTGTTGATAACCGAGTTCTCACCGAACGCTTTTCGCAACTTCATGGGAATGGCCACGCGTCCCTTCTCATCAAGCGTCGGGTGGTATTCACCCATAAACATTTGAAATGTGCCTCACATGTGAAACAATTTGGTAGAAACCTTCACGAATCCCCACAATTCCCCACATTTACACACAATGAGACATAATTGTCAAGGAAAAAAGCATAAAAAAACGCAAGGGCCCACACCACATAAATTGCGGTATATTCCATCACGTCTCTTGCTAATTATTGATTACATGTATCAGGCACGTTTGGAAAGATATAGTCGATAAAGAGTGGTACGCCTATTCCTTAATAAAGATCCAGGGCACCATGTTGGCCCAGACTGTCACCGCGGTAGTAGATCCCTCGTTGATTATCTTGTGATGCCTGGGGCTGTCAAACTGTATGCTGTCTCCCTGCTCCATTATGTAACGCTGGTCTTCTATTTCAACCACCAGCTCACCTTTCAGAAGGTAGCCGCATTCATATCCTTCATGCCGGTACATCATGTCACCCGTTGAGGCCCCGGGGGGAAACTCGATCAATATAACTTCCATATCTTTTGAGCCCGGATTGAGCAGGCTGTAATGAACATTTCCCTGGGTTACTACCTTTCTATGGGTGTTCTTCTTTATAATAGGTGACTGGATAAGCTTCTGCACATTATTTTCAAACATGACCCCTACCGGCACATCAAACACATCGGCGATGGACTTGAGGGTGCTGAGAGATGGGTTGGCCTTCCCCCTTTCTATCTGGCTTATAAGACTGGGAGTAGTGCCAATAGATTCTGCCAGCTCCTTCAGCGTAATTCCATGCCGTTTCCGGTAATACTGTATTTTTTTACCCAGGTTTAAGATAAATTCTTGCATATCAGCACCAAGTATACACATCCCTAATATATAATACATACCATGTTCGTGATTATATCACCACAATCCATATTAATGGTATACTGTTAAAAGTTAAAAGAAATTTCAATAAAAAAATGACATTTAAAACATTTATACAAAAAAAAATATTTAAAATTATGGTTAACTGAAAGTGGAAATTTATCCTTGACAAAATTTCAGCATGGAAAAGAATGCTTAACAAGTAAGCGGGTGTAGTTCAGTGGCAGAACTTCAGCCTTCCAAGCTGACTACGTGGGTTCGATTCCCATCACCCGCTCATATAAGCCCTGATTATGTCAGGGCTTTTTTATGCCCTGGATTCCCTTTCCAATCCAGTCTGCAACCAGCTTCACGACAGCATTGAACCCTTCCGTACAGGCATTCTGATTGCCAATAATATCACTGTCAGCAATAACAAGCAGGTTTGCATCGGCATATACCAGGACTGGTGTTGAAATATCTGACGACTGGTACAGGGGTCTCCCTTCATTCTTTACCACAATACCGGGATGGGAAGTTTCTCCCCATATATTATCCGGAAGCATGGCCCTGTACACGAATGCACCCTGTGATGCCTTTTCGCTCTTTACATGCAATGACCCTGCCCTGTGCAGCAATAATTTTTTTCCTGAAAACGGGATCCCGCAATCAAGGTATGACCCGTCAAGTCCCCCGTCTGTCAAAAAACATGGCTCAACGCGTACCCCGTATTCTTCATCCAGTGACCTGTATACATCATTCATCCCGTCTGCCCCCATGGAAAGTAGCCTGCGTCCCCACACGGTAAACTTTTGCGGAACCATGTATGATTCGGCAAAAAGGACCAGCCGCCTTCCTGAAAAATCTTCTTTTTCCAGGGGCTTTAACGGCGCGGCTACCACAAGAACATCCGCTTTAACCTCTTCAGTTTTTTTCCCGTTCATCTTTGAATACCCGCTAAGGCTGGAAAAAAACTCCTGAAGGCCAGAAGGAGAGGAGTCGATGCCTGTGCCCGATATTTTATCGGCAAAACGAATAACAGTATTGTTGCTTTGCACTATACGGGTAGATGCTGATGGCTCCACCTTCTCCATCGTTGATTCAAACAGCCACTCCACGCATGAAAGTATAAATTCCATGTTATCACCGGCACCAATGCCAATTATCCCATCAGCGTTCCACAGCATCTCGCTGTCGCCCAGCACCAGCACCGCGCCTCTTCCGCGGCGAATCCCCATCGCTATGGGTACTGTATCACCCTCTCTTTCCCCCTCCAAAAGAACAACCGGTTCACCTTTGCCGGTAAAATCGATTGAGGCAGCCAGCATATGCATGACATTCCCCAGGCCAAACAATGAGGAGTATGACTTCTGGTTAAAAACAGAAACCCGGCTAATGGGAATGCTGTCCTGATGAATGGTGTTCCCCACGAAATCATCGTTTATCTTCAGTCCGAACCTCTCTAGCAGGGGATTATGAAAATCTGAAGATTCGAACATATTTTCATGTTCACCTATTACCATAAGCAGCCCGCCGTTCTCCACAAAATTTACCACGGCAGTTATTTCATCAGGCAGGTAACGCTGAAAACGTGCCACGTTCAGTACAAGTATTGTTTTCTCATAATGCCAGGTCTTTTCATTGGCCAGCACTTCATGGAGTGGACGTGAAAGGCACGAAACGGCAACACCCCGGTCAACAAGGGCACCGGCAAACGTGGAATAACCGAAATACCCGGTGTCCCATATACCCCATACGTTCTCATGGGATTCGTCATACAGCACATGTGCAGTTCCTGGTATATAGGAAGGGAAATCCAACCTGCTACCCGGCTTCAAAATCAGCCAGAGTAACAACAGCAGGATAGCTGTGATAAGCATGGCTGCAAGAATAACTCGATTCACTGCAATCCTCCGGTGATTCATTTACGATGAACGCAGTATATCATCTGTAAAAACCATGTCTATATGATTTTTTCTATTAACCTGGAGACAGGCGGTACATATACTTAATAGTGTCACGCAGAGACGCGGGGAACGCGGAGAGTTGGTGCCCTTCCTCCGCGCCTGTGCGTGATACAAATTGGGTATTGATGAATGGAAACCTGTTACATCTTCACCTCGGGCAAATCCTGCAGGGCTTTTTCGATAAGTTCCTGCGGATACTCATAATCCTCAAGGTTTTGCGCAAGGTACAGGTCGTAGGATGAAAGATCAAAATGACCGTGACCGCTGAGGTTAAACACGATGGTTTTCTCTTTTTCTTCTTCCCTGGCAGTAACGGCCTCGTTAATTGCCGCCTTGATGGCGTGTGATGCTTCCGGTGCGGGTATGATGCCCTCTGTCCTGGAGAAAAGAATGGCAGCCTCGAAACATTCATTCTGATGTAATGCTTCGGCATCAATAATACCTTCCTTGTGCAGCAAACTTACAATGGGAGACATACCGTGATAACGCAACCCACCCGAATGTATTTTCGGAGGAATAAATGTATGCCCCAGTGTGAACATCTCTACAATGGGAGCCATCTTCGCCACGTCACCGTAATCATAGGCATACTTGCCTTTTGTAAGAGTTGGACAAGCCAGTGGTTCGACAGCCACTATCTTAATGTCTTTACCGTTTATCTTGTCCCGTACGAACGGAAATGATATACCGGCAAAGTTTGATCCGCCACCCGCACACCCGATTATCACGTCGGGATAATCGTCTACAAGGGCAAGCTGCTTTTTAGTCTCCTCCCCGATTATTGTCTGGTGCAGGCATACGTGGTTCAGCACACTTCCAAGTGAATAGTTTGTATCATCACTGGAGGCAGCCTCTTCTACAGCCTCACTTATGGCGATGCCAAGGCTTCCGGGGTTATCAGGTGTAATTTTCAAAATCTCGCGGCCCGAGTTTGTAAGCTCACTTGGACTTGGAGTAACAGTTCCACCCCATGTTTCCATCATGAATTTTCTGTATGGTTTCTGGTCATAGCTGACCCGTACCATGTACACATGTACTTTCATATTGAAGAAATTACACGCAAGGGAAAGGGCACTTCCCCACTGTCCTGCACCGGTCTCGGTTGACAGCTTGTTGATCCCCTCTTTCTTATTGTAATAGGCCTGTGCCACAGCGGTGTTCAGCTTATGACTGCCCGCGGGTGAAACACCCTCGTACTTGTAATATATCTTTGCGGGGGTACCAAGGGCTTCTTCCAGCCTGCGGGCCCTGAACAGGGGAGATGGACGCCACAGCCTGTAGATATTAAGTATTTCTTCAGGTATATCGACTTCATTCTGGATGCTTACCTCCTGCTCGATAAGGCCCATGGGAAAGATAGCCCCCAGTTCTTCTGGTTTCATCGGCTCACCCGTCTGGGGGTTAGCCGGGGGATTAAGCGGTCTTGGTAAATCGGGCAGAATGTTATACCACTTCCTGGGCATTGCGGTTTCAGGTAATAGAATTTTCGTTGAATCTTTCGGCATCACGTCCTCCTTTTTACTGTGTCCGTTTATCAAATAAAAAGGCCACGGTTTATACTATCCGTGGCCCCTTGTAATCCCTGCATTATCACTACCTCAAGCGCCCGGATATTGTATGCCGGGCCACCACCAGATCTGTGCGGTTACATTCTCTTTGAGGGTTTTCATATCAATGTTTCTCCATATAGAAACATTGATATGCATAAGCTGAAAAGTCAAGTTTTTTTTATCATTATGCTGACCCTTCGATTGGTAAAGCTCAAAAATAAATTCTCACAGCGGCACGGCGGCATGACAAAGCTGTCATCCGGCCAAAGTGCCGGAATCTCATGTGACGTGCAGTCAGCCATATATGTCTTCCACAGCCGAAACGATGGCTTTAAAGATACCGTCAAAGCCACCGTTTGACATGATCACGATTACCCTTGCTTTACGCGGATCATCCTTGATGAGTGACACAAGATCATTAACTATGGCGTCACCATCAGGCAGGAGTACTGCGGGTTTTCCAGAATCTTTGATCCGGGCAACAACCACGTTCATATCGATACGTTCTGCCCCGGGTATTTTCTCAAGCATTGCAGGCTGACGAATATATACGGAGCGGGCAGACTCAAAGGCATCACACAGGGATTCCTGAAAGGTGTTTCTGCGGCTTGTGGCTGATCGCGGTTCATACACCGCCACAAGCTCGGCATCAGGATAACGGCTGGCTGCGGCGGTAAGCATTTGACTTATTGCCGTCGGGTGATGTGCAAAATCTTCGTATATATGCAGGTACTCAGACTGGTACAACAGCCTCTGTCGCCGCCGTACTCCTTTAAATGTCGCCACGGCTTCAACGATAACCTTCCCCGGCACCCCCAGGCGCAATGCCATAATGGCGGCTGCGGCTATATTCTGATAATTGAAATCACCGAAAAGGCTTGTAGACATACGAAGGGGGGTATCCAACCCCCTTCCCCTCAGTTCAATGATCTCATTCTTACCGTTTTTGGTAATAGTATAGATATAATCTGATCCGGTTGTGCCGAAGCTGTACGAATGAGAATAACAGTTTTCCATCACCCGTTTTAGATGGGGATATATAGATGAATACACCACCGTGCCGTTTGAAGGAACCAGCCTGAGAAGGCGGCTGAACCACAATTCCAGTTCTTCAATATCATGAAATATGTCCGCATGATCAAATTCCAGTGATGTCAGTATGCAATGCTGGGGTCGATACATAATAAACTTCGGAATTTTCTCAAAAAAAGCCGAGTCGTACTCGTCCCCCTCTATTACGAAGTATTTGCCTTCACCCAGCCTGAAGTTTGCATCATAATTTTCGGCTACACCACCAACAAAAAAGGAGGGATCAAGACCTGCCCTGTCAAGAATCCAAGCCAGCAATGCCGTGGTAGTTGTTTTACCATGAGTACCGGATACGGCCACCACCTCTTTGTCTTTTAAAAAGAACCGGTAAAGTGCCTGCGCCATTGACATATACGCGATACGGTGGTCAAGCACGTACTCAACCTCGGGGTTTCCCCTGCTCATGGCATTGCCGATAATAACCAGGTCAGGGTGGCCCACGTTCTCAGCATCATAACCGTCATAGATGGTAACACCCCACCCGGCTAATTTCTGATCCATCGGTGGATACATGGCAGAATCTGAACCTGATATGCTGTTTCCCACGGCAGCCAGCATTCCCGCCAGGGTTCCCATACCCACTCCGCATACGCCTATCATATGTATATGCATTTAAGATCTTTCTCCAGGTAATGAACTCGAAGTATTTACATGCAGACCGTTTACCTGCGAAGCAAAAACCGCCACAGCAGCATGTTGCCTGTTTTCTGCACAGAATTTAGTATAAAGAGGGTTGCGTCCCTGGGGTCAAGCATGGGGCTTGGCATCCCGAATACCAGGGGGATCTTCACAAAAAGATTTCGTGCCCCGATCGGGCATCCTTTTGACCTGTATACTTTTGCCGCTTCAAGTTTCCCCTCAACCCTTGTGCAGTCACCCACCAGCAGCACCGGGCCATCGGGCATGATGACATCACCTCTGTAGATACCGGTAACAATGGCACCTTTTTTCGCCCTGGCAAGTGATCCGGGACTTCGCTTCTCAATGGTGCCCAGACAGCCCTTTACCGCCGCCTCGCACCCCCCATCACAGATGATATCGGTGTCGGGGGCATATCCCGCGTAAAACTGTATGGGGGTATCAAGCTCGTTCAGGTGCTGAAACAACCGTGTCTTACCCCTGGGTTTCTTTTGAAGTTCATCTATACTCACATCACCTGATACGTTAATATCTTTCAGATCAAGTGAGCCGTAGCCCCTCTCTGAGGCAATTTTCAGGTGTTTCACATCTTCGGGATTATATCCCATAATAGTGGCGGCAACCACATCTGCCGACAGGGGATGATCCGAAATGATGAGGGCCCCCATCCGAACGGGGTATGGTGCGGATTCGAATCCGTAAGTTATATCAATGGCGTCTGAAACCACGAGATCAGGATAACCAGCCTCAAGAAGGTCAACGATCTTTTCATGTATCCGATGATCATGGTACAGCATCCTCTCCCCATGGGCCAGTATGCCGATATTGAGTTTCAATACATTGGTGATGGACGCGAAGATATGATACTTAAGCTTGGGCATCCATATCTTGAAATCAGCATCGTAAATACTTCGTGAAAGAAGCATATTTTTATGCCACCGGCCCTTTTCAAGGGGAACTCGAACCATGGCATGTTCATTCATGTCAATAAGCTTTGCCCCGGTTTTTCTGGCCATCGGGTAATAGCCGGCTTCCTTAAGAAACAGGCGGGACGGGATACCATACCCTCCCGATTCGCCTATGGTTACATGTTCAATACCACGTTCCTTGAGATCATTCACCATGGCGCCAACCACCTCCGGATGGGTAAAGGAGTTATGAATGTATCTTTTGTTGGCACTCACCACGTTGGGCTTTATGAACACATTACCCTTGATCTTCAGCTTAAGCTCATCCACGCTCTCCCGAATTATTCGTTGAATTCGAACGGGATCGTAATCTTCACATTTTCTAAGCAGCACGGTTGGTTTTTTCATAGTATTCTCCATGGTTATGTTGTAATGCACGGCTTATTTTTTAAACCGGAATATACGGGACCCGTGCGGGGGAAGGGTAAACACTGTAGAACTTGATATGTTCAGTTGTTCACCGGTATTCATATCCTCAACCATTGCACCGGCACCTTCCCGGCATTCAATTCCCGGATGAAATAATACCTGCTCTTTTGTCTTGTCAGAAAAGTTAAACACCGCCAGGTGCCCGCTCTTGTTATATACAAGCTCGGGCATATTCTTTTCCAGCAGGTCAAGCACCACCGCTTCAGACTGTGAGGTCTTGTTAAAAATATCAAATGCCCGAAACAGGTCATCCATTTCACCCGGGGTATAGTCGGTCATCCTGTCGGATATTACCATCATGCCGCCCATTATCATTATAGCATTATACAGGGAATCCCGTTGTTGTGGAGTAAGACCGGTATGCTGACGGCGAAGCATAAGACAGTCTGGATCATTTATCCAGAACTTTCCATGCATGAAAGCGCGAACCAGGCTGTTACGTATGGCACCCCTGGTTTCCACATGAGAATCACCCCCGGCAAGTCTTTCAATGAAAGACGGCCTCCATCCCTGTGACACGTCACAACTCACCCGCATGGCATTCATGTATCCAACCGCCCCGGATATGGGCATTCCGCAGCCAAGAAGAAAAGCATCATCACCGGAATACTCCCGTATCTTGCTCAAACCAAGTTCAAGAGCCCCGGCCCGGCTCATAGAACTGTCATGAAGCATTCCGGGCAGCGAAGCGGCATACATGAAATCCAGTTTAATATATTCAAAACCCCATTCGTACCGAATGGTTGTAAATACCTTTTCAAGCCATTGAAGATAACCGGGGCTTGTGATATCCAGGGCGTAGTATGTGCCATCCCAGTTGGGGTTATAGCCTGCCACCACCGGTTTTCCACTACTGTCGCGCATCACCCATTGTGGATATTCCTTTATAAGGCGGGATTTTTTCGAGGCGATGAAAGGGGCCACCCACAGTCCAGGCACATACCCCGCATCACGAATGCTGTCGGCAAGCATTTTCATTGACCCGCTAAACCCTGTCTTAAGATCAAGCCAGTCACCTATACCGGCCTGGTATCCGTCATCTATTTGAAAAAACTGGAATGGAATTGATTTCTCTTTTGAGAACTGGAGGTTTTGCTGTATCTCTTCAATGGTTATATCTGTATAATAATAATACCATGAACACCATCCCCTTCTCAGGTCTGGTTTTCGGGGCACAGAACGGGAATCTGCCACCATTCCCGTGTACTCGTCAAGCTCATTGTGTAATTCACCCCCACGAAAGAACACCGGATCCAGGGATATCCACTCACCCGCTTTCACATTACAGTTGAAATCCCATGAGACATCCATGGTATGCTGACGGTGACTGAACATAAAACTGTATTCAACAAGCTGGGCAAAAGGAGGAAGCTGACCGATGAACAGTCCACTGCCATTTGTTTTATTCCCGATAAAACAGAACATGTCAGATGTAACATGTCCCTTTTTCCCGGTTGGCGGATTGTTCACATTTTCCTGGTTGGCGATCACGAAAGAGAACCTTGGTTTATTCTGCCGGTCTGCTTTAAAGAAAGTGCCCGAATAACTCCATGACTGGTATCCGTTCTTGAAAAACGCCAGGTCATCAGCGTCAATATCGCTGAGTATAACCGAGTTCAAGGTAATTTTGTCTAGAAAAGTGTTCCGGTTAAAATGTATACGAAGATCAACTTTTCCATTACTGACAGAGAAAGAAAGCTCCCAGCCTTCATTGCTTACCGTTCCGGATTTACGGTTGAGCAATACCTTGTTCTGCATCCCCTTGAGTGAATGCCCTATCTTGATAGTCTCCGGTCTCAGTTCTAACATTTAGCCACCCCTTTCCGGATACCGGTTTGCCGGTTTACTTTTTACTAATACAATCTGCCGGCTTCTTGACCGTGATCAAACTGGCAACATACTTCTTCTGATCGATTGTATAAATCACCTTGACCACCTGGCATGGCTTTAACATTGATATAGCAGCTTCTTTTCCTTCAATGTCGGTTACCTTTATCTCCGGCGAAAATGAGAAAACCATCTCCGTTTTACCCTTCTTAAGCTCGATCTCCGTAGAGTTTACGTAAATAACCCTGCCCTGAAAGCTTTTCTCACCGGCGACTGCTGCATACATAAAAACCTGCATCAACATGCCGCATGCGAACAAAAGAACTATAAACCTTCGCATACCCAGCCTCCTTTATTTTATATACACTTAATCAGTATACTATATTTCATCGATAATGCAATAATGATAGTATAACTGTAGTAAGCATTGTGCCAGTTACGCAAGTATATTTTAGCGACTATACGTATTTTTAAATCCTTGCAAATCCCATTACCCGGTAATCATAAGTCGACAGGTAAATAAAATATTTGACATTTTGAATAATAATCATTAATCTATAGAACAATTATGGCACCAGCCGAAATGTTCTGTATTAAACTGTCACGGAATAAATATGAACTCTTTTTTAAAAAATCAATGCCGTGGTACCATTCTTTTCACGGCAATTATTATTTTTCTATCAACCCTGCTGCCAGCTAAGGCTGATACACCGGTACTGCGTATTTATTCGTGGCAGAAGAATATTGAGCAGGTTGAAAAACAGTATATTTCAGGACAGAAGTTAAAAAGAAATGTAGTACCTGTTTCCAAACTGGGCTATACTCATAAAATACTTAACTATATACTGGCCATAAATGCTGATCTTAAGGAAAAAGTTACCATACACAGGGTGGAATCGGCATTTTCCAGGGATTTTTTATTTGTCAATGATATATTATATTCAGTATCAGACAGGCACAACAGAATATCGAATAAAAGCATACAATCCCTTCTCGGTTCTTTGAAACGATATTATGGTACACCACGGGTGCAGCACGACCGGGATGTAATCATCAATACCTATTCGAAAGACAATACGAAGGTTATATTCATTATAGAAACATCTAAACAGGGCAAAAAGGCAACAGTGTATTATTACGCAAAAAATCTTTTTCAAAGCCTTATGAAAAAATAATTTTTTATAATATTTTCTTGACACACTTTGATACCAAATACATAGTTGCCGGGCCTGTTCAATGAAATTTTTTTAAAGAGTGAAGGTGTAGAATTGGCTAACATTAAATCAGCAATTAAAAGAAATCGTCAGAACGAAAAGCGCAGAGTACGAAACTCACAGGTTCGTTCATCAATCAGAACCGCCCATAAAAAGGTTGCGCGCCAGATTGACGCCAAAGAAGGTTTTGACAACGAGAAACTGCAGAAGGATTATATTGATTTCGTCAAAACATTAGATACGGCCGCCCGTAAAAGGGTGGTTCACTGGAAAACGGCTGCCCGTAAAAAATCCAGGATGGCGAAAAAGGTTAACGCTGCGTTGCAGCAGTAATGCAACGGAGTGATGCGTCTTGACGAAAATTGAAATTATCGACAAGATCACCCGTCAAAGCGGACTACCGCGAAGAAAAGTGCAATACATTGTCGATAATTTTCTTGACGCAATAATTGAAAGCGTAGATAAAGGCGAAAAAGTAGAAATTCGGGGTTTTGGCGTATTTCATCGCAATGAGAAGAAAGAACGCAATGTGTACTCCCCTATCGCCAGAAGAACAGTAGACGTACCGGCAAGATCAGTATTGAGTTTCAAACCAAGCCGATCAACAGATCGGGACATACATGAGGGCGCTTAGCTCAGCTGGGAGAGCATCTGCCTTACAAGCAGAGGGTCACAGGTTCAAGCCCTGTAGCGCCCAAATCAAAATGATTTTATAATCAGAGGTAAAGGGTATATACTTAAGTATACCCTTTATTTTATTAGAACAATGATACGATTCATAAAAGAAATCCCTCCTATACAGAAAATTCTTTTGAGTTTTCTGATTCTCATTTTCACTGGCATGGGTCTGCTTCTTCTTCCGGTTAGTACAACTAATGGTATATCATTAATCGACGCGTTGTTTACCTCAACCTCTGCGGTATGTGTTACCGGACTCATTGTACTTGATACACCGGTCGACTTCACCCTCTTCGGACAGGGGGTTATACTCATGCTTCTCCAATTCGGCGGAATGGGCATAATGACATTCTCCATAGCCATTCTCTCTATGATGGGAGGCAACCTTTCTATCAAGTGGCGGTTTACCCTGCAAAGCGTTTACAGCGACGTCAGCTCAATGCCATTCAAAAACATCTTGGTCAGGATAGTACTGTATACGGTGATCATTGAATTAATAACTGCCTTTATTCTTTTAACACAATTCATTAAGCATTTCCCGCTTCCTGAAGCAATCTGGCATTCAATATTTCACGCGATTTCAGCCTTCTGTAATGCCGGGTTTTCAACATTTTCAGACAGCCTCATGGGGTTTCAAGATAATTCCATAATAGTACTGACTGTTGCAATAGCAGTTATTCTGGGTGGACTTGGATTCCTGGTCTTAACAGAACTAACCAGCCCGCTGACCAGCAGCACCCGTAATTTCTGGAGAAACCTCTCCATTCACACAAGATTTGTGCTTATAATATCTATCATCCTGATCACGGGTGGTATGTTGCTTTTTCTAATTTTAGAATGGACAGGGTCTCTTGAAAACCAGTCATTACCGCAAAAACTGCTCACTTCTTTCTTCCAGTCGGTAACCTGCAGAACTGCAGGATTCAATACAGTTGACATCGGCAGCCTCAGGGAAAATACCCTCTTTATGATGATCGGTCTCATGTTTATCGGCGGTTCACCCGGCTCAATCGCGGGTGGTATAAAAACTACCACCATCGGTATAATTGTAATGCTCATTGTATCAAGAATAATGGGTAAAAATGATGTTACAATATGGGAACGATCGCCGGGAAGTGATACCATTGAAAAAAGCACTACACTGATAATACTGTCATTTCTTTTTATTTCATTATTCACCTTCATCATTCTTTCAATATCAAGCCTGCATGTTGAACATACATTTTTATCCATTCTTTTCGAGGTCACGTCTGCATTCGGAACAGTAGGACTTTCAACGGGGCTTACAACACTGACCACCGAACCGGGAAGGATTCTCATGTGCATCATCATGTTTGTTGGAAGACTGGGTCCGTTAACCCTCATATTGGCATTGACATCTCATAAAAAGGAAATTAGTATTCAATATCCTGAAGAACAGATAATGATAGGGTAACCATGAAGAAATTTTTTGTAATAGGTCTTGGAAATTTCGGCTTTAATATCTCTCGAACACTGGTTGAGAACAACTGTGAAGTTCTTGGCATGGACTCCAACAAGGACATTGTTCAAAAAGCCAAGGATTTCATCACCCATGCAATAATCGGTGACGCGTCAAGCAAGGAGGTACTGGAATCACTGGCAATATCAGATTTTGATGCCGCCATCATCAGCATCGGCCAGGACATGACCTCAAGTATTCTTATTTCCCTGTACATGAAAGAAATCGGCATACCACGAATTATCGTCCGTGCCATATCCGAAGATCATGGAAAAATACTTAAAATGATAGGGGTGCACGATGTTGTGTTCCCTGAAAGGGATATGGCTATTCGCATAGCCAACAGGCTGTCACTTAAAAATGCGATGGACTACCTGCCCCTCAGCGATGAATACGGAATACTTGAAGTTGATCCACCCAAAAGTTTTCTCAACAAGCCGCTGAAAGAACTGCAAATCAGCACGAAATTCGGATGCCAGGTTATCGGGCTTAAAGACCTGGCCCATAGCGGGGACAAGTACGACCTTTCCGGTAAGAACATTAACATAAAAATAGCTCCCACCGGTGAAGATATTATTAAACCCAATACAATAATGGTGGTAGTGGGGAAACTGAATGATATTGAGCGACTTCAAAACGCAAAATAATCAGATATCCAGCTCAAGCCCCTCGTAGGCGATTCCCACTTCAAGTTTTCCTCTAGTCCGGGTATTCATATTGATGTATGACTTGGCATTGGAAAGCACCGCGTCAAGCTTCTCATCATTATAATCTGGCTCATGATGGAAAAGGATTAATTTCTTAACATTAAACATGTGCGCAACGTCAATGGCTATTGACGCGGATGAATGCCCCCAGTCAATCTTGTTTATCGATTCTTCAAAAGTATACTGTGTATCGAATACACATACGTCCGCATCCTGAAAAAATTCACGGTAACTTTCTATTTTGTCAAGTTCGTCGATATTGAATTCGCAATCACTGGTGAAAACGAATGTTTTACCATCCTCCTCAAACCTGAAACCGTAAGACCCGCCGGGATGACGCATGCTTTTGTTCAGTATACGCATATCGTTCAGAAACAACTCCCCTTCACGGTCGATAATGAAGAACTCCTTTTGAGCCAGCATATATTCTAAATTGATGGGGAAGTGTGTAAAGACCTGCTGGTACTCAATCCTGTCCTTTATATCCTTATAAGGAGAATAGATGTTGAATTTGTTGCCGGGTATGTAGAAAGGGCCAAAAAACGGTATTCCCTGTATGTGATCCCAGTGAGTATGGGTTAGGAGAATTGTACCTGTTCCCTGCCCTTTTCCGAATTCTTCTTTCAATAACTGATTCCCAAGATGTTTTATTCCTGTACCGCAGTCAATTATTATGAGATCGTTATACTTGTTTCTGACCTCAAGTGTTGTGGTATTTCCACCGTAACTACCCGCGATTGACAGGGGAAGGGATTGCACAAATGATTCAATTGATTCTTCTGAAGCTATATCTTTCGGGGACGCAAGGGACAGGGCTTTTGAAATCTTGTGTTGAATTATCTCGTTGCTGAGTGGTGTGGGAATTGACCCCCGTACACCCCAGAATCTGACTTTCATTATACTACCTCAATGTATATCTATGATGCATCCTTTTAAAACTTCCGGCAATTATGAGTTTTCTCCTGCATTTACGCAAGAGAATTTTATTTACGCATGTAAATGAATAGCGAATACCCTGTGAAGCAGGCAGGTATAAAATACTTGACATGTCTCAAGGTATACATTTAATTACCTCCAATCCTTCTTGTTTTTAGCTCTCTAAATAGCAACACCGGCTTACTATGCACTGCAATTAATCTGCTCTTATTATAAATTTTATTAAAAATAAAGAGGAATTAAGTATGAAATTCTCACGTAGAATTGAAAAGGTAAAACCATCACCAACCCTGGCGATTACCGCTCTTGCCAAATCAATGAAAGCACAGGGCATCGATGTCATTGGATTCGGTTCGGGTGAGCCTGACTTTGATACACCCAGGTCAATAAAAGACGCTGCCATACGTGCCATCGAAACAGGCAAGACCAAGTACACTCCTGCCGGCGGTATTCCGGAATTAAAAAACGCGATAGCACACAAATTTGAGCGGGATAATCAATTAACATATACACCTGCCGAGATCACGGTAAACTGCGGTGGTAAACATTCATTCTATAACCTCATGCAGGTTCTTCTGGACAAGGGAGACGAGGTGATAATACCAGCGCCTTACTGGGTTTCATACCCTGCCATGGTTGAACTTGCCGACGGGAAACCCGTGATTATTCAAACCGACGAGTTAAGCAGCTTTAAGATGACTCCGGCACAGTTGAAAAAAGCCATTACCCGAAAAACCCGGGCAGTAGTTATCAATTCACCATCAAATCCTACCGGCTCCATGTACAACAAGCAGGAGCTGAAGGCAATCGCGGACATTCTCCTTGAAAAAGGCATCATGGCCATATCCGATGATATATATGAATCGATCCTTTATGACGGTAATAACTTTGATAATATTGTTACCGTTGCCCCGGAAATGAAAAAACAGACCGTAGTGCTAAACGGTGTATCAAAGGCCTATTCAATGACAGGCTGGCGTATCGGTTACATGGCGGCTGAAGAAGAGATCATAAAAAAGGCCGAGGTACTTCAAAGCCAGTCTACCTCCAATCCTGCTTCCATTTCGCAATGGGCAGCGGTTGAAGCATTAACCGGAGACCAGGGTGTTATTACCGAGATGGTAAAAGCCTTTACACGCAGGCGATCACTTATAGTAAACGGCCTCAATGAAATACCGGGATTCTCATGTCTTAATCCCGACGGGGCATTTTACGCCTATCCCAATATAGAAGGTATCGCAGCCCTGCCCGGCTGGAAAAATATGGAAAAGAACTTCGATAACGACGATCTTTCAGGCAGGTTTTGCGCATACCTTCTTGAAGAGGCGAAGGTTGCCGCGGTACCGGGTATCGCCTTTGGTACTCAAAAGAACCTCAGGATGTCATTTGCCACTTCTGACGAGAACATTTCTGAAGGATTAAAACGAATCGTGGAGGCGGTGGTAAAAATAAGCTAATCACTTATTTATTCAGAACAAAAAATTGGAAAAAAGCGGGAGCTCCTGAAAACCCCCGCTTTTCATTTACAGGTCGGTTATTATCTTTCCCGGCTGGTTTGGCTTCACTATCTTTGATTCCTGGATAGGCTCACCCTCGGGTTCACTTATTGCCTTCTGTATCATCATCATAAGGTTCATGTAATAAGACTGCGCGGTAATAAATTCTTTTAACAGTTCGTCTTCGGACACCTTCGCTGAAAGTTCTTCGATTTTTTGTTTTTCTTCAACCTCGACAGGCTGACCAGTGCCTTCTTTCTGCTGTACTGTTTCACTTAGTTGCGCAAATTCTTCGAGCAGCTTTCTGGATTCCGGATTCTGTTCCAGCTTTTTCACTACTTCAACGTATCTCTTGTATACATCTGTACCCTTGATCATTAAACCAAGTTCGTTTGCCCTGCTGATTATTTCTTCCATTACCTACTCCTTTGTAAAACTTCTTTATGGAGGATTAACAGAAAAGGACATTTTAGCGCAATGACTTTTTGTTATTTTTTTATTATTTGACATTTTAAAAGAACTTGCCCATACTCAAAATAGCTGAGCACCTGTAAAAGATTCCTGTGTGCATCTGTGCCTGTTGCCTACGGCAAGTGGCTGGTTCAGCAATATTTCAGATGGTGAGATATTTTTCTCGACATTTCATACAGATGTTTTATACACGGAAAATATTTTGCAGTAATTACAAGGAGAAGCTTTCATGGCTGATATTAAAGAAATTGTTGAAGATGAAAATAAAATTGGGACTGTTATAAACAGCGATATTCAATTCAATGGCGCATTAAAGTTTAAAGATTCATTAAAGATAAAAGGTGATTTCAAAGGAAAGATCGAGACTGACGGTCATCTCATTATCGGGGAAGAGGCAAAGGTTTCAGCGGATATCAGGGCCAGCATTGTGTCAGTGAACGGTACCTTAAATGGTAAAATTAGTTCTTCAAAAAGTATAGAATTGTACGCGAACAGCATCACTAGGGCAGACCTTGTATCACCGGATCTTTCCGTAGAAACAGGTGCTGTATTCAATGGAACATGCATCATGAAAACCTGAACGGGGTAACGATTGTGCGGTATATCAAGAAAAGCATATATAACCTGAGCTGTCTTGTGATGCTCTTTCTATTACTGGTAATGACCACATCTGAAGTTTTTTCAGCAGAAGAAACATCAGGGCAGCAGGATACCTCAAAAAAGGTTATGTTTGGACTTGCAGGTACAGGTGGACTCTTTTCAGCCATTCACCTGCGTGGCAGTGATGATGGGGGAAAACCTGAATGGAAACCAGGCTGGGGAGCTGGAGGTGGTTTCGTCTTTGACTACATGTTTTCTGAAAACACCGGCCTTCATTCAGGATTGTATTACTATTATTCCATATTGATTCTTGAAATGTCTGGCGAAACAGAACAAATAGACCTCGAAAGTACCGTGCAGATGATCCAGATGCCATTATACTTTTTCTACGCTTTAAATGGAAATTTTGTCAGCCTCGACCTTCTTGGTGGTTTTCATTTCAGTTACATTACCCATGTAGTCATGTCGGCTGAGGGCAAAGAGAGCAATGCGATTCAATTTATGGGCTACCAACAGCCCGGCATCGGCACCGGCCTGAGATGCCGTTTCCATATTACCAGGTTTATTGACATGTACCTCGCATTGATGGCAGAATTTTACGCAAACGACCTCATAGCAGCCAATACTGACTGGACAGATTACATGTATGATGGAAGAGCAGAAATCGGTATTCTTTTTAAAACTTTCTAGGCAAGCTGCTGTCCCATTATGATTTATTTCATATAACGAAAAGGGTGCCCGTTAGGCACCCTTTTCGTTATTATTTATGGTACAGTTTTTGTTTCTTACAGGTTTTCCTGGAATGCAGGAAGAACTTCGAAAAGATCCCCTACAATACCATATGTAGCAATGTTAAAGATGGGAGCTTCAGGGTCCTTGTTTATTGCAACGATGCACTTGGAACCTTTCATGCCCGCCACGTGCTGGATCGCACCGGAGATACCTGCAGCAATGTACAGATCAGGATTAACAGTCTTACCTGACTGACCGACCTGACGTGCAGCATCAGTCCATCCAGAGTCAACTACCGGTCTGGATGCGGCATATTCGCCACCCAGTTTTTGTGCAAGGCTTACGATAACCTCGTTGTACTTATCTTTATCCTTTGTTCCACGACCACCGGCTACAATAATCCTGGCCTGAGAGATATCTACGGCACCGGCCATCGTTTCAACGATTTCTTTCATCTTTCTTCTTGGATCGTTGATAGTTGCGTCAACAGTGGATACTGAACCGGCAGATCCTTCAGCTTCGGGATCGTAGGCACCCTTTTCAAAGGTAGCTACAAATTTATCACCCTTAACTGATTTGATTTCCTGGATCTTACCGTTGTATATACTTCGTGTAAAAACCGCTTTTCCGCCTTCTTCAGCAATATTATTACAGTTTGAAACAATACCGCAATCCATTGCGATGGCCACCCTGGCAGCATAATCCACACCGTCATAACTATGCGGAATCAATACACCAGCAACATCCTGTGCGTCAATTACAGCTTTCGCCGCATCTGCAGTTGTGTCTGGATTGTAGTTTTCCAGCTTGGCATCCACTACCGCAAACACCTCTGGAATATATTTTGCCAGTTCATTCGCAAGACTGTCATCCTTGTAGAAAACAGCAGCTGCAGGTTCTGCGCCAAGAGCTGATGCCACTTCTTTTGCGGCTTTACACAGTTCCAGCGTACCTTCGCTTATTTCACCATTTCTATGTTCAGCTATAACTAATAACTTTGCCATTTTGTACCCCCCTTTTACAGCACTTTCGCTTCATTTTTAAGCTTTTCAACCAGCTTTGCAGCCGCTGCCGGAGCATCGCCTTCAATAATTTCTGCCATGTGCTCAGCAACAGGGAAGAACATCTTAATGAACTGTGTCTTCGAGCCCGCTTCACCAACATTTGACGCGCCAAGGTCGGCTGCTGTTTTCACATCAAGCTTTTTCTTCTTGGCTTTCATAATACCTGGAAGAGTCGGATACCTCGGCTGGTTGATACCGGACTGGATTGTGAGTACGGCTGGCATTGGCATATCTGATACTTCGTTCAGCCCGCCTTCAAGCTCACGGTTTACCGTAAGTGACTTCTGATCATCACCAACTTCAATCTTTACACAGTTTGTACAGTGAGGTACGCCCATCATTCCGGCTATCATTGCGCCTGTAACCGCAGCCTGATCGTCTTCAGCCTGCACACCACTGAGTACCAGGTCAACATCACCAAGGCTCTCTACTGCCTTATACAGGGCTTCAGCAACTACAAAGTTGTCACCAGCATCGACCTGATCATCCTTGATGTGTACACCCCAGTCGCCTCCCATGGCGAACGCCTGACGAATCTCCTTAGTTATTCTGTCTGGACCGGAAGAAACTATAATAACTTCTCCACCATACTTTTCCTTGAGCTGCAGTGCTGCTTCTACTGCGTACTCATCGAAATCGTTCATCTTGAACGCGATCTGGGATTCGTCGACTTTACTGTCATCAATAATCTTGAACTTAGATTCCATATCCGGAACCTGTTTAACTAAGACAGCTATCTTCATTGTCCCACTCCCTTCTATAAAATTTTACATAAAAAACTCAAAAATATTATGATACATGTGGCACAATGGTAATATTTGTCCATTTTATGTCAAGAGATATTAGATAATTAATACCCCGGTAACTGCATTAACCGTACGGTCTTTTGACGGAAAAATTGCTTAATACTGAATATTACGGGTACCCTTTAAGCTTCTGTTGTAACATCTTTATAAGGTCGCTTTCATTTTTCTCCGGGTAGAGATTAACCATCTCTTTGGGATCTTTTTTCAAATCAAACAGCCAGGGATCCCTTCCCCGTTCAAACTCCACGTACTTGTAACGATCAGTGCGAATACCCCTGTACGACGGAGTGTTTTCCGGGTAGTAACGCCAGAACTCCAGTAGGAAATCATTTCGCGTCTTCGCCCGGCCATTTCGTATAGCCGGCACAATGCTCATGCCGTCCATATCAGCCGGTGCTCTGACCCCTGCCAGGTCAAGCAGCGTTGGGGCGATATCAATATTCAGCACCATCTGTTTACGTTTCCCGCCCGGGTCTTTCACCATCCCTGGTGCCCGCACGATAAAAGGTAACCGTATTGAATCTTCGTACGGTTCCCGTATACCGTGACAGTCGTGGGTTCCCCACTGCATCCCGTTGTCACCCATGTAGATGACGATGGTATTGTCGCTGAGCCCCTTCCGATCAAGGTAATCCAGTATATTCACGATGTCCCTGTCCATGGCGGTGAGAGTCTCGCAGTAGCCCCGGTACTGGTCGTAATAGGATCCCATCATCACTCCCTGGAACACGTTCTGGTTGGTCTTCCCGTACCACAGGGGATCCACCTGTGGAGGCAGCACTTCGGCCACGTCCGCCTCATCGTACATACCCGATATGTCAGCGGGTGCCTGGAAGGGGGGATGCCCCGGCCTGTGGGACAGGTACACGCAGAAAGGCCTGTCCCCGTCCTTCGGGTTGTTTTTCTCTATGAACTCGATGGCGTAATCAGTCACTTCTTCTGTTATGTACGGCTTACGGGAGGGTACCTCCTTCCCGTTTACCAGCATGGGGGTGTTAAAATAGGCACCCTGCCCTTCACGATAGGTATAGGTGACAAAAAGGTCAAGGAAGGGAAGCTCGGGCAGTTTTCCCGGCATATGCCACTTGCCAATGAAGGCGGTGGCATACCCTGCCCTGCTGAGATGTTCCATGAAGGTGGATTCCCTGTCCGTCCATGGTGTATGATTGTTCAGCACGCCGTGCCGGTGAGCGTACATGCCCGTAAGAATGCTTGCCCGTGACGGACTGCACAGCGACGTAGTATTGAAGGACCGTTCAAACATCACCCCCTCCCGGGCAAGACGATCCATACCCGGCGTCTTTATAAAGGGGTGGCCAGCGCAACCCATGGTTTGCGCATTATGATTATCCCCAAGTATGAACAGTAAATTGGGTTTCCCTTTCAGGGCGGACGCGGACGCGAATGCCCTGGCCGAACCGGTCCCCAGCACATCAAGCAGGCTGCCGGTTATACCCCCACCCGCAACTCCACTCAAACCGGCGCCAAGTGCCGCCCCCGTAACCTTGAGAATGGTTCTCCTGCTCATCGGATCCGAAAGATTATATTCATTGAATTTTTTCTTCATGATCATTCCTCCTTTCCTTATACACCGCTTCCAAAGAACAGCCGGTACCCTTCAAGAAAGATGACGTAAAGATTCTCCCCCTTGCCCCAGGCGTACATGAGCACGAAAATGACAAGTCCCCCTGTGACAACGAGTATGGGCATCATTTTTCCTCCTGCCTCTTCACCACGCTTCATCTTCTTTTTCCGCACGAAAAGGGACGCTGCCCCCATCTCAATAGCCATGAAAATTACCAGCCAGATATGCAGCGGACTTACATACCAGTACAGACATTCTATGAATGGATGTGATTCAAGAAGAACCAGCACTTCCTTGGTCATCCAGATGAAAGGAGTAATGAAAGATGCCAGTATGCTTTCTCCCAGTGTGGCGCCTCTCATCTGGCTGGAAGTAAAAACATACAGGGTGCCAAAAGCGATTGCCACGAAGTAAAGGGTTCCCGTTACGGCAGCCACTACCTGGTGCAGGGTATAGTGATCAATTTCACGAGATCCGAAATATCCGGTATAACCGATTATGGCAAGCAGCAGTACCGGAACCACAGGCATCACGAAACGGTTCATGAAGGTATTTTTAGGCATACGAACCTCCGTAATATGTGATAAATAATACGTCAGGCTTACTATGCGATGGCAGGTAAAGTGCATTTAAACAGAGATTTTTTATTAAGTCATTCAGAATTTTTAAATTTTAATATATACCTTTCATTTTTTCTTGCCAGCAGACACCAATTATTATATGAACAATCATGCTTGAAATAATCATTCTCATACTTTTATCTGATAAGATAAGCAAAAGGGCAAAGGCGCGGGGATTTGTTTCTTCTGGCAAATTCATTGTTCTAATAATTGTTTCGTGGCTTCTTTTCGAGTACCTTGGCATGGTTATCGGTAGAATGATCTCTGCCAACCTGTTGGTGGTATATGCTTCCGGTATAGTGTGTGCCATTTTCGGTGCACGGTTTGCATTTCTGATCGTTGATAATGTACAGGTGAAAAAGCCCCGAGAGCATTCAGTAGCCCATACTGATATTTCCTTTCCTTTTGAAATACCGGTATGGAAGGACAGCATGCTTTTCATCCTGGGAGTAATTGCATTTACGGTGTTACTTGCACTGTATTTAAACTTCATGGTGATCATAGCCGCACTGTTGATTTTCTACTTTTACGAGCTTCTTGTTTACAAGTTCACCTTTGACCGTGATGGATTTGTCATACATTACCTGTATGGGAGAAAACGCAGAATATCAGCAGACCAGGTAGTAAGAATAATACTCACCAAAAAGAATAATGTAGAGATAAACTGGAAAAAGAGCCGAAAACACTCAACACGCACCATCAGGATATCAAAGGAACCATTCTATTCCCAAAATCTCCCACTGAAAGAAATAGTTGAATTATTGCAGTTGTCTTACGGTAAACATAAAGATGGAACATTGCCAACAGCTACACCAGGGTAATCACCACTATCATTGCTGAACTCCATAAAAAAACATAATATATTGTTCATGACGGTTTAAGTGCTATTAATTTGATGTTCACTAATCGTATTTTGTTCGAGAGCTGGAGGCCCACATGAGAAGAATCCCTGCCTTATTGCTTACCCTGATACTGATTACCTCCTGTTCAGGTAGCTCGTCAGGTGATGACTCCAGCAGCTCAACTTATTCACTGGAGCTATCCTTTCTACGAACTGATTCCGGGGGGAAAGATCCTTTTGCCGTTACTGCCCTTTTAAAGAATAATGGCAATCCGCACCCAGGTGTAATCCTGTCCGTTGACGTTTCCCCGCCTTCTCAAACATCAAGCCCGACGGTTTCACCGGTTACTGATCTTGGTGACGGGAACTACCGCTTCACCGTTACACCCGACCAGACCGGTGAACATGCAGTTACCGTCTCATACAGGGATACGTCCATCACCCGCACTGCCCTGGTGATGCGAAACGTGCATGCAGACTGGGAACAGCCCATGTCGGTAGCCGGTCTTGTAAATACGGAAGGCTATGAGGACGGGGTGACCATCACCCCTGACGGAGAATACCTTTTTGTGCAGACAAGTCCACAGTATTTCAGCGGGATCTTTGTCTTTAATGAACTCCGGGCAAATGGCGGAACAGGAGGTAACCGCCTGGATCCCACTGAGTTTCATCACCCATGGATGGACACGCTGGCAGGAACATACACAGCCCCCGAAAGACCCGGATTTTTTGATGGAAGATATGATGGCATGAATATGCGTCATAATGCCAACTCATGGGGAGTTTCGGATAACGCAGTTCCTAATTATGCCATAAGCACAATGTTCTATGGGTTTAAACGACAACCAGATGGAAGTTTCAGGGAACCGTTTTACATCGCCTTTGAAGATGAGAACGATGGACTTATTGGACCTTTTGGATTGTCTTTCAAGATGAATGGTGACGGGACAGCGCGTACAATTTTTTCATTCCAGTATCCTGATCAGAATGACCAGCATGATGTAGATTTCAACGGTAATGGTTTTTATGACGATGGCATTAAAGGCGGTTTCGATGTGTATACTACTGAAATCACTTTCGGGAGCAACAATATCCTTGGAAAATTTATCCCTTCAGGTGTAGCGGGCACAGCCCCGATAAAATCTACCCCCTTCCCTTCATATCCGGTCACATTTAGTGACACTGGCATTGAGGGAATTTACGGAACCCAGGGTAACGCATCATATTATGAATCAGGCGGGATAATACTGATATTCACGGATGATGAATACGATACAAACAGTCCCGCAAGTGATGATCATGGGGATATTTCAGTATATGTAAACACCAATGCCGCAGACTTTCCAGGTGGTACCTGGGAAAAAGTGCTGTTACCTCCAGTTATCAATACAGCAGATGATGAAATACAGCCTTTCTTCGATGGCACCAGGCTTATCTTTACCAATATAACAAGGCAGGAAGTATATTACTCAATATATTCAGGTGGACTTACTTTAGCTGGTCTTACTGATAATACCAACTGGTCTACACCTGAAGCCATCATGGAACACGACGGCAGTGCGGTTATTGGTACAATTAATGTAATAGGCGAACCCACTCTATGCAGCTTCAATGGAGAGGAATACCTGTATTTCGTCTATGGTATTATACGGGCAATCGATGACAGCGCTCTCACCACTTTTTATGATATTAACCTGCAGGCCGGGTATATAAAGAAAAGATAATATACTAGTATGGCAAGAGCAGGTATACCCGGCTGCTGCATATCCGGATATACCTGTATTTCATTAGAACTGGTATCCAACTGCCATTCCAAAATGCCTGTGTTCAAACTCGCTGATATCATCATCCTGTTCCAACTCCCCATGATGGGCCTTGTAAAACACCTCCACCAGGTAATGCCTGTACAGCACAACACCGGCAGCAGCACCCCAGTATACATCACCGGTAAAAGATGCATTGGCAAAGTTGTTCTTGAAAGTACTATCAGCATACGGATATGACCAACCAAGCTGTAATGAACTGTATACATCAATATTGTCAATGACTGCAGGTGCAGTAAAATTCACTAGGCCATATCCTTCAGCGAATCCCAGCCTGCCGTTTATATCGCCATTTACCGGATGCGGGTATTGCCCTGATATTCCACCACCAAAACTGAAAAGGCTGCTATACCCTACTGCATATTCAACCGCACCTGAAAAGCCCGCATGCATCTTCATAGTAACATCATCGTTATCCTGTTGAATATCAAGTTTACCAGGAAAATCAACTCCTGCCTTTATGGCAACTCCTGCCCTGGCGTTTGTCCCGGATGCAAATGCAACGCCGGTGATCATTAAGACGCATATTGCAGTCATTACGGCTGTACGAATTACTTTTTTTTTCCTGTTGTTCATAGTAATTCCTCCTTCTTATTATAATCAAAAATATTTGATTTCAAACTGGTCTACCGGGATCGTCTCATCTTGATAAAATGTATTGATGCACCTGCCAGGCATAGAATTGAACTTACAGGTGCCCAGCTGCAAATAGACTTGTATCCCAGTAAATTACTCTCCGATGCACCGTTCCATGGAATAATTGTGAACACCGCGAATGTGAAAAAAAAGTTTCCAAGTACCAGGCTTTTAATCTTCTCTTTCATGATATCCAGATTCTCCCGTAACCATCATTGCTATACTGTATATACCAGCTTATACGGGATAAGTCGTCTGATCGGACACAATCGGACGTCTGATCCTACATGTTCAGACCATTATTGAGAGAATAGATACTGGCGTGTAAGGTTTTACTGGCTTGACTGGAGTTCTTTTTTATACGCAGAGGGAGTTTTACCTGTTACTTTTTTGAACACTGCATTGAAGGTGGCCTTGGAGTTGAAACCCGCTTCCATGGCCAGCTGTAATAAGGGAATATCATTACTATCTTTGTACTTTAATCTTTCCCTGATCTCGTTAATCCTGTAAGTATTAACAAAATCATAAAAGTTTTGGCCTATCTCTTCATTGATTATCTGTGAAAGAAGGTTCCTGTTAACAGCAAGTTCTGATGCCAGGTCGTTGAGTGTGAGAGATGGATCACTATACATTTTCTCCTGGTTCATCAAGTCAATCAATTCCTGTTTGTACTGCAGGGCCTCTTCCCTGTTGAGGCTTGATCGTTCATATTTCCTGTGAACTGTTTCTTTTTCAGAAGCAGTCGCAAATATGGGTGCCTGCTGAAAGCCCCTGTATCCAAGAAAATAAAAAATTACTGCAACCACAAGAGGAACGATTCGTTCAAATCCCAAACTCAAGTTCCCGGTTAACCTTAAAATTGTTGCAAGCAGCAAAAAGACAAATGAGAATGCATATAATCCGATAAAATAATGGATCCATGACAGGTTGATCTTATCTATTGTTGAAAATGTTTTTTTTATCATCTCCTGGTGCCGGGAAACTTTTTTCCAGATAATTACCAGGTACACCCACATGTGTACTTGTGACAGAATACCAAGAACCTGGGATGGTATATACAACTTCCCATCATTAAGAAATACTGATAATATAATGAGCTTTTCCGGTCCAGGTTTTATATAAAAAGGCAACAAGGCTGCAATGCATAAGATAAACGGTAAAAATAACAGGGAATACTTCAAGTGAAATCTGAAATCAGGGTTAGTTAAATAATAAAAATACAGCAGGCAAAGTGGACCAAGGGTAAATGATAATGGCAGACCTGTCAGTATCAAATGCGGGGTATGGTAATAGAGATTGGTATAGGTCAAAACGCCATGGCTGATACTTACTGTAAGGAATAAAATGGTTATTGAGAGTATTTTATTGGCTTTTTTATTCTGAGACGATGCCCCCCATATTGCCACGCTTAAAAATAAACCCTGTGCAATCCCCAGTGCAGTTATTATAGATATGAAGTCAAAAGATATTTCCATTATATTTTAATACCGTTATATACTTATCATTAAAAAAAAATATTGAAACAGGTCCAGGTCAATCTTTTATTCTGATGAGATTTGCTGTATCCACTCTACTGGACCATCACAATCTTGTTCAACAGTTCAATAAAACCAGGTAGACTGTATAATTATACACCAAAAGTTCATGTTCAATTAGATTATTTTCCCAAAAACCAGAATAATTAATCATTGTTCCAAATACTATTACAGGTCAATAGTCGTACAACTTAATAGATATAAATGGGCGGCTCTACAGTTTGAATTCTAACCATGAACAACGTATATATCTATTTTATTAATTTTATGTATCAATATTTATAATCATTGACGTTCTATGTACATATGAAATCATTTACTTATCATAATGAATTTATATCTTAAGGAGACGGAAATGGCAGAAGATTACAAACCGATGTGGCAGGAACTGGGACTTGATATTGAGAAGCATGACGCGTTACTTGAAGCGGTGGGACAGATGTATGGTGAGAATTTTCTCAGCCAGGAAAACCGCCCTAAGGGCATGGAATACTTTGATTTTGTTGTAAGTGAAATACATGGCCTCAGGATCAAAGAGCTTGTGGATGCAAGAAAAGCGGGAAGAACGGTTATCGGCTCTTTCTGTGTATATGTTCCCGAAGAATTGATACTGACAGTCAACGGTATTTCAGTTGGGTTATGCGCGGGTGCTGAATTTGCCTTCGATATGGCCGAAAAATATGTACCCCGAAACACGTGCTCACTCATTAAATCGGCTCTTGGCTTCAAGCTGGCAAAGGTATGCCCCTACCTTGAATCAAGCGACCTGGTAGTTGGTGAAAACACCTGTGATGGAAAGAAAAAAGCCCATGAGCACTGGCAATCTATTATTGATAACCTTTATGTTATGGACCTTCCCCAGGTTAAAAATGATAACGGCAGGAGAATGCTTTTAGAAGAATATACCCGCTTTGCAGCAAAACTTGAAGAACTCTCGGGGAAAAAAATTGAAGCGGGCAAACTGCAGGAAAGCATTGCAATTGTAAACAACAAGCGTAAGGCTATGAACAGGATCTACGCGCTGCGTAATGCCGACCCTGCACCCATCTCTGGTCTTGACGCACTTCTGATCAGCCAGGTATTCTTTTACGATGACCCCGTTCGATTTACCGATTCGGTTAATGCCATCGCAGACGAGCTTGAAGAGCGAATCAAGAACAAGCAGGGTGCCGCCGCTGCCGGTACTCCCCGGCTAATGGTTGCCGGCTGCCCCATGGCTGTTCCCAACTGGAAATTGCCCGCCATAATTGAAGACTCAAACGCGGTTGTTGTTGGTGAAGAACTATGCACCGGCGAAAGAGGCCATGCGTACCTCACTGATGAGAATGGTTCCACTGTCGATGAAATGATGGGAAACATTGCAGACCGCTACATGAAAATCCACTGCGCTGTTTTTACGCCCAATACAGAACGGCTTGAAAAGATCAGGGACATGCATGATCGCTATAATGCCGACGGTATTGTGCTCTACAACCTGCAGTTCTGCCAGCCTTACCAGATCGAGAGCGGGTTAATCGTTGATGATTTAAAAAAGTCGGGTATTCCGGTGCTGCAAATTGACACAGATTATAGCCAGGAAGACGCCGGGCAATTGCAGACACGGGTTGAAGCCTTCGTGGAAAGCATGAAAAGTTGATTTTCCCGTGAATATATCATATTTGCCACTTTGGATTATATATTCACTGTGGCAAATAAAACATATCTTACATAAAAATTTATTGAATTTTTATCGAATGGCGCAATTATTGTCATATACCTATGTATGAAAATACACCGCCAGCTTAGCTCAGTCGGTAGAGCAGCTCACTCGTAATGAGCAGGCCGCCGGTTCGATTCCGGCAGCTGGCTATTATTGGCCCATGCTGCATTGTGTTGCGCAACATGGGTTTTTTGTTTATTCAGGGTGCTTGCTTGATTTGACTGCTGAGATAGGATTATATTGATTTGTGTTGAGTCGGAAGTGCTGAATCTTGTAATCCTGTCATACGTTGACTAACAGAAATAATCCCTTTCTCTTGAATGGTCTCTACCAGTAGGTTCTTCATTTTAAGTTAAATGCTGTTTTTATTATTACCCTGGTATGCTCACTTTATTGGCAGGAATACACTTTTTCAGAAATATTATATAAACGTGTGGTCATTTACACATAACGTTCTCTAAGAAAAACTTGATAAATATTTCCATTCATGAATAGTTTTCATCCTATCCCATATAAAATTTGACTAATATTCTTATGAGATATACTATCTAAATCAAACCTGTTAACCTTTAATAGAAGGGTACATGACCAATAACCACGATAAAAAAAACCTTCTCCTTGTGGAAGATGAAGTTATCATAGCCATGTCAGAGAAGGCAGAGCTTGAGAAATACGGGTATACAGTAGTCATCGCCCATTCCGGAGAAGAAGCCGTAGAGTTGTTCAACGAGGACAGTGATATTGACCTCATCCTGATGGACATAAATCTTGGAAAGGGTATTGACGGCACCGAAGCAGCCAGTCGAATTCTAAAAGAACATGACATACCAATCGTTTTTTTATCATCGCACACCTCGCCTGAAATAGTTGAAAAAACCGAAAAGATCACCTCTTATGGCTACGTGGTGAAGAATTCTGGCATTGTAGTCCTGGATGCTTCTATTAAGATGGCATTCAGGCTTCATGATGCCAGGATGAGGGAAAAGGAGAAGGAAAAATCACTCATGGAGAGTGAAGATCTCCTCAACAGAACCGGAGAAATGGCCCGCGTAGGTGGCTGGGAGGTTAATCTAAAAACAAACGAAGTTTTTTGGACCAGGGCAACAAAACTCATCCACGAAGTACCAATGGATTATGAACCACCCCTGAATGAAGCATTATCTTTCTATCCAGGAGAATCTGGTACAGTGCTCACTGATGCTTTTAACCGTGCAATAAATGAAGGTGTTGATTATGACCTTGAACTGGACTTTATATCAGCAAAGGGTAATAAATTGAAAGTTCGAACAATTGGTCAGTCTGAACATGTGAATGGTCAATGTGTTCGTGTATATGGAACATTCCATGATATTACTGAAAGCAAGATTTTAGAAAATCAACTCATGGAAAGCGAGGAAAGGTTGTCCCTGGCCATGGATGCAAGCGAACACGGATTCTGGGACTGGAACCTGGAAACCAATGATATTTATTTCAGCCCACATCATTATAAAATGCTGGAATTTGAACCGGGTTACCTGAAAAATCGAAATGAAAGCTGGATGGATATCGTACATCCCGAAGACAAAGAGTTAGTTCTTCCGGAGATTTTAGATAATATTCATAAGGGAAAGCCTTACTCGGTAGAGCTGCGAATGAGAAAAGGTGACGGATCATGGAAATGGCTGTTGAGCCGTGGGAAAAGTTACGAGTTCTCCAGTGAAGGGAAACCAACGCGTGCAGTTGGAGTGTATCTTGATATTGACGAATATAAGCAAACAGAAGATGAAAAAAGAAAAATCCAGAAACGGTTCAGTGCAATATTTGAAAATGAACTGATGTGCCTGTACATACATGACCTGGAAGGAAACTTCATCGATGCCAATGACAGCACATTGCGCCTCATGGGATACCAGCACCAGGAGATCGACAATCTTAACTTTGCATCATTAGTAGCTGAAGACCAGCTTGAAAAAGCCATGGAGATACTTGGAGATTTAATCAGAACGGGTAAGCAACACACACCGGCAGAATATTCACTCACAACTAAAGATGGCGGAAAGATCATTATTGAAACAATAGGCTCATTGCTTTATGAAAATAATGAACCATACGCCATCATTGGTATTGCGTATGACATAACTGAACGGAAAAAAGCAGAAGCAGAGCTGAAAGAAGCTTACGAGGAAATTCGAACAAGTGAACAGTTCCTGGAGATGGCACTCTCTTCCACGGGTTCCGGTACATGGGAGGTTGTTGTACCTGATGGAACTGTTAACCTGAAAGGGTATGACAGCTGGGAGAAGATGCTTGGCTACGTGCATGATGATTTCCCCGAATTCAACCTTGGCATGTGGATGGAATTAATTCACCCGGAAGACCGAGAATCGGTATCCACGCATTTCATGGAAGTATTGCAGGGAACCATTGACATCTACGACATTGACTACCGCATGAAACACAAGAACGCCAACTGGGTATGGGTCAATGCCCGAGGCAGGGTTAAAAAACGGGACAGTGATGGTAATGCTCTGGTTATGTACGGTACACACACGGATATAACCAGGCGTAAGACAGCAGAAGATTCCCTGAAAAAAGCATACACTGAAAAAAACGCACTTCACAGGGAACTGCAACACCGTGCCAAAAACAGCTTTAATACCATCGAAAGTTTGATGAGTTTAAAATCAGGTTCACTTTCAAGCAATGAGGCACGTGAAGCAGTAGAGGAATTACGATCACGCGTTCATGCAATGGCAGAACTCTATACCATGCTTTACGATACTGATTCAACTGGTACTGTTGATCTTGGTGAGTATTGTAAAAGGGTGGCAACGTCTATGGAGGGACTAACCGGAAACATCAGCATTAATATAGACACTGAACCTATTGAATCTGATACCCGTAATGCTGCCACCATCGGACTTATCATCACCGAACTGGTTACAAATGCCTCAAAGCACGCATTCCCCGATGGGAAAAAAGGAAATATTTACCTGGAACTGGCAAGAAGTGATAAAAGAACCATCCTTACGGTGCGAGACGACGGCAGGGGAATGCCTCTTAACATTGAACAGGAAAAAACCAGCACAATGGGGCTGCTGCTTGTCCGCTCCCTTACAAAACAACTTAATGCTGAGATGAAAATAGATACATCCAGTGGGACAAGGTTTAGTTTTCTGCTTCCCGAACTGACCTGAAATAATAAAAAAAGTGCACCTTTAAGGTGCACTTTCATGATCAACTTATTTACATAACCAATTCACTTATCCTCAACCGGCTTCATTGTCAGGATTGTAGCTTCTCTATCTGCGGGCCTTTTCGTTTTCATCGCGTTTTGCAAGTTGGGTTTTTTCGCTTTCGGGGGAGCAATGAACAGAACATTGCCATTGTCCAGTGTTTCCCAGAAATACACATAATATGGTATGTACTTACCAGAACCGCTTTCTGAATGTGCTTTTTTCTCAGATGGCAGTGTCACCACCATTTTTTTCTCATCATCAACGATCCGTTCAAGGTCGAGGTATTTCACATCCATTTTCGGGTTGGCGGGATACTCCATCTTTATCCTGGTACGGTCAAAATGGTATACTGCCTCACCTTTATCAGATACCACAGTAAATGTTTTCCCATCCAGTTCCTTGTTAAATGAATCGGGAGCGTTACCGCCGCAGCCCCAGGAGACAAGGCCGGATATGATAAGTAAAGTAATGACTAATGAAATTCTTTACTTATCATATCCGGCCTTGTC
>Ga0272443_10000801_pt1 | contig 52350 bp, 46 predicted proteins | sample SSMAcet12_FD_193581 | JGI IMG/M metagenome (GOLD analysis project Ga0272443, IMG submission 193581) | Marine sediment archaeal communities from Little Sippewissett salt marsh, Falmouth, MA, United States - SSM-Acet-12 | ecosystem: Environmental > Aquatic > Marine > Wetlands > Sediment ...
ATTGAAGATACAAAATTTTCGCCCCACATTCTAATCGAAATGTCAAGCAAAAAATGTACTTAACTTGAAATTATTTTAACTTTTTTCATAATCTAATATGCAATTTCCTAACCGGAAATTGCTGATTTGATGAATTTCAAAGGTGAGGCTTGGAAAATTAAAATGAGCATTCAAAATTTTTCGATCATCATTCCCGCATACAATGAAGGTAAGACAATCTCAAGTTTAGTCAAAAAATTAACAAAATTGTACGACAAATGTGAGATAATTGTTGTCAATGATGGCTCAAATGATAATACGGCATTTGAAGCAAAAAATGCAGGTGCCATTGTTTATAATCATCCTTATAATATTGGCAATGGAGCTGCTATAAAAACAGGAATAAGAATCGCTTCAGGTAAAGTTCTTGTCTTTATGGATGCTGATGGGCAACATAGACCAGAAGATATTGAAAAACTTTTGCAATTTTATCCTAATTTTGATATGATTGTTGGATCTCGTAAGGTAACTGATCAAGCATCGAAATGTCGCGCTATTGGGAATTTGATTTATAATAAACTTGCAACTTATGTCACTAAATTTCCTATAATAGATCTTACATGTGGATTTCGAGCGATAAAAAGCGATGTTGCTAAGCAATTCTTATATCTTTTACCAAATACTTATTCCTACCCTACGACACTTACTCTTTGCATACTTAGGAGTGGACGTAGCCTTTGTTATGTGAATATCCAGACTCAGCAAAGAAAAAATGGCAAGAGTAACATTAAAATATTTAAGGATGGGATAAGATTTTTTCTTATAATAATTAAAATATGCACACTGTATTCACCAATGCGAATATTTCTTCCAATAAGTACTTTATTGTTCTTTGTGGGTTTTGCTTACTATATTTATACATTTTGTGCTTGGGGACGATTTACAAATATGAGTGCACTTTTATTTACAACATCTATAATCATTTTTATGATGGGACTTATTTCTGAACAGATTAGTCAAATGAGATTTGAAAATACCGAATAAGTTATTTAACAATAAAAAGATAATCTGCGCTGTATACTGAAGAGGCTTAATAATTTATTAATTATTTTGATATAGATAAATTTTCATTGAAAAGATAAATAATGGAAAAAAGGGAGTTTACCATAGTTTATATTATATTAAAATCTATTTTAAGACAATGTATTTAAAGAATGAACACGTATTCAATGCTATTGCCTCGAAGCGTTCGAAAATAGAAATATAAATTACATATTTTTTAGTATTTTCTCGAAACATTCAAGATAGATTCGACCACCTCGCTTGGTATCGGTGATTATTTCCTTCATATCCATTTTAGCATTTTTTCCAATTTGCATTAATAAATGCGGATGATCAATGCCCCAGAGAATTTTCTCGGCGATATCTTTCGCATTTCCACTCTTGACAAAGATGGCATTTTCCTTGTCCTTCCAAGGAGTGGAAATACAGCCGTCCTTTATGAGAAGTTGGGGCTTTCCAGCCAAAGTAAATTCTTCACTGACAGCATTGAAGGCAACCCCACCTGCACCTAGGTGACAGATATTAATATAGTCGAAAACATTGTTTTTTGGACCCAATAGTGTAACACAATCGGCCAACTGCTGATTTGAAATTCTTTCAGCCATTGTCTTAAATAGACTGCCATCACCGATGTAAAACAGGTGAAAACGCCGGTTCATTTGCTTTATTATTCTGGCGGCACTCATCAAGTCCAAGAGAGGAAGGTTCGAATTCTTAATCTTAATAGCTTCGAATCGGCCGACATACAGTACGATAAAAGTCTTGTTCGGGATTTCAAGTATACTTTTCACATCTTCTGGAAACAAGCCATTGCCGTCATTATGAACGATCAAAGGTAATTTTAGGTAATTGGATTTGAATTGGCTCTTGTAATTTTCGTTCCAGGGTTGTGGACCAAAACAATCGATCGCACCATCAACTGCGTGATGAATCAATTGGTTGAGTGTGCGTGGTAGCAATCTGATATCGCTACCTCTGGCAGTCATGACTAGTTTTTTTCCAAAAAGAATCTTCGCAGGAATTGCTAGCAAGGCGGTTAAGGTCCACTGTGCATGAATTAGATCCGCCCAAACTGCATGACGACAAATTTGCAGAATATATAACCCCAATAACATGGGAAACAGAAAAAAGTTCAATCTAGACGGCTGATCGTAAAGTGGTCTATTTATTCTTAGCAATTTTTGTCGCGATTGTGGCCAAGCATAACTAAATCTAAAAACAGTCACACCAGGAAAGGCCTCTTCCTTTGCGTTTCCTCCTGATATATAGGGTGTTAACACCCTTACTTGCGCGCCGTTTTCAGCATAGGCAACCGCCTCATCTAATACAAATTTCCCGCCGAAATGCCCTATTTTTGGGGCGGGAAAGCTAAATGTACAGATAAGAATTTTCATCGTTCTTCAGACGACACAATTTTCGGACTATTGTTTTTCATGATATTTTTGACTCCCAGCAAAAAGCCGAACAGCATTCCTAAAAAAAAAGTCAAACCGGTAGAAAGCAACCTTTGGATGGTAATAATGGATAATCCTGCTATATTGGGAATCCCTAAACGGGTAAGGAAAAAAAGGACCGTGGCCTCACGAACTCCCAATCCCATAGGAATCATAGATACGGCTCCCAGAAAAAATGCGGTCGATGAAACCGCAATTGCCTGCGGAAAAGTAATTCCATCTGAATAAAAGCAAGTCAACAGAAAGAGATTGATAACACCGAAGACTTGGATAAAGCTAGCTAAAGCGACATAAAGCAATAATTTACTTAAATTTAATTCCTTCAAAGTATTCAGAATTGTAATGAAAAAATGCCATTTTGTAAATTTATTGCGAAAAAAAAACAAAAAATAAATTGTAATAAATATAATAAATAATATTAATAAAATATTTTTTAAAATAGAAAAACTAAAAATATTAAAAAACAGCAGACTGCCAAATAATGCAAATATGCCACTTAATAAAATGCTGACAGTTAATTCTATAAAAATTATCACTATTCCCTTGGAATATGGAATTTTTTCAACCTGATTAAGTAAAAATACAGCTGTTGGAAATCCAATTTTTGCAGGTGTAGTGTAATGAGCTGCCATTGAAGAGAAATGAATTAAAAAAAGATTGCCAAAATGACAACGATAACCAAGCATAAAAAGAAGGAATTTTCTATTTAAAATCATAAAAAATGAAAATAAAAAATAAATAATAAGCAGAATGATAAGCTGCCAAAGATCTAATAAAAGTATATTATGCCATATAATTTCAAATGAAAGCTGAAAATAGAAAACGAAGCCGTATAGCATTGCCAAGAAAAATAGCAACCAATAACGAGTAAAAATTTCCCTGATTCTGAATTTCATCGAATGATTATCCCTGCTGTTTCAATAACTTATTCAGACTCTCTACGATTTTATCAATGGTTAACCATTCATCCGCTTCCAATGATTCCTCGCTGATTTGAACGCCATAATCGTCTTGAATCTGGAAAATTATATTCATCCTGTCCAGAGAATCCACACCCTGTGTATCAAGACCTATTGAAAAATCTAATTCACTGACGATAATCTCGCTATCTGCAAGTGCGTATTCTAATATTTTGACAATATCTTCCTTTTTTACAGATTTCATATCGGTACCCTCCTAATGATTGTTGAGGCAACTGACAAACCAATTCCAAAACCGCTCAAAAGAATTGTCTTTGCATTCTGATCCTTAATATAATTTTTCAATAAAATAGGAATGGAAGAAGACACCGTATTCCCAATGTTTCTCAGGTTGATGGGAACTTTCTCGAGGTCAAGTTTGGAACGTTTTGCGAGGTTTTTTACCAAATATTTACTGCCCTGATGTAAAAGAAATATGTCAATCAATTCTATTTTCAATTGATTTATTTTAAGACATTGCTCTATCGATTGAGGTACTCGTTTCATTACAAAATCAAAAACACTTCTCCCATTCATATAAAAATAATCATTTTTGCGTTTAATAATCAGATTGTATTTCTTTCCGTCTGTAAAGAAAACTGCCTTGCCAATATGGAAAATGGGATTTTCAGATAATAATGTGACAGTTGCCCCATCACCAAAAATAAGGGCGGTATTTTTGTCCTCTGGGTCTATGATGTCTGAATAGGGATCACTAGTGAATAATAAACCTAATTTTTTTCCGTTCATTTGCATAAAGTTCTTGGCGATATGCAAGGCATAGACATATCCGGAACAACCCAAGCCAATGTCAAATACTGCACAATTGCCGGGAAGGTCTAGTTTTCCCTGCACGATTGAAGACGTTTGAGGCAATTGAAAATCCCCATTCTGGGTACAGACACAAAGAAAATCGATCCGGTTAGGTTTGAGAGATTTATCTTCCTCCATTAGTTTTTGGTAGGCAAGAACACATAAATCGGAGGCGGTTTGTCCGGCGTGTTTCCGCGGAACGTTAACCACCCCAATTTTTTTTTCGATAAAATCTGCCGTCAAATTAAATTTGGCAGTTTTGGCCATATTATCAATTACAGTCTCAGGAATATGAACGCAAATATTTTTTATCCCAATCACTTCAACTTTCCTCTTGAGAAAAAAATTGTTCCAATTCGTTGACCACGGAACTCAATGATCGTCCTTGTTGTAGTTCCACCTACAGTTGAATTCAGCTTCAATTTCAATAAACCTTTTATATTAGTTGAATGCATGAAATTGTCGAGTTCAAATTTCGCCAAAAACCATTGACCAAACCCTTCAATCGGAAGTAAATGAATCAGCAATCTTTTGTTTAATGCAATAATATAATTAAATAATGGTAAGGATGAACAAAAATATATAGAAATTTCACGTTTTATTGTGTCTAATTCAAAGTTATTTATTAATGAGTCATCATCATATGGTTTTCTATTAATAATTGAAATGGGTTCTGGTGATATTAGGACGAAATATTTGGCTTTATCTGAAATTAATGTAAAAGTTGCTGGATATGATTTCATTGCATAGGAAACAAATTCAAAAGCATCAATTAAACTATATCGTGCCTGTGTTTTTAATAAAAAATTAAAATAACCACTGATTTTTGTGATATTTTTTATTCCCCACACAGGTATTAGTCGAATCAAAGCATTCGTTATAGTTGCGCCCTGAACATAATCCCTTTCTCCTAAGTAACAAAAATTTGTAATTTCAGATTGTTTCATTGATATTATAGTTTAAAAGCAATAAGATGAACTATTGGTTAATTGCCCAAACGGAGAATGGGGAAAATCCCTCACTTTTAGACAAAGACTTCAGCAGGCTTGCGGCATGAAGAACTACCGCAAGACCTTGCACAGCATCCATGATATCAAAATCCATATGGTCTGGATTAAAAAGTACCGCAAGCCAGTATTCTTTAGAAACGTGGCCACTCGATTTCGTGATTTGGTTTGAGAGTTCTTTAAATCCATGGATTTCGAAATTATCCGAAGCTAGATTTCCAAAGATCAAGTTCATCTCTTCATGTCGGTTCCACCCCATGTATCGGTGAGCTTTTTGGCTCATTGAGTGAAAGGAAAAACATCGATAAAGTTGTTGAGCGAATATAATCATTTGGCCAAAAATTCTGGGGTCGTCATCTATGGGCACGTGATGAGGACTTCACGATATATCCCTAGGCCGGCTTTCAGCTGGCTGCTTTTCAAGCTATCGGTTTCAGCCGACAGTATTTTGACTTTTGCCCTCATTTTAACCTGGTATAACTATTGAGTTTAAGTGCTTTCTTATGCTCCACGGCAAAGAACCCTGAGACTCTCTGGCCTGGTTTAACATCCTTAACAACCACACTGCCGATGCTGATATAGGCCCGGTCGCCGATGGCGATACCGTTAGAGATGGTAGATGAAGGCCCAAGCCATACAACATTGCCGATACGCACGCTGCCGGAAATATTGGCATTGCCAGCGATGCGGCATTTTTCACCTATCTTTGCCCGGTGGCCGATATTAGCTAATGGTCCTATTTTGGTCTCTTTACCAATAAAGGTGAAACCGAAAAAAACATCGCGAGCGACTACTGAATTTGCCATAATTTCAACCCGGTCGGAAATTATCACCCCGCCGACATGAATAACTTTGAGTAAACGATCATCGCTCAATTTATACTCCAGCCCGTCAGAGCCGATGACGACGTTCGGACCAATGATGCAGTCTGCCCCGATAACGACTCCCCCAAGAATTCTTGCCCCTGGTCCAATACATGTATTGCCTCCAATGAAGCTGCGGTCGCTGATAAATGCGGATGGATGAATTGTGGCGGACGAATGTATCCCCACTAACGGAATATGTCTTTTTAGGGAACGAGCCAATTCATTATGACGCCGATAAAATTCCAATTCTGGATCTTCTGCGATGACGATTCCCAACCGAGGTTTAAGGTATATTACTAAATCTGTGGTCGTAATTACACAACTGATATTCGGATTTTTATTAATAATATCAGCATATCGACGATTAGCACAGAATGAAAGAGCGTGAGGAAAATCAGAATCAGCTAGTTGAGTAGAACGAAAAATCCCATCTCGTGCAATTTCTGATGGTTTATACAGCTCCGATAATGCTATGGATGCCAAATGCTGTTGATTTATTAATAATTTATTAATCATATTATATATAAATCAATTATTAAATACAATAATATATAAAAAATTATGACTTTAAAGATATTTTTATAACTGAATTGACTAAAAAAAATCATATAAAACTTTTTGAGATATCGAAAAATCCATTGCAGGAGATTTCTCAAGTGCTAACTTTATGGCTTCATTCTTACAAAGTCCTCTTAACCGTGCTTTTGCAAGTACTTCTCCAACTTTTAATCCCGCTGTGTGTAAGTCGATTAAGGGTTTCGGGCCTAAATATTCAGTGGATAAACTCATATATCCAGTTGGCGCGATGAATTTAGGGTAAAGGCTTATTTTACTATTTATAATAGCATCACTATCTATATTCCCACAAATATGGACTACCGCAATTCCAGGATTTAATTGATTTATAGTCTCTGGTAAAAGAAGCGATTTATATCCAATTATCTCTTCATTTGATTGGTCAGCAACTATTATAGCATCAATGTTTATTAGATTAGATTTAAGTTGGTGATTATTGAACTGATTAATATCTGGAAAAAAAATACAATTTGATCCATTCATAATTAAATATTTATTAATTATATTAGCAAATAAACTATTTCCAATAAGAAGAATATAAGAATTACAAATCTCCAGTTCAAGATCTAACAAAATTTTTAATGCTAATATGCCTACATAGTCAAATGTTTTTAAATTGGGGTGATTTTCATTTGTTCCTAATACAGGGATCCCCAACCGGTTGCATTCTCTAAGGTCCAAATCAGCAGGTCTGTATTCCCATGTTTCCCACATAAGAGGAATTACAGCGGTTGGCTTCAATCTTTCTAGAAAAGATTTGGTCAAGGGCCGAACATGCCCTAAATTTGTAATAATATCTGCCTTAGATATATAATTATGATTTTTTGAGGGTAAATTAAAAATTTTATCATGAACTTCCCAAATAACTGCTAAATCATTAAGATTTTTTAATATATCAGATGCTCGTCCATAGCGGGAATTCTTAGTGATGGTATATACAAAATCAGCACCTGCTACCGCCGCTATGATAGGGGTGAGAGCAAAAAAACCGCTAGCTGCCTCAGTTAATACTCTAAGCCCCGTAAGATCTAGCTGAAATGCCTTAATACTTTGATTGATAAGTCGATCTATCCGAAAAAAATTCATTATGCTTACCAATGACAAAAAGTGATGTCTAAAATAAAATGTAAAATAATAATTAATTTATTAAGCATAATATCATTGAATTATAAAACGATTGAAAAAGCTTTTAGCCATTCATCAAAATTTAACAGAGACCATATAAATAGACGTCTATTTTTCTTTCCATCGAAATGCTCATTTACCAACTCATAAACGACATTTTGGTCAAATAAGCTGTACATCGGTGAATTGCTTTCAAAAAATCTTTTTTTTACAAAACCTAAACTTTCCCCTTTAAACCAGCTTTTATCAGGGGAGCTAAATCCTTGTTTAATTCCATTTACAATTTTATCAGGAACATAATTTACCATCATTTTTCTCAGCAAAAGCTTTCCATCACGAGTTTTATAAAAATACTTATTTTTTTTACCGCCAATTTCGTTCTCATCAAGTTTCATGATTTCTTTAATCTTTCCGAGTTTAAATTTTACTGGAAGTTTCATTGCAAAATCTACAAGATCGTTGTCCATAAATGGTACTCGACTTTCCAACGAGTGAGCCATGCTTAATTTGTCCTCGACAATGAATAGCCCGTGAAGAAAGGTTTTCGCCTCGAAGTAGAGGGATTTGTTAACATATTCTTCGGGAGAGAGTGGCATCCTGGGTTGATTTTTGAAAACATTTTTAAAAATATCTCGCGTCCATACATGTTTGACCTTGTCCCAGATAGGCGCGAAAACTCTTTGTAAATCTCTATTTCTTATCAACCTCTGCCAAAAGGAGTAATATTTATCAATATAGTCATCAAAGTCTTTATTAACCAGTGCTCTATAATAACGCCACGGATAGCCTCCGAATAATTCATCGCCACCTCCTCCACTGAGCACTACTCTTACAAAATTACCAGCTAATTTTGCTGCGTAAAAGTTTGGGTAACTTTGACCAACCCTCGGTTCTTCGAGATGCCAGGCAAAATTCGGGAGGCACCTTTCCATATCACCGGATTTGAGAACCATTTCATAATGTTCAGTTCTGTATAAATATGAGAGATATTCAGACGTAGCTCGCTCATCAAAATGCAATTCCATGCCTGAGGCGCTGCTGAGATCAAAACCCACTGTAAATGTCTTTAGATTGCTATTATTTTTTGATGCTATACAGGCAATTGAACCGCTATCCATACCTCCGCTAAGATAGCTGCCGATTTCGACATCACTGACGAGTTGTCTTTGTACTGCCTGGACAAAAAGACGATCTAATTCCTCCAAATATTCCATTTCATCTTTTGGTCTTAAATCTTCAACGAACTGAAAATCCCAGTATTGTCTTTGTTTGATACTAACATCAGTGTCTGAAGAGTGTTTTAAATTTATTTCTAAATAATTGGCCGGTGGCAATATTTGCACATTTTCGTATAAAGTTTTGCTAGTAAAAATATTTTGAAAAGTGAAGTATTCGATCAGAGCTTCATAATCAATGTCTATATTATAATATTTATACTCAAGGATTGATTTTACTTCGCTGGCAAAAACAAAGGTTTGACTGCCATCATATGAGTAGATATTTGTATAATAAAGAGGTTTAATTCCATACCTATCACGGACTAAATACAATTTATTTGTAAAGTTGTCGTATATAGCAAACGAAAACATACCATTAAATTTTTTTATACAATCAATTCCCCACTCAATATATGAATAAATAATGACTTCCGTATCCGTTTCAGATCTAAATCTATGCCCTCTTGATTTGAGTTCATATTTAATCTCTTTGAAATTATAGATTTCGCCATTATAAACCAGGAAAACATTTTTGGAAAGATCACTCATTGGTTGATGACCTGCTGAGGACAAATCAAGAATGGCTAATCTACGGTGCCCTAAGAATATATCCCAATCATGTGACCCGAGTTCGTCTAGGGCGGCTTTGGAGTCGATGGAGGGCAAGAGTCCTGAAATATCTCTAAAGTTGTCATCAGTAAGGTTAAGATGGAATGAAATTTTTTTTTCGTGCCTACAACCAGAGTGGAAGAAAAGATAACCAGCGTCGTCCGGACCTCTATGCTTTATTCGGTCCGTCATTGGCTTAGCGAAGCTGATATCGATTCCCTTATGATTAAGTGCAATAGCTCCCGTGATGCCACACATACTCGTTTTCTCTTGTAAGCAAAAATAATAAAAAATTAAAAAAACGCTTTAATCCATTAAATATAATAATGTATCCACGACCAAAGATTGATCAGATTCAGTTAATTCAAAATATAGTGGCAAGGCAAGACAATGAAGATAGACTGATTTGCTCTCAGGCATACCGCATGTTTGGTGACAGAGCGAGCTTTCTTTAAAAACGGGGTGCATGTGTAGGGAATATGTGCCAATCTGCACTTCGATTCCTTTCTCTCGCATTTGTAGCAATATACGATCGCGGTCCTTAATGAAAATGCAAAAAGACTGGTAGGCATGCACCCCATGTTGAGAGGTTTTGGGGATCGTAATCCTCTTGCTATCCAGAAGCGATTCATAATTTCTGGCAAGCGCGGTCCTTCTCTGAAGGAGGCGATCGGCCGCTCGAAGTTGAATAACCCCAACGGCAGCCAGGATATCACTCAGCTTGTAATTTGTGCCTATCCGGCCAAATAGAGATTCGGACCGGGTTGCACTGGATATCATACCAAAGTGCTTGTATGAACGCATCCAATCGGCCCACTCCGGGTTGTTTGTGGTTATCATCCCTCCTTCGCCGGTTGTGATGGTCTTTCTTGGATGAAGACTGAACACGGAAATATCCGCAAGGTTTCCCACCTTAATACCCTTATAATCTGCCCCGAGGGAGCACGCTGCGTCCTCCACAATAAACACACCATTTTTCTGTTTGAGAGCGTTCAGCCTATCGTAGTCGAGAGGATTGCCAAAGCAAGATACCGGAAGAATGGCTTTAGTTCTGGTTGTTATCGCCTTCTCAGCCTGATCGTAATCAATAAGCATGGTCTCGGGGGATACATCCACCAGGACTATCTTTGCGCCGACAATGGCGACCACATCCGCGGTTGCCGGGTATGTGTAGTCGGGGACAATAACCTCGTCTCCCGGGCCGATGCCCAGTGCCCTCAGCGCCATTTCCAGGCCCGTGGTGCAGGACGTCACAGCGATAGCGTGAGCGCAGCCGACGTATTCTTCAAAAGCCTTTTCAAGTTCGGCGGTGACCGGTCCCTCGGTGAGAAAGCCGCTGTCAAGAACAGAACACACCCGATCTTTGATTTCCTGATTCATAAAGGGTCTGGTGAGGGGGATTTTTTTCATGACTGATTCCTGAGGCTTGTAAGAGTGGTTAGTGTATTCCTGCGTTTTTGCGGCGTCTGGCAACTTCGTTCTTATGCGCCTCTCTCCACTCAATAAGCCTCCTGAGACCCTCATCAAGAGGAATACTCGCTCGAAACTCAATCTCAGCAGCGGACTTCTCCGGATCACCGACCCTGTTCTTGACGAATGTCAACCCGCCAGGTTCATATCTGATTTCATGATCCGACCCCGTGACCTGCAGGATTTTCTCAGCAATCTCCTTGACAGTGGTTTTAATGCCAGTACCGACGTTGTAAAAAGAGTCGGTTACATTCGATTTCATGGCGCAAATATTGGCCTTGGCACAATCCTCCACATAGATGAAATCGTAGGCTTGTGAGCCATCACCGTATACAATTGGGGGGAGACCTCTGTCAAGCCTGTCTAGGATCTTCATGATTACGGCTATATAGGTGCCAAGGTAATCCTGCCTTGCACCATAGACATTCATATATCTCAAGCCTACATAACCAAAATGCTTTGCAGTATCCCGAAATCTGTGATGAAGGGCGCGACACATCTGCTCCCCAGCGATTTTCGTGGCCCCATAAAAATTGTTATTGTTGAAGGGATGATCCTCTGTCATTGGTTCTTGTACAGCGTCCCCGTAAACAGATGCTGAAGATGAATACACCAACCGTCTCACCCCGTTATTTGTCATGGCCTCTATTACATTGAATGTGCCGCCGATGTTCACTTCAAAGGCAGATCTAGGAAAATCATAACAATGCAGGAGCCACATTGCAGCTAAATGAAAAACCCCATCCATCCCCTTCATTGCAGCATCAAGAATGTCGCGATGCAGGAGTTCTCCGCCCAATTCGAAGATTTTGACGCGTGGATCAGCAAGAGCTGAAGAGAGATTCTCTTCGCTTCCCCGCGTAAAATTGTCAAAGATCCTGATTTCCTCGATATCTTCTTCCAATAAGGCATCAACGACGTGAGAGCCGATAAAGCCTGCGCCTCCAATAACCAAAAACCGTTTGCCCTTAAGTTCCATCGTCCACTCCATTTACATAAAATTATTACTAGACATTTTCGATGTTTTCCAAAAGCAACAGTCGAGGTCTAGTTTTCAATTTAGGAAGGAATTCATCAAATTCTTGATGATTCATCACAAGGCTCCTAATTTTCCGATTAATATAGGGTTCCGTTTTACGAATCAAATCGTTAAGTTGGTATGTGTTGATATTACCTATAAATATGAGATCAATTATACCTGTATCCTTGCCCTCAGCGTAATCATCTATCAGATATGCCTTTTCCAGATCCCCAAGTCGATTAACGATGTCCTCTATAACACGATCTATCCCCATGACTTTAATCACCATGGATTTGAGTTCAGGGTATAAGGGGTGATTTGTATTTGCAGTGTAGTAAACGTTGCGGCCGTTTTTTTCAGAAATAAGGAGATTGGTTTTTGTGAGTTGGTTCAACTCTTCTCGAACAGTGTTGGTGGAAACATTAAATTCTTTAGCTAGTTGACGGAGATAGGAACGGATCTGGGGGTTAATAAAAAATCGTGTCAGGAGCTTTGTCCTTGTTTTGGAACCTATGAGGCCTATAAATAGATTCTCCAAAACACCCTCACAAATTGAGTAGTCAAATAACTCATAAAGTCATTAATGTCAATCGCATATTTTTAAGCAAATTTCGTGCCCAAAATGCGTTAAGCCTAAGGCTGAGGCGAATAACGGCACGATGCACTACTGCAGGGTGGATATCCTAGGAGCCTGTCGGACTTACTTTGTAAGTGCCTGATATCATTAACTGCGTCATTTTGGCACGAAAAAATTAAGCCGCAATTTCAATAGCTTATACGTGGGCTTTGTGCAAGGCCGACACACTCCTAGGCGACCATTAATTTATTCTTTTGCAGCCGAATGATGCACCCTTGTGGGTGCCGGATTGGGTCAGGAGTGAACGGCCGAATCCCCGTTGGGGGATTTAGGGTTGGAGGAGGTTTTCATACCAACCGAGTAGGCGATACCTAGCGCTTGATGAACGCATGTTTCTGTTATCCCTTGAAAAAAACTCTTCTTGAAGATGTTTCGGATTTCAATGCCTCCAGATCACCCGTGATGTTGAGAAGGGTTTCCTTCCAGGCGCCTGCCATTTCCGTCCCTAGAAGGGCCAGCGCTTTTTCTCCGGAACGCCGCATGCGGCTGCGGTACCGCAGGGTAAAGCGGACGGCGAAAAAGAGATTCAAGAGCGCATAGCTGCCCAGGGCCGCCAGGCCCCTTTGGCTGAAGAGGTTCTGGACGGTGGTGACTCCCAGGTGGAGTAGCGAGGACCAGGAGGGAACCTCGAGAAATCCCCGCCAAGCCGAGGCGTCCCCCAGGGCGAGGATGAGGAGGACGAGAAGGAGAGAATAGATCACCCGCTGCCTGAGCTTGAAAAACCAGCCCGCCCTTTCGGCATGGGCGGGAATCCCGGAGGAGAGTATCATGAAGAATCGTTCTCCCAGGCGGTCGAATCTCCTCCCCACATCAATGATCTCCTGAAGCCTTTCCCGGATAGCCGGAGGAAGGCTTTTCCGCAGCATCTTCTGCTGCACGCGGTCCTCCATCCATTCAAGTCGCCTTTTAAAGGCCTTTTGGACGTGCTCGGGCGGCTCCATTGCAGAAGTCAGGGCCTGGGAAGGAGCGGGGTTTTCCTCACGCCGCAAGGCGCTCAGAAGCGAATGGAGGAAGAGGCCGGGGCCCACAAGGGGTGGGCCTTTTTTCGGCTGCCGGATAAAGTGAAAGACATCCACATTTTCGAGCCAAGACGAGAGGATTTCCCTGCCGGATCGGACCCAGGCGTCCTGTTCATTCTTCCATTCGGCAAGCACTTCGTCCAGTGAGCGTTCAAGGTCCTCCAGGGCCTTTGCCTTTTCCCTGATCTCATTGAAAATTCGGTCAGCTTCCACGTCCAGGTTCTCCGCCTTGATCGCCTGGATGGTCTTGGCATCCCTCTGCCGGAAGACGAGCTGGCTGAGGGCCGGAAACGCGTTCCACGAGGAGAGGGGCCTCTTTTCAGCGGCCTCGAGGGAAGAGACGGTGAACAGGGCGGGTGCGTCAATCCCTTCACTCTTGAGATGCTCGGAAAATTGACGGGACACGGCTTCGAGTTTCCCGTACCCTTCGCCCCGGTCGCCCTCATCGAAGAGCTGATCGCATTTGTTCAAAACAAACAGGAAGTTGGATTGTGCCTTGGGCGTGATTCGGAGGAATTCGTAAAACCTGCTGTCCGCGTACTTCTCCGGTGATGACACCCATACGAGTAGATCCAGCTGCGTCAAAAAATCAAGGACACCCTCCCGGTGGGCCTCCAGGAGGCTGTCGAAGTCCGGCAGGTCGCACAGGAGAACCCGCCGCACGGCATCGGCCTGGTGCTCGATCTCCTTCACGGGCAGCAGTGTGCCCAGACCCTCGAGGGCAGGGGCCTGCTCGTGCCTGTAAATGATCAGGTGATCCGTGTGCGGTCTGCGGTGGCTCACGGAGGAAATGGGTTTCCCTGCAAGCGCGTTCATGAGCGTGGACTTCCCGACCCCGGTGCCCCCGAGGAGTCCCACCAGAAGAAACGCCTCCTCCAGTGCCCCTATCCTTTCGAGGACTTTTCGGGTCTCCAGGCCCAGCCGCTCCCGGTCGTCCCCGGGCACGGGAAGAAGGGAGTCTCTTTCAAGAATCTCCAGGACTCGCTCGAGGTTTTTTCGTATTGTTCCTAAGGATCGGGGCATGAGAACCTACTTTCCCTTGGCCTGGTTTTTGAGCTGAAGGACTTCCAGGGCGATCAACTCAAGTTTTTCCAGGTCTTCGAAAGATATGTGGAAAGGCTCCGCGGCCTTTTCATATTTCGCCTGCTGCTCCCGGATGATGGAGAGCAGTCCCTGACGGTATCTTTGGGCCATTTCCCGTGCCAGTTTGCGGATCTCCTGAAAGGCGAACAGCTCGGCCGACCCCTTTGTGACGAGGGGGGCGAGGGCCGAGTCCAGGAGGGCGTCGATCATGGTGAACCCTCCACCGAGGGTCGCTTCCAGCGCAAGAATGAGGACACCCCAGATCACGCTGGTGGAGTAAATGGACCACTTCTTGATGAGGGGCAGGCCCCTGGCCATTTCGTCGAATCTGTCCTTGAGCCAGATCTCGAGGTTTTCCTGCTCTGTGCTTAGCCGCGACTCCACCGCCCCGGGCTCCATGGCAATCCCCGGCTGCCGAACCGCATGGAACAGGGGAGAGGCCTCGTTGGCGCCGGCAAGGTTTTCCAGGACCTTCCTGTCGGCCCGGGCCAGGACCTCCAGGACGGGCGCCGGATCCGCGGCCTTCCGGGCCTTTTCCACCGATGCAGGATCCTTGCCCCTCGAAACCCCGAGGGCGCTCCCCAGGAGGCGGAAGGGGACCCTGATGACGTTTCCCAGGGCGCGCCTCGGGCCTGCCAGGAGGTCGTAGCGGGAAAAGAGCCCGCGGATTTCCTTTTGAATGTGGGATTTCCTGCCGGCGGCGAACTGTTCGCCTTCCAGGCGGATGAGCTCCTCGGACGCCTCTCTGAAAACGGCCTCGAGCTCTCCCGACCAGCTGTCGAGCGCCGTTTTTTCGGCTTCCAGGAGCTGCTTGAGTGTTTGCAGCCTGCTCTGCGTCGAATCCGCGTTGCGCGCCAGCCAGTCGCCTTGCCGGCGGTTCGCGGTACCGGCGGAGAAATCCCCGGAAAAGCGCTCCTTGAAGGCTTGAAAGCCCGGGTGCCCGGCTATCTCCTGAAATGAATTTGAGGAGACCCTGGGAACGACCCACAGGCGCTCCTCTTTCAGGTCGATTCCAGCGTTTTGGGCCATGCGGGCCGCGTCTTTTTCGTCAAACCCCTTGTCCGCCTTGTTGAGGATAAAGTAGGCGACCGCCCCCTCTTCCAGGATGCCGCGAAGGAGCCTGGACGGGACCTCGTCGGCGTATTTCTCCTGGCTCGTAACAAAGATGACGGCGTCTGCCAACAGGGCCAACCGCAGGGCGCTTTTTCTGTTGTGCTCCTCGATGCTGTCGAGATCCGGGGTGTCCACCACGACCACACCGGCAAGATTTTTGTCACGGTGCTCCACCACGGTGAGGATCCCGGGCCCTCCGGACGTGGGCAGCGCTTGCTCATCCGACTCGGGGATTTTTTCCGGGGCGAGGTCCGGGAAGGGAAAATCCTGCTCAACCCTGCACCCCTCGTGCGCAAAGGCAAGAGGTCCGAGCGTTTTTGGCCGCTCCACACCCGTCATGCTGAGGTTTCTGCCGCAGAACAGGTTGAAAAGCGTGGATTTGCCCGTGCCCGTCCCCCCGATGACCATGGCCCACAGGCACCCGTTGGCCGCCTTGTATTTCAAGGCGTTCAGGCGGTGCGGGAGCTCCTTCAGGAGTCCGCCGATTTCATCGCGGCCGGGGGTGATGCCCGGGAAGCGAATGTCCCCTGGGAAGGGAGGCGCTTCAAGGGAGGTCTTTTTCTTGGCGGGCTTCCTGGTCATAGTTTTGCTATCGGTCTCCCGGGTTCTCCATCTACTTTTTCTACGAGGGGGCCAGCCCAGCGTCCTTTGGTTTGCGAAAGCCGCTGGGTCCCGGCTTTCGCCGGGACGACGATTCAGCAGCTTTTAGGCCTGCTCAAAAATTGCGGCACAGACACTTCCGTCGGGATGAAGTTATAAAAGTTCAGGGCACAATCCTGTATGCCGATTATATATGCAAGGGCTCAACCTTACCCCTCGGCACAACGCCCGTGCAGGTGCTGAAAATCGCCCATTCACCTTCAGGAAACCGGGTTGTGCCCAATATCGGTTGATGGTTAGGCCCAAAATAGCACATTGGGACGGATCCCGAAACCGAAAGGATTTTCCTATCTCTTTATAAACAGGCATGTCAAGATCTCCCGGGAGTTGACAGAAGGCATGGCCGGGGCTTATGTTTGGAGGTAAAGAAGGAGACAGGAGGTTGACAATCAGGAATGGAAGAGCGGGAAACAAGATTCTTTGAGGTGTTCCATGAAGTGAGCCGGGCTGTTCTCTCGGTCCTGAGTCTTAGAGATGTCACTCATCTCATTGCCAAGAGGATCGTTTCCGCCCTGCCGGTGAAGGCGAGCGCGCTGCTTCTCCTGGACGAGGAAAGCGAAGAGATCGTGCTTGTCGCCTCTCACCTCCTGAGCCGGGGATTCGCCTCCGAGGAGCCCCCACAGGGAGACCCGGGGATACAGGAGGCACTGAACGGCAATCCATTTCAGATGAAAATCACGGACAGCGAAACCCCCTCGGCGTACAGAGATGCCCTCGAACAGGAGAATGTGGGGCTGGTCCTTTCGGTGCCCATGGTTCGGGGTAAAAAGACCATAGGGATGCTCCGGCTCTATGATGAGGAAACACGGGGCTTCTCGGCCGATGAACTGGAACTCGTCTCGGCGCTTGCCGACATCGGCGTGGTTGCCATTGAAAACGCCAGGCTTTTTGAAGAGGAGGGCGCCAGGCTTTCCAAGCTTCTGGAAAAGGGCGGCGTGGATTACGATTACGAGCCTCGTCTGGAAAAATACCGTGTCAAGGCCGTCGGCCCCAGTGATATTCCGCCTGAAAAATCCTATGAGTACTTTCGCAGGCTGCACCGCCTCACAAAGGTCATTGCCTCTCAAATGGACATGGACAAGGTCCCGGATGTCGTTGTCGACGAGGTGACCGAGGCGCTCAGTGTCAAGGGCGGCAGTATTCTGTGGCTCAACCTCGCCATGGAGGAACTGGAACTCGTGGCAGCCAAGGGCCTGAGCTCGGAATATCTGGACAAGGGTCCTCTCCAGGCGGGCAGATCCATACCCCAGGTCCTGGAAGGGAAGGTGGTGTTTATCCCGGTAGCCGGGTTGGATTCCAGGATCCAGTACCCCCAGGCGGCCGAGAAAGAGGGCATTTCCTCCATCCTTTGCGTACCCATCCTGGTCAAGGAGAAGGTCAGGGGGGTCCTCCGGGTCTACTCCTCGGAAAAGGCATCCTACAATGCGGGGGAGATCGAGTTCATCAAGTCCCTGGCCGAGATCGGCGGCATCGCCATCATCAACGGGAAGCTCTATCAGGCAAGGAGCCACGATTATTCCTTCTGGCGGGCGACCATGGAATACCTCGGCGTCGAGGAATCCGAAGACGCATCATCCGAATGAAGAAAAACCCCCGAACGGCTTTTGACAACGGCCCTTTCCGGCTGCTCTGGCCGATCCTCGCGGTGGCCCTGTGCGCCGCTTGCGCGGGCCGCGAGCCCGCGAAGACACAGGTAAATTGCCCATTGGATGAGATCGGCCCCGGAGCCGTGTGGAACGAGGGGAACCGTCGCCCGGCGGCGCTTCTCAAGGAACGCTGCCCAGGCGAGCAGAATCAGGATCCCGGGGCCTGCCTGCGGGCTGTCATGGAGGAATTGGAGGCGCCCCCCCAGGCCGTCCTCGTGTCGACCTGCCTGGGCCGGCCGGGCTTTCTCTGTGACTTTTACGAGTCAGGGCGGGTGGACGCGGCGCTTGCCCGCTATCCCCTGAACAGGGATGCGCCTTACGGATACGTGCTGGTCAACGGATCCCCGCGGGTCCTGGACGTGAACAATCCGGCCTTGTGGCCGGAAAAGGCATTGAAAAGTAACGCTCGATATGGAGAATTGGAAAAAACACATTCGGGGCTTTCCATTGTGCCGGGAATCCCCGGGGAGATGGGGCAGATCCTTGTGAAGGATCTGCCGGAGGGCGGTCAGAGGTTCATCCCCGGATACAAGCTCCTGGGGGATTCCCCGGAAGGCGGACTCGCCGGGCATGTGGAGTTTTCGTTCGATTTCGACAGGGACGGGGCCTACCTGGGGTCGGGCATTGCCTCCCTGGGGGAGGCGATCCACACGGCGGCCGGCGGCACCGTCACCATTGACCTGGAAAACACCGCCCAGGATGGCTCCTGGCGGATGGCCCGCGTTCCCGCCGGTGTTGTGAGCCTCTTGGAAAAACAGAGCGGCGTGTCCGAACCGGGAGCGGATCACACCGTGGACGTGTGGAAGTTTCGGGCGGAGGCCCCGGGGGACGAGCACCTCGTGTTCCTGAACTACAACCCGGAAGACAAGGGCGATTTTCCCGAGGCGCGCAGGACCTTCTCCATAAAAGTTCACGAATCCCCCGAGGCCATGCACTCCGCCTTGATGGGTGAGTTTGAAAAACCCGTGGAATCATATCTTCGGGAGATAGGTTCCGCCAGGGCCGGCAAGGTGAGTTTGGAAGTGGTGGGAGTGTACGGTGATCACGCCCGCGTGGACGTCCACCCGAGAGCAGAGGGGCTCTCCAAATCGGCGAGCGTTATCCTGAGCTTTTCGGACGGGCAATGGCAGGCCCTGAGCATTGCCGATGAATATGACAAGGCCTTTTACAGGAAGCACAAAATCCCCAGGTACCTCCAGACAGACCCGCGAAAGCCGAAGCTTTATTTTTCCGTGCCCGTGGAGAAATGCGCCGGGATCCGGGAGGCCTTCGCAAAGGCGCTCAACGTGCGGGCTGGACTTCAAATGAGCACGGCCTTCGTGGATTACCTCAAAAAGGACGTGGGCCACTGCTGCCGGGTCACGGCCAGGGAGAGCGGTGCGCGATTCGAGGGCATGGGGGAGGTCCTCTCAAAGGTGGGCAAGGCTCTGCGGGACCTCGGGTGGACGGAGGACCCGGCATACGCGTCCACAGGGCCCCTGGGGACAATGGCCGGTTTCCGCCGGCACAAGGAGCTGATCATCTTCAGGATTATACGGGAACCGGCCGAGGGCGTGGGGCTCCTGGAAAAAACACAGCCGTCCCTGGACTCGCTTTTGCCGGAGGATCTCGTGTACACCATCACGCTGGATTGCGCCGAGCTTCCCTGAAGTCGTGGGCACACAGCAAGGAGGGTTTGTTATGAAAAGACGCGTTTTTCTCGTGTTTGTGCTGCTTGTCACGGGCCTTGGGCTCGTGTCGGGTGCGGCGGCTTTCAGCTTTCGGGACTCCTCGGACAGGGTCAACGAGGAGGCGGACAAGCGGATGTACCGGCAGCGCAGCTATGACAACGCAGGCGTCCAGGGCCCCTTGATGATCATCCTGCCCGGGGAGATCAAGAGCAACAACGCCACCTTCCGCCAGAAGATCACCTCCAACAACATCAAGGATTTTGCCGAGGTGGAGCTTTCGAACGCCAATTTCCGGCTGCTCGAGAGATCTGACTTGAACCCCATGCTCCAGGAGCAGAAACTCGCGGTGGAAATGGGCAGCGCGGACTCCGGCCAGTTCGGCCGAGGCAAGTTCAAGTCCACAAAGTGGTTCGTGAAGTTTGACATCCTCAAGGCGGAACCCGTTGCGAGCGCCTCCCGGGGTTTTGAGGGGGCCCCGCTGGGCGACATCGCCGGGGCGCTGATCCGGTCCAACAGGGGCTCCCAGGTCGCGCGGACCACCGGGTCCAGCATAGGCGCCCACGAGGCGGCGGACATCTGGGTCATAGGCCTCCGCTACAAGGTGATGGATGCGTCCACCTCGGAGCAGGTGACGACCGGCTACCTGGAAAGGAAGATGGAGCACAACGCCAATGCAGGGCGCGTGCTGGGTTTCTCGAGCTCGGAGAGCCACGGGGTCACGCTGGACACCATGGTCCAGCTCCTGGTCCAGGACGCCGTTGCAGAGATGGCCCGTATGAAGTGAGGGCAGGGGCTCTTCACAGGAAGGGAGGGTTTTCATGAGAGGCATCATCATCCGATGGCTGATCCTCACAGCGGCGATCACCATTGCCTCCTATCTGTTCGACGGCATCGTCGTGGCCGGCTTTTTCAGCGCCGTGGGGGCCGCGGCCATCCTGGGTATCCTCAATGCCTTTTTTCGGCCCGTGCTCATCATCTTGACTCTCCCCATCAATATCCTGACCCTCGGCCTTTTCACGTTCATCATCAACGCCATACTCCTCAAGATGGTCTCGGGCGTCATCGGGGGGTTCCAGGTCCACGGGTTCTGGAGCGCGGTATTCGGGGCCCTGGTGATAAGCATTGTGAGCTGGCTCCTGAGCTCCTTCATCAACTCCCAGGGACATGTGGGATATATTGAGATGGAGAGAAAAGGCAACCGCTGGGAATAGCGATAGATATGGATTTGAAAAGGCTCTCGACACAATCCGCTCAGAGGGTTTTCCTCGCGGCGATGATGATCTTTCCACTGCTCCTCCAGGCCTGCGCGTCACCCGCCGAGGAAGGGGCCGGCAAGATCCCGGTGACCCTGGCCCGCGAGTACCCGGTGACGCGCATCCCCCTGGAAGGGGACGTCACCAGGAGGTCCGCCGAGATCTCCGGCCTGGCCTGGTACGGCCAGGACCTGGTGCTGCTGCCCCAGTACCCCCGCAGGTTCTCCTTCAGCGACGACGGGGCCCTTCTGGTCCTCTCGCGGGAGGACATCGTCGCCTACCTGGACGGGAAATCCGACAAGCCGCTGGCCCCCCGCAAGGTCTCATTTGTGGCGCCGGGGCTGGAGAAAAGGATCAAGGGCTTCGAGGGCTACGAGGCCATAGCTTTTAAGGGGTCGAAGGTCTTCATGACCATCGAGTCGAGCTCGGGAAGGGAGACCATGGGACACCTGGTGACCGGCCAGGTGGCGCCGGACGGGAAGGCCATTGTGATGGACCCGGGGAGTCTCACCGGGATCCCCTCGAAGACCGACCTCGGCAACCTTGCGGACGAGGCGTTGGTCGTCAACGGGGACAGGGTCCTGAGCTTCTATGAGGCGAACGGGCTGAACGTGAACGCCGAACCCACGGCCCACGTCTTTGATCTCAAAGGGAGATTCCAGAGGTCCGTCCCCTTTCCCCACCTGGAGTACCGGCTCACCGACGCAACTGCCGCTGACGAAATGGGCAGGTTCTGGGTGCTGAATTTCTTTTTCTGGGGGGAGCGGGGAAAGCTGCGGCCCAGGACCCCGGACCCCCTCCGGAATCTGTTCGGGGCAGGTCCGACCCACACCCGTTTTCAGACGGTGGAAAGGCTCGTGGAGTACCGGGATTACGGCACCCGCATAGAGAGGACCGAGCACCCGCCCATCCAGATAGAGCTCATTGACGACCTGCACCCGAGGAACTGGGAGGGCGTGGTGCGCTTCGACCCCTACGGCTTCCTGCTGGCGACCGATGCCTTTCCCGAGACCATCCTCGCCTTCCTGCCCCTGGCCCGGTGATGTCCCGCAGCATGCGCATAAGCCGCGTTGTCACCGAACTCCATCCTGTGGAATTTTACGAGCAGGTGTGAAGCCGATGCCCTGGAAATGGATCCTCTGCCTGGCGGGGCTTTTCCTGGCCCTTTACGGAATGGCCGCGGATGCCGACGCGGTCTTCATCGTGGGAATTGTCCTGGGGGTTGCGGGTTACCTCCTCGTGCGAAAAGACCTCAAAAGGGCCTTGCCCGAGGAGCCGGCCGAACCCGGGCCAAGGGAGGAGGATCGGGAGGACTGACTAAAAGCATGACCACGAAGCTCACGAAGGAGTCACGAAGGACACGAAGATATTAACCATTAAAACCTTTTCTCCGGCAGTATTGATTTTATCGAAACCTAAATGGAAATCGCAATCGAAGAATAGCCTGTTCTTTCTTTTCGTCATTACGGCGAAAGCCTGGATCCAGTGTCTTTGCAGGGTGTTGCACGCTAAAGTCACTGGGCCCCGGCCTCCGCCGGGGCGACGAGCAAGGGGTCCTTCGGCTCGCGGAAACAATTATGCCACGGCCTCGAAAGCCGGTATGACGGCGGGGAAGTCGAAGCGACGAATATATGACCCTTCGCATCTTCATGCCGCCGGAAGGCGGATTCCAGCGACCCTGATTTTTTCTTCATGCGCTTCGTGTCTTCTCAGTGTCCTTCGTGGTAATTCTTTTTTATTTTTTTACAGCCGCCACGATTTCCCGAATGAACCGGTCGTCCGTGCCGCAGCAGCCCCCGATCATGTCCGCGCCGGCTTTTCTGATTTCCACGCAGTCCCGGGCGAACTCCTCCGGGGTCTGCTCGTAGAAGGTCCGGCCTTCCCTGGAGAAGGGTTTGCCTGCATTGGGCTGCACCAGGATGGGCTTTTGGGTGAGACCTCGAAGTTTCGAGGTGAGCTCGATCATGTCCCCGCTCCCGAGCGTGCAGTTCGTGGCAATGACGTCCACCCCGGCGGCCTCGAACTCGGAGACGCTCTTTTCAGGCGTGTCCCCCATGACCGTGAAGTAGCCTTTCGGCGTCTTCTGGAAGGTCACGGCCGCCACGACGAGCGGCGCGCCCGCGCGCCTGGCTCCCTCCACCGCGGAGAGGGCCTCTTCCAGAGAGAACATGGTCTCGATGCTTATGAAATCCGCGCCGCCGCTCAAGAGGGCCTCGGCCTGGGACTCGAACGCCTCTTCCAGTTGCTCGCTTGTCACATCCCCAAGGGGGGCCATCATCTTGCCCGTGGGGCCTATATCCCCGGCAACGAACTTACCCTCGGGGCACACCTCGCGGGCGATCCGGGCTCCCCGGGCGTTGAGGTCGGCCATCCTTTCACCCGCGCCCAACCCCGCGAGCTTGATGGGCGACCCCCCGAAGGTGTTGGTGTGGACCACGTCCGCACCCGCTTCGTAGTAAAGGCGATGGATTTCCTGGACACGTTCCGGATGGTCGGCGTTCAACTGCTCGGGAATTCCCCCGGATTCCAGCCCCCGGGCCATGAGCATGGTGCCCATGGCCCCGTCAAAGAAGACCGTACGTTCCTCGACCAGGTCCAGCAAGGACTTTTTCATGTTTGACAGCCTCCGAGTCGGGATCGGGGAGCCCCGATCCGTCCTACACACCCAGGAGTGAGCGTATCTTTTTCACCGCGTCCACCGCATCGGTGCCATAGGCGTCCGCGCCGATCTCGTCGCAAAATCCCTGATCCACCGGTGCCCCGCCGATGACCACTTTCGTGCCGAGACGGCGCTCCCGCACCAGGGAGACGACCTCTTTCATGGCGGGCATGGTCGTGGTGAGGAGGGCGGAAACGGCGATGACCGCGCTCCCCTCCTGCTCGGCGGTCTCCACGAAGCGGGCGGGGTCCACATCGACCCCCAGGTCCACTATCTTGAAACCCGCGCCCTCGAGCATCATGGCCACCAGGTTTTTCCCGATGTCGTGGATGTCCCCCTTGGAAGTCCCGATGACGATGCTCCCCTTGTCCATCTTCTGGTCCTCTGCAAAGAGGGGGCGGAGGATTTCCATGCCCGCCTGCATGGCCTTGGCCGACCAGAGCACCTGCGGGATGAAGTACTCGCCTTCCCCGAACTTCTCTCCCACCAGGTCCATGGCCGGGACCATGGCCTTGTTGAGGATTTCGTCGGCGTCCGTTTGTGCGTCCACGGCCTTTTGAACGCCTTCCGAGGCGGCATCCACGTTGCCTCCCACCACTGCCTGATAGATCTCTTCAATGTGTCCCACGGCTAAATCTCCCTTTTCCCCGATTTCGCCCCTTCCCAGATCCTCCGGACCTCGGCCTGTGTTTCACCGCACAGGGCCTTGGGGGCGTGAGTGTCCAGTATGTGCCGCGCCTTTTCGAGCAGGCGGTCTTCTATCTTCAGCTTGCCCTGTTTTGTCCAGTTGGGCAGATTCTCCCTGTTGAACAGCGCCGGGCGCCAGTGTTCGGACTGGAAGTGGTCCAGCGTGTGCTTTTCACCCAGGAAGTGCCCTCCGGGCCCAACCTTTTCAATGACATCAAGGGCCAGGTGTTCCTCATCCAGCTCGAATCCCCGCATGTAACGTTTCACATAACCGATGACCTCGTCCGCAAAGACGATCATCTCGGGGGAGGCCACGAACCCCTGACCCATGTACCCGCAGTCGTGGATGAGGTTGGCCCCGTCCAGGGCGGCGTTCAGGAGGGTGAATCCGTACTCGGCCCCGGACTGGAGGTCGGGAAACTGCGAATCGCTGCACCCCGCGGTCCCCCAGACAGGCAGCCCGTAGTGGTGGAAGAGGTCCGCGCAGGCGGAGTGGGTGAGACGGAACTCGGGGTTGGTGTAGGAGACGGTGGCCTTGAGCATGTCCATGCCTGCCGCCGCGAACCCGGAGATGATGGGAGACCCCTTGCCGGCGAGCTGGTGGAGAACAAGGCCCGAGAGGGCCTCTGCCGCGGCCACGGTCACGGCCCCCGCAAGGGTGACCGGCCCGGTGGATCCCGTGAGGAGCGCGGGGGTGTAATTGATGGGCACGCGGTCCACGGCGCACCTCATGAGCTTTGCCGCGGCCTCTTCCGAGTGGGTCAGCGGGGAAACGGGCTCCGAGTAGTTGATGAGGAAGGGCCGCTCGCTCAGGGCCTCCTTGCCCCCGGCAACGGCGGCGGCCATCTCCAGGATGACCCCCAGGTCCTTTTCAGACTCCGCCGTGTAGAAAATGGGCTTGGAGCTGTTTTCGACGAGGGTCTGGAAGCACCTTATGTAGTGGAGCCCGGTGGGGACGTCCCGCGGCAGCCCGTAGGACCCGATGAAGTCGATGTTGGGGAGGGCATCGCTGAGGAGGGTGCTCTTCCTGACGTCGTCTTCCAGTGTGTCCCGGATCTCCCGAGTCTCCAGGTCGATGGTCTTGGGAAGATCCGTGCCCGTGCCGAAATAGATCCTCCGGCCCCCCAGCTCCATGGCGGGCCGGCCGTCCCGGCTGTAGATCACCAGGCTGGACGGGGCGGACAAGAGGGACTCCTCCACCAGGCAGGCCGGGATGTGAACCCTGTTTCCCCTGGAAACCCGGCAGCCGTTGTCGCGCAAGAGATCCACGGCCCCGGAGTGAAGGACCTGCACCCCGATTTTGTCCAGGACCCTGAGGACGGCCTGGTGAATCCTTTCGATCTGACCGGTGTCGAGGAGCCGAAAATGCGGCGCGCAGCGTCTGTTTGTACCGGTGTCCATATCGACCTCCACATGAAATTGAAAAGTGACCGCCCCTCGGGGGCGATCATGGATTGTTCCACTTGGGATGTTCCTTGAGCCAGGACTCTACCCGATTCTCCACCCATTCTTCAAGTCCTGTTTCGAGATAAAATCTGGGAAAGAGGAGGGAATCGTCCGGGGAGACGAACCCGGATGCAACCGCGTGGCGGGCGAGCGGGGTCTCCGGGTAGATGCGGACCCCGATGGTGATCTTGAGGAGGTCCGGGTCGAGCCGCTCGATGAACGAAAGGCTCTCCTCGACCGTGTCTCTGGTCTCCCCGGGGCCCCCCAGGAGGAGGAACCCCATCTGCTGGATGCCCTGCGCGCGGAGCATGCGGGACGCCTCGAGCACGTCCTTCGGGGTGAAACGTTTGTTGAGTGATTTCAAAATGCGGGGCGATCCGCTTTCAAACCCCAGGCTCACGTGGCGGCAGCCCGAGCGCCGCATCTTTTCGGCCAGGCGGTCCGTGAAGGCCCCAGGGTAAAGAATGCAGAGCCACTGGATCTCGAGGCCCGCCGTTGTAATTTCGTCGCACAGGGTTTCCGCATAGGAGGGAGGAAGGTTGAAGGTGTTGTCCACAAAGTGAAACCGGCTGAACCCCGCACCCTTCCATTTTTTCAGCCACCGAATGACCTGATCCGGCCGGCGTTTCCTCAGGAGGCGCCCTTCGATGTGGGGCGTGGAGCAGTAGGCGCACCCGATGGGACAGCCCCTTCGGGTCTGCACGGGCATCCACAGCTTTTCAGGGTCGTAGGCGTCCACGTGGAAGTGCTCGGGGGCCGGCAGGGGGCACAAGTCGAGGTCCGAGGACACTGCCCGGACGTTGGCAGGCGGGGCGCCCGGCAGGTAAAAACCCGGGATCCCGGCCGGCGGTCGCCCCTGCTCCATTCTCGCGAGCAGAGCGGTGAAGGCTTCCTCGCCGTCTCCGCGGATTCCCATGTCCGCCCCGAGGTAGGAGAGGGCGCTTTCGGGGAACATGCTGTAGCCCGCGCCCCCCAGGACAACCGGGACGTTCGTGCGGGCCTTGATAAGCTTGATCACTTCCTTCGACTGATCCAGAAGGAATCTCGGCTCGTGCATGTCCTGGTCGTCGATGTTCCTGATGGACACACCGATGATCTCGGGCGCGTGCGTCTCCAGGTCGCGGATCAGGCGCCCGCGGATGTCCTCTTCGTGCATCAGGTCCACGGCGAGGACGTCGTGGCCGGCCCTCAGGGCTGCTTCGGCCACGCACCAGAGGCCCAGGGGAGGCGTTGGGATATCGGTCTGTTCCGTATTCGGTGAGACGAGGAGGACTTTCATCTTATCTCTGCCGCACCCTGAAACCGCGGTCCCGGAGCATGGCGACAAGCCCCTGGGGCCCCACAAGATGCCCCGCCCCCACGATCACGAGCGTGTCCTTCTCGCCCCGGACCAGGATGTCCTGGATGACGGGGAGCCAGTTCCTGTTCCTTTCCACGATTACCTTTTCGTATAGCTCGGGAAAGTCCTTGTACCCCTCCTCCTGGATCCGGTGGAGGCCGTCGGCGTCTCCTGTGCGCCAGGCCTCCGTCATTTCTTGAAAAAGGGACTCGAGGATCTCCATCTCCTGGAGGGACTGGAGGAGGAAATCCTCCTGGTCGTGCCGGTCCAGGGAGGACAGGAGCCGGATCTGGGCGTCCACCGGCTCCAGGTGGGAAACCCGTTTGCCGTCTTTCCGGGATTTGGTGAAATAGTGCATGTCCAGACCGTACAGGGGATTGTAGCCGAGGCGCTGGGTCTCCATGAGCACCAGGAACAGGGCGCAAAACCAGGGCTTGAAACGCGAGACCTGGGGAGGGGAGACCCCCTTGTCCGCGAGGGTCTCGGTCAGCTGTTCGTAAGTTGTTGTGGAAACGCGGTCCTCCAGGGTTTCCCCCTCGGGGACCAGTCCCATGGCGAGAAGCTGCGCTTGGACGTCCGCCCCTGCCGTGCGGGCGATGTCGGTTTCAAAGACCAGGTGATCGGCCTTTTCATACGCCTCCTGGAACGGGCGGGGGAGAGGGTAGGCATCCTGTTTGAGGGTGTGGATGGACCCCACGAGTGTCACGCTGCCGTCTCCTCCCCTGACGGACCAGATGAAGTGGCGGTCCCGTGCCGTGGCCGCGGCCGCGGACAGAAACGACCAGAGCAGGAGCATGGTCAGGGAAAAAAGCAGGGCCTTTGGGGTCGTGCGGGCTGTTGACCGTCCGCGAAAACTCCCGGTCATGATGATCTCCTTTCACGCAATTCCAACATTATATAGAAATATCATTTTCAATACCTGACAAGCAAGGATCGGACCATCTATTTCAGGGCTGGCCGCTCATAATGCCTTGACGGAACGAAAATGCCGGAGTAGCGTGAGATGCGTCGCAACTGCAGGGAAAGCACTTGATCGAGAGAGGAAAGAGATCTTATGAAAATTGCAATCGGTACGGATCATGCGGGTTTCGCTTACAAAGAGAGCATCAAGGGTTACCTCCGGCAGTCGGGCCACGAGGTGGAGGATTACGGTGTACACTCGGAAGAGTCCGCGGATTATCCCCTGTACATTCGGCCGGTGGCCGAGGCAGTGGCCCGAGGGGAATCCGAGAGGGGCATTGTCCTCGGGGGGTCGGGAAACGGGGAGGCCATCACGGCCAACCGCGTCAAGGGGGTCCGGTGCACCCTGTGCTGGAGCATCGAATCAGCCTCCCTTGCCCGAGGCCACAACGACTCCAACGTGCTGTCGCTCGGCGCCCGCCTTGTGCCCCTGGATCTGGCCCTGGAAATCGTGCAGGTCTGGCTCGACACCCCCTTTGACGGGGGAAGGCACCTCAGAAGGATTCAAATGATAGACAACCCGGAAATGGGAAAGACCGGAGGACGCGTTGCATCCACGGACGCGACCGCAGGCTCCGGGCCCGCGCATACGGAGAAATACGATGTGACCATTTCCTTCGGGTACATCCTCTACATGGAGGGGAAGAACACCCTGGAAATCAAGGTGGAGCCCGGGCTCAAAAAACCCTCTGTTGTCAGGGTGCCTTCGGCTTCACGGTGGGATGAGGAAATGCCCGAGTGGGCGAGAGGCAGGCGGGAGGAGATCATGGAGAGGATAAAGCCCAAGTGCGTTCACCTGAAATGCGAATGGAAGGAGATCTGAGAGAGGATGAAAGGTCTGATTTTTCTTTTGTGCCTGCAACTCCACAGTTGAAATGAAAGTCCATACAAGATATTATTTGCAATCTCACGGCTGGCGATTTCGCGTCGGCATATCGTTCACACCTCAATAACTATGAGCTTATGAGTCTTCTCTGTTCCGCATGTGGTTTCTTCGAGGCTTCATCGACAAAGGACTGTGGGTGTTTCCGTTTGGGAAAACGGATTTTGTGGAAAGGTGGAGGTATCTTGGATCAATTTAAAAAGGAGGGTAGCATTATGAAAAAGGCCGTGTGTTTGGTATCGTTGGTGCTGGCGCTGGGGCTCGTCTTCTGTGCCGGCGCTTCGGCGGAGATGATCCGTATCGGTGAGGCTCAGATCGTGTCGCACCCCGCCCTGGACAACGACTCCAAGGGTTTTGCCGAGGCTCTTGCCGAGGAGGGTTTTGTCGAGGGAAAGAACATCACCATAGACCGCCAGAATGCACAGGGCGACCAGGCGAACTGCGCCATCATCGCCCGGAAGTTTCAGGATGACCGGGTGAACCTGGTGCACGCCATCAGCACACCCAATGCACAGGCCCAGGTCAAGGTGAGCAAGGAAATACCGATCGTGTTTTCCTCGGTCACCGATCCCGTCAGCACCGGTATCGTTCCCAAGATGGGGGAGACCGGGACCAATGTGACGGGCGTCAGCGACAGGTGGCCCATCGAGCTCCAGTGCAAGATGTACCAGAAGATCGTTCCCGATGTGAAAAAATGGGGGACCATCTACAACCCCGGCGATGTCAATGTGACCTTCCACATCAAGGAGATGAAAGAGGCGGTTGAGGCCCTCGGCGGAGAGCTCGTGGAGGCGCACGTGTCCACCAGCGCCGAGGTCATGCAGGCGGCCCAGAGCCTGGTCGGCAGGGTGCAGGCCATCCACATCACGTCGGACAACACGACCGTGAGCGCCTTCGAATCCGTGGTCAAGGTGTGCAATGCCAACGACATCATCCTCTTCGTGGGTGACCGGGACAGCGTCCCCAGGGGCGCGGTCGCGGCTTACGGGCTGGATTACTACAAGGTCGGCTACACGGCAGGGAAAAAGGCCGCCCAGATCCTGAAGGGCGCGGATCCCGGGAAAATCCCGGCGGGTCTGGCCGAGGGCTACAGCCTGTGGGTCAGCCTGCAGCACGCCAAGGAGCAGGGTGCGACCATCCCCAAGGCCATAGTGGATCAGGCGGACAAGCTGTGGGATGAAAGCGGCAAGCTGGTCAAGGGAGAATAGGGAATTTGATGTGGTCCTTTCCCGTGTCCGGGCTCGCCCGGGCACGGGAAATTTATGAAATCACGGATCGAGACTCTATACGGATAAGGTGGTGCCCGCATGATTCTGAGCAATTTCCTTCGCACGATACCGGTCTCGCTTGAACAAGGCCTGGCGTATGCCCTGGTAGCCCTGGGCATCGTCATAACCTTCAGAGTCCTCTCTTTCCCCGATTTGACAGTGGACGGGAGCTTCCCCCTGGGAGCCGCGGTGACCGCCCGGCTCGTCACCTTGAATGTCGATCCTCTCTTGAGCATCCTGGCGGCCGTGCTCGCGGGGTTTCTTGCCGGCTGCACCACCGGACTGCTTTACACCCGGCTGAAGATCAACAGCCTCCTCTCCGGCATCCTGATGATGACCATCCTTTACTCGGTCAATCTACGTATCATGGGACGATCCAATATCCAGCTCCTCACGGTGGACACCTTTCTGACCCCTCTGGAGAACATGGACATGAACCGTTTCATTCCCATGATCATCTTCTTTTTCATTGTGGCTTTCGCCTTCAAGTTCATGACCGACCTCTACCTGCACACCCAGATGGGACTGGCCATGAGGGCTACGGGCGACAACGAGCAGATGATCCGGACGCTGGGCGTGAATACGGACAACATGACCGTCCTGGGGCTGGGCATCAGCAATGCCTTTGTGGCCCTTTCAGGCTCCCTGGTGGCCCAGGACCAGGGTTTCGCGGACGTGGGCATGGGCATTGGGATGATCGTCATCGGGCTTGCCTCGATCATCATCGGGGAATCCATGGTCGGGGTCCGCAGCGGTAAGAAGACTGTCATGCGATTGACGCTGGCGGCTATTGTGGGCTCCATCATCTACAAGTGGATCATCGCCATGGGTCTGCGGGCGGGCCTTGCCCCCACGGATCTCAAAATGGCCACGGGCGTGATGGTGATCGTCGCCCTGGGAGTCCCCGCCCTGAAAGGGAGCAAGGAGGGCAAGCTCCACCTCAGGGGGGCCTGAAGCGCGTCCGGCCGGATTTTCCGCGTGGTTCCGAAAATCTCAAGCGAAAAGACCCTGCGATGGGACGGGAGAGTTGAATGGTACGCCTGGAAGGTATCCGAAAGATATTCAAAAAAGGGACTGTCGACGAGAAGGTGGCACTCAACGGGCTGGATCTTCACATCCGTAACGGGGATTTCATCACAGTGATCGGAAGCAACGGCGCGGGCAAGTCCACGATGCTCAACATCATCTCCGGGACCTATTCCCCTGATGAAGGCGAGATCCACATCGACGGGGACAGGGTGACCCAGCTTCCGGAACACCGGAGGGCGAAGTACCTGGGCAGGATCTTCCAGGATCCACTCATGGGCACCGCCGGCTCCATGAGTATCGAAGAGAACCTCGCCATGGCGGACCTGAGGGGCCGGCGCAGGGGCCTGGGCTGGGGTGTCAACAAGGAGCGCCGGGATTATTACCACAAAATTTTGAAGGACCTGGATCTGGGACTTGAAAACCGTCTCAAGGACAGCGTGAGCCTTCTCTCAGGGGGGCAGCGTCAATCGCTCACCCTGCTGATGGCCACCCTATCCATGCCCAAGCTGCTTCTCCTGGACGAACACACGGCGGCCCTGGATCCCAAAACGGCGGACCTCGTCATGGGGCTGACCCAGAGAATCGTGCACGAGAACAACCTCACCACCGTCATGGTGACCCACAACATGACCCAGGCCATCAAGTACGGCAACGTGATGATCATGCTCCACGAGGGCAGGCTCAAGTTCGACGTCGAGGGCCAGGCCAAGCAGGCCCTGACGGTGGAGGAGGTGGTCAAGAGGTTTGGGGCGGATCTCAAGGACGAGGCCCTCCTCTGTTGAGGGCACAAAGGGTCATTTTCCACAATCTCTGCTTTGTGTGCCAGAGAACGGTTTTGTCGTCGCCCCGGCCCCGGATCAGGATCGCCTCCGGGGCAGGCTGCGGCCGGGGCCCGTGGGCTTTGCTTTTGCCAAGGCCGCTGGGTTCCGCCTTCCTGCGGAATGACGAGGCGATGTGAATTATTATGGAGACGTGATGGACAAAAAAGTCAGCCGGAATTTTGCCAGCGACAACAACTCGGGCGTGCACCCGGAAGTTCTCAAGGCCATGGCCGATGTGAACATCGGCCACACCGTGGCCTATGGCGACGACCCCTACACCGAGGCTGCCCGGGGCAAATTCAGGGAGATCTTCGGCGAGGACATCGAGGTCTTTTTAGTCTTTACCGGCACGGGGGCGAACGTCCTCGGGCTCGAGTCCCTGACCGATTCCATCCACTCCATTGTCTGCGCGCACACAGCCCACATCTATGAGGACGAATGCGGGGCGCCCGAGAAGTTCACCGGCTGCAAGCTCATGCCCCTGCCCACCGATGACGGTAAAATCGACGCGGCCCGGATCAAACCCCTCACGCGCAGCTTCGGTTTCGAGCACCACTCGCAGCCGAAGGTGGTCTCCCTGACCCAGGCCACGGAGTACGGCACGGTCTACACCCCCGGGGAGATCAAGGACATCGCCGACTTTGCCCACTCCCAGGGCCTGAAGGTCCACATGGACGGCGCCAGGATCTGCAATGCCGCAGCCGCGCTGGACGTGCCCCTCCGGGAGATCACCGGGGACGCGGGCGTGGATGTCCTCTCATTCGGTGGGACCAAAAACGGCCTCATGTACGGTGAGGCCGTGGTGTTCTTCGACACGTCCCTGTGCGGAAACTTCAAGTACATCCGCAAGCAGGGCATGCAGCTGGCCTCCAAAATGCGGTTCATGGCCGCCCAGTTCACCGCTTTTTTTACGGACGACCTCTGGCTTCGAGGTGCAAGACACGCGAACAGGATGGCCGCGTTGCTCGCGGAGAGGCTCTCGGCGATACCGGGTGTGCGGATCACCAGGCAGGTGGAGGCCAACGGCGTCTTTGCAGCCATTCCACGGGAAATCATCCCAAAGCTCCAGGAGGAGTTCTTCTTCTATGTCTGGGACGAAGAGGAATCCGTGGTGAGGCTGATGGCCTCCTTCGACACCGACGAGGAGGACATCCAGCAGTTTGCCGGACTGCTGGAACGGCTTGCGGCTTCCTAAAGGGGGCCTGAGACCTTTCCCGTCGTCTCCTGGATGTCGACCCGGATGAGGAGAGTCGCCTCGAGCCCTTTGTCCTTGTATTCCCACGGGCCCCCCGAGCCCGCATACTTTGACATGATGACGTCCAGGCCCTGCTTCTTTTCGTCGGCGCCTTCCAGTAAAGTGGCCGTGCCGAAGGCGATGACGCTCTTGAAGTGCATCCCCCAGTCGCAAGCGGTCTCGCCCGTCACCGGTTTCTGGTCCACATCAAAGACCATGCACACCTTTGGGTTTTCCCTCAGCATGTCCACCTTTCTTCCGGCGCGCGCCGAGTGAAAGTAGACCTTCCCGTCCTCGTAGCCGAAGGACAGCGGCACCACATATGGGTTGCCGTTGAAATCACACAAGGCCAGCCTGCACACGAGGCTCTTGTGCAGAATTTCTTCCATTTGGTGGCGATCCGTGATCTCCTTTTCCTTCCTTCTCATGCGGCGGTCCTCTCAAGTGCTGATTCAAAGTCTTCGATGAGGTCTTCCGTGCTTTCCAGGCCTACCGAGAGACGGATCAGCCCCCCGGCGATTCCCATGCGCCGGAGCTCCTCGGGCGGGACGCCCGCATGGGACGTGGTGACGGGCCTGGTGATCAGGGTTTCCACGCCGCCGAGGCTCGGGGCGCAGATGGGGATGGAGGTCTCTGCAATGAACCGGTCGGCGCGTTCCTCCCCGCCCTTGGTCTCAAAGCTTATCATGCCGCCGAAGCCGTCCAGCAGCCTTCGGGCCCTTTCACTCCCCGGGTCGTTTTCGAGCCCTGGATAGAACACCCGCTCCACCTCGGGATGGCTGTCCAGGAAATTGGCGATTGCCATGGCGCTCCTGTTCTGGTGATCGACCCGGACGGCCAGGGTTTTCATGCCCCGGTGCAGGAGGTAGCAGGCATGGGGGTCGAGGGATCCGCCCAGGTGGTTGAGCCTGTGGGTGATCTTCTCCACGAGATCCGCCCTGCCGATCACGGCGCCCGCGACGATGTCCGAGTGCCCGTTCAGATATTTGGTGCAGCTGTGCAGGGACAGGTCAAAGCCGTGTTCCAGGGGCCTGAAATTGACAGGGCTCGCAAAGGTGTTGTCGATGACGGAAACGAGACCGTGATCCCTGGCAAAGCGCACCGCCTCCTCGAGGCAGGCGACCTGCATGAGGGGGTTCGTGATGGTTTCCATGTAGAGGACCCGGGTTTCGGGCCGGAGCTTCCCCTCCCAGGAGCCCGGGTCGTCCCCGCTGATGGTGTCGACGTCAATCCCGAGGGCCGGAAATTCCGTTGTCAGGAGGCCATGGGTCCCGCCGTAGAGGCAATCCTGGGCCAGGAGGTGATCCCCGCTCTTGAGGAGGGTCAGAAGGGTCGTCGAGATGGCGGCCATGCCGCTTGCCATGACCAGCCCGGCTTCACCTCCCTCCAGGGCGGCGAGCTTCCCGTGCAGGGCAGCGTGATTGGGCGTGTTGTTCAGGCGTATGTACCGTACGTCGTGGTAGCTCGAGCGGCCCGTGACCTCATAGGTCGATGATTGGAAGACAGGCATGCTCACGGCCCCCTGGATGAGGGGGTCGGGCTCGCCTGCGTGGATGAGCCGCGTTTCCAGTCTCTTGTGTTTCATGTCTGCCCTTTCGTCGCCCCGGCCCCGGATCAGGATCGCCTCCTGGGCAGGCTGCGGCCGGAGCCCGGTGACTTTTCGCCCCAGTTATTCGCTAGGAGGAAATCTTGGAGCTTTCGACGATCTCCTCCGAGGCGATTCCCACGAGGTAGCCGCCTTTGTGTTTTCCCTTTTGGATGGGGGTTATGTGCCTGACAACTCCGTCCACGTGAATCAGGGCCCACTCGGCGTAAAAGGTCATGTCTCGAAGAACCATCCCGCGGGCCAGCCTGTCCACGAGCTCAAGGTTTTCCCCGTGCAGAAGGAGGCCGATGCCGTGCTCGGAACTGTTGAGGACCTCGAGGCTGTATGGCTTTTTCCGGCCCTTCCCGTCCTCGAAATAGAACTCGGCATAGGCAAAGGCCGGAATCAGGGGTTCGAAGCGTTTTGACTTGCGCACCTCGCGATCGGCCTTGGGGTCTGGAGCGGGTGCCCGGGTGTCTTCCATAGCCACCAAGGGTTCAGCCTTCTTAAAATACATCTCAATGGTTTTATCAACATCTTCCTTGATACCCACGAAGACGTGCACTTTTTTTATTTTCAGGGCAGATTGGATTTTTTCCAGCACGCCGGGCACGGCCGGGTTTGTCATGAGGACATCCGCACTGTCGCTGTAACGGGCCAGGGGGGCCCATCCTCCACGCACCAGGGCCTGCCGCTCGAGGCCCGGAAAATCCCCCGGGGCGACCGGGAGCACCTCATCGAATTCCCTGAAGGGCACGCCGTAAAATATGGAAAGGGATTCGCCCGCCTTGTCCTTGGAGATCCCGACCTCGTTCACCAGGATGCTCTCGACGCTCCTGTTCTCCAATAAGGCCTTTTCCCCGGCGGTCTCGAGGTCGCCTTCGGAGACCCATCCCTGATTGAGCAGGTAGGCATGGGGGGAGTCCTTGGAGAGCGCCGCGATTTTCCTGTCCAGGGCGGCGCCCATTTCAAGGTCTTCCGGCACGGTCCCCCGGGTGGAACGATACATTTCCAGGGCGGGTGAGATGTGCCCGAGCTCTTCGAGTTTGACCCCCAGTTGAAATTTCAGCTGCGCCTTCTCCCTCCTGCCGAGCATGTCTCCTTCGGCGAGGGCGTCGATCCGTGCCGGCGCCTCGGAAAGGCCGTATTCGCCCACAACGCAATCCACGATGTGGTCCAGGACCTTCTCCACGGGCGTGCTCGTCCCGAAAAGCTTCCGCAGCTCGTCCAGGGCCTCCCGATATCTCTCGTTCTGCATAAAGGCCATGGCGATTTTCAAGGGAATGTCGCTTTCTTCCAGGATATCCTCTTCCTTCGCAATGGTGGCTCCCGTGTCCGGAAGGCTGGGGTCCCCGGCGCCGTTTTCATGGGGGTCTTCGGGTTCGTTTTCGGCCATTTCAGCGATCATCCGCTGAATACGCGTCCTGATGTGTTCGGGAAGGTCCAGGTTTTTTTCCAGAACCCGCTCGTAGATATCCCTTGCCGCGTCGTAAAGGCCCATGGAGTGGTAGACCTTGGCTTCGTTCAGCCTGTTGTTCAACCAATCTTCCGCCCTGTTTTTTTCGTCGTCCAATGAGCTTCCCCGGATGAGTGATTTTTTCCCTTTCGTACGGGAGAGAAATCGGCATTTGAGCGCTTTTACTGAAGGGTCAGCATGTCATAGAGGCGGTTGCTTGTGGCGGTCCACTCGTCCGTGTGCCCTTGCGGCCGTCCCTGGGAGTCCTGCCGGGTTGTCGGGCGGCCGAGGCCTTCCCTTGTAAAATGCTCGAGCGCGTTTCGAAAGGTGATCTGCGAAATGGATTCCAGGTGGTCGATCTTGCCGAGCTTGAAGAAACGCATTCCCATGAATTTCAACCGTTTCAAGTCATCCTTCTTCTTGCCGCCCCCGGTTTCTTTGTGGAGAAGGTACTGAACCACGCTCCAGTAGGACTCCAGGTAGGTCTTGGTGAAACGGGCCCAGGCCGGGAGTTTCATGAACCCCGTCCTTGTGACCCTGAAGCCCCCGGCGGTCTCCTTTTGAATCAAACCGGCATCCTCGTAATCGGCCAGAACCTTCAGGATTTCGTCAAGGCTGTCCCCGTCGAAGTCCGTGACAAATTCCTTGTTGAAGAGATCGCACAAGAAACTGAAATCGGAGACAATCCCCTCGGGAGTCAGCACTTCCTCTGTGCTGTGGAGAAGGGACAAGGCCGTGAAGGAGTGATTGAGAAACAGGTGAACGATGCTGTTCTTGTAAAACTCCAGTTCCACTTTCTTCTCGTCGTCCACAAAATAGAAGCTCTCTTCGTCTTCGACCACCTCCAGGCTGTCCACAATCTTCCACGACTGCAGGAGGGCGAGGGTTTCCTCAGTGGACTCCCTGGGAGAGTCCAGCGTGGAGGCCATGGGGGCATGGATTTTCTTGAGGAAGTCGATGTATTCCGATGCGGTCTCCGTGAGCTCGGAGACGGTGAAGCCGCCCCTGTGCACCGTGAGTATGGCGGAGGCCACCACGGAAAGGGGCGTCACCAGGGTGACCCTGTTGATGGAACGGATGAGGTGAAAGGCGAGCTGCTTGTGGGTTTTTTCTTCCTCTTTGATCTGATCCCGCAGATATTCCTGGAGGGAGACCGGTTCGGAGAACCGTATGTAAATTTTCCCGTACCGCCCTTTCAGAAAATGCCGGGCCCGAAGGATCTGCAGAAAATTCTCCTTTTCCTTTTCTCCTCCCGCCATCTCCTTGAGATAGGACTTTTCTTCGAGAATTCGATCATAGCTGATGGAGGCCGGGACAAAGACCAGGTCCCGGCAGTACCCTTCTTCATACGCCTTGAGGAGAATCGTCAGGAATCCGATCTTAGGAAGAATGAGCTTTCCGCTCCGGCTTCGCCCGCCTTCAATGAAAAACTCCAGCGGGTGACCCTCCTCGATGAGCGCCTTGATGTAGCGATTGAAAACTTCACGGTACAGCCTGGCGCCCTGAAAGGTCCTTCGTATGAAAAAGGCGCCGGATTTGCGGAACATGTGCCCCATGGGCCAGAAGGCGAGGTTCTTTCCGGCCGCTATTCGAGGTATGTGCATGTTGTGATGAAAGAGGATGTAGTTCAGCACGAGATAGTCTATGTGGCTCTTGTGGGAGGGCACGTAAACCAGCGGCCCCCGCCTGGCCCACTCCCGCACCCTGGCCAGCCCCTCGTTGTCCACGTCGATACCCGTAAAAAGCTTGTTGAAAAACCACTTGAGCGCCAGGTTGAAAAAATGGATGTAGGCGATGTTGAAATCCGCGGCGATTTCGTCAAAGTACTCGCCGGCCTTTTTCCTCAGCTGAAGCGCCTGCCTTTCGCTCCTTTCCGTCGTTCTCCGGATGTAGGTCCTTATGCCCTGATCTCTCAGGACGATCTCCTTGAGCTGCTGGCGGGATTTCATGATGGGGCCGAGGATGATGCGTTTCTGGGCGTCGATACGGTCCACGAGCTCTTCCCGGAGAGCAACGGCTGATTCGCCCAGGGGCTTCTCATCGGGAAACCCCTGGATATACTCCTGGAGGTTTACAGGCTCCCCGAAATCAATAAATGCCCGCCTGTGGTGCCGAAAGAAGAGGACGGTTTTCCTCAGCACACCGGGTTGTTCCTTGAAGCCGAAGAGGATGCCTCCCAGTGTCTGGATCTCTCTTTCAGGCGTTTTCTTGTACAGCACGAGCTGCGGCACGATGAAAATGGGCCTTTCCATCTCCTTCTGGGTCTCCAGGAGGAGGTGAAGCAGGTCCTTTCTTGCGTGGACAAAGTGTTCGGAAAAGTGTTTTGGGTCCACCAGGAACGTCAAAGAGGTGACGGCGTCTTTTACGGCGTCTTTATAGAAGCCCAGCTTGTGAGGATCCGGCAGTTCACCGTGTTTGAACAGGTGAAATATTTTTGCAAGGGTATTTTTGAAAAATGTCCTCAGGGGCAGAAAAAGGGACATATTGCAGTCAAAGGCCAGCTTTGGGTAGGGCAGGCGCTTCATCCGGAAATTGTAGTGATACATCAGGTAATCCAGACGGCCCCTGTACTTGATGGCATAGACCACGGAGCCTTCCCTGGAAAGACGCCTGAGTTTTTCCTTCATGCCCTCGTCCAGACCGATCCTCCGGAAGAGGCTGTAAAGGATTCGGCTCAGGAAGAGGCCGGGCTTGTGGTCCAGGATGTATTCGCTGAACAGCTTTTTGTCCATTGGGATGATTCACTTCGGGAACGGAAAAATCACTCGATTGTTCGTGTGTTGTTAAACCCCTTAGGGCATGAAATCAAGACTTATCTCAACAATATGGATCCGAGCGTTCTTCGGCATGAGTCTTGAAGGATACATGGTCGGGGCGGGCGCGCGCTGGAAAACCCCTTGGGGACGCTCATCCCAGGGACCCCTCGTCCCGAAAGTTCGGTTGACAAAGTGAGCCTCCAAGATGAAAATAGACGTAAACCTTTATCGGAACGTGAGGGGAAAATGGAGAAGAGCGGTTTGAGGCCGATGATCATATCAGGCCTTACAGTGGATGCCCTGACAAACAGCCCTATTGTCATCCTGAAAGAAACCGAAGGTGACCGGACCCTGCCCATATGGATTGGGTTGCTCGAAGCGACGGCTATTGCCAGTGAGTTGGAGGGGATAAATTTTTCCAGACCCATGACCCACGACCTGCTCAAGAACATAATGGGATTGATTGAAGTCCAGGTGGAGAGGGTCGAGGTGTGCGATCTTCGAAACAACACATACTACGCCTTGATTCACATAATCCACAAAGGCAAGGCCATGTCCGTGGATGCCAGGCCCAGCGATGCCCTCGCCCTTTCCTTGAGGGTGGGGGCCCCGATCTTTGTGGCGGAGGACGTCATAAGAAAATCAAAGCAAATAGACCTTCAGGCCGAGGCCGAGGACAAATCCGAGCAGGGGAAGAAGTGGCAGGAGATCCTCGAGAAATTGAACCCCGAAGATTTCGGCAAGTACAAGATGTAGTCCCTACCCGCGGAAAACATGAACAGGAAAAGCAGGACCAGCCTTGCATGGCACATTGCAGGCCTCTCCGTTATCGCGATCTGGGTTGTTTTAGTCGGTCTCCTCATCAGGAAAGTCCACTTTTCCGGAGCCCCTTCGGACCAATACGCCGAACCGATCCCAGCCGGCATAGAAGAACCCGTCAGAGAATGGAAAGAGATATTCCTCCAGGACCGCAAGGTCGGGTATTCGATTAATCATATACGCCCGGTTGCCGATGGATATATCATCCAGGAGGAAATATTTCTGAAACTCGACCTGATGGGGCTTTCCACCGGGGTCCACACGAACACTTTTTGTGTCACGGACGACAATTTCCTGCTGCGAACCTTTCGTTTCAGGATGACCTCCGGCGCCATGGATTTTCGCGCGTCCGGCGCCATGGAGGGGGACCGCCTGGTCGTGACCACGGGGAGGGACGAGAACAAGCGCACCCAAAGCATTCCCATGGAAAACCGTCCTGTCATGGGGGCAAGCCTCGCGCACTACTTTGTCGACAGGGGGCTCCGGGTGGGGGAAACCTTCAGCTTTCCCGTTTTCGACCCCTCCACAATGAGCAGGAGGAACGCCCAGGTGCGTGTTGTTGGAATGGAGGATCTGTCCATCAAGGGAATTTCCTACCACGCATTCCGGATCGAGGCGGACCTCTGGGGCGACACCCTGACCTTCTGGCTGGACGAGCAGGGCAAAACCCTGAAGGAATCGGGATTCATGGGTCTCACGGCCGTCCGTTCGAGCGCGGCCGCGGCGCCCGAAAACATCCAGGGCAGCGGGGACATTGATTTTTATGAAATAGCGGCCGTGAAACCCGACAGGCTCCTTCCCCGGGAAAGGTCCCTGTCCTTCCTGAAGGTGCGGTTGGGCGGCATGGAAGGGGTTGCCGTCGAACGGGTCGCGTGGAACGGCGACCGTCAGTCCTTTGCCGATGGGGTCATGGAGATCCGCCGGGAGACGCCGCCTTTTGCCGCGGGTTACGTCCTGCCGTTTGCCGACCCGAACGGCGATTTTGAAAAGCACCTCCTCCCTGAGATCAACATCGAGAGCGATCACCCGGAGGTCGTGGCGGCGGCCCGTGAGATTGCGGGCGGGGAAAAGGATCCTCTCAAGGCCTGCCGGCGGGTCCTTGCGTGGACCCATGAAAACCTTGAAAAGCGCCCCGTTGTGAGTATCCCGAGCGCCCTCGAGACTCTCCACTCCAGGGTGGGGGACTGCAATGAGCACGCTACGCTGACAGCGGCCCTTTTGCGGGCCCTGGGGATCCCCTCACGCCTCGCGGTGGGTCTCGTCTACATGCGAGGGAAGTTCTTTTACCACGCGTGGAACGAGGCCTACACGGGCCGCTGGATCTCCATGGACGCCGTCATGAACCAGATGCCGGTGGACGCCTCCCACATCAAGCTGCTGGAGGGGAACCTGGACAAGCAGGTGGAAATCGCCGGTCTCATCGGAAAACTGGAGCTGAAGATCCTTGACTACGCCCATGATTAAGCTGGTGGACCTCACCAAGACCTACAGGAATTTCAAGGCCGTGGACGGCTTGTCCCTGGAGGTTCCGGCGGGCATCGTCTTCGGGTTTCTCGGGCCCAACGGCGCGGGCAAGACCACGACCATCCGCATGATGGCGGGCGTGTTGAAGCCCACCCGCGGCCGCATCGAGCTGAACGGTTACGACCTGGCGGCCCGGCCCACGGAGGCGAAACGCCTCGTGGGTTTCATCCCGGATCGCCCCTACCTCTACGAGAAGCTCACGGGCATGGAGTTTCTTCGCTTTATCGGGGGCCTTTATGGGATGAACGGGGGGGAGCCCCCCGACAGGAAGGCCGGGGAGCTCCTGGAGCTTTTCGAGCTCAGCGACTGGTCCAATGAGCTCATCGAGAGCTACTCCCACGGCATGAAGCAAAGGTTGGTGATGTGCTCCGCCCTGCTCCACGCCCCCCCCATCATCATCGTGGACGAGCCCATGGTGGGCCTGGACCCCAAGGCGGCCAGGCTGGTCAAGAATATTTTCAGGCAGCAGGCCGAACAGGGGACGACGGTCTTCATGTCCACACACTCCCTGGGGGTGGCCCAGGAGGTGTGCGATCAGATCGCCATCATCTCCAAGGGCGGGATCATCGCCAGGGGCACGGCCCGGGAACTCAGCGAGCGGGCGGGGGTGTTCGGCGATCTGGAAGAAACCTTCCTCAAACTCACCAGGGAACCCGGCGGGATCCATGAAGAACCTCACCCTGTTGCTTAGCCCGCGATTTCGGGGGGCGCGGAACGCTTTCAGGACCGCCGGGACCAGGGAGCGCAAGCGGGCCGTTTTCCTGGCGGCTCTGGGGATAGCGTTCTGGGCGGGTATGTTTCTCCTCTCAACCCGGGTGCTCCTGTATTTCAAGGAAGCCGAGATCATCGGGGACATCCTGGCCCACCATCTCCTCTCCATGGTGCTTTTGACATTCTTTTCCCTCCTTGTGTTCAGCCACGTCATCACGGCCCTTTCAAATTTTTTTCTCTCAAAGGACCTGGAGTTGTGCCACGCCACCCCCGCCTCCATGGAGGAGATCTTTCTCAGCAGGTATCTGTTCACCATCATAGACAGCTCGTGGATGGTCCTGGTCTTCGGGCTGCCGGTGATGCTGTCATATGCTTATGTCTACAATTCCGGGCCCCTTTTTTTCATCAATCTCCTCCATCTGGGCACGGCGTCGGTCCTCATCGCCGCGGGCCTCGGGGTGCTCATCACCATGATCCTGGTGAACGTGTTTCCCGCCCACCGGACCCGGGACATCATGATGCTCCTGGTCATCTTCCTGGTGGTGGGATTCTTCATCCTCTTCAGGTTCTTGAGACCCGAACGGCTCGTGGATCCGGATGCCTTTTTTTCCATGGTGCAGTACCTGAGCGCCTTGAACGCCCCGGCAAGCCCCTACCTCCCCACCCACTGGGCGGCCGAGATCCTCTGGCACCACCTGAGCGGCGCCCCGGTGGAGGATTACTGGTTTCACATGGCGCTCCTGTGGAACACCGCCCTGGCCCTGCTGGCCGTGAACATCTGGACTGCAAGAGCCTTCTATTACAACGGTTTTTCACGCGCTCAGGAGGCGAAGAGCAGGAGGCCGGGAGGCGATCTTTTTTTCCGCATCCTGATCAGGCTCTACACCCTTCCTCTGGCCAGGGACACCCGGGCCATGCTGGACAAGGACATTCGGACCTTTTTCAGGGACAACAGTCAGTGGTCGCAGCTCATCCTCCTGGCCGCCCTGGTGGTGATCTATCTCTACAACTTCAGTGTGCTGCCCCTGGAGAGAAGCCCGATCAGGCTGGAGTTTCTCCAGAACGAGATCGCCTTCCTCAACCTGGGACTTGCGGGTTTCGTGCTTTCCGCCATCGCGGTCCGCTTCATCTTCCCCGCGGTCAGTGCCGAGGGGCGGGCTTTCTGGATTGTCAGGAGCTCCCCGTTGACCATCCGGCGTTTCCTGTGGGGCAAATACATCCTTTACCTCCCGCCAATGCTCTTCCTGGGGGAAGTGCTGATCATCATCACAAACAATCTCCTGCAGGTGACCCCCTTGATGATGTGGCTCCTGTCCATCACCATGTTTTTTTCGATCTTCGGGGTGGTCGCCATGGGGGTGGGGTTCGGCGCGCTCTATCCCAGGTTCGTCTATGAAAACATCGCGCAGGTCTCCACCGGATTCGGGGGGGTGGTTTACATGATGGTGAGCACGCTTTTCATGGCGGCCGTCATTCTCCTGGAGGCGGGCCCTGTCTACATACTCTTCATGGCGGGCATAAGGAACCAGACTGTCACCGTCTTGAACTGGTTGATCATTGTACCGGCCTTTTGCCTGGTGCTGGCCCTGCAGGCCTATGCCGTTGTAAAACCCATGAGGATGGGCGTCCGGGCCCTGACGTCCGATTGATTCACAGGAAAGGCGCACCGAATTTTGTTTAATTACGAATACATCGGGAACCTTCACGTTCACTCGAACCGCTCGGACGGCGGCCTGAGCCCCCGGGAGGTCGCGGTGGCAGCGCTCAAGGCGGGGCTTGATTTCATATGCCTGAACGATCACAGCCACATGAGCGACGGCCTTCACCTGGAGGACGAAGGCTTTGTCGGCCGACTTCTCATGCTCACGGGCGCCGAGATCGGGAAACGCTACCACCACTACCTGGCCTTCGATCTCAAGTCGCCCGTGTCCGGGGATCGCGTAGGCCCCCAGGAGGTCATCGACCAGGTCAACGAGCAGGGGGGCTTCGGTTTCCTGGCCCACCCGTTCGAGCAGGGAATGCCCTTTGTGGAAAAGAGTATAGCCTACACCTGGAACGACCTGACCGTACAGGGCTACACCGGTATCTGCATCTGGAACTATACGTCCAGATGGAAAGAGCGCATCAAGGGGCCCCTCCACGGGCTTTACTGCCTGGCATTCAAGAGGAGGACCCTGCGGGGGCCGAGCAGGGAGACGCTCAGTTTCTGGGACCACATGTGCCGGCAGCGCCGGGTGGCGGCGATCGGCGGTTCGGATGCCCACGGGGCTGCTTTTCGGTGGGGTTTTGTGAGATTCAGACCGCTCTCCTATCCCTTTTTGTTCACGACCATCAATGTCCACATCCTCCTGAACCGCCCCTTGCCAAAGGACGTCCATGCGGCAAAGAAAATGATCTACGACGCCATGAGGGAAGGCCGTCTGTTTATCGCCCACGACGGGCTTGCCCCGGCCGCGGGCTTTCGTTTCAACTTCCTGTCAGAGGACGGCTCGGATCTCTTGATGGGTGAAGAGGATTTCTTTCAACCCGGAGAGCTCGTGGTGGACCTGCCCCTGGAGGGAGAGATCCGGCTCTTCCGAAACGGCCGGGAAAAGGCCTCCTGGTCCGGCCGGGAGGCCATTTACAGGGTCAAGGAGCCGGGTGTTTACAGGGTGGAAATTTACAGGAAGCTTCGCTTCTCGGGAAAGTACCCCTGGATCTTCACCAACCCCATCTACCTTCGGGCGTGAGGCAGCGGCCTAAGAACAAAAAGCATGACCACGAAGAACATCCAAACCTAAAAACAAAAAGAATGACCACGAAGAGCACGAAGAAGGCACGAAGCACACGAAGAAAGATTATTTGAAAAGCCTCCCCGCATCGTGATCCCAACCCCCTTCTCGTCATCCCGGCCCCCTTCTCGTCACCCCAACCCCCTTCTCGTCACCCCGGCCCCCTTCTCGTCACCCCGGCCCTCCTCTTTCGTCATCCCGGCGAAAGCCGGGATCCAGCGGCCTTCGCAAGAGCAAAGCCCCGGTCCCCCGGGCAGTAACCCCACCATGGCAGTGTCCCATCGGTATCGCTATCGGTATCGCGTTTTTCGAAATCGAAATCGAAAAGACCAAAAAGCAAGAACACGAAGAGTGCAAGCCCACGAGGAAAAAATTCGGCCCAAACCCGGCATCCAGCGTCCCATTTCAACCAGGGCGAAACAGAAAAATCACTCCACGCCTTTACATGTCCACGAGTGAACTTAGATTTATTGAAAATGGGTTTTTTCATTCCGACTGTTCTGATATGATAACAAAATGGATGCAAGACCTGACGCGCACAACCTTTTTTGGAGTTTAGAAAGGCATCCTTTATCACATACGCTGCCGATAGGGAGGAAACCATATGTGGGAATACACCGACAAAGTCAAAGAGCTTTTCCTGAACCCCAAGAATGCCGGGGTGGTGGACGAGGCGAACGCCGTGGGGGAGGTAGGGTCCATGGCCTGCGGCGATGCGCTGAAACTCACGCTGAAGATTAACAAGGACGGCCTCATCGAGGACGCCCGGTTCCAGACATTCGGTTGTGCGAGCGCCATCGCCTCGGCCTCTGCCCTGACGGAACTGCTCAAGGGCAAGACGGTCGAGGAGGCCGAAAAGCTGACCAACCAGGAGATCGCGGATTACCTCGGCGGTCTGCCGAAGGAAAAAATGCACTGCTCGGTCCTCGGGCAGCAGGCCCTTGAAAAGGCTATTTCGGACTACAAGGGGGAGGGTGTGCCCGCTGTGCAGGAAGGTGAGGTCGTTTGCGAGTGCTTCGGGGTCACGGATGTCACCATAAAAAAGGCGATTCGAGAAAACAACCTCAAGACCGTGGAAGAAGTCACCGATTACACCAAGGCGGGCGGGGGCTGCGAGAACTGCCACGACCGCATACGTGAAATCATCGACGAGGTCCACGCGGAGGAGAGGCCCGCGGTCAAGCCGCAGATGAGCAACATCCAGAAAATCAAACGCATAGAGGAGACCCTGGACAACGAAATTCGCCCTTCCTTGCGTCAGGACGGCGGGGATATCGAACTCATCGACGTGGTCGGAAACAGGGTGCTCGTGGCGACACGCGGGGCGTGCGCCGTGTGCAAGGCCTCGCAGCAGACCCTGGAGAACTTCGTGGAGGCAAAACTGAGGGAGATGGTCTGGCCGGACCTGGTGGTTGAGGAGGTGCCCTCATGAGGACCCTGTATTTCGACAACAACGCCACGACGAGGGTCGCCCCGGAAGTCTTCAATGAGATGACCCCTTATCTTGTGGATTACTACGGAAACCCGTCGAGCGCCCACAGGTTCGGCGGCCAGGTTGCGGCAAAGGTGAAGGAGGCCCGCGAGAAGACGGCGGCTCTCCTCGGGGCGGGACCCGAGGAGGTCATTTTCACGAGCTGCGGAACGGAAAGCGACAACACGGCCGTTCTTTCGGCCCTGGCCGCGCAGCCTGAGAAGAAACACATCGTCACCAGCCGGGTCGAGCACCCCGCGGTCCGGGTCCTTTGCCAGCACCTCTCCAAGAAGGGCTACGAGGTGACCGAGGTCCCGGTGGACCGGGACGGCCGGCTGGACATGGATTTCTACCGGAAAAGCCTGCGCCCCGACACCGCTGTTGTGAGCCTCATGTGGGCCAACAACGAGACGGGCGTGATCTTTCCGGTGGAGGAGGCCGCGGAGGCCGCCCACAGGGAAGACATCCTCTTTCACACGGATGCCGTGCAGGTCGCCGGGAAGATCCCCATCAACGTGAGCGAGACCGCCGTCGACATGCTCTCCATATCCGGCCACAAGCTCCACGCCCCCAAGGGTGTCGGCGCCCTTTACCTGCGCAGGGGGACCAAGTTCATCCCCTTTCTCGTCGGAGGGCATCAAGAGAAAAACCGGAGGGGGGGCACTGAAAACACCCCGGGCATCATCGCCCTAGGCAAGGCCTGCGAAATGGCCCTGGCCAACATGGACCGCGAGAACACCGAGGTGCGGAGGCTCAGGGACAGGCTCGAGAACGGGCTGGTCTCCCGGATCCCCAACACCCGCGTCAACGGGGGCGGAGCGGAAAGGCTGCCCAACACCACGAGCATCAGTTTCGAGTTCATTGAAGGCGAGGCCATCCTCCTCATGCTGGACGAGTTGGGCATCTGCGCCTCGTCGGGATCAGCCTGCACCTCCGGCTCCCTGCAGCCCTCCCATGTCCTGAGGGCGATGGGGATCCCCTTTACCATGGCCCACGGCTCCATTCGGTTCAGTTTGAGCATCTACAACACGGAAGACGAAATCGACCTGGTGATTGAGAAGACCCCGGCCATCATTGAGAGACTCCGGAGCCTTTCTCAGTTCTGGGAGCCCGGAGGCCGGGCTTGCGGAACGGGGGCTCAGGCCACAACTTCATAGGAGGCCGCTGGCGGTCATGGAAGCCGAAAACAACTCCTTGCGCACAGGAGAGGCCTGCAAGATCCAGGTCGATGAAAACAGGCACTTCCGGGAGGAGATACCGGGAATCGTCCGGGCCCTCGTGAGGTCCTGCGACTCGGACGAGTGCTTCGACCATGCCGGCCCCGAGCCCATAAACTCACGCGACTCCATCATCCGGATCCTGTCCATGGCGCGGCGCCTGCTCTTTCCAGGATATTTCATTTCCGAGCGGCTCGATCGGGTGAACCTCGAGTATTCCCTTGGGCAGGAAGCCACGGCATTCTTCGGCGCCCTCTCGGAACAGATCACACTGGCGGTCAGGCACGACTGCATTCGCTATGACAGGCCGTGCTCCAAGTGCCGGGAGAGGGGCCAGGAGATTGCCTTGGCCTTCATGAAGGACCTGCCCGGCCTTCGAAAAGAGCTGGCCAGGGACGTGAAGGCCGCCTATGAAGGGGACCCGGCAGCGGGCAGTTTTGACGAGATCATCTTCAGCTACCCCGGGGTTTTCGCCTTAAGCGTCTACCGGGTCGCCCACAGGCTCTTTCACCTGGATGTCCCCCTTCTCCCCCGGATCATGACGGAACACGCGCACAGTAAGACAGGGATCGACATCCACCCCGGGGCGCACATCGGGGAAAGCTTTTTCATCGACCACGGGACCGGGGTCGTCATCGGCGAGACAACGGAGATCGGGGACAGGGTCCGCGTCTACCAGGGCGTGACACTCGGGGCGCTCTCGCTCCCGCGTGAAGGCATGAGCGGGCTTCGAAAAAAGAAGAGACACCCCACCATCGAAGACGACGTGGTCATCTACGCCGGGGCGACCATCCTCGGCGGGGACACGATCATCGGGGCCCGCTCGATAGTGGGCGGGAACGTGTGGATCACGGAATCCGTTCCCCCGGACACCCGGGTTTTTCTCAAGAAGCCCGAACTGCTGATCAAGGGGCAGAAAACGGCGTGAGCCCGGCCGGGGTTCCCGGATCGAAAAGGAGAGTCCTCTTGAAAAACACCTATCCCGACATCACCCGCATCGTGGGATGCACCCCCCTCGTGAGGCTCAACCGCATCGCGGAGGGCGTGGGTGCCACCATCCTTGCCAAGCTGGAATTTCAAAACGCGCTCGGCAGCGTCAAGGACCGCATCGGGGTGGCCATGATCGAGGCAGCCGAGACAGAGGGCCGCATCAGGCCCGGTACCCTCGTTGTGGAGCCCACCAGCGGGAACACGGGCATCGCCCTGGCCTTCGTGTGCGCGGCCAGGGGGTACAGGCTCACGCTGACCATGCCGGAGACCATGAGCACGGAGAGGAAAAAGCTCCTCGTCCACCTGGGGGCGGAGCTGGTCCTGACCCCTGGTGGAAAGGGGATGAGGGGAGCCATCGAGAAGGCCCGAGGGATCCTCGAAACCGCCGGGGACGCCTTCATGCCGAATCAGTTTGCAAACCCGGCAAACCCGGAGATCCACCGCAAGACCACGGCGGAGGAAATCTGGCAGGACACCGAGGGACGGGTGGACATCTTCGTGGCCGGCGTTGGCACGGGCGGGACGATCACCGGGGTATCCGAGGTGCTGCGCGGCAGGCGCCCCGGGTTTAAGAGCGTGGCCGTGGAGCCGGCCGCCTCCCCCATTCTCTCCGGGGGAAGTCCGGGCCCGCACAAGATCCAGGGGATCGGGGCCGGTTTCGTGCCCGAGATCCTCAACAGGGACGTCATCGACGAGGTGGTCACCGTGGAGAACGAAGAGGCGTTTCAGACGGCGAGAGCCCTCGCCCGGCTGGAGGGGATCCTCTGCGGCATCTCATCGGGCGCCGCGGTCGCCGCCGCCCTGAAGGTCGCCGGGAGGCCGGAGAGCAAGGGCAAGATCATCGTCACGGTGCTCCCGAGCACCGGGGAGCGGTACATCAGCACCGAGCTCTTCAAGCAGGCCCCGTAAAAGAAACCTTGAGGCTACTTTCCCCCCGCCACCTCGTCCAGGAAGCGGTTGAAAAAGGCCTCCATGAAGGCGTGGCGTTCGTCCGCAAGCCTTCTGCCTTCCACGGTGAGCATCCTCTCGCGTATCCTTGAAAGCTTGAGGTGGTACTCCCTGTAAGCGGTGTCCTCCCTGGAGTAGGGCTCCGTCTTCTCCAACTCCGCAAAAGGGTTGTGGAGGGTCGCGCCCACCTCGCCCGCGAACTGAAAGGCCCGCCCGATGCCCACCGCGCCGATGGCGTCCAGCTTGTCGGCGTCAAAGAGGACCCTTGCCTCCAGGGTCTCGGGTGCATCCCCCCCGCGGTAGCGGTGGGTCCGGATGCAGTGGATGATGTTCTCGAGGATCTCCGCCCGCCGAATCCTGCCCTCAAGAAACCCCCAGGCCATTTCTGCGCCTTTCGCGGCGTGGCAGACGAGCCCTTTGGAGCTGTCTTCGGCCGAGCGCCCGATGTCGTGGAGCAGGGCCGCGAGGGTGAGGACATCCAAATCCGCGCCCTCGGCGGAGCCGATCCTGAGGCACAGGGCGAGCACCCTTTGGGTGTGCCCCCAGTCGTGACTCCCACGGGAGCCGTCCGCACAGGATTTGGAGAAGACCCTCGCTTCCTCGATAACGGTTTTCATGGCCTTTCCACATAGCAGATTGAGACTCGGAAGCGCCAGATTTTTTTACCGGACGCAAGTGGTGCTACCACTTTGGTTCTCGGGTCAGTATAGGTTTTTTCGAAATCGAAATCGCAATCGCGGTCGCAATCGAAAAGGAATGTCATTTGGCCGGTGAACCTAAGCACTCACCTGATGTCAAGCGTGGCACGCAGGGCGACTTTCGTTGGACGCGAATTCTTGTTGACAACCCTCAGAATTCCTTCTATGTTCGATTGGTACTACCAATTTGAACGGGGTGCTTGTGGCTCAACCTAAAAAAATGACGGCCTCGGACAGGCTCCTGAGCCGCCTGGAAGAGGCGATCCTCAACCGGGAATACGCGCCCGGCTCCCGGCTGCCCGCGGAGCGGGAAGTGCAGGAACAGCTGGGCGTGGGGAGAGGGACGGTCCGGGCCGCCTACAGGTCCCTCCAGGAAAAGGGCCTCATAGAGATCAGGCGCGGCGGCGGCGCCTACGTGCAGGAGGTGGACAGTTCCAAGATAGGGGGTACCCTTTCAACCCTCATACGGCACCAGCAGGTTTCTTATAAACATCTCATGGAGTTCAGGGAGATTTTTGAAAGCCGAACGGCGGCCTATGCCGTGGAGAGGGCGACCGGGGCCCGGATACGGGATTTGAGAAAATCCGTTGAGGAACTTGAAAAGTATCTCTTGCGCAATGGGAGCGACACGGAGTTCTTCCAGATGGAACTCAATCTCCACGTCGAGTTGGCCAGGATATCCAAAAACCCCCTGTTCGAATGGATTGCCACCGCATTTCAGCAGAATTCCGCGTCCTACAGCCGGAACCTCAGCACTTTTCTGGAGTACACCTCCGATATGCACGCACGGGAGGTCATTGAAGACTGGCGGCAGCTGCTGGATGCCATGGAAAAGGGGGAGGCCCTTCGGGCCTCCGTCATCATGACCAACCACACATACCGGTTTGCAAGACTTCTCCAGGGGCTGGATTCAATGGAATATGGGGACGATGAGCAAAGGGGCTCGCACCCCGAGGGATGAAAGGCGGCGATCGGGACATTTCTTTTCATTCGGGGCAGAATGCCGCAGTACGCGGGGATTTTCTGCCGGGGCCCAGGGACTTTGCTTTTACGTGGGCCGCTGGATCCCGGCTTTCGCCGGGATGAGTGCGCAAACCGGTATTACCGGGTCCTTCGGTCTCTCTTCAGGGTCCGGGGTTCCCAAAATGGAATTGCAGCACAGTCTCCTTCGCCGGGATGACGATAAAGAGGCCGGGATGAAGATGACGAGGGGCCGAATTTTTTGAAAAAAGGGGTGTTAAATGGCAGGAAAGAAAAAATGGTGGCAAAGCAAGGAGCCCGGGAAGAGCTATGACGTGGTGATCGTGGGCGGAGGCTTGCACGGCATGGCCTGCGCCTATTACCTGGCCCGGGACCACGGCATCCGGAACGTGGCGGTTCTCGAGCGCAAGCGCATCGGTTTCGGCGGCTCGAGCCGCAACACGGAGGTCTTTCGCGTCAACCAGAGGGCCCCCGAGATCCTCCCCCTTTACGTCAAGGCCGTGGAATTGTGGGAAGGCCTGAGCGCGGAGCTCGACGTCAACGTCATGATGTGGCGCAAAGGCGTGATCGCCCTGGCCCACAACAGCATGACCCTGGACTCCATGCGCATGCGCCACGAGACCTTCAGGCTCCTGGGCATTGAAAACGAGCTCCTCACCCCGGAAGAGCTGAAGAAGATGGTCCCGAGGCTGGACATCAGCGACAAGCCGGACCTCCCAATCATCGGCGGCTATTTTCATCCCCCGGCGGGCACCATACGGCACGATGCCGCGGTGTGGGCCTTTGCCAAGGGCTGCCATCAGAACGGCATCGACCTCTGCGAGGGGGTCGAGGTCCGGGGGGTTCGCGTCGAGGGCG
>Ga0272443_10000803_pt1 | contig 52284 bp, 63 predicted proteins | sample SSMAcet12_FD_193581 | JGI IMG/M metagenome (GOLD analysis project Ga0272443, IMG submission 193581) | Marine sediment archaeal communities from Little Sippewissett salt marsh, Falmouth, MA, United States - SSM-Acet-12 | ecosystem: Environmental > Aquatic > Marine > Wetlands > Sediment ...
CTTTCTTCCTGCATTAAAGAAAAAAATTTATACGTCTATGGATGAATTGCAGGAAGACTTAGATACATGGCTGTATCATTACAATTATGAACGTCCTCATAGAGGATATAGAAACATGGGAAAAAGATCCTTTGAAACCGTGAAAAATTTCATAAAAAAAGATAACAAAAATGTTAGACATCAAGGTTAGTCTTAAATATAATCGTTACTTTCTGGAGTAAAACAAATGACTGTTATTTTATGCAAAATCACGCTAGCTCATTGGGAAAGAATTACCACATCTGGAGATTTTGTAATCCAAACTAAAAAAACAAATCATTCTTTTAATGGAACTCATTTTTACAGCTGAATCTTTTTAAAAAATATTTTCTTAGAACAAATTTCTAATAAAAATCTTGTCAGAGATTTCCTCCTTTTTCATATTATTACTGAGATTATTTTTGAGAAATAATTCAAAAAATTATATACAATGGAGGTTTCATGGATTTCTTCAAAGTAGCTATTGACATTGAGAGAATGGTTGAGAACCACTACCGTAATCTTGCTGAAGAGTGTTCGGGAGATAGGGGCATCACTACTATCATGACGATGCTGGCTGATGACCATAAAAAACATCGCATCTCTTTTCAACAGATGAAGAATGAGGAAAACGTACTCCCTTTGCCAGAAACACCAGCTTTTAGCGAAGCAAAAGAAGTATTCTCAGAGATTAAAAAAAAGCAGGAACCCTACACCTGTGATGTGAATCAAGTAACTCATTACAAAAAGGCTCTTGAATTAGTCAAACACAAAGTGAAGGTGTACAATAAGGCATTGAAAAGCATCGAGGATGATGCACAGAAAAAAGTACTCGAAAGGATCATTGCAGAGGAAAAAAAGCAGGAAGATATACTGCGTAATATAATCGAAATGGTCAACCGTCCAAAAACATGGCTCGAAGATGCTGAGGTCTATCACCTTGACGAATATTGATTTTTTATGATTCACACTGAAAGAGTTTCCGCTCTCAACACGGTAGTAAAGACAAAAGGTGATTATGTCATATACTGGATGCAAGCTTCCCAGCGAGTGCACTGTAATCATGCCCTCGAGATGGCAATCTCCTATGCGAATGAATGTAAAATACCTTTGATCGTCTATTTTGAGCTTATATCCGATTTTCCCGAAGCTAATGTGCGTCATTACACCTTCATGCTAGAGGGGCTGGAAGAGTTAAAGAAATCGCTTATTGAACGAAATATCAAACTCATTATTCATTCCCCAGCATTGAAAAAGGGTGTTGATATTTTCATGCTCGATACACATGCTCGACTGATAGTAACTGATGCAGGATATACGCGTTTCCAAAAATCATGGAGGAAGCGTGTTGCCGAGAATGTAAATTCGCCATTTATTCAGATGGAAACAGATGTAATCGTGCCAATTCGAGCTGCATCTAAAAAGGAAGAATACTCTGCCAGAACACTTAGAAATAAAATCACGCCACTTCTTGATGAATTTATAGCGTCGTTGGACGAGCAAGAAATTATACACTCTTCTTTGAGTAGTTCCTTTGATTCATTGGAAATCTCAAATATTCCACAACTTCTTTCACAATTGAAAATCGATGATTCTGTTCCACCCGTTTCTGATTTCTACAAAGGTGGTGAATCAAGCGCGCAAAAACGATTACACGATTTCATCGAAAAGAAAATTGCCTATTATGATGAAAAACATAATGATCCGTCTCTTGATTATGTCTCACATCTCAGTCCTTATCTTCATTTCGGGCAAATCTCAGCACTACAATGCGCACTGGAGATCAGAAAAAGTAGAATGAACAATGTTGCCTCTTTCCTGGATGAACTGATCATTCGAAGAGAATTGAGCATGAATTTTGTGAATTATAATCAACAATATGATTCTTTTTCCTGTCTGCCAGAATGGGCACAGAAAACATTGAAAGACCATGTTGAAGATCCACGAGATTATATCTATGCTCGATCAGAACTCGAAAATGCTCAAGCCCATGACGAGTATTGGAATGCGGCTCAGAAAGAGATGGTTCTCACCGGTACAATGCATGGCTATATGCGCATGTATTGGGGTAAAAAAATAATAGAATGGACAGAATATTCACAACAGGCATATCAAATCGCACTGTACCTTAATAATAAATATGAACTGGACGGTCGCGACCCAAATGGTTTTGCAGGAGTTGCCTGGTGCTTTGGTAAGCATGATCAGGGCTGGAAGGAACGACCAATCTTCGGAAAAGTACGGTACATGAATGCAAAAGGGCTGGAAAGAAAATTTGCCATAAAAAATTATGTAGAAAAAATTATGAACATCGAAAAAATGCAACGAGGTCAACATGGATAGACTCACCCTTCTGAAAGAGCTTACTCTTTTGCCGGGCATTTCCGGTTTTGAATATTATATCAAAGATTTTATGATTGAATATCTGAAAGATATTGCTCCATACATTGAGGATAGACTTGGTCAAATCACCTTTACAAAAAAGGGCACAACAGATTCACCAAAAATTCTTTTCATAGCTCATGCGGATGAGATCGGTTTTATGGTGGCTGATATTCTTGCGTCTGGTTTGATACAGTTCCACTGTATCGGTGGATGGAATAAATATACTTTGCTATCAAGCCCGGTTGAGATCATTACACAAAATGGAACCAAGCTTGCTGGGATTTTTGGGTCAGTTCCAGTTCATTTTACCCGTGGAAAGAAGGAAGCTCCCTTTGATTTTGATGATATGTTCATTGATATCGGTGCAACATCAAGAGAGGATGCCATTGATAATTTTGGCATTAATATTGGTGATCCGATCATTCCTATCCCCCATTTCTATTATGAAGAGCAAAACCGCAGGATCATCTCAAAAGCCTTTGATGACAGAGCTGGGATCGCAGCTCTTATCGAACTTGGCAACGCCCTTAAAGACGTACCTCATCCCAATACAGTTTTTCTGTGTGGCAGCGTGCAGGAAGAGGTTGGCGGACCCGGTTCACGAACCTTAGCACGAACGATGGATGCGGATATCTGCGTGGTGCTGGAAGGGGCACCTGCGGATGACATTCCGGGAATTCCATTTCGGGCGCAAACCTGTGTAGGCAGAGGTGCCCATATGCGTGTGTATGATCCTTCGATGATCGGTGATCCGAAACTCAAAGATATATTTATTCAGCTGGCGAAAAAGCATGATATTCCTTTGCAGGTAACCCTTCGGCGAGGTGGCGGGACAGACGGCAGGCATATTCAAACTTCTGCACATGGTATTCCATCAATTGTACTTGGTGTACCAGTTCGCTACGCTCATTCTCACAACAGCATGATGAGCTTGGATGATTTTGATGCACTCATCAAGCTGCTTTTTGAGTTTGTGAAAGTATATAAGTAGTTTTTAAGAACAGAGAACATCGGTCTTCGTTTCAATAAGTCCGTGAATTATTAGAATTGAGAGAAATAATGATAAACGTAATATGAACATTAGAATGATTTCAATCATTATAATTTCACTACTATTCATGAGTGCAATATCTTGCACTATTCATGAGAAGAATCAATTTCATCTTGTTGATTCACTTCAAACGAAAGATGAAACTTCAATAGAACATAAATTTATAAAATTGATTGATCTCGATCTAACTCCTCAGCAATATGTGGATCTTTTTAATGCATGGCTTTATAAGTATGTTAAAAAAGAGCAAACACCTCCCTGGATAACAAGTAACGCAAAGGTGGATAGATATCTTCAACAAAAGGCAGAAGCAAGAGGATATAGATTACGAACACAAGCTGAGGAAGAAAGACTTGTGTCTCTTGGGCATCTAAAATTGCAGTCCGAAACATTGAAAGCCTGAAGAGTTCTTAAAGAAGCACTAGAATCTGATGGAATCTATCTTGATTTGATCTCCGGTTATCGCTCAGTGAATAAACAACGAGAACTATTCCTTAGAGATTTTGGAAATAACCATCCAGAAAAGAAGATCATTCTCAACAGGTCTTAACTAAGATAATGGTTTAATACTCATTGCTGACATATAGCACGCCCTTTGGACAATATTCCTGGTAGAATCCCACAGCTAATAAGCAGCAATACATTCCTACGAACCATGAAAGCTGATCCTAAAAACTGTCTTATTTTTTCCTTTGGTGACCATTTTATTCCCTTCCAGTTGCGCGGTGAGAAGGTTAACGATCTCAAGACCCATTGAATTTGGATTTGATATATTTACGGAATCTGGTAATCCCACACCATCATCTGAGACTCTTAAAATCACTTGTGAATTATGCCTTTTAAAATTAATCTCAACCTTTCCTTTTCGTCCACTGGGAAAGGCGTGTTTCATGGCATTGGAAACAAGCTCATTAATGATCATACCACAAGGGATAGACCTGTTGAGGTCAAGATACAAACTCTTGCCTGTCACTGATATGAGAATACGTTGAGTATCGATCATATATAAACTTTTTAGCGATTCCACCATTTTTTCTGCATATTGTTTCATATCTATTTTCTTGAAATCCTGAGTTTGATACATCATTTCGTGGATGAGTGACATTGAAGATATCCTACTCTGGCATTGATGAATGATCTGATCGAGGGTGTCATCCTGATATTTTTCTGACTGCAAATCAAGTAATCCCCATACGATCTGCATGTTATTTTTCACACGATGATGAATTTCCTGTAATAATACTTCTTTTTCTTTGAGACTCTGCTCCATATCGCGCTTGGCTCTATGTCTCTGCAGAGCTAAAGCGATCTCATCCGACACAAATTCAAGAAGTCTTCTATCATCATCTGCATATTTATTCGCATCATTATAATCCTGAACTGCAATCACTCCCACTGTTTTTTCCTGGTACTTGAGGGGAACACCGAGCCAAATTTTTGAATCTTCTCCAACCGGCTCTACTTTTCCTTCTTCCTCAAGTTGCCTCTGCACCTCTTCTGTAGCGATAAGTGACTCTCCGGAATTGAGCACATAGGCAGTGAGCGACTTACCTGCTTTAAAGGTCGAGATGTCATCTCTTTCATCAGAATAAAAGGGTAAGGTAAATATATTTTCTACTTCATCATAAAGGGCGATATAAAAATTTGTTGTTTCGATGAGAGGGTTAAGGTAATCTCGAATCGCTTCTATTAATTCTTTGAAATCAGATGTAACATTTGCAGCCCGTGAGATATTGTATAATGCCTTCTGGACGAGTTCATCTTCTTTTCGTTGTGTGATATTAGTAGCAGCAAACACAATTCCCTCATTATCAATAGATAGATTTAGAGTGCCTTGAAACCACTGTTCCTTTCCATGAATTTTCAGAGAATATTCCATAATCTCAGTTTTTCCTGTTTTTCTAACTTTCTTTGCAAGTCGTGTAAATTCTTTTGCAATATCAGCCGGCATAATTTCACTCACTTTTTTCCCGAGAAATTGCTCTTTGGGCATATACAGAGGAAAATCTTCCTTACAATGGACCTCAATAAATTCATTATCTTTATTATGTAATATTATCATATCACTCATGGAAGAGACAATCGTTCTATATTTTCTCTCGCTTTCTCTAAGTGCTTTTTCATACCCTCTTTGCTGTGAAATATCTCGAACAAATTCAACTACTCCATTTATTTCACCAGTATTTTTATCCTTCATGGGATAACTGAATAGTTCTATCCATTTGACAGGTGAACCAGGCAGTCCAGGTACAATATCCTTCTCTGTTTTACCTGTTTTTATGCATCGCAAGGTTGGGCATGGATCACAGGGTTTCTTTTTGTTATGATAAACCTCATAACATTTCTTTCCCTCGAGAGGAACATTCTGGGCATACCACATATTCATAATATTGTTCACGTGCCTGATAGTTAAATCGGTTTGCAAGACACTTATACCATCTTGAATGCTATTGAGTACTGCCTGCAGAAAAAACCGGTTTTCTTTCAAGGCTATCTCCGCTTTTTTCTGATCTGTTATTTCAGTGGCAATATGGATTAATCTTTCTATAGAGCCTTCCTTGATAATAAGAGGAGTGCATGATACAAGAAAGGTACCACCAAAGGCTTCCATTTCCATTTCACTGGGTTCTGTATGTCCGTTAGCAATAAGTTCTTCACATGGACAACCATCTGGTGGGCTAGAAGTATTATGAAATATCTCAAAACAAAATTTACCTATCATATTGCTATCGATCTTCATCGCTGCTTTGTTCGCTGCTAGAATCTTGTGTGAACCATCAAGCAGAATTGCCGGATTGGGAATGGCATCAAACACATGATCCCACTCTATACTTTTTTTGAGAGTATAAAGATCAGTTTCTTCGTTATTCTTTTTATTTTTCATTCTCATTCCTGCTCTTTTGTTCTAAAATTATTTGATCAAGATTCTGGAAAGTTGATACAAAAAGAGGTACCGTTTTGATCACTTGTAGCTTCAATACTTCCATCTAGCTGTTTGGTTAATAAATTCACAATTTCGAGTCCGAGAGATGTTGGTTCTTCTATATTAAAATTCTTTGGAAGTGGTACACCATCATTACTTACTGTCATAAATATTACATCCTTCCTTTTATAAAGCTTGACCGTAATTGTTCCTTTTCTTCCTTCAGGAAAAGCATGTTTCATGGCATTTGATATCAATTCGTTCACAATTATACCCACAGGTATTGCCTGATTCAGGTTAAGAGATACATCTCTGCAATTCTCTTTAAACGTAATGCCCTTTTCCTTTAATGGATAGAGATCCCGCAATGTTTTGATCATCTCGTCAATATACTCTGACATATCAAGATGTTCGAGATCACTTGTTCTGTACATCATTTCGTGCACTTTGGACATTGACTGAACACGAGTCATGCATTGATTCAATACAGTAGATAAACGTTCATCATTGATCTCATCTGCCTGGAGACTCAGAATCGCTGAAATAACCTGCATATTATTTTTCACACGATGGTGTATCTCTCTAATAAGGATGTCTTTTTCTCTGAGATTCTTTTCTATTTGCTTTTGTGCAATTATTCGTTCTGTGATATTATTAATCGAGACAATTGCAAAAACAGGTTCTCCATCGATATTTACAATCAATGATGCTGATACAATAGCCCATATCACACTACCACTCTTATCAATAAACCTCATCTCAAAATATAGTTTTTTGCTTTTCTGCTCATAAAACTCATCTACACGCTGCTTTTCTTTATCGATATCATCAGGATGGGTTAGTGATAAATAATCCTGATTCAAGAGCTCCTTCTCTGTATAACCAAAAATTTCACATACCTGTTTATTAACCTTAAGGACTTTTCCATCAAGATCAATCTGAATCATACCTGAAGCGCTTTGCTCAAAAATAGTTCTGAACAGTTCTTCGCTTTCCTTTAGTGCCCGTTGTGCCTTTACCCTTTCTGTCACATCGCGAACAGCAACGATACGTACTGTTTTTCCTGCATGTTTGATATTTCTTGCTTCCAATTCTGCAATAAAAGTAGTGCCGTCTTTTCTTTGCGCTAGAATGTTGTAGGGCATTGCTCTATGCCGTACAATATTCATCATGATCTTTGCTTTGTCTTTTGTTCGTGGAATATAATCCAGTAAATTCTCGCCAATAACTTCTTCTTTCTTGTAACCGGTTAGTTTCAGAAATGATTCATTCGCATCCAGCACAATACCCTTTTTGTGTATAACGATCCCCTCAAAGGTAACATCAGAAAGGAATTTTGCTTTTTCTTCATTCTCTTTTAATGCTATTTCCGATCTTTTTCTATCTGTGATGTCATAATAGATACTCATTTTAGATCCATTATCAAGAAGAATATTCTGGGCTAATCTATACTCATCTTTATCAGGTACTTTAAATTCATAGCTGATAACATTATTATGCGGTGTAAGTTGTTCATATTTGCACCATTCACATGGTTTGTTTTTACCATACATCACCTGGTAACATTTTTTTCCAATATTATCACTTCCCACTTTTGAATTCATTGCCTTATTCATATATTCAATCGTATATTGAGGTGAAGTGATATAAATTCCATCGTAAAATGAATCAAGTATTCTTTCGAGTCTCTTTTCGCTTTGCTTGAGTGATTTCTCTATTCTTTTTTGTTGTTCCTCTTCCTTTTCAAGTTCCGTAATTCGGCGCTTCAATTGCTCGATTTCTTGCAGCAGCTTATCCTGGTTTTCTTCCGTCATATTACATAGTCCTTGTAGCAAAATTATAAAAGAACGTGTTAATAAATGACTTATTAGGTAGAATTATTGTCAATTTTTTGATACATATTTTTAAATAATATCGAAATAAATATACACGCATCAAACACAAGATTAACGCAAACAGAAAGTCACATTATTTTTCTAAAAGCTTTCCAATCTTGAGATTAAAACGAATAATCGAACAAAAATCAGTATACAAACTACTCTTTTTTGAATGGATTAAATATAAAGAAAACAGCAAAGAAAAGGAATCCAATAATAATGAACCATTGATATTTTTGAAAAAAGCTGAATACTGGTGAATCTTTAAACTTTTGTATCATCTCATCCACCTCTTCATTGGAACCTATTAGATCATTCTGAGAGATCTCTTCTTTTATTATTTTTTTTACCTTTTCCACAGGTTTCTCCAGAAGATTTTCTGTTTTCTTCTCCTTCTGGTATTGGATTTTATACTTGGATAGAGTTTTCCTATCCTCATCAGGAAATGCTTCTCTCAATGTTGAGTTGGAGCCATATCCCTTTTTTCCCAATTCTTCAGGATGGGCATCAAACCACGCAAAAACGTCTTCTCGTAAACTCATCATTTCTCCATTGTTATTTGATTGTAAAAGTACAGGTAACCGTTACTCGAATTGATTTTTTTCGAGTGGATGTCTGGTACATGCCATAGTCAGATACTTCTGTTGAGTAGGGTTCGGTGATCTGGAAAACTCCTGCACGAGCGGAGGTGATCTCTTTCACTTTTCCACCGGTTGATTGAGCGATTTCATTTGCTCGTTCGATCGCATTTCTTGTAGCATCTCCCAGCAGTTTCATCTTGATATCTGGAAGTTCCGAAGAGAAATACTGCATATTTGAGTATTCAAAGGCAAGGTCTTTTTTTATGAAAGCAGCAGGATTGATCGCGATGTCTTCGATCTTGTCGAGTTCTTTGGATATTACAAAAACGTTTTGCTCGAGAATGTCACCTTCGATCTTTCCATACTGCCCATACATCTTTCTTACACTGATCGGTTGGACATTGAATTCCTCAGTTGTGATATTAAGACTATTCCAGATATCTTTGAAGATTTGAAGTTTGGTATTCATTTTAGAATATCCTTCTGTAAGTTGACCAGTGGGCAGGTTTTCGGAAAATGAGAAACTCCACTTTACAATATCAGCTTCAAAATCGTGGGTGGCGTATCCCACGACACGAATCGAACTGTCTATCTGTCTTGCATTGTAGAAGAATAAGCCAAATACAATTGATGCGATAATCAATCCAAGAGTAAGTATCCACGCAGATTTATTGGTCATTTCTTTTCCAGATCATTTTTTTTTTCGTTTGAAAAGATTTTTGAGTCCAGAGAATATCACCATAACAAAAATAATCTTAAGTGCATTAAGAATGACTTTTGTCTTATCAACAATATCAATATATTCCGCATTGCCCTCTTTGATCTTGATGTAGCCAACAGGCGTTACGTCAATCGTCATACCCAAACCACCGCCTTTTCCAGTGGCTGTTTCTTCATCAGAATCTTCATCCTTCTTGAGTTCTATTTTCGGACCAGCAGATCCTATTCCACCTCCACCACCACCCTTCATCTTAATTGATCCGACAGGTATGATGGACAGATCGTCAACTTTCATAACATCGCCGAAAATAGATTTTATGTTAGCTGTTTTTTCGAGATTCTCTTTAATCTCTTTGATAAGTTGTTTCACTTCCATGTTGCCCCCTTGTGACAATTATTTAGATTCGATATTCAGTATAAAGAATATTATCCGTCAACTAATTTTTTCTTAATATTCGCAAGGAGTCCGCCATCAGAAATAATTTTCTGCATCTGATTAGGAAGTGGAGGAAAAGAAAATGCCTTGCTTCCAACAGTTATAGTACCATTTTTTTCATCAATCTCTACTATATCTTCAAGAGTATAATGCTCAATAGCTTCTGGGCATTCGATTAATAATAATCCCTGATTTGTCGCACTTCGATAGAAAATTCTAGAGAAAGATTCTGCGATAATTGCTTTTATCCCTAAAGCTTTCAGCCCAACAGAGGGCTGTTCTCTGGAAGAACCACACCCAAAATTTTTACCCACCAGAATGATGTCTCCTGGTTGTGCCTTTGAAGAAAATTCAGGATCAAGATCTTCAAAAAGATGCTCCTTAATAAAATCAACGTCTGATGATTCATAGGTATATTTTCCAGCAAACATCAGGTCTGTATTAATATTATCCTGTTTATAGAAGAAGATGGCCATATATACTCCTTATGCATTGATTTATTAATAATTCAATATAACAACAAACAGCCCAGGCAGAGGGGAGGCCACCTGGGCTGAGGAGGTCTATAAAACGGTATCTCTACCGCTTTAGGGGGAAAAAGTATATCATAAACTAACTATCATTTATTCTTTGTCAACTTGTTCTTTGGTTTTATCCTTATCTTCATCAGCTGAATCTTCATTATGTTCTTCTTCCAGTGCATCTTGAACTTCTTCTTTTTCCTCTTCTACATCTTCTTCTTTGACTTCTTCTTCAGGCTCAGCATTTTCTGGTACCTCAGTTTCTTTTACAATTTCTTCGGTAGATTCGTCTGGGATTTTTTCTTCTAGAGATACTTCTTCTTTCTCAAGCTTCTTTTCCGTCTTTTCTTTTGGGGCTTTTTCTTTCTTTTTATCCGTATCGTGTTTTTTAGAAATTTTTGTTTTATCTGGCTTGGTTTTTTTCTTCTTTTTTGGAGTTATTTCTTCTCCCACAAATTCTACTATAGCTGTTGGAGCGGCATCACCAATACGGAAACCCGTTTTAATGACACGAGTATAGCCACCGTTCCTATCTTTATACTTAGGAACTATTTCATCAAAGAGCTTTTTTACAAGATCTCTTTTTTTTAAAATTTTATAAGCTTGTCTTCGGGCATGAACTGTATCCTTTTTCCCATAAGAGATCAATTTCTCAGCAAGGCGTCCCGTTTCTTTGGCTCTAGTGAGTGTCGTTTCTATTCTTTCATGAAGTAGAAGAGAAATTACGAGATTATTAAGAAGAGCTTTTTTTTGCCCCAACAATCTACCAAACGATGTCGTACCTTTTTTTTGATGTCTCATTTTTGTTCCTCAATTTTTTTAAGAGTTTCAAGTTGTTCATCAATTCTTATTATATCCATACCAAGTTTCAATCCATAATTATCAAGTACCTTTTTTACTTCATCAAGAGATTTCTTTCCAAAATTTCTTAAACGTAGCAGTTGATTTTCTGTTTTTTCTACTAATTCTTTTACGAATTCGATTTTGGATGCTGCAAGGCAGTTACTGCATCTCACACTCAACTCAAGTTCAGTAACTTTCATCTTCATAAGCTTCTGTAGATTTTTTAATTCTGGATCTATTTTCTCTCTTTTGATATACTTGGGCTCTTGTTTGAACTGAATGATTGCCTGAAAACAATCTTTTAATATCTTCGCGGCAAGACTGAGTGCATCCTCAGGAACAATACTTCCATCAGTCCACAGTTCTAAGATGATCTTGTCATAATCGATTTTTTCATCAACTCGTTCCCTACCAATATCATAATTGACCTTTCTTATAGGTGAATAGATAGAATCAACAGGAATCATACCGATCTGCATTTCTGATGTATCATGCTCTTCTTCGCGAACATACCCTATGCCATTTGATACCCAGAGTTCCATATGAAATTCAACTTTATCGACCAATTCAAGAAGATACAGATCCTTGTTTATAATCTGCACGGTACTTGGCACCGAAATTTGTCCTGCTGTGACTTTACCAGGACCTTTTACAGAAAGTTCAAGCTTTTCTTCTTTGTTACTATCTATTTTTAATACAAGATCCTTAAGATTTAGAATTAATTCAATATAGTCTTCTCGAGCACCTGGTATTGCAGTATATTGATGCTGTAGTCCATGCACTTTGACGAAACGTACCGCACCACCTTGGATTGAAGACAAAAGTACTCTTCTGAAAGCATTCGCAATTGTTGTCCCTAATCCTTGCTCTAAAGGACCTATGGTAAATTTGCCATATGTATCAGAATATGTTTTCTCTTCTTTTTTTATATAATTAGGAAGTTGTATTGGTTCTAAATCAACCATGTTTACTCCTATAAATTATTTAGAGTAGAACTCAATAATCAGTCTATGATCAATATCTTGAGGAAGTTGTTCTGAGGTTGGAAGAGCTTTGACATGTCCAGAAAATTCTTGTGGGTTTACTTCCAACCAGGTAAATTGATCTAAGGATTTATGAGCTTCCATCGCTTCATGAATATTAGGAATTTGCCTGCTCTTACTACTAATTTCTATCTTTTGTCCTTGTTTAACAATATAAGAAGGAATATCAACTTTTCTTCCATCAATCACTACATGTCCATGGTTTACAAGTTGACGTGCAGCATTACGAGAAGTAGCAAATCCCATTCTATACACAACATTATCAATTCTTGTTTCAAGAAGTCTTAGGAGATTTTCACCTGTAACACCCTGCATCTTTGATGCTTTCTTGAAATAATTTTTAAATTGTCTTTCCAGCAAACCATAAGTTCTTTTAGCTTTTTGCTTTTCCCGAAGATGTATTGCATAATCACTCATTTTGCCACGAAATCTCTTTTTACCTTCTCCAGGAGGAGTATTTCTTCGTTCAATACTACACTTTGCTGTATAACAACGTGAACCTTTTAAAAAAAGCTTTGTACCTTCTCTTCTACATAATTTGCATTTTGAGCCTAAAAATCTAGCCATTCTATAAACCTCTTAAATTCTTCTTCTTTTAGGTGGCCTGCACCCATTATGAGGGATTGGAGTAGTATCGATAATTGATAATACATTCAATCCTTCAGCTTGAAGTGTTCGTACCGAAGAATCTCTTCCTGATCCTGGTCCGCTTACACGAACATGTATATTTTTCAAACCCATATTTATCACATTTGAAGCAATATCTTTCGCAGTTTGCTGTGCAGCATAGGATGTACTTTTTTTGGAATTTTTAAATCCATTTTTTCCACAACTTGACCAAGCAATCACATTCCCTTTTTTATCAGTAATTGTAATGATAGTATTATTAAATGTTGCTTGAATATGAGCTACACCATCGGTTTCTTGTAAACGAACTTTTTTTCTTCTTACCGTTTTTCTCTGTTTACCTTTTACAGCCATATATTCTCCTGTTACTTCCTGCCGACTCGACTACTTCGTGGGCCTTTTCTAGTTCGAGCATTTGAATGTGTACTCTGTCCACGAACAGGAAGACCAACACGATGCCGTAAACCACGATAGCAACCGATTTCCATTAATCGTTTAATACTCATGGTTCTTTCTTTGCGCAGATCACCCTCGATCGTATAATTATCTCGAATGATATCACGTAGTTTGATTATTTCCTGGTCAGTAAGATCTTTTACTTTTTTATTGCTATCAACGCCTGCTTCTTCCAGTATGTTATTAGAAGTTGAGCGACCTATGCCAAATATATAGGTCAAGCCAATTTCTATTCGCTTTTCATTGGGTAAATCTACACCTGCTATTCTTGCCAAAGTGCCTCCTTGTTAGCCTTGTCTCTGTTTATGTTTAGGGTTTGATGAACAAATAACATATATGCGCCCTTTGCGCTTAACAATTTTACAATCTTTACATAATTTTTTTACTGATGCTTGAACTTTCATAGATACCTCTACTATTAAAAAATCTATTTATATCGATAGACAATACGCCCTTTATCGAGATCATACGGTGAGAGCTCCATCTTCACCTTATCACCAACGAGAATACGGATATAATGCATTCTCATCTTACCGGAAATATGAGCATGTACTTTATGCCCGTTCTCCAGTTCAACGATAAACTTCGTACCCGGAAGCGCCTCAACGACAGTACCATCGACTTCTATGAGGCCGTCTTTACTCATTTGAGCTCCTTGTAAGAATTTCTGGCTCATTATCTGTAATAAGAACAGTGTGTTCAAAATGAGCAGATGGTGAACCGTCCATCGTGTAAAAAACCCATTCTTTCTCAACTGTTTTTGATGTGCCTAAATTAAACATTGGTTCTATAGCAATGGTCATACCTGGCTTGAGAAGAGGACCTGTTCCTTTTTTTCCAACGTTAGAAACCATCGGGTCTTCATGTAATGTACGCCCAATGCCATGTCCTGTCAACCAATCTGCAACATAAAGCCCTGCTTGGGCTGCTGTTTCTTCTATGACAGCAGAAATATCTCCGATGCGGTTGCCAGGTACGCACATTTCAATAGCCCTTTCCAATGCAAGCTTCGTTGTATCGACAAGATACTGGATATTTTTTGGTACTGTACCGGATATGAATGTTCTGGCACTATCACCAAAAAATCCATTTTTCTCAACACCCACATCTATGCCAATGATATCGCCATCTTTCAAAATTTTATCCTTTGTAGAATAACCATGTACGATCTCTTCATTCACAGATGCACAAATAGAATATCCATAAGGATCAAGCCCATCCATTTGATAGCCCTTGAAAGCTGCCTTTGCGTGCTGGCTGAAGATTATATCTTCTGCCCGTTCATTCAACTCAAAAGCTGTTATAGTAGGTTGTATCATTGAAGCGAGTTCATCCAATACTTGGGCAACTATTCTATTGCTCTCACGCATATATTCGATTTCCTGTGCATTTTTGATAGTGATCATATTAATACTATTTTAAAATTTCGAATATTTCTTCCGAAACTCTTTTTTGACCTGTGCTTCCATCAACAACATGAAGTACTTGCTTTTTGTTAAAGAACTCAATAAGTTGGACTGCAGTGCTGTGATACACATTCAATCGATTTTCGATAGTCTCTATCTTATCGTCATCTCGAATAACAAGTTCTGAGCCACAATTATCACATAGGTAAACATCATCTTGTTTGCGTTTTGGAACTTTGTGGATCAGGTTAAAAATACTTTTACAATTTGGACAGTATCTTCTATTTGAAAGACGTCTAACAACCTCTTCATCAGGCAAATCTATCAAAATTGCATGAATCGTCGAATTCTGAGATACATACTTCATTGCATAGAACATCTCTGCTTGTTTTTTATTTCTCGGGAAACCATCAAAAAGTGCACCGTCCGCGCAATCCTGTTTTTCTAATCGTTCTTCTACCAGCTTGATAGCAAGATCATCAGGAACGAGTTCACCTTTGTGCATATACTGGTTTGCTTCTTTTCCGAGTTCTGTTCCCTGCTGGATTGCCTCGCGAAGTATATTACCAGTTGAGATGTGAGGAATAGAAAATCTATCTGTAATAAGCTCAGCCTGAGTTCCTTTTCCAGCACCTGGCGGACCTAACAACACGACTATGCGTTTTGTAGTGTCGATCACCTTGATCTACCCCGCAGTTTACCTTTTTTCATGAATCCATCATAATGACGCATGACAAGATGGGATTCTATCTGCTTCAGAGTATCCAGTGCTACCCCCACAATAATGATTAGACCTGTTCCTCCAAAGTAGAAAGGCAATCTGGCATATTTTATAAGAAACGTGGGTAGTACAGCAATAAATGCAAAGAATATCGCTCCTGGCAAAGTGATACGAACGATCACACTATTTATATATTCTGCAGTTTTCTTACCAGGTTTTCTTCCTGGTATGAAACCACCATATTTTTTCATATTATCAGCAATTTCTGTTGGATTCAATACAATAGCTGTATAGAAATATGCGAAGAACACAATCAGTATCACATAAAGTGTCGTATGCAAGAATGCACCAGGCGAAAGCCAACTCGAGAGTGTGTGCATGAAATCACTTCCTTTAAAAAAGGTCGTAATAGTCTGCGGAAACATGAGAATTGATTGAGCGAAGATAATAGGAATAACACCAGCAGAATTGACTTTTAGAGGAATATGAGTCGCCTGACCCCCATAGATCTTTCTGCCAATGACTCGTTTCGCATATTGAACTGGGATTTTTCGAGTCGCTTCTGTAATCATAATAACTGCTGCGGTAATAAGCACCATAAAGACTATTATCGCTACAGCAAGAAGAATGCTAAGATTACCAGTCGCAACCATCTTAAACATATTCAAGAATCCGTTAGGATATCGAGCAATAATGCCTATAAATATAATCAAAGAAATACCATTACCTATTCCATTCTCTGTAATTTGCTCACCAAGCCACATGATAAATATCGTACCAGTTACCAGCGTGAGGATAGTCACAAACTTGAACATTAATCCACCAAATGGTACAACCTCTAACCCAGAAGGTGTCGTGATACTCTCAAGAAAAGTTGTAATCCAGAAGGCATTAAAGATGCCGATAACAAGCGTACCATACCGTGTGTATTGAGTAATTTTCTTCTGTCCTTCAGGACCTTCTTTTTTGAGTTTTTCAAAATATGGAATAACACCACCCAACAGCTGCATTACAATAGAAGCGGTAATATATGGCATGATACCCAAGGCAAAAATTGTTGCTTTACTTAAGTTACCACCGACAAAAAGATCAATCATACCAAATATAGTATTGCCCTGTGTTGCAAAAAATTCTCCAAGAGCTACTGTATTAATTCCGGGTGTAGGGATATGACTTCCAAGACGATAAACAATAAGAATACCAAGTGTGAAAAGAACTTTCTTTTTAAGTTCAGGAACCTTAAAGATGTTAAATAGTGATTTTAGCACTACACAACCTCTGCTTTTCCGCCAACTTTTTCGATAATCTCGATTGCAGTTTTGCTAAACTTGTTGGCTTTGATTACTTTCTTTTTATCAAATTTATTCTCTTTATTTGCTAGCACTTTTACTGGATTAACTTTATGATTTTGAGGTTCAATAAGCCCCTTCTCTTCCATTATTGTAATATCGATAATACTTTCATCGATTTCTGCAAGGGCATTCAGAGAGACTATTCTATAAGATTTCTTAAAAGCTGAGTTGTTGAATCCTTTCACCGGAAGTCTGCGGTGAATAGGCATCTGTCCACCTTCGAACCAATTAGGGATTCTAGCACCACTACGGCATTTCTGTCCATTCATGCCGCGGCCACCGGTTTTTCCTTTTCCGGAACCATCACCTTTTCCGCGTCGGCTTTTCTGGTGCTTTGTATTTTCTGGAGGTCGTAATTCATTCAACTTCATTTAGAACCTCTTTTTTTCTTTGTTTCTTCCACTTCCACAAGGTGTTGAACAGTTCTGATCATTCCCAATATTTGGGGTGTGGCATCGTGTATTACTGAATGACGTATTTTACGAAGACCCAATGCTTCGAGTGTTTTTTTCATATTGGGTTTTTGTCCAATAGAGCTTTTTATTTGAGTAACTTTAATTTTCATCTTCAATACCTTTGTTTATGCTAGAAGTTCCGATATTGTTTTTCCTCGCAATTTAGCCACTTCCTCATGAGAACGAAGTGCTTTAAGAGCACAAACTGTTGCTTTGACCATATTATGCTTTGTACTGGAACCAAGTGATTTCGTGAGTACATTCTCTACACCTGCAGCTTCAAATATGGCACGTACCGGGCCACCAGCGATAACACCTGTACCAGGTGCAGCTGGTTTAATAAGTACTTTACTTCCTCGAAACTTTCCAACGATCATATGAGGAATCGTACCATTACGAATTGGAAATTCAAAGAGTGTTTTTTTTGCTTTATCTTTAGCTTTATTTATTGCTGGAATGACTTCATTCGCCTTTCCCATACCAACACCAACTTTACCATTTTTATCACCAACTACTACAGTAGCGTTAAAGCTAAAATGTCTACCACCTTTGATAACCTTGGCGACACGATTAGTATCAACTACTTGTTCGTACAGTTGTTCTTCCTCTTCTCGTCTTCTGTTCTGCATTGAATCTCCTAGAATTCCAAACCGGCTTTACGGGCACCTTCTGCAAGTGCTTTTACACGTCCATGATATTTAAAACCATTTCTATCAAAACTTACTTTCTTAATATTTTTCTCGAGACATTTTTTTGCAAAAAGTTCACCAATAAGACTGGCTTTTTCCAAAGGCTTCATATTATCTTTTTTCTTTTCTTTGAAATCAGGACTAAGGGTCGATACGGCACAAAGTGTAACCTTATTAACATCATCAATACCTTGTGCATAAATATGACTTAGACTTCTATAAATACTAAGACGTGGTCGTTCAGCTGTTCCAGAAATTTTTTTCCTGATTGAAATTTTTCTTCTATTTCTCAATAATTTATTCTTTTTTACTTTTTTCTTTAGCATAACTGCTCCTTAAGCACCTGCCCCACCTGCAACTTTACCAGGTTTAATATGAATATGTTCATCTGCATATCTAATGCCTTTTCCTTTATAACATTCCGGAGGTTTTATATCACGAATTGTTGCACAGACTGAACCAAGCATTTCATTATCATGACTACGAAAATCTATAATTGCTTGTAAACCAGGGATATTGCTTGCTTCTGCACGTCCAATCTTCTCAATTTCAATTTTAACTTCTTTTGGAATTTCAAAATATACATCATGTGAAAAGCCAAGACTTAGCACAAGCCATTTACCTGCAATTTCTGCTTTATAACCAGTACCAACTATCATGAGCTTTTTTAGATATCCTTCAGATACACCTTTTACCATATTTGCAACGAGAGATCTATTAAGTCCGTGAAGACTTCGAGTTTGTTTCTCATCATTATCTCGTTTAATAATTGCTTTATTATCCTTTATTGTTATTGTTATTCCTTCATTCAGATCACGTTCCAATGCACCTAAAGGACCGGTAACTTGAACGTGTTGTTTTTTAATATCAACTTTCACATTTTCGGGAATAACTATTGGTTCTAATCCTACTCTTGACATCATTACCTCTTTACCAGATCTTGCATAGATACTCACCACCGACATGATACTTTCTTGCATCTCTATCAGTAAGAATACCCTTATTGGTAGACAGTATTGCAATTCCGATATGATTATACACAACTGGTATATTACTTGAATTTACATATACACGTTTGCTAGGTTTACTTACTTTTTGCAAACCTTTTATCACAGATTCAAGATCATTTATATAACGGAGATATATTTTTATCTGTTCAAATTTTCGATTTTCTTCTTCAGAGGCTTCAAGTATTGAGTATTTAGATATAAATCTTTCTTCTTGAAGAATTCTAACAATATCTTTCCTTATATTTGATGAATTAACAATGATATATTTCTTTTTAGCTTGAATTCCATTACGAATAATGGTGAGCATTTGTGCAATTGAATCAATATTTGTCATGGAACCTCCGTTACCAGCTCGCTTTTTTCACACCAGGAATTTTACCTTCGAGTGCAAGCTTTCTAAAACATAATCTGCAAATACCAAAATCTCTAATATACGCTCGAGATCTTCCACACAACTCACATCTATTATAATGCCTAACTTTGAACTTCTTTTTCTTTTTTGCTTTTTCAATTAATGCTTTTCGTGCCATAAAAATCCTTAATATTATTTCTTCTTAACAAAGGGCATACCAAGAGCCTGAAGTAAAGTGAATCCTTCTTCATCGGTAGTGGCAGATGTCACAAAAGTGATATTCATACCACGAACTTTGTCTACTTGATCATAAATAATTTCAGGGAATACAATTTGCTCTTTAATACCAAATGTATAATTACCACGACCATCAAATCCATGGGGTGAAACACCATTAAAGTCACGGATACGGGGTATTACAATACTAATCAATCTATCAACAAATTCATACATTTTCTCACCACGCAGAGTTGTCATCGTGCCAATAGGCACACCTTTACGTAACTTAAAATTTGAAATCGATTTTTTTGCATGAGTTATTACTGCATGCTGGCCTGTGATAGCTTCAATTTCTTTTCGGGCATTATCAAGGAATGCTCTGTTCTCATTCGCTTCACCGATGCCCATATTAACCGTTACTTTCTTTAATTTGGGTACATCCATCACATTGGCATAACCATGTTTTTTGGTTAACTCAGGTACTATTTCATTTTTAAATTTTTCACTTAATCTACTCATTGTTCCTCGTTACACCATATCACCGCATTTTGGGCAGTATCGAATTCTGCTTTTATCTTCTAAAATTTTCATTCTAGCTTTGGAAGGTTTTCCACATTTTGGACATACAAACTGGACATTTGACACATGAATAGGAGCTTCCATTTCAATAACGCCACCAGATGGATTTTGCTGAGTTGGACGCTGATGTTTTTTAATAAAATTCACTTTTTCTACAATCACTTTGTTCCGTTTTGGAAAAGATATTAATACACGACCTTCAATACCTTTATATTCACCAGAAATGACTTTTACTTTATCGCCTTTTTTTAATTTCATTAAAACTCCTACACAACTTCAGGTGCGAGTGAAAGGATTTTCATAAACTTTTTTTCTCTTAATTCTCGTGCAACTGGACCAAAAATTCTTGTGCCCTTCGGTTCCATAATATCATTTATAAGTACCACAGCGTTATCACCAAACCGTATATAGGAGCCATCAGGACGTCGAACAGCTTTCTTTGTTCGCACTATTACTCCCCTTTGCAGGCTCCCCTTTTTTACTTCTGCATGAGGTATTGCAGATTTTACAGAAAGCACGACCACATCTCCTAGACCAGCATAACGACGACGTGAACCACCTAAGACCTTTATACATTTAACAACTTTAGCGCCGGAATTATCTGCTACTTTTAGAACTGTCTCCTGCTGTATCATAAGAACTCCCTAAATTTCCTACTTGCTTTTTTCTATAATCTCGATGAGTTTCCAACGTTTTGTTTTACTGACAGGTTGAAACTCTTCAATTTTTACTATATCGCCAATGTGAGCATCATTATTCTCATCGTGAACATGGAATTTTTTATGACTTCTGATATATTTTCCATAGAGAGGATGTTTATATGTTCTTTCAACACGAACAGATATTGTTTTATCCATTTTATCACTTACGACAGTACCGGTTCTAGTTGGTTTATATCGAATTGAATTTTTTTGCTTTTCCATTTAGACCTACTACACTTCTTTCTCATCCAGTGTTTGTTTTTCACGCATTATTGTTTTCACTCGTGCAATATCTTTTCTCACTTCGTGTAGCTTCCAAGAATTTTCTAGTTTATTCGTCACTTTTTGAAAACGAAGATTGAAAAATTCTTCCTGAAGATCCTGCTCTTTCATTATCAGTTCAGAAATATTCATCTCTCTAATTTCATTTGGTTTTAGCATATTGACCTCTTACTTCTTCACGGGTAATGAATTTAGTTTTGACTGGAAGTTTATGACCACCAAGTTCTAATGCTCTTTTAGCGGTTTCTTCCTCGACACCTTCGAGTTCAAAGAGAACTCTACCGGGTTTGATAACTGCAACCCAGTATTCAGGAGCACCTTTGCCTTTTCCCATACGTGTCTCTGCTGGTTTAAGAGTAACAGGTTTATCGGGAAAAATTCTAATCCATACTTTGCCTGTTCTTTTAATAAAGTGAGTAATAGCAATACGTGCAGCTTCAATTTGACGTGCAGTGATCCATCCTGTTTCTTGAGCGATGATACCATATTGTCCGAAATCAATCTTTGAACCAGCATGGGCTTTTCCACGTCGTTTTCCACGTTGCTGTTTACGATGTTTGACTTTTTTTGGCTGTAACATAAATCAACTACCTATTATCTATTATGATTGTTGATGCTCTTTTTGCATCAATTCTCCCCTGCAGATCCAGACTTTTATGCCAATTATCCCATAACGAGTATGAGCTTCTGAAATTGCATAATCAATATCAGAACGGAGGGTATGAAGGGGTGTTCGTCCATCTTTATATTCTTCACTTCGAGCAATTTCGGCACCATGTAGGCGACCACTGGCTTTTATTTTTATACCCTCAGCCCCAGCTGACATAGTACGTTCAATTGCTCGTTTCATTGCTCTTCTGTAAGAGATCCTATTTTCTATCTGGCGCGCAATATCCATACCTACAATATGTGCATCCAACTCTGGCTTTTTTACTTCCTGAACATCTATTGCTAATTTTGAATAGTCGTCTTGAGTATTCATATGAAGTAATGTAATAAGTTCTTGCTTGACTTTCTCAATCTCGACGCCTTTTTTCCCAATCACCAGACCTGGACGTGCAGTATGAATGACTATTGTTAATTTATCACTTTTTCTAAGAATCACTATCTTGGAAATCATTGCATCAGACAATCGTTTATTGAGATAGTCCTTAATTCGCAAATCTTCATAGAAGGTTTTGACATATTCATTTCGTCTATTGGCGAACCATATAGATTCCCAATCTTTATTAAAACCTATTCGAAAACCAATTGGATTAGTCTTTTGACCCAATGTGCCTCCTAACCTTTTATCTCATCAGTTACTGATAATACAATATGATGTGTACGCTTGAATATCATATCAGCTCGACCCATTGCACGGGGACGCCAACGTTTCATTGTCATACCTTCATCAACATTTATCTTGTTAATATATAATTTATCAATTTCCACTTTTCCTGATTTATTTGCAGCATTTGCTACAGCTGCATCAAGTATTTTTAGAATACTATGAGCAGCTCTTTTTTTCGAAAAATTTAAAATATCTCTTGCTTCTTCAACTCTCTTGTTACGAACTAGATCAGCAACAAGTCTAATTTTTCTTGCAGAACCTCTTTGGTTCTTAACTCTTGCAATAGCTTCCATAATTAACCACTTTTCCTTGCAAGTTTATCTTTTTTGTCTTTGTGTCCACGGAAGGTTCGAGTCGGAGAAAATTCTCCAAGCTTATGACCTACCATAGATTCAGTAACAAAAACTGGTACAAATTTCTTCCCATTATGAACCGCAAAAGTATGACCTACAAATTCGGGTATTACTGTAGAACGACGGGACCAAGTTTTAATTACCTGTTTTTTATTCTGTTCATCTAATTTTTCTACTTTTTTTATTAAATGTTCATCATAAAAAGGTCCTTTTTTAAGTGACCGTGCCATTAACAATCCTCCATCATTTACGTTTCTTCTTCATTATATATGGATTAGAATATTTCTTTTTCTTTCTTGTTTTGAAACCTTTTGCTGGTTTACCCCAAGGGGAAACAGGATGACGACCACCAGAGGATTTACCTTCACCACCACCCATTGGATGATCAACTGGATTCATAGCAACTCCTCGAGTGTGTGGACGTTTACCCAGCCAACGGCTTCTTCCAGCTTTACCAAGAGATATCTTACCATGATCTATATTACTTACCTGACCAATTGTTGCATAACAATCAGAACGAAAAAGTTGAATAGTCCCAGAAGGCATTTTAATATGCACATAGTTACCTTCTTTCGCTACTACTTCGGCATACACTCCTGCACTACGAGCAATTTGAGCACCACGACCGGGTTTAAATTCAATGTTGTGAATCATTGTACCAATAGGAACTCTTTTTATAGGAAGAACATTTCCCGGTTTAATCTCTGCACTCTCGCCAAGTACGACAACATCATTTACCTTTAACTTATCAGGTGCTAAAATATATCGTTTTTCACCATCAGTATAATGTAGCAACGCAATTCTTGCTGATCTGTTTGGATCATACTCAATTGAATACACTCGTGCTTCAATATCTTTCTTATCATGCCTTTTAAAATCTATGATTCTATAAAAACGCTTATGGCCTCCCCCGCGATGACGGATAGTAATTCTGCCTTGATTATTTCTTCCGGCCGTCTTTTTCAGCGGTGTAATCAAAGATTTTTCTGGTTGAACTTCCTTTGAAATCTCTTCAAAGGAATAACTCGTATAATACCTTCTAGCGGGTGTAATAGCCTTATATTTCTTTAATGCCATGAATTACTTCTCCATTTTTGGAATAGGTGTTAAAAACCTAACGGTTAATATTTTATGTCAATTAAAATAAGATAGGGTCATCATTTTTTACTGTAACACTTCAAAATCACTAATAGATTCACCTTTTACAAGATAAACAATGGCTTTTTTCCAATCCGCTCTTTTACCTTGATAACGACCAAGATTTTTTGGTTTTCCCTTATAATTTATGGTATTAACCTTCTTAACATGTACGTTGAAAATCTCTTGAATTGCCTTTCTAATTTCTATTTTGTTAGCATCAACGCGAACTTTAAAGATATATCCACCTGCTTCTTCCTGAATACGAGTTCCTTTTTCAGTGATCATCGGATGAATGATAATATTTCGTGGATCTTTGTTCATTTAAACACCTCTTGCATTTTCTCTAATGCTCTTTCAGTTATGATCATATCGGTAGCATGCAGAATGTCATAAGCATTCAAATCTTGCGCACGAATACTAGAAATATTTTTAATATTTCTTATAGAACGAACAATATTGGGATCATTATCTGGCATTACAAACAAGCATCGTTGAAATGGTATTTTTGTCGTGTTGAGAATATTCTGAATATTCTTTGAATTTGGTTTTTCAATTTCGATCTCTTCAATAACTGCTACATGATCCTTTTTACTACTCAAAGCAGATTTTAATGCGATCCGCTTCTTCTTCTTTGGAATAGACACATACCAGTTCTTTGGTCGAGGTCCAAATGCCACGCCACCACCAACTCTCACAGGACTTTTTGCACTGCCAGCTCTTGCTCTACCAGTACCTTTTTGACGATACAACTTTCTCGTAGAACCACGTACCTCTGAGCGTCCTTTTGCACAAGCAGTTCCCTGACGCTTATTCTTCAAAAAGAGAGTGACTACTTCATGAAGTACTGCTTGATTAATTTCTGCATCAAAGAGCTGCTCTGGTAAAGTGATTGTACCAACTTCTTCACCAGTTTTTGAATATTTTATTGCTTCCATAATAAAACCCTTTATCTCGCTTTTTGAATTTTAATTACACTATTTCTATGACCGGGTACTGCCCCGTTAACCATTAGAATATTTTTTTCTGAATCAATTTTATATACCGTGAGGTTACGAACGGTTACTTTTTCGTTACCATATTGACCGGGCATTTTTTTACCACGAAAAATCCTAGATGGTGTTGCACACATTCCTACAGAACCAGTACCTCTAAAAATTTCGTGAGTTCCATGAGTTTTATTTTTCCCATGAAAATTGTGACGTTTGATTACTCCACTGAAACCTTTACCTTTTGATATGCCTGTAATATGAACCTTTTCTCTTGGATTAAAAATATCAACCTTTAGTTCCGAACCAGGTGAATAATCATTCAAAACCTTTTCATTCACTCGAAATTCTTTCATTATTTTGAAGGATGGGACGTTATATTTCTTATAATGTCCCAAATCTGGTTTATTGAGTTTACTTTCTGCTACGTCTTCATAGCCAACCTGAAGTGCAGAATAGTTATCCTCATCCTGGTTCTTATGCCTGATTACCGTACAAGGACCAGCTTGAATAAGAGTTACTGCCACAGAGTGACCAACCTCAGTAAATAACCGAGTCATACCAATCTTTTTTCCAATTAAGCCTAACATATTTTCTCCTAAAATATATATTACAATAGAATTTAGGTTTTAATTTCTATATGAACACCAGCAGGTATGTTCAAATTCTTTATTGCGTCCGTTGTTTTTGGAGTTGGATTTTCTATGTCAATAATTCTCTTATAAATTCTCATTTCGAATTGCTCACGAGACTTTTTATCAACATGTGGTGATCTCAAGACAGTGTATAGTCTCCTTCTTGTAGGAAGAGGAATGGGACCAATAATTTTTGCCCCTGTACCTTTTGTATTTCTGATAATTTCCACAACAGACTTGTCCAAAAGAAAATGATCATAAGCTTTCAGTTTAATTCTTATCTTATTCATATCTCCTCAATTCTAATAACCGCGCATTTTGTTAATAATTTGATTTGAAATATTTTCAGGTACCATTTCATACTCTTTGAATTCCATAGAATAGGATGCTCTACCTTGAGACGCTGAACGTAGAGCAGTCGTATATCCAAAGGTTTCACTTAATGGGACCAAACCATATAAAATTTTTATAGAATCTTTATTCACAACTTCAAGGATCTTACCTCGACGGCTGTTGAAGTCATTTATTACACTTCCCATATATTCTTCCGGTGTAATAATAGTTACATCCATAATTGGTTCAAGTAATGCAAAATCAGCATGTTGAAGTGCTTGGGAAAAAGCCTTTGATCCAGCAATCTTAAATGCAATCTCAGATGAATCAACAGGATTGTATGAACCACCTGTGATAACAATGTGAATATTTTCTATTCTATTTCCTGTAGTAGGGCCACTTGCTGCACATTCTAAAATACCACTCTTAACTGCTTGAATAAATTCTTTTGGAATTTCTTCTTCAGACGCATGATTCTCAATGAAAATCTCTTTCTGAGAAGTATCTACCTCTTTTTTACAGGGTTCAACATGAAGCTTCACCTCTGCAAATTGACCATGCCCAGCAATGTTTCTTTCCACTTTTGCATGACTATTGACTAAATTCGTAATTGTTTCTTTGTAGTTTACCCGAGGTTTTCCAACATTAACATTTATCTTAAATTCACGTTTCAGCCTATCGATTAAAATTTCTAGGTGCAACTCACCCATACCATAGATGAGTTTTTGCCCAGTATCTTTATCTTCTGTAATAATGTATGTCGGATCTTCCTCCAGAAGACGTGGTAATGTATCTTTAAGTTTTTCCTGATCAGCTTTTGTCTTTGGTTCAATAGCAACAGACATGACTGGATCAGTAAAGTTAATACGCTCAAGAACCACAGGATTATCCAGTGCGGTGATACTATCTCCAGAAGCCGTCTCATTAAGACCGGCAACTGCGGATATCTCACCTGCGTGTATACTATCAACGTTAACTGATTTATTAGCATGCATATGCATAATTCGTGTAATTCTTTCTTTCTTACCTGTATTAACATTAAGCACATGATCACCTTTATTGATTTTTCCTGAATATACTCGTAAATAAGTTAATTTTCCAACATAGGGATTAACCTGTATTTTAAAAGCTAATGAAGAAAATGGTAGTGATTCATCTATTTTTATTTTTAATTTTTTCCCTGTCCTTTGATCAATACCTTCAATAGCTGGCACATCAGATGGTGAAGGCAGGTAGTCCACAATTGCATCAATGAGGGGTTGTATTCCTTTATTCCTAAGAGCAGAACCACATAATATCGGCACAAAATCACAGGATAAGGTAACTCGTCTTAGAGATTCCTTAATATCTTGTTCTTCTATTGCTTGTTCATCAATGTATTTTTGGAGTAATACCTCATCCAATTCTGCTAATTTCTCAATAAGCTTGCTTTTACTTTCTTCAATGGAATGAAGCAGCTCTGTAGAAATTCTTTCATCATCAAAAGATACAACAGAAAATTCCAAACCCATTTCATCCTTATCATAAATGTAGGCAGTGTGCCTGACTATATCAACTATCCCGATAAATTCATTGTTGTGTATGATGGGAAGCTGAATTGGAAATGCATTAGGGAGAAGTTTTGTTTTAATTGTTGATACTGCATAATCGAAATCTGAACCAATTCTATCGAGTTTATTAATAAACGCAATTCTGGGAACATGATATTTATCGGCTTGATGCCATACTGTTTCAGATTGAGGTTCGACACCTCCCACACCACAGAATATTACGACAGCACCATCAAGTACTCGTAATGAGCGTTCTACTTCTACAGTAAAATCAACATGGCCGGGTGTATCAATGATATTGATTCTATTATCATTCCAATAACAAGTTGTGGCAGCAGAAGTTATTGTAATACCTCGTTCTTTTTCCTGAATCATCCAGTCCATAGTGGCAGTTCCTTCATGGACTTCACCCATTTGATGCACTATACCTGTATAGAAAAGAATACGTTCTGTTACAGTCGTCTTTCCTGCGTCAATATGAGCGATGAGCCCAATATTGCGAATATCTTCCAAGTTATAGTGTTTTTGATGCATTCTTAGATTCTAAAATGTGCAAATGCCTTATTAGCTTCTGCCATTCTCCAAACTTCTTCTCGTTTTTTTATTGATGATCCTTCGTTTTTATACGCAGCAATGAGTTCACCAGCCAATTTTTCGTCAATCGTTTTCTCGTGACGCTTTCGGGCAAAATTAACAATCCATCTAAAAGCAAGTGTTTGCTGTCTCTCTCTGTTTACTTCCATGGGAACCTGATAGTTAGCTCCACCGATCCTTCTGGTTTTCACTTCAACTTTTGGCTTAACATTTTCTATTGCTTCTTTAAAAACCTTAACAGGATCCTCTTGCGTTTTATTCTTAATAATCTCTAAAGCATTATAAAATTTTCTTTCTGCAAGACTCTTTTTGCCACCCATCATCATTTGATTGATAAATTTTGCAATGACGATATCATTGTATTTGGGATCAGGAAGTATTTGTCTTTTTTGAGCTCTTTTTCGTCTAGACATAGTAACTCACTATCCTAATTTTTTTGTTTTCTTTGTTCCATACTTGGAACGGCTTTTCTTTTTATTTTCAACTCCACTTGCGTCAAGAGTTCCACGAATAACGTGATAACGCACACCTGGCAGGTCTTTTACACGCCCACCTCTAATTAACACAATAGAGTGTTCTTGTAAATTATGTCCTTCTCCTGGTATGTAGCTTGTTACTTCTATACCATTAGAAAGACGTACACGGGCAACTTTACGTAGTGCAGAATTAGGTTTTTTGGGAGTTGTGGTATACACTCTCGTGCATACACCTCTTTTTTGAGGACAACCCTCCAGCGCCTTATTCTTTTTTACAGAACGCTGTTTTTGTCTGCCCTTTCTAATAAGTTGTGAAATTGTTGGCACCTACGCCTCCTTTTCCTTTATTTGTTTGTCTACTTCTTTCCCTTGAGTCTTCACAGTATACTCAGGTAAAATTTTATCTATGGTTTTCTTTAAACTCAATTCTTCATCCATAGTTTCCATCACTTTATTACGCCAATACTTGGTACCGGTTCCAGCTGGTATTCTATGACCAATAATAACACTTTCCTTAAGTCCTTCGAGTGTATCCACTTTTCCATAAACGGAAGCTTCGGTAAGCACTTTAGTCGTATTCTGAAAGGATGCTGCAGAGATGAAACTATCTGTGATAAGTGATGATTTTGTGATTCCCATCAGCAGTTGTTCAAAAGATGCAACTTTTCCAGCTTCTTGTTCTACCTCAATATTTACCTTTTTCACAAGATGTTTATCAACAATCTCACCTTCAAGGAAAATTGTATCACCGGGATCCAAAATTTTTACTTTCTGCATCATCTGTCGTACGATCACTCGAATATGTTTATCATTGATATCAACTCCTTGTTTGCGATAGATCTCCAAAATTTCATTGGTAATGAACTCCTGAGTTGCTACCACTCCTTTTGCGGTGAGAATATCATGGGGATCAAGCGGTCCATCTGATAAGGGATCTCCATTTTCTACGACATCCGATTCATGAACAATAATTCTTCGTCCGTAGGGAATTGTGTAATCTTGCTCGATACCTGATGCTTCAGACATAATGGTCACTTTTCTTCCCAAGCGTGTGAGTTTTCCAATCTTAACCACACCATCAATTTCAGTTATTACTGCTTTATTAGAAGGGGATCGAGCTTCAAATAATTCCACCACTCTTGGAAGTCCACCAGTGATATCTCGTTGTTTTACTGTCACGCGTGATGTTTTACCTAAAATTTCTCCGGGGAAAACGCGCGCCCCTTCTTCGACTTCCAAGCTTAATCCTGCTTGAAGTGGAACACGTACTTTTTTATTTTTATTAGTTTCAATTATAAGTTGAGCTACCTTGCCGACATCGCGTGATTCTAGAATAGTAATTTCGGTTCGACCAGTTAACTCATTAAATTCTGTTTTATACGTCTCATCAGCAATAAAATCATCGTAATGTACAACTCCTTCAAGGGTTGAGATTAACGGAGTATTATAGTTATCCCAGCTAAATAGAAGTGTGTCTTTCACTACCCTCTCATTCTCAGAAACATAAATAGTCGCACCATATTCTACATCATAATGACTGAGCTCTTCTTTAGTTTCTGGATCAACTATTCTTATTTTTCCCTGATAGTTAGAAGCAATCTTTTGACCGTCTCTATCAACGACATAATCTAATCTATCAAATTTGACTATTCCGTCTTTTTCTGCATTTACTTCGGCTTTTTCAACCATTGTACTTGCAGCACCACCAATATGGAAGGTTCGAAGTGTGAGTTGTGTTCCAGGTTCACCAATACTCTGCGCCGCGATTACTCCTACAGGTGTTCCGATCGCTACTGGTTTGCCAGTTGATAGATCTCTTCCATAGCATTTTGCACAAATTCCTTTATCTGCTTCACAGGTGAGAACAGATCGAATTCTTACGGTTCTAATGCCATGTTTTTGGATTATATTTGCTTTTTTGTCAGTGATAGTTTCACCAGCTTCGACAATTATTTCTCCGCTTACCGGATCCACTACTTCTTCCACCGCTGTTCGTCCTTTAATTCTATCACTTAGAGGTTCAATAGTCTTATTACCTTCTTTAAGGGCAGTCATATCTACACCTTGCACAGTTCCACAATCAATTTCTGATATTACGACAGATTGTGCGACATCAACTAGCCTACGAGTAAGATAACCAGCATCAGCAGTTTTTAAAGCAGTATCTGCTAATCCTTTTCTAGCACCATGCGTAGAGATAAAGTATTCAAGAATGGTCAAACCTTCTTTGAAATTTGATTTAATAGGGTTTTCAATAATTTCTCCTATTTCACCAGTGAGTTTACGAGAAGGTTTCTCCATTAATCCTCTCATCGCACCTAATTGCTTAATCTGATCTCGACCACCACGTGCACCAGATACTGCCATAATCCAAATTGGATTGAAACCATTCCTATCTTTTTTTAGTTCCTCCATCATCTTGTCGGTGATTTCTTCTGTAGCTATTTTCCATTGATCAATAAGACGATCATAGGTTTCACTTTCAGTAATAATTCCTGTATCATACTCATTCTGTACCTCAATTACCTCTTCTTCAGCACTTTCAAGAATAGTTGATTTTGCTTTTGGCACAATGATATCATCCATACTAAAAGTCGTACCAGATTTAGTTGCATATTTGAATCCAATATTTTTTAAATCATCCAGATAATAGGCAGTTCTTTCAGGACCATGATTTTCATATATTTCATAGGTAAGTTGGTTAATTTTACCTTTATCAAATATAGAATTTTTGAAAGGTATATCTCTTGGGATAATCTGATTAAAGATTACTCTTCCAATAGTAGTCAGAATGATTTTTCCTGTTTCTGGTACTCTATATTCAATCCAGGAATGAATATGTAATCCTGTATCTTCACCGTGATCTTTATATTTTTCATAGGATTTTGTACTATGAAGTTCATAGGCAAGAATTACTTCTTCTGATGAATTAAATTTGGGAAGCTCTTTTGTATTAACAGGTTCTTCAGAAGTTGTAGTTGTAAGAAAATATACACCCAAGACAATGTCCTGACTTGCCATCAGAACAGGTTTACCGTTGGCTGGTGAAAGAATATTATTCACTGGTGTCATAAGTACACGAGCTTCCATTTGTGATTCACCCGACAGCGGTATGTGGACTGCCATCTGGTCACCATCAAAGTCTGCATTAAAGGGGTAGCAAAGAAGCGGGTGTAATTGAATAGCTTTCTCTTCGATAAGAACAGGTAAAAAAGCTTGCATACTTAATCTGTGAAGAGTCGGAGCTCTATTCAGAAGGACAGGATAATCTTTTATCACATCTTCAAGAATTTTCCAAACTTCAGGTTTTTTCTCCTCCATAAGACGTTTTGCCTGTTTTGTTTTAACCCCTTCGATCTTCTCAATTTTTTCAAGAATATACGGTTTAAAAAGCTCAAGAGCCATTTTCTTCGGTAGCCCACATTGATTTAATTTCAGATCAGGTCCGATTACAATAACAGAACGTCCGGAATAATCCACACGCTTTCCAAGAAGATTCTGTCGAAATCGACCTTTCTTACCTTTTAGTTGATCACTTAATGACTTAAGTGGTCTATTTCCTCTTCCTTTCACAGGTCTGGATTTTCTACTGTTATCAAGAAGAGCGTCTACCGCTTCCTGAAGAATTCTCTTTTCGTTACGCAAAATAACTTCTGGAGCATGTCCTTCAATAAGGGCTTTCAGTCTATTATTTCTTGTGATAACTCTTCTATAAAGATCGTTAAAATCGGCAGTTGCAAAACTTCCACCTTCCAGATAGACAAGCGGTCGAAGATCAGGTGGCATTACAGGAATTGTTTCAAGTATCATCCATTCTGGACGATTACCCGAATTTAGAAAAGCATCGACGATTTTTAGTTTTTTTATCAGTTTTGCTTTAGCTTGTTTTGTCTCAAATTTAATTGCAGTTCGCAATTTATCAACTTCATCACTAAGATTTATTTCTGAAAGTAATAATCTCACAGAATCGGCACCCATCTCTGCTTCAAATCCGGTATGATATTTATCTTTTGCTTGTTGATATGATTCCTCGTCAATAACATCGCCAATATTATATTCAGATGCTCCAGGATTCAAGACTATATAGGATTCGTAATATAGAACCCTTTCTAATTCTTTTGATTTAAGATCAAGTAATAATTGTATGGGACTGGGTATCTGTTTTACGAACCAGATATGAGCAACAGGAACAGCCAACTCAATATGCCCCATTCTTTGACGACGAACTTTTGATGATGTTACCTCTACACCACATCTGTCGCAGATCAAACCTTTAAAACGATATTTTTTATACTTCCCGCAGGAACATTCAAAATCTCTTTCAGGACCGAAGATTCTTTCGCAGAATAAACCATCTTTCTCTGGTTTAAGAGTTCGGTAATTTATCGTTTCTGGTCTCGTCACCTCTCCATAAGACCAGTCACGAATTTTTTCTGGACTAGCAATCTTTATACTTACATAATCATAGTCTTTTATGACTTTGTCTCTTTTTAATTCTCTAATCATGCAATATGATCCTCATTTTTTTGGTGCTATTTTGTATTGGTTGATGAGTTTTCAGATTTTTCTGAAAGTAGATCGAAATCCAAACAAAGACTCTTCAATTCACTTGCAAGCACGTTAAATGATTCTGGAATGCCAGGGTCTGGTAATTCTTTCCCTTTTGTAATAGCTTCATAGGTCAGATTCCTACCTTCAACATCATCAGATTTAACGGTGAGCATCTCCTGAAGTAATCTTGATGCACCATAAGATTCCAATGCCCATACTTCCATTTCTCCTAATCGTTGACCTCCATGCTGAGCTTTACCACCAAGAGGTTGTTGAGTGACAAGAGAATATGGGCCAGTTGAACGAGCATGCATTTTATCAACAACAAGATGATTCAGCTTCATCATATAAATTATTCCGACTGTGATACGCTCATGCATGGCTTCACCAGATTTGCCATCGTATAACACGGCTTTTCCATCTTCATGAAGGTTCGCTTCTTTTAACTGATCAATAATTTCCTGAATAGAAGCTCCATCAAACACAGGAGTTTCTACCTTATAATTGAGTAATCTTGCAGCCCAACCAAGGTGTGTTTCAAGGATTTGACCAATATTCATACGTGAAGGGACTCCCAGTGGATTAAGAATTATATCAACAGGAGTTCCATCTTCAAGAAATGGCATATCTTCGATCGGCGCTATCTTTGCGATTACGCCTTTATTACCATGACGTCCAGCCATTTTATCGCCAACTTCAATCTGTCGCTTCTTCGCAATAAAGAGCTTCACCATCTTAAGAACGCCGGATGGAAGTTCATCACCATATTTAATACGATCTTTATATTTTTTATAATTATTTTCATTTTCATCAAGAGCATTTTTCACACCTAAGATGACATCATTATAGATTTGCTCATTTTTCTTTTCATTTTTAACCAGATCATTTTCTAAATTTAACTTCCTGAATGAAATTTTCTTAAGTTCTTCCTTTGTTATTTTTGTATTTGGGGGAATAAAAAAACGGCCTGTCTTTTTTTCAGTTAATCTATATGCAGTTTCTCCACTTAATAAATCTGATAACTTAGCTTTCAGAAACCGATAGATTTTTTTGTTTTCTGCATCGAACTTAATCTTTAATTTATTTAACTCTTCGTCTTTTTCCTGTTCCGAGATTTCATCCACTTCTGCTTTTGAAAATATTTTTACATCAACTACAACCCCCTCCATACCAGGTTTTGCTTTTAGTGATGTATCCGAAAAATCGCCGGCTCTTTCGCCAAATAATGCACGCATTAACTTTTCTTCTGGAGATAAATCGACATTAGAAGATTTGGGAGTAATTTTCCCTACTAATATATCTCCCGATTTTATATGAGATCCAACATGAACAACGCCTGTTTTATCAAGATTTCTCAACGCAAACTTCGGCACATTGGGAATATCATCAGTGAGTTCTTCATCACCTTCACGAGTACTTCTTACAAGCACTTCAAGTTCCTCAATATAAATTGAAGTAAGTTCATCTTCACGAGCGACTTTCTCGCTAATAATTATTGCATCTTCATAATTATAGCCATACCATGGCATAAATGCAACAAGCATATTTGTGCCAAGTGCAAGCTCGCCATTTTTAATTGATGGGCCATCAGTTATCAGTTCACCTTGTTTCACTTCTTGACCAACAACTATCTCAGGATGTTGATTGATACAGGTTTCCTGATTTGTTCTTTGGAATTTTTTCAAGGTAAAAATTCTTTTTTCTTCAAGTGCAGAGATTGTCCCTTTTTCATCTTCTCTAAAGACTCTTTTCAGTTCAATTGTATCAGAGGTTACTTTTTCAACAATAGCATCAAAAGGAGCTTTTAAGGCAAGTTCCGAGTCTTGGGCAACTAATTTTTCAATACCGGTTGCGACAATTGGCGGTTCAGGTTTAATAAGTGGTACTCCTTGTCTCTGCATGTTAGAACCCATAAGAGCTCTATTTGCATCATCATGGTCCAGGAATGGAATCAAACCAGCAGAAACACTAACAATTTGTTGACGTGACGTATCAATGTAATTAACTTCCTCTTTTGGCACAAGAATGAAGTCTCCACCAGACAGGCAAAAAACCCTATCATGAATGATATGTCCTTTTTCATCAACCTCGATTCCAGCCTGAGCTATCTTCATATTTTCTTCTTGAGTAGGATCAAGGTAGTCAATCTGATGGGTTACAACTCCATTTTCAACTTTAATATAGGGTGTTTCAAGAAACCCGAATTGATTAACTCTAGCATATATCGCTGGGGATGTCAGTAAGCCGATATTTGGACCTTCTGGCGTCTCGATCGGACATATTCGTCCATAATGAGAATAGTGTACATCACGTACTTCAAAACCAGCACGTTCACGCGTTAAACCACCTGGGCCTAACGCACTCAAACGTCGCATATGGGTAATGGCTGAAAGTGGATTTGTTTGTTCCATGAACTGAGAAAGTTCTCCGGTAAGAAAGAAAGAATTTACCACTGCCATTAACGCATTAGTATTTACCAATCCGAGAATTGAGGCTTCTTCACTCGAGCTGAGTGTCATTCTTTCGCGAGCGATTCTTGCTACTCTCGAAAGCCCTATTGAAAATTGGTTTGCAACAAGTTCACCAACACCACTCACACGTCGATTGCTAAGGTGATCAATATCATCAGCGGTACTTATTCCTTTATTAAGACTGACTATTTCATTGATAATAGCTATGAAGTCATCTTGGGTGAGAATTTGCGTTTCAATAGGAATATCAAGATTAAGTCGTCTATTAAGTTTGTACCTTCCCACTTCTCCAAGACTATATCTTTTTGGATTAAAGAAAATTCTATATATCAGTTCACGAGCAGTATCAATTGGTGGTTCTTCTCCAGGTCGTATTATGTTATAGATATATTTAAGGGCTTCAGCTTCAGAATTAGTCGGATCCTTTGACAGTGTGCTTTCAATAACTCTCTTTTCATCCTCTTGAGATCCATGAATAACCTGAACGTTTTTAATCTTTGCATTCAGAATTTTATCAACGAGGTTTTCTGTAAGAAGCGCACCACCTTCTGCAATGACTTCACCGCTTTTTTTATCAATAATATCTTCAATAAGGATTCTATCCAAAAATTCATCCTTTGTGAGATCAATTTTTTCTGGAGTATAGAATATTTTTCTGATTGAACTGTTATCCGAGAGTCCTAAACATCGGAGTATTGTAGTGACTGGGACTTTATGACGTTTATCTATTAATACATAAATAACATCATGAGTATCTGTGACAAACTGGAACCAAGATCCCTGAACTGGAATAACTTTTGCACTATAAAGTATTTTTCCGCTTCCATGGGTTTCGCTTGTAAAAGTAATACCCGGAGAACGATGAAGCTGACTGATAATTACTCGTTCTTCTCCATTAATAATGAAAGTTCCCCTATCAGTAATCATAGGAATTTCACCAAGGAAAAGATCTTTCTCTTTTACGCTTTTTACCCTTTGCTCTTCACCTTCCATCGTCTTTTCAAAGGTCGTTAATCTAAATTTGACTTTTAAGGGTGAGCTATATGTCAGATTTCTTTCGATACACTCATCAGCATCATATTTTTCTTTTAGAATTGTATAGTTAATAAATTCTAGTAGAAACTGACCTTGTGTATCTTCCACAGGGAAGTGATTATTGAATACTTCCTGTAATCCAATATCCACTCTCTTCTTTGGTAATACATTACTTTGTAGAAACCTTGAGTATGAACCTATCTGCATAGTAAGCAGGTTAGGAATCTCCACTTGAGGCATTTCAAATCCATGAAGACTTTCTGCCATTTTGGAAAAACTCTTTCGTTCGTTCATGTGCTCCTTGTTACAAACAAGACGTCTTCACTACTTGAGAATGAAGAGTCTTAATAAGTCTATTTACATGTGTTAACTCACACAGCATTATTATTTGATTTCTACAGTTCCACCTTCGGCTTCAATTTTTTCTTTAATTGATTGTGCTTCTTCTTTTGAGACACCTTCTACTATAGGTTTTGGTACCTCATCAACTAACGCCTTGGATTCTTTCAAACCAAGCTTTGTAATTTGCCGAACGACCTTAATGACCTGAATTTTCTTTGCTCCAGCATTGGTTAACATTACATCAAATTCTGTTTTCTCTTCTTCTTCTTTGGCGGTTTCGCCTGTAGCAGGACTTGCAACCGCAGCTACCGGTGCAGCAGCTGTTACACCAAATTCTTCTTCAAGTGCTTTTACTAGTTCTGCTAATTCCATTACATTGAGTTCTTTAACAAGCTCAATGATCTTATCTTTCTTGCTGCCTTCTGCCATTATATCCTCCTATAATTAAGCATATTATCATTTATATATTTTAGCTAGTATTTTAATGCAGTAAATAAAACTTTTACAATTGTTTTTTGTTTTTTATTTCAGCAAATACGAATACTAATTTCTGTAAAATACCATTCAATGTATAGACCAATCCCGATATGGGTGAATTTAGACCCGCAACAATCTGAGCGAGTAATTCTTGCTTAGAAGGAAGTTTTACAATCCTCTCCAGCTCCTGAACATTCATAAGCTGATCATCAATTATACCAGCTTTGAATGAATAGAATTCCACTTCTTCTGGAAGAGTTTTCATGAATTCTGAAATTATTTTGGTTGGTATAATTTCATCTTCCTTAGATACGGCTACAGCTGTTGGACCAACAAGGAATTCGTCCAATCCATCGATTGATAGGTCTTTTGTGGCTAATTTTATCAATGTATTCTTTTCAACAAAGTAATCAACATTATTATCTCGTAATTTTCGTCTAAGATGTGTATCTTGCTTAACCGATATTCCCTTATAATCAACGAGTAAGATTGATTTTGCTTGATCTAAACGTTCTTTTAATTCTTGAACTTTTTCAATGTTTTTCGGGTTTACTGCTTTCTGTTCCATACAAATTCCTATTTATTTAGCCTGAATAGCTTTTATGTATCCAATAGAATCAATTTTAATACCAGGGCTCATTGTTGAACACAGAGTTATATTTTTTATATATCTCCCCTTAGCAGAGGGGGGTCTATCTCTGAGTATTGCGCGTATGACTACCTCAGAATTACCAGCCAACTTATCGCTCTCAAATGAGACTTTTCCTAAGGGGACATGTATATTAGCGAATTTATCAATCCTATACTCAACTTTTCCTGTTTTTGCTTCTTTTACCGCTTTTTCAATATCGTTGGTTATAGTACCAGCTTTTGGATTTGGCATTAATCTTCTTGGACCAAGAACTCGAGCAAGTTTACCTACTTTTCCCATCATATTAGGTGTAGCAATTGCAACATCGAAATCAGTCCAGCCGTCCATAATTTTATTTGCAAGTTCATCCATACCCACGAAATCAGCGCCTGCATTCTTAGCTTCCTCAACTTTATCGCCTTCGGCAAAGACAAGAACTTTTACATCTTTTCCTGTACCATGAGGAAGAATGACCGTTCCACGAACCATCTGATTCGCTTTTTTGGGATCAACACCTAAACGAACATGAAGTTCAACAGTTTCATCAAAGTTCTTGTTTGCCATTCCCTTAAGCAGATTTATGGATTCGTCAATTTCGTATGCTTTTTCCGGATCAAGTTTTTCTAAATCTTGTTTATATTTTTTTCCTCGTTTCATGGACATTGCTCCTTTATCATCTATGATTGAATGGTGATACCCATACTTCTAGCAGTACCAGCGACCATTTTCTTTGCAGCTTCAATATCCGCAGCATTCAAATCTTCCATTTTAATCTTTGCTATTTTCTCAACCTGTTTATCTGTTATGGTTCCAACTTTATCAATATTTGGCACACCAGAACCTTTTGCTAATCCAGCTTCCTTTTTTATCAAAACAGCAGCAGGTGGCGTTTTGGTAATAAAACTAAAAGAACGATCTGCAAATACAGTTATTTCAGCAGGAATGATCATTCCTGGCTGGTCCTTTGTTTTATCATTAAACTGTTTACAAAACTCTCCAATATTCACTCCATGCTGGCCTAAGGCTGGTCCAACTGGAGGTGCAGGAGTTGCTTGACCTGCAGCTAATTGAATTTTAATTTTTGCTAAAACTTTTTTTGCCATAGTAATAACCTTTAATCAAGTTTCTCAACTTGGTTGAAACTTACCTCAACTGGTGTGATACGACCAAAAACAGTCACATTCACTACAAGTTTCTCTTTATCTTCAAGAATTCTCTCTATTGCTCCTTCAAAATCATCAAAAGGACCATCTACTATCTTTATTCGGTCTCCCACAAGAAACTTCATCTCACTGGATATGGAGTCCTTATCTTTTTTTCCACCGAGAATTCTATTCACTTCTTTTTCTGATAATGGTTTAGGATTTTTGTTGCCACCTAAGAACTTAGTCGTTGCAGGCAATTGAAGAACAAATTGGTAGGTTTGCGGTGTCATATCCATTTCAATGAGTATATAATTTGGATAGATTTTTCTCTCTTTGACAATCTTCTTACCATCTCTGATAATAAATGTTTTATGAGAAGGTATAACGATTTGCCCAAAATGTTCTTTAAGATCGCTTTCTTCAAGAAACTTCTCAAGTGCTTCCTTAACTTTTTTTTCTTTGCCCACATATGTATGTAGCACATACCATTTTTTTTCCATTATCTAAATAAAACTAAATTTACAATTTGAGTAAAAATTATATCAACAAACCAGATAAAAATACCCAGAATTATCGAGAAAGCAATAACTACAGCAGTACTTTCCTTAAGGTCTGCTTTCGTCGGCCATATAACATTACGTAGTTCCTGACGAACTTCCTTTAGAAATTTTGCTAATTTTTTTATCATAAATATCTATCCATATAATAATGGCAGGGCTGGCAGGAATTGAACCCGCACTCTTCGGTTTTGGAGACCGCCGCTTTGCCAATTAAGCTACAGCCCTACACATACATTTATTTAGTTTCTTTGTGAAGTGTATGCTTTCTACAGGTAGAACAATACTTCTTAAATTCCAATTTGTTTGGATGATTCTGTTTGTTCTTCATGGTTACGTAGTTACGCATTTTACATTCAGAACAGGCAAGTTTGATATAGACTCTCATCTCATTATCCTTATTCTAATATTTCAGAAACAACTCCAGCACCTACTGTACGTCCGCCTTCACGGATAGCAAATCGAAGTCCTTTTTCCATAGCGATTGGTGTTAAGAGCTCAATTTCCATTACAACTCTATCGCCAGGCATGACCATATCTGTACCTTCAGGCAGAGTGAGAGTTCCTGTCACATCAGTAGTTCTGAAGTAAAACTGAGGTCTATAACCATTGAAAAATGGTTTATGACGTCCACCTTCATCAGTTGTCAGAATATAGGTTTCGCCTTTGAATTTCTTATGAGGGGTGATACTACCCGGCTTCGCTAGGACCATACCACGCTCGACCTCATCTTTTGCAATACCACGAAGCAACACTCCAACATTATCACCTGCTTCTCCGCGATCAAGAATCTTTCTGAACATCTCGACACCAGTAACAACAATTTCACGTGTTTCTCTTATTCCAACACGCTCAACTTTATCCTGAATTTTTACAACACCACGTTCGATTCTGCCAGTTGCAACGGTTCCACGTCCGGGTATGCTAAAGATGTCCTCGATAGGCATCAAGAATGGCAGATCAACTTTTCTTTCTGGAAGCGGAATATAGTCATCCAACGCATTAATAAGTTCGTAGATGCTCTTAGTCTTTTCCTCATCATCAGGATTGTTCAGTGCTTCAAGAGCGCTACCCTGAACGATGGGTACTTCGTCTCCAGGAAATTCATAATCATTCAGAAGATCGCGAACTTCAAGTTCAACCAATTCAATGAGTTCCGGGTCATCTACCATATCAGTTTTGTTTAAATATACTACTACATATGGCACATTAACCTGGCGTGCGAGTAGTATATGCTCTCTGGTTTGAGGCATGACACCATCAGCTGCACTCACAACAAGGATAGTTCCGTCCATTTGAGCAGCACCAGTGATCATATTTTTGATATAATCTGCATGACCTGGACAGTCAACATGAGCATAATGCCTATTAGCACTTTCATACTCGACATGAGCAGTGGCAATGGTAATACCACGTTCTTTTTCTTCCGGGGCATTATCGATTTGATCGAAAGAAATATAATCAGCTTGCCCCTTTTTTGAAAGAACAAGTGTCATTGCAGCGGTCAATGTAGTCTTTCCATGGTCGATATGACCAATAGTACCGACATTAACATGCGGTTTTGTTCTCTTATAAGTTTCCTTAGCCATGTATCCTCCTAATATAATACATTTTAACTGGAGCTCATAACCGGACTTGAACCGGTGACCCCTTCCTTACCAAGGAAGCGCTCTACCGACTGAGCTATATGAGCATGGAGCGGGAAACGGGGTTCGAACCCGCGACCCTTAGCTTGGAAGGCTAATGCTCTAGCCAGCTGAGCTATTCCCGCAAGTTATGGTGGGGAGAGAAGGATTTGAACCTCCGAAGGCTTCGCCGGCAGATTTACAGTCTGCTCCCTTTGACCACTAGGGTATCTCCCCACTAAATTTCTGGAGCCACCAGAGGGATTTGAACCCCCGACCAGAGGTTTACAAAACCCCTGCTCTACCCCTGAGCTATGGTGGCTACTATATTTTCACACTTTTATACCACTCTATTATTTAGAAAACACAGATTGCCAAATGTAGGAAAATACTGTCAAATTTTTTATACTTTTTTTCAGATTTAAAAGGTGTTTTAATAGTATTTATACTTTTAACCGAATGTTAAATAAAAATTCTGCATTTTCTTACGTTATGTTTTTATTCGCCAATAGGTTCCATCTGCTTCATCTCGTACTTCCACTCCAAGTTCATTCAGCTTATTCCTGATCTCGTCCGAAAGTTGCCAGTTCTTATTCTTGCGAGCTTCTTCTCTTTCAGCGATCAATTTTTCGACAAGCGCAACATCAACCATTTTCTCTGCCTGGCTCTGAAGCATCTCCTCTACCTTATCAAGTTCAAGCCCAAAAACCCTATCGAAATCAAGCACAATTTCATATTTTTCTTTATCTCCTATCTCATTTGATCGGAGAACTTTCCACAGCACGGCAAGCGCTTCGGGCATATTCAGATCATTATTTATCTTTTCTTTGAATTCATCATTTACCTCATTGACAAAGGTCTCATTTAAATGGGAAGAATCTTTATGTTTACTAATCTCTATTACTTTGTTGATAAGATGATTGTATGCAAATTTTGCTGTTTCAATAGCTTCATCACTAAAGGTGAGTGGCTGCCGATAATGTGCACCAAGACATAAGTAACGATACATCATAGGATTATAACCCTTTTTCTCGAGGGATTCAAGGGTGAGAAAATCTCCTTTGGATTTACTCATTTTCTCTTCATTGAATACAAGGAACTCTCCATGTAACCAATAGTTCACCCATTTCTTACCAGTTGCAGCTTCACTCTGAGCTATTTCATTAGTATGGTGAACTGGTATGTGATCGATCCCGCCACAGTGAATATCAAACTGCTCTCCAAGATAATGCATAGATATCGCAGAACATTCAACATGCCAACCGGGATATCCTCTTCCCCAAGGACTGTCCCATTTCATCTCCTGATCAGAAAATTTTGATTTTGTAAACCATAATACAAAATCAAGTGGATTTTTTTTTGCAGTATCAACCTGTATTCGAGCACCAGGTTTCAGTGTTATTACATCAAGATTTGCGAGCTTACTATAATCGGGAAATTTCGAAATATCAAAATAGACATTACCATCTTCGATATAAGTGTATCCGCGCTCTTCAAGACGCTTGATTAGATCAATCATTTGTTGGATATGCTCAGTTGCTTTCACATGATGTTCGGGTGGTAAGATATTTAGTTTTTCGAGGTCTTTCTCAAAAGCTTTTGTATAGAAATCAGCAACTTCCCAGACGGTCTTCCCTTCTTTTCTTGCTTCCATGACCATCTTATCTTCACCCGAATCCGCATCCGAAGTAAGATGACCGATGTCGGTGATATTCATCACGTGCTCAACCTTGTAACCATTATAAAAGAGTACTCGTTTAAGAATATCCTCAAAGATATAAGTTCGCAAGTTTCCAATATGGGCATAATTATATACCGTCAAGCCGCATGTATAAAGTCCGACTTCTCCCTTATGGATGGGTTTAAATTCTTCTTTTTTCTTTGTGTAAGTATTATATAATGAAAGGGACATTATTACCTCATTGCAAAATGGTCACTTTTGTATCACCGTACACTTTTGTTGTAATTATTCTCTTTTCTAGCTCATCAAGATTTTCATATTTTCCTGTTTCTAGTACGATCAATCCCCGCTCTTCAAGAACATCATTTTCAAAGATCGTATAAATTGTTTTGACACTATACTCTTTTTTGTAGGGGGGATCTACGAATATGATATTAAATTTTTTACCAATATTTTTCAGGTAAGACATTACTGAGCATTGATGAAGATACGTATATTCAGAAACATTCAATTTTTGGCAATTTTTTTTTATTGCTTTTATAGAGTGGTAGGAGTTATCAACAAAATGACAACTTTCAGCACCTTCGCTGAGTGCTTCGAGACCGAGACTTCCACTTCCTGCATAAAGATCAAGTACCGTGCTTCCTGGTATTTCATCACGGATCATTGCAAAGATCGCTTCACGAACTTTATCCATTGTAGGACGGACTGTCCCTCTGGGAGTCTCAATAATTTGCCCCTTATATACACCTGCTATGATATGCACGATTGAGTAAAATTATGTTCTACGACGCTTTTTTTCCGAATGCTTGGTCTTCCAATTTCTATACGCAACAAGAACTGGGCTTGCAATAAAGATCGAGGAATAGGTACCTATAATAACACCTATAAGAAGCGTAGTTGAAAACGGCCTAATAACCTCTCCTCCAAAGAAGAATAATATTATTACAACAACAAGTGTAGTGAAAGAGGTAATAATTGTTCTTGATAGAACTTCATTTATACTATGATTAATTATTGAATTATAATTCTCTTTTCGATAGATTTTTAGATCCTCTCTTATTCGAACAAAGAGTACAATGGTATCATTTAACGAATATCCAACTATCGCAAGCAGCGCAGCTATTACACTAATTGTTATTTCAATTTGGAACAAAGAGAGTAGTCCAATGGTAATTATTACATCATGGAATAAAGCGATAACTGCTGCAAAACCAAAAGTAAGTTCAAATCTCCACCAGATATAGATAATAATACCTAACAAAGCGATAAGAATGGCAATGACAGCTTTACCACGAAGTTCCTCACCGATTTTTGCTCCCACATGCTCACTTCTTCTCAGAAAGGTAATATCTGATTTGTTAGCAGCATGGTTAGGAAAATTCTTTCGAAGAATTTCTGTTAAAGCTTTTTCATCTTCTTCTGGTTTCTCGCTTGTTTTAATCTTTATTAAGATAATATTTGGATTTCCAAATTCTTGAATGACGGCATCACTAAAGCCCTCTAGGCTAATCACATCACGAATTGCTTGAATCTCGACGACTGGAGTTTCGTTTGAATCTGGTGTAAAATCAAATTCAAAAAGAGTTCCACCGGTAAAATCAATACCATATTGAGGTCCACCATGTATAATGATGGATACTATTCCAGCTATGATGAGTAAAGTAGAAATAATAAATGCAACTTTGCGCTTACTGATAAAATCTATATTCGTATTTGATAAGAAGTTCATCGTTATCTCCTTTTATATGCTTAAACTTTTTCTGGGCTTATGGGTTATTACACCATCAAAAATAGCTTTTGTAACCACAATCGCAGTGAACATAGAGGCAAGAATACCAATACTTAATGTTACAGCAAATCCTCGAATCGGACCTGTTCCAAATTGATACAATACTATTGCAGTGATAAGAGTAGTAATATTCGCATCTGCAATAGTAATAACAGCCCTTCTATATCCATTGTCTATCGCAGTACGCACTGTCTTTCCAGCTCGCAATTCTTCTCGAATACGTTCAAAAATAAGCACGTTCGCATCCACAGCCATACCGATCGTTAATATGATTCCAGCGATACCAGGCAATGTCAAACTTGCATTAAGCATAGTAAGTACACCTAAAATAATGAGCATATTACCCAAAAGGGCTATATCTGCAATAAAACCAGATACCTTATAGTATATAATCATAAAAAACATAACGATTAAAAGACCTAATATAGCTGCCTTGAAACCAGCTTGAATTGAATCTGAACCAAGGGTTGGTCCAACTGTTCGTTCCTCAATTATATTCACAGGAGCCGGAAGATTACCTGCATTTAATACAATGGAAAGATCTTGTGCTTCTTCCATATCAGGAATACCGGTAATCATCGCATTCCCATCTCTGATCTTATCGTTGATCACAGGAGCAGAATGCACGACATTATCGAGAACAATCGCTAGCTGCTTATTAAGATTATTACCAGTAACATTCGCAAAAATACGCGAGCCCTCATTATCGAGCTGTAAACTTACATAGGGTTTATTTGCAATTTTTGGATCCATACCCTGTCCAATCCGCACATCTGCAGATTTGAGATGTTTACCAGAGAGTTCGACAGTATCATACAGGAAATAGACCGGTCGAGCTCCTTTGATATTATCTTTATCTACTTTTCCAAGATAGACACCTACTCCTTCAGGAATTACCTCACGTATTTCGGGAAGATTTATAATTTTTCTAAAAAGTTCGAGATTCTCAGGACGTATGATCAGACTCTGACCATAAATAGCGACTAAACTCGAAAACAGGTGATCATGTGAGGTCTCTTCGACAGCAACGGCAGTTGTATCAGACAAAGAATCGGATTCCTCTTCCTCGGTTTCATCTGTTTCAAGAAGTGCTTCTTCTTCATCAGTTTCTCCAGTATCAAATAGTGCTTCTTCGACTGCAGTTGCTTGTTCCTTCTCCAAGGTCTTCAGATAGGCATATCTATCATAATTAGTTTTTAAATATTCATCGATTGCTTCAACAGTATTTCTTATATCTTGAGTTTCGGCCACCAGCTTGAATTCGAGTAAAGCAGTCTTACCGATAAGATCTTTGGCTCTACCTGCATCTCTAAGACCTGGGAGTTGTACAAGAATTCTTTTATTTCCTATTTTTTGTATTGTCGGTTCTGCTACACCAAATTGGTCAATACGATTTGTAATAATCTGTTGTGCGCTTTTTACAGCATTGTCAGCGGTCTCTGCAGAAAGACCTTTTGTATCAACTTCTAGTACAAGGTGCATACCTCCTTGTAAGTCCAGCCCAAGCTTTAGTTCCTTTTTGCTGAACCAGGAAGGTAATTCAACCTTTGATTTCATTTCTACCAATTCTGCTTCTATGATTTGATCCTGAGTAAAATCTATGTCCTCTTGTACATTCCTCAGCATATAATCAGGTAACTTTCCAACAACAAATACAGTATCATGAATATCTGCAACTTTGATCTGTTCTTCAAATTCAAGTCCAAATAGATTACTTCCAATTTTGTACTCATGTTCATTAATTTCATAAATCAGTGTTGAATCCTGATCATATATATCAATGTTGACTATTGCGTAGTTATTTTTCGCAATGAGAGGTAAAAGATAATAAATGGTAATAAGAAAAACAACAATTATGATTGTTGTCCTAAACCAGTTTTTCTTCATGAGGAAACCCTTTCATATATGTTAATTATATTCATTTTTAAAATTTTACGAATTTTTTTACTATATATTTATACGTCAAGAATAACATCACAAAAAGTGAATGATGTTATTTGAATAAACAATCTATCGCACATTTGGTTACATAACTAATGAGATTTTGTCATTTCACAATCAGTAGTATATTATTTCTTTCACAAAAAAAGTTATAAGCGATTCGAATGAACCGCTTGTAACATAGTCCTTTATACAAATCTTACATATTTGCTTGGATCTTCATTCCCCAATAGAATTTTCTACCTTGCTTGGCATTATCTTTGTCTTTCATTCCGTCCAGCATACCAACTTCCGGAACAATAAAAACATGATTAATTAGATTGATCTGCTTTTGCAGAAATACAGTCATTGCTTCATCATATTCTGTCCAGGTTGGATTGCAGCTTCTTATATATCCTATTCCTGAATAAGCAATATTTGGGGATCCAATCATAAATAGCCCAGCGATAGTCTCTGTATTTTCAAAGGTTTTGTCAGATGATTTATACACAATTTCTGAGGGAGTTATAGTCAACATCCCATAGTTACCCACATTACTGCCATAACTGAATTGCGCAAGCATATCAATTGAATCAAGAAAATATTTACCAGTAAGAGAGACAGCGTATGAGAGAATCTGCTTATCATGGTGAGGTGGTTGACCGAAATCCTTGTTATAGTGATTCACATTAGCGCCAATAGACATAGCATAAAAATATTTCTTACTGGAGTATACATAGCCAGCATTTACTTTAGGAATTAGTGATTCAAGACCATCGATTCCTATAATATCCTTTTCATAGGGTGGCATGAACATTACATAGAATCTTTTCTTATAACTTACTTTGAACATCGGATTTCTTCCATCATAAAAAAGTCCCCACCGTATCAAACAATTATCATCACCATAGACCTGTTTGGAATATATAGTAAAACCCGTATTAGTCTGTCCTATCAAGAACGACCAATCTCCCTGAGTATACTCGCCATACAGATGACGCAAGCACACTCTGGAAGGGCTAATACCATACTCGACAGTACCCAACAGATTCTCATGTGAGAATTTTACTCCAAATCTGCTGTTACCCTGCATATGATAGTCCAACATAAGCCTGGTGGCATTCACTCCGGATTCGTACATGTTCAAGATTTTGTTTGTGTAATCATACCAGAAACCAAGCCTGGCAGAACCGTAAAAAGTAACCTCAGCCCAGGACAATCCGGTAATGCTCACAAGTAGCATAACAATTATTAAGATCTTTTTCATCGTGCCTCCGTTGAAGTCTTTATATTTTTTTCTTAAAGTATACTACTTCAACTATTTTATTTTCTAACTTCATTTTTTTTATGATAATTTACACTATCTTTCACTTTGTCTATCAAGCGCTCGTGGAGAACTCGCTTGATCTCTTCTACTTTGCCATAGGATATTATGTTATCTCCAAGCAGTATCTTGGTTTCATCTTTGAAATTTGTGATGATGTTCCTTCCTCTTTCGATCGCCAGAATCTTCATTTGTGGATAATCTTTTTTAATCTCTGCAAAACTGTCATGATATAAAAGATTATGTTTGGTCACTTCTATGTTTATTACGCCGTAACCACCAGCAGAAGTAACAAGATCCTGAATATATGTTTTGGATATGAAATTCTTCTTTAAGAAAAAATTTTGAACAAGTTTGGTAAATTTCTTAGAAATTTTGGTATGTGATAATAGTATGATAAAAAGCCAACCAACAAGTGATAGAATGACAATATTAACAAGAACGGACAGGGTCGGTAGACCATCAAGATGAATTATTGGTTGAAATATCTTATGCACAAGCTCTGATGGTCGAAGGGAATTCATAAAAGTAGCGATCAATGTAACAAGACCTGCATGCCCAAAAATCATTAAAGTAACAGCTATTTTTCTTCTCTGCTGATTATGGGTGACCTGTTCTGATTCTTTTGTAGTAAAACCAGTACTCGTAAAACAAGATAATGCCTGAAATTTTGCTACTTTCCAGTCCATTCCCGTAAGCTCAAAAGCAACAGCCCCGATGCGTACAACAATATAAGAAATGACGACTGCTAAAATAAATAAAATGATATTCATTCTGTCCTTCTTATAAATAACGTTTTAATTTATTTGTTAAGTCTTTGCTGAGTATGAGCTGAAATTTATTATAGATGTAGGGATAGGTTTCTTTCAGACGCTGTATTTTATCATGTCCCCACGAAATAATGCTCACCTCACTTTGGCTGATAACATCTGCAGAAGGATTTGCTCCTACAAGATATTGCATTTCTGCAATAAAATAACCTTGGCCCAGACGAGCAATGTGTTTTTCATTTTTTATGACATCTACCTGTCCATTTGTGACAAGGATGATCTCATTTATGGGCACATTATCATGACAAAGGTACGATCCAGCTTTTAAATCTTTCTGCTCTCCCATCTTCCAGAAAAGCATGAACTCTCGGGTGGTCATATCATTGAACAGCCTATCATAAAGATCCTTAATCTCTGGTGAAAGTTTGACTGGACGTTTTTCAAGAAGTATTTGAATCACCTGAATTATATTGATCACTACAAAAACTGACATCCAGAATACGACAATATAATTTTTTATGATGAGTCCACGAATGATCATACACAATCCTGCAAAGATAATAACAGTACGCAGCCATAGAATTTCCTTTATAATATAACCGATGGCAGTTCCTATATAATACAAGTTGAGTAAAATGATCTCTAATGCGATATTCATAAGGTCATCTCACCACGATAATCTTTCTGATCTCAGAGGTAGAATATGCATTAAGCTTGATAAAATAAACCCCAGAATTCATCTCTTCATTTACTACAATGGAAACAGTATTCTCACCACTATCTGCTGTAATTTTCTTCCAATATACAACTCTGCCCTTTACATCATACATAGAAACAATACCCATGAAAGGTTGTGGGGCTGAGAAAGTTACCTGTACTACTTCACGTGCTGGAATTGGAAATATATTGAGTGTTCTAAAAGGGTTGAAGTCTTGTGCTGGTGCATCCACACTCACATAGTCGAAAAGTTCATTGGTCGTGAAACTCGTCCAGGATTCCATATAGGCGGGACTGTTATCGACTTTTGTGGACCATAATATCTTACCAGACCATGGAATATATTGGATAGCTTGCAGGTTCATATAGGTTCCAGCAGCACCGGAAAGTAATATCCAGCTTCGAGCAGGATTTATCGAAGTACTAACATCCAGCGAATCAGCAATTTTGTCATACCTATAGCAGTAAGCAGGAGTATAGAGCTTCCTGAAATGATTGGTTGCTACAAGGTTATCACCAGCAATGACCGTATTATCTTCTTTACTACGTACTGCTACACCATTGCTATTGTTGCACTCAATTACAAGCGAGAAGCTATCTTTTTCTGTTGAGGATATGACATTCATAATAGAACCAGTTTTCTGTACATCATCACATACTGCACTCACTACGTCAGCTGGATTGCATTCTCCAGAGCTGTTGTAATCCAATACTTCGATGCCTTTTCTTATTGAAAGAAAAATCGGATTGAAGGTATCAGCAGGATTATAGGTATCGATATTTCCAACATTATAGAATGAGCCAATCCCTTCTTCATTGATGCTGGAAAGACATCCGATCAACGCGGGAAATGTAAAGGAAATCCAGGGCTGTTCATTGCTTTCTGAAGGAGTTGAAACAAGGATTATATGATTGTTCATAAGTGTTTGATGAGGTGTCCAATCCAGAAATCGTGTGATGATACTCTCGCTCAGAAGCTCTGGAAAATTCTCTGTGCTGGTTCCCCAGCTTGCGATCGAAGAGCAAAGATCATCTCGTGAAAACTGCATTCTTTTATCTGTAAATTCCACGATCGAGTTGCATAAAAGGATATCTGTTTCATCGATATTTCTACCAAGAACAGTATTATACAACGTGTTCCCAGCTGCAACGATTCCTGCAAGAATGCCCTGGCTTTCTGTTATAAATATCGTATCGATCTCAAAGCGTTGCTCAAATGTTGTTCGAACAGCAGTATAGGAATAGGCATTATTACAAAAAATATAAGCAAGGAAATAATCTGAAAATATTTCAATGATTTCATTACAGAGTAGATATCCATGGGCGTATCCACGTTCATAATGCGTGCCATACACTCTTACGATCTTTTTCCCATCTTTGATCTCTACGTATCCCTGTGGTTCTTGAGCAAAGCAAATATTCGCAAGAAAAATGATGCACAAAAACCCGAAAATAATTTTTTTTAATCTCATCTGATCATCTTCCATCGTTCATCCTCAGGTACTCTTTTCATGAGCTTTTGCTTGATCTCTTTTGCCTGTTTATCCTTTTTGTTTGCTTTGAGAAGTCGTAGATATAAGAATTGTACATCTATATCATTAGTCTCTTCATCAGGGTCTTCAATATCTTTACCAAGATATGTGAATCCTGTTTCGAGAGTTTGCAGCGCATCAAAGTAGTTGCCCATTGCCTCCTGAACTTCTGCCAGCATGACATATGCATCATAATGTTCTCTGCGTGTCTCGATTGCTTTTTTCAGAGCATTTTCTGCTTCTTCCAATCGGTCTGATTTGAAATAAGCCTCACCTTTATGACGCCATGGGCATGACCATTCTGGATAGTTTGAATTTAATGTGTCATACACTTCTATAGCTTTATAAAAACGTCTTAATTCCAATAATAAATTAGCATAGTTAAACTGAACATTCGGAGGAGTCGAATCAGAAAACACATCTATCTCATCAATCATTCTATCCATCTCCATGAGGTAAAGATATGACAGCATAATCCGCGAAGTGTCATTCTTTGGATCCTCTTCGAGTTGCGATGAATAGTATATTACTGCATTTTCAAATCTTTGTAGTGAAGGATATGCAACATACTTCTGATATGGATTAACCTCTTGAGGCTCTTCTACTGCAAAAAGAAATATTGGAATACACAAAACTATTGTTATATAGCATATTTTTTTCATGAATACCTCTCAGACTAAATATTGTCGAGAATATTTAGAAATGATAAATTTCCGTCAACGATTATGAGAAAATAACTTGATTTTAAAAGCATAATAATAAACAGAAGATAAATGGGACTAACGCTTGAAGAAATGATAAATGCAGATAAGTTCATAACACTTGAAAACAGAGAGTTCTAAATAAATTGTTCTTATAATTTCATTAATTATAATAGCTGATTTAATCCTATTACAAAAATCGAGAAAATTATTTCCACTTTCAATTAGTTTAGAATAAAAAAAGGTTCATGACAACTTAAGAGGATAATTTCTTAACATAGACAATATAATATTATAGAGATTTTCATGTCTATGATTAAATCTAAATTCACATTCTTTAAGGTGTAAATAGAAGGTTGATTTATG